>Ga0209172_10000224_pt1 | contig 170049 bp, 154 predicted proteins | sample LarsenN4metaG_FD_184113 | JGI IMG/M metagenome (GOLD analysis project Ga0209172, IMG submission 184113) | Hot spring sediment bacterial and archeal communities from British Columbia, Canada, to study Microbial Dark Matter (Phase II) - Larsen... ... | reverse complement strand
CAGGCCGCTCCCCCGTGGTCACGTCGAGGGCCACCTCGGCCCACCCTTCCTCTACGGCGTAGACCGGGAAGGAAAAGGCGACCTCCTGGCGCTCTCCGGGCAAGAGTGCCTCGCCGTAGGCCACCTCCACGTCTATCGGAACGAGAGCCGTCAGCCGGCGGGCTTTTTTGGGAACGAAGCCCGCGGGAGTATTTTGGAAGACCGGAATGCGGACGCCCCCGGAGAGGTCGAGAAGCCGCCGCGCCTCCTTTCCGGAAGAAGCGCGGACCCCGGCGGGCAGGGCCGCCACGATATCCATCCTGCCAATGGCGCCCTTCCACAGTTCCGGGGCCAGCTCCTCGATCGGGTGGTCCCCCAGCTGCGGGGGCACCTCACCAAAGAGATCCCGCCACCGGGAGGGATCGTTGCAGGGCGGGTCGAAATCCTCCCTTTCGAAGGGAGGGGGCGGCGGCCTTCGGTATTCCTTTCTGGGTTTGGGCGCGGCCTCCTCCGTGACGTCCACCCAGCCGGGCGTTCCGACAGTTCTCGCTCGAAGGACATCAAAAGAGAAGGGTATATTGAAATGGGAGTAGCTGCTGTTGTCGGATTCGGACGTCTCCTTGACCAACCCCTGCCAATCGGCGACGGTCACCATCCAGTACCAGCCGGCCTCGAGGTCCGGCGGGATTCGAAGCTGTGTCGACATCCCGCTCTCCTCGCCCGGCTGGAGAGAGGGGACAATGCGAAGGCCGACCAGCCTCCACGGCGCGTCATCGGGCCACGAGAACCGGTGGACGAGGTAGGCGGTCTGCGTGCCGGAGGCCCGTCGCCCGCCTTCGTTCCACGTGGTTTCGTAGACCGGAAGAAGGGCACCCGGGGTCAGCCGTGCCCGGTAGGGAAAGATCCAGCTACCTATATTCGCTCCGTCCCACCACCGGAGTCGGAGCGTCACCTCCTTCTCGACCGGGAAGCAGGATCCGCCCTGCGCGGGAGGCAAGGCGCGAAGCTTCACCCGCTGCTCGCCGGGGCCGAGGGACGAGAAGAGAACCCTCCAGAGGCCGTCGGATTCCGGCGGAAGGCGATCTTTCTTGCCGGCGGCCGGGCCGTCCAGGACCTCGAACTCGATCCCGCCGTTGGCGAGCGGTTCACCCGTCGCGGCGTTCTGAAGGCGGACCGTCGCGATGTGGTTTTGGTCCACCGGCGGGATTTCCGGCCCGACGGAGGCCGAAAACTTGGGTTCGCACGGGGCGGGACGACAGGCCTTGAGGTAGGCGGCGTTGAGCTCGGCCCAGTCGCAGAGCTCCGGCCGGGATCCCCCTTCCCGCGCCTCAGCGGCGAGGTCCATGAGAAGCTGAAAATAGGATTCCCAACCGATCCAATCGCCCTCCAGCCCATGTTCTACGGCTCTCTCCACGCAGGCCGCCCAGCGTCGGCCGGGGCCTTCCGAGATCCAGCCCGAGGAGGCCGCCGAAGAGAGTTCCCCCAGAAGAGCCCGCGCGTGTTCGAAGGTTCCGAGAGAACCGGAGCGGGGGACGAGAGACAAAGCGGAGCCGACAGACCTACGCCGAATCTCCCGAAGGTCGTCGTTGCAAATCGCCCCCTGGACCTTCAACTGCCGTTCGGCCTCTTCCTCCACCTTGTCCTCCACCCACCTCTCCAGAAGTGCCTCCCCGAGGGCGGGGGGCAGCGGGGAGCGAGCGACGAACCGGGCGGGAGTCGTTTCGGGAGACGGACCCTCCCAGAGCGGCCACCGGACGAAATCACCGGGAACGTGGTCGGGCCACCCTTTCGGAAAGAAGGCTCCTTCGACGGGCGGAACGGCTTCGAGCTTTCCCCCCGCCGAAGGGACCCTCAGGCAGGAAAGGCGGGTCCCGGGGGGAACTCGGAGCGTGAAGGTGTACTCGTAGGCATCGGCCTTCCTTTCCACGCGAGCCGACAGGATCCGTTGCGCTTCTTCCGAGCGCTCGAAGGGCCGGTGGTCCATGGGAAACGCGTGGCCGGCCGAGAAGAAGAGCCAAAGAACCCAAAGCCAAACCTGCGGTCGTGCCATCGGGTGCGCCCTTCCCCTGCTTGCGGTGGAACGCTTTCTAGCAACACCCGCAATTATCGCACCACCACACGACGATTCTCCCCTGTTCGTCCCTCAGCTCGACCCACCCCGGCTCGTAGGGGGTGTCGCCGCCGCAGGGCCAATACTGGAGACGCCCCATCCCGTTCTGGATTTCCGAAATGACGAGTTCCCAGCCGGAGCCGACCTCCGGTGGATCCCAGGGCAGGGTCACGGTGCGGTAAGGAGCCGTGGGATCCGGTCTGGTGTAGATCCGCAAGGACCGACCCGGTTCGAAGAAGCCGAGATCGACCTCGAAAAACTTGACTCTCGCCGATCCCTTCAGGGGCACGAAGGAGACCTTGCACCCCGGTCCTTCGTTCTCTCCCTTCAGCTTGACCCAGGTTTTCTTGCCTTCCAGGATGTCGTAGAGGAACTCCACGAACTCTCCCTCCCGGGCGGTGGCGGGGTAGTGGCGGACCACCCCTTCGTGCGCCAGTCCGCTCATCGGGACGGTGTCCGCGACGACGAGGGTTCCAATGGAGCGAAAGCCAGCGGGACTTCGCTCGTACCGCAACACTTCCCTCTGCTCGGCCTTTCGCTTCTCGTGGGCTTCCAGGTCGGCCTTCGTTCCCCCGTAGAGCTGCATCCCCTCTTCGCTGCACCAGATGGTGAGGATGCCGATCGCCTCGCGGCGGATCCGGTCGGGAACCTCCCGGGGGTTCACCTTTCTCCATCCGAGTTCCGGCTCTTCGGCGGCTTCTGGAGGCTGGGGGTGCTGGCCGCAAGGAGAAGTCCCTCCCAGCCAAAGAGCGAACAGGAGGACTACCGGAAGCAGGAGGGAAAAGCGGAGGTGCGGAATCGGCCCGGGGGGGAAGGCCGCAGCCCCCTTCTTTTCGCCTTTTTGGCAACGCTGGAATGTCACCATCGTTTCCCGCAGCAAGGATACCAGACCGGCCAGAGGAGAAGGGCGCTGGCCCCTGTCCATCCCCTCCCCGCTTCCTCTCGGCCGGCGCCGCTACTCGTACACCTTCTCGTCCGGGGCGTCGGCGTTTTCGGCGTCCTGCTCCACGTCGCGGGCGGCGGAAGGGGATTTGAGAAACTCCTTGTAGAACTCGTGCTGGATGACGAGGTCCATGATCTCGTTGGTGCCCGTCCAGATCATGATGAGGCGGATGTCCCTCAGCATCCTCTCCACGGGGTAGACGTTGGTGTAGCCGATGCCGCCGAGGACCTGCATGGCGTGGTTCACCACGTGCCAGGCCATGTCGGTGGAGAAGCGCTTGGACTGGGAGACCATTCGCCGTACGCGGCCCGGGTCCACGGCGCCCGAATCGATGGCCCGGCAGGTCTCCCGGCAGAGGCCGCGGGCGGCTTCGAGTTCCGTCAGGGCCTGGGCGATCTTGAAGGAGACCCCTTCGAAGCGCCGGATCTCCTGGCCGAAGGCCTTCCTCCTCGCGGCGTAGCGGGCGGCGATCTCGATGCAGACGCGGGCCATGCCCAGGGCGCCGCAGGCGCTCGTCATGCGCTCGGGGATCATCATCTGGTCGAAGATCCGGGCGCCGGCGCCCAGGAGGGCCTCCCCGCCGAGCACATTGGAGGCGGGCACCCGGCAGTCCTTGAAGCGGATCCGCCCCGTACCCCCGCCGCGGGTGCCCATGAGGCCGTAGACGTGCTCCACCTGGACGCCTTCGCCCCGGTCCACGAGAAAGGCGCTGATGGACCGCTTGGGGTCCTTCGGGTCCCCGGTCCGGGCGTAGACCAGGAAGAAGTCGGCCCCCTCGGAGCCGACGACGAAGCGCTTCTGGCCGTTCAGGACGTAGGCGTCCCCGTCCCGCACCGCCGTCGTGGTGGCGCCGAAGAAGTCCGAGCCGCCCCTGGGCTCCGTCAAGGCCTCGGCGGGCGTAAGCCGGCCCGCCAGCATGGGGGCGAGGTAGCGCCGTTTCTGGTCTTCCGTTCCGAAATGGTGGATGGCCTCGCCCACGATGGAGACGAGGGAGTAGAGGCAGGCCAGGGAGGTCCCCAGGATCCCGACCTCCTCGAGGGCCACCATTTCGGAAGTCCAGGGGAGGTCCCGCCCGCCGTAGGGTGACGGAAAGCGGAGGCCCAGGATGCCGCGACGCCCGGCCTCCTCCAGGTACTCGCGGGGGTATCGGACGCGCTCCGCGTCCATGTCCAGGATCAACTTCCTGGGAACGGTTCGGACGAACTGCTGGATCTCCCTCCTGAGGGATCGCTCCTGTTCGTTCAACAGGGGGTCCGGAACGGCGGTCATGGTCTCCTCCCTCTCGTGTCCGGCGGGCGCGCCCGCGCGGTGGTGCTTTGACCCAGTGTAGCACCGGGAAGGGATGGCCTCCTTGCCGCCTCCCGGGTCGGAGGTTAGATTTTCGCCACAGGGCGTCGGCGCGGCGCCGCGACGGCGGGGGGCGTACCCCCCGTTTTTCGCGCGCACCATCCTATGCTGCGGATCGGGTCGGCCGGATTCGCCTCGCCCGAGCGATCTGTCGCACCCCTCCTGGAACCTGGGGGTTCGGCTTTTCTTCGCCCCGCCCCTGGCGTAGACTGTTGCCTTTCTCGCCGGGCCGTGCCCGGAGCGGAGGTACCCCATGAAGGCACTCGGCATCGCCGCCGTCCTCGCGTCATCCCTGGTGATCGGTTCCGCCCTGGCCCAGGGCTTTCAAAATCCCGGCCAGGCCGCCAAGCCCGCCGGGACCGAAAAGGCGGCACCGGCACCCGTCGCCAAGGTCCAATCCGAGACGGTGGCCGTCCTTCAGACCACGGCGGGGAGGATCGTTCTGCGGTTCTTTCCCGGAAAGGCTCCCCTCCACGTGAAGAACTTCGTCAACCTGTGCCGGTCGGGCTTTTACAACGGGACCAAGTTCCACAGGGTCCTTCCCGGTTTCGTGATCCAGGGCGGGGACCCCAACACCAAGGGGGGAGACCCCTCCACCTGGGGCACGGGAGGCAACGTGGGGCCCGACGGCAAGGAGATCACGGTCAAGGCCGAATTCAACGACGTGCACCACGCCCGGGGGATCCTGTCCATGGCCCGCGCCTCCGACCCCGATTCGGCCTCCTCCCAGTTCTTCATCTGCGTGGGGGACGCCGGCCCCCTGGACCGACAGTACACGGCCTTCGGAGAAGTGATCGAAGGAATGGACGTGGTGGACAAGATCGTGTCGGCCCCGACGGTGGGGGGGGCCACGGACCCCGAGGGCTCCAGGCCCAAGAACCCCGTTTCGATCACCAAGGCCTGGATCGAGAAGAGATCGCTGGACGGCAACACGACACCAGTCAAGTAACGTGGCGACCGGCGGGGGCGGTACCCCGCCGAGGGGACGCTACGGGAGGCGGACATGGGAATTCGGTTTCGTAGCGCGGCCAGGCGCGCCGGTATCGTGATCCTGGCGTCCTTGGGATTGATCCTGCTGTGGTCCTGCTCGGACCGGCAGATCACGCTGGGAGTGGCCGCGCCCCTCACGGGGGAGCAGGCCCGAAGCGGACGCGACGTGGTCAACGGCGTCCGTCTCGCCGTGGACGAGTGGAACGCGAAGGGCGGCGTGGATGGGAAGAAGGTGGTCCTCCTGGAGGCCGACGACAAGGGCGATCCGGACCAGGCCCTCGTGGTGGCGCGCGACTTCGCGAAGAGGGCCCACGCCGTCGTCGGCCACTACAACTCGCCCTGCACGCTGGCGGCCATCGAGGTGTACAGCAAGGAAAAGATCCCCATGATCACCGCCTCGTCCACGAACCCCGATGTGACCGACAGGGGGTACCTGACGATTTTCCGGGTCTGCGGCCGGGACGACCAGCAGGGACGCAGCGCCGCCAAGTACGTGGCCGACCATTTCCCGGGCGCCAAGGTCGCCGTGATCCACGACAAGTCCTCCTACGGCCAGGACCTGGCCAACGAGTTCCTCAAGAACTTCGAGTTCCTCACCAAGACGCAGTCGGCCTTTTACGGCTCCATCGACCGCACCGGCGTGGACATCCCCACGGTGGTGGACAAGGTGAAGGAAGCCCAACCCACGGTGGTGTACTTCGGCGGCCTGTGGCCCCAGGGGGCGGAACTCGTCAAGGAATTAAAGGCCAAGGGATGCACGGCCGCCTTCGTGAGCGGGGACGGATGCATCGATCCCCAGTTCTTGAAGTCGGCGGGCGCCGCGGGGGAGGGCACTCTGGTGACCTTCATCCCCGACCAGGAGAAACTTCCCACCGCCCAGAGCGTCCTGGCCGCCTACAAGGCCAAGTACGGGGAGCTGGGACCTTACTCCCTCTACGCCTACACCGCCGCCACGGTGGCCCTCACGGGCCTCTCCCAGGCGGGCACGACGGACGGCGTGGAGGTGGCGCGCACGCTTCACAAGATCGAGGTGGAGACGCCTTTCGGCAAGATGAAGTTCGACGAGAAGGGGGACCCCCAGCAGTCCCCGTACGTGATGTGGAAGGTGGAGGGCGGAAGATTCGTGGAGGTTCCCATGGAGGCCCCGCCCGCGCCTGCCGCCGCTCCCGCCGAAGCCAAGTAGGACCGGGGCTTCTCCTTGGTTCAACCCAGAGGCCGGGGCCCTGCCCCGGCCTTTTCTTCGTCCCGGGGTGGCCGCGCCGGCCAGGACCTCGGGGCGCGCCCCTCTGCGCTACCGGCGCGGGAGGGCGCCCAGGAGAATCACGACGGCGGCGGCGGCGCGCCGTTCGTGGGTGAGGCTCACGAGGGCCGAATGTCCGCCCAGGGCCTCCAGCCGCCGGAGGGCTGCACCGTGAAAGGCCATCCCGGGAGGGCTTCCGGCCCCTCCCGTCACCTCCAGATCCCTCCAGGCCACGCCGCCCCCCCAGCCCGTGCCCAGGGCTTTCATGGCGGCCTCCTTGGCGGCGAACCGGGCCGCGTAGGAGGCCCAGGGGGAGGCCTTCCGCTCGCACGCGGCGCGCTCCGCCGGGGTGAACACGCGGTCCAGGAGCCGGGGGTGTCTGCGGACCGCCGCCTCCACGCGATCCACGTCGCAGAGGTCGAGCCCCACGGCGAGGATCACCGTCTCACCGCTTCCGGACCGCGGGAGGCTCCTTTTCGAGCCATTTCCGGAGGGTCGCCACGGGCACTCCCAGACGCTTGAGGTGGTTGATGGCGCCGCGGACGGAGGATCCCATGTCCCGGCAGATGACGAGGCGCTGTTTCCAGGCCTCCACAGCGGCGCTCTTGTAGGAGGGGTCCACGCGCATGATCTTCTCGCAGAGGTACCCCAGGTTGTTGGCGGCCCACCGGTGGAGGGGGTCCAGCTCGAGGGCCCTGCGGTAGGCCTTCTCGGCGTCGAAGTAGCGGCGGTTCGTCTCCAGGGCGATGCCCAGGTAGTTGTGGACGTTCGGATCGTCGGGCGCGATCCGGAGGGCCGCCCGGGCCTCCTCCAGCGCTCCCACGGGGTTCTTCGTGCGGCGGTGGTACTCCGAGAGACCCAGGTGGGCCCAGTAGTCGGAGGGGTCCAGGGCGAGGGCCCGTTCGAGCGGATCCCGGGCCCGATCCAGGATGCCCTGGTCGAGCTGGGTGAGGCCGAGCTGGCACGCCGCGGCGCCCAAGTGCGGGTCGGCCTTCAGGGCCTCGCGGAAGCAGGTCTGGGCCTCGTCCATCTGCTTGAGGTGGAAATGGAGGTTGCCCATGTTGAGCCAGGCCACGGCCAGGGAAGGATTGAGCTCCAGCGCCTTGCGGAATGCGGGAAGCGCCTCGGCGTACCGGCCCTGGAGGTAGGAGAGGTATCCCAGGTAGTTGTAAACCTCCGCGGAGATGACCTCCCTCGGGGAAAGGTCGAGAAGGTCCGTGAGGACGGCGCGGGCCATGTCGTGGCGGCCCTCGGCGAGGTAGTAATCGGCGAAGGTGAAGTAGATGCCCCAGTCCCGGGGGTTCACCGACAGCGACATGCCGAAGGCCTGGCGGGCCAGGTGGCGGTCCCCGCGCTCGAGGTGGATTTTCGCCAGAGTGTCCCAGGCCTGGACGAAGTGCCTCTCCCGGCTCACGAGGCGGTACAGCCAGGAGAGGGCCCGCGCGTGATCGCCCATGGCGTGGTAGGCCTGGCCGACGTAGTAGGTCAGCCGGAGGTCCTTCGGCGCCAGTCTCCTGGCCTGCTGGAAAGCCTTGACGGCGTGCCGGTAGTCCTGGCTGGCCATGGCGTAATAGCCGCACACTTCGTAGAAGAGGGCGCCCCGCTGTTTCATGGGGATCCCCTCGAGGCGCTTCACGCCCTCCTTGTCCCTCTCCAGGTAGTACTCCACCAGGGCGAGCAGGATCTCCCTCGAGGCGCCCGCCGGGGAGCCCCCTTCGCTCAGGCGGGTCCAGACCTTCTGGAGCAATTCGGGGGAGAAGGCCACGGCCTGGATGTGGGTCCTCCACAGGTCCGGGACCCTCGCGTGGCGCGCGAGGGCCTTCTCGGTCACCGAGGCGGCCAGGTGGGGCATGGACCGGACCCGCAGGGCTTCACCGGCCCGCACCCACGCCTCCGCGGGAGCCCGCGGGGAGAGGGCGGACATGGCCCGGTCGAGGTCTCGGTCGAACAGGAGCTGCTTCTCGTGCTCGAGTGAGGACATGGGGCTCACCGTTCGTGCCGGCCGGAAGTGCCGCCGGTCTTATCCAGAAGGCGGAGGGGACCGATTTCGCCCCCCTCGTCCGCGCCCTTGACCTCGTCGCGGCGGGTCGGGAGGGATGCGGCGCGCGCCGTCTTGGCTTCCATTTCGACCCCCGTGACGTTCTTCGCGAAGGCCTTCGCCTCCACCCGGATCCTGCGTTCCGAATCGTCCCGCACGAAGTGTACCGCCACCCCGGCAGGCGCCACAACGTGGCCCAGGAAAGAGAACCCCGGAACCGTTTCGGCGCCCCGGACCGCCGGCCGGCGCCCGCCCGCACCGGGCTTCCAAGCCCGATCGTGGCCGTCGAGGTGCGTCCATCCACCGCTCAACCGGACCTCCCGATCACCGCCGCCATGCGGCCCGCCCGCTCTCCGTCCCTGCGATAGGAACAGCATAACAGGGCCTCGCAGGCCGTACAACGCGACTCCACGTGAAGGTTCTCGGCCCGGAGTCCGAGGGAGGTCAGCATGCGCGCATTGAGTCCGGCCAAGTCCAGCGAGAGCGCGCCTCTCCCCTCGCCCACCCAGCCGGGGAAGGCCTCGCGAAAAGCGCGGTGGCGCGCCTCGTCCACGCCGTAACAGCAGGGTCCCACGGCGGGCCCCACGTAGGCCGTCAGGTCCGAGGGATCCGGGGAGAGGGCCTGGGCCGCGCGCTCCACGATGCGCGAGAGCGTCCCCTTCCATCCCGAGTGGACCGCCGCCACGCGGGTCCCGTCGGAGGTGCAGAGCAGGATGGGGACGCAGTCGGCGGTCACCACGCGCACGGCCTCCCCGGGACGGTCGCCCACCAGGGCGTCGGCGGCGCAGGGCGCTTCATCGGCCCGAACCACGCGGTCCGAGTGGACCTGGTCCGCTCGATGGACGCGGATGCCCGGGTGGCCGCGGTCCTTCAGGAAGCGGGAGAGCCCCTCGGGGGAGACGTCGTGGTCCCCCCGCAGGGTCAAGAACGCGAAGACTCCGCGGGGAAAGTACGGGCCGAGGTCCAGGTACGGCCCCGAAGGGCAACGGGCGACGGCCGTCTTCACGGGAGGGCCTCCAAGGCGAGCCCCCAGGCCGCTCCGCCAGAGGAAACGGCCAGGAGAAGGGATCGGCCCGTCTCGTTCCGGGCCGTTCGCGCCGCCAGGACCGCCGCCGCGCCGGCCCAGGCCGCCCCACAGCATCCCAGCGGGTCCTGGAACCGGAAAGCCTCGGCGCCGGGCGCCCGCCGGCGCCTCCATGCCTCCGCCGCCTCCTGCCAGAACGGGGTTTCGGCGGGAAGCGCCACGGCATCGGCGGAGGAGGGCCCCCAACCCGCCGTACGCCCCACGGCGGCGGCCAGGTCATCCAGAAGCGCGCCCGGGTCCACGGGAAAGGCGTGCGGCCCGCACGGGCGGGACGCCCCGCCCCATCCCGCGACGCGCGCCAGGGGACGCCGGGGTCCCGGGTCCCGCTCCAGCGCCAGGGCGTAGGCGCCCTCGCCCGGTGGCGGGGCCCCCTTCCCCCTCAGGGGCTTGAGGACGAAAAGGAGGAACGGGGCCAGTTCGTCCGTCCCGCCCGCCACCATTGTCTCGGCCGCTCCGCACGCCACGAGGCGCGAGGCTTCCACCAGGGCGGCCAGCCCCGAAGCCTCCTTCGCGTGAAGCGTCAGGGAGGGTCCCGTGAGCCCCAGGAGCAGGGAAGCCTGCCCCGCCGGCGCGTTTCCCGCCGTGAAGGGGAAGAGGGCCGGGTTCATGGCCCCCGGTCCCTCGCTCCAGATTCCTTTCTCGAGGTCCAGGACGGGCGCCGTGGGCCCCCAGGACTGCCCCACCGCCTGGCCGGCCACCGCGATCGTATCGGGAGACAGGTGCGTTAGCGCCTGACGGGCGGCGTTGGCCCACCACAGGGACGCCCCGTCCAGCCACCGAGTGGACTGGGCCGAGAATCCCTCTCGGAGGGGCAGGTCCGCGGGCACCCTCCGCGCATCCGAAGAGGGTTTGGGAGGCGGCCAGAGGATGCCGGTCCCTAGGGGGCCCACGCCCCCCACGCCCGTCACGAACGGCCCCTTCACGGGGTCCTCCGGAAAAACAGGGCGGCGTTGTGGCCGCCGAAGCCCAGGTTCAGGGTCAGGACCGACCCGACGGGACGCTCCACCGGCGCGGTCGGCAGAAGGAGGCCCTCGAATTCCGGCGTGGCCAGCCCCGCCGTCGGGGGAACGGTCTGGCGGAGGATCGTGAGGACGGAGGCGACGGCCTCCAGGGCTCCCGCCGCTCCCAGGCAGTGGCCCAGGGCCCCCTTGACGGAAGAGACGGGCACCTCCGGCGCGCGGCGGCCCAGAAGCCGGACCAGGGCCGCGGCCTCCGCGGAGTCGTTGGCCCGGGTGCCCGTGCCGTGCGCATTCACGGCGTCCACCTCCTCGGCCGTCGCTCCCGCCCTTTGAAGGGCCGCCTGCAGGGCCGCCAGGGCTCCCCTCCCTTCGGGATGGGGGGCGGTGGCGTGGTGGGCATCCGTGGAGAGCCCCCATCCGGAAAGGGCCGCCAGGGGGCGAGCCCCGCGCTCCCGGACCCGCTCGAAGGATTCGAGGACGAGGAAGGCCGCCCCCTCCCCCACGGCCATGCCCGAACGGCTCCGATCGAAGGGCCGGGGCGGTTCGGACGCGACGAGCCGCAAGCTGTTGAATCCTCCCACGGTCATGCGCGTAAGGGCATCGGCGCCTCCGGCCAGGACGCAGTCCGTCTCTCCGAGGGAGATCCAGGCCGCGCCCAGGGCGAGGGCGGTCGTGGAGGAGGCGCAGGCGCTGGCCGCGGCGCAGCGGGGGCCGCGGGCGCCGAAGGCGAGACACAGCAGGTCGGCCGTGGTGGCCGGCATGTGGCGGGTCAGCGTCCTGAGAGAAGGGGTCCTCGCCGACCCTGCGAGCCAGGCGCCGAAGGCTTCCTCCGATTCGGGCAGGCCGCCCACGCCGGCCCCGGTGGCCACCCCCGCCTGCTCAGGCAGGGCCTCGAGCCCCGCCGACGACAGGGCCTCCCGGGCGGCGGCGAAGGCGAGGCGGTCGGTGCGGTTGGGAAAATCCCCTCCGGGGTCGGGCGCTTCCGCGACCAGGGGGCTCCGGAGGCCGCTCCCGTCGAACCTCCTTAGCGGGCTCACCGCCGTTCTTCCCGAGAGGAGCCCCTTCCAGAGCGCCTCCGTCCCGATGCCGAAGGCCGAGACCGCGCCGATCCCCGTGACATAGCAGGGCGCCGTCAAGGAGAGACCTCCCGCAGGGTGACCACGGCGCGAGCCACGAGCCTCTCTCCGCGGCGGGCCAGGACCTTCACCCGGACCACGGGACCCATGCGCTGGAGGACCTGTGCCGAAAGGGCCAGGCGGTCCCCCGGGTACGGGGGGCGCGGACACCGGAAGCGCTGGACCTGCAGGACCATCCCTCCCGAGTCCTCGCGGGAGAAGGCGGCCAGTCCGGCGGCCTGGGCCATGGCCTCGAGAAGGGTCCACGCGGGCGCCCGGCCGGACCTCTGAAATGCCGCGCCCGCCGTAAAGGCCGCCTCGAGCGGCCGCGTGGCGTCCTCGTGGTCCAGGAACCGGAAGGGGTAGGCGTGAGGAAGACGGGCCATGGCGTTCACCGGGGTCCGCGGCCGGTCCGGGCGGGTTCTCCACCCGTGCCCGGGCGGACGCGCGGAGCGGAAGGGATCAGGTGCCGCGCTCCAGGCGGAGGAGCTGTTTCTTGACGGCGAGCCCGCCGCCGAAGCCGCCCAGCCCCCCTTTCGCCACCGCGCGGTGGCAGGGAATGAGGATCGGGATCCGGTTGGCGCCGCAGGCGGACCCCGCCGCCCGCGCGGCGCCCGGCCGCCCCGCCCACTTCGCCAGGTCCGAGTAGGAGAGGACCTGGCCGGCGGGCACCCGGCGGAGCGCCTCCCACACCCTCGCCTGGAAATCGGTGCCGGGAGGATCGGGGTCCAGAGGGACGTCGAAGTCGCGGAGGGATCCCGCGAAGTACTCGCGCAACTGCTTCTTGAGCCGGTTCAGGAGGGGGGCCACGCTTCGGGGGACGGGTCCGTCGGGGGCCTTTCCCCCGAACTCGATGCGGTGCACCGCTCCCGGCGAGAGGGTCACGTCGAGGCGTCCCACCGGCGTCTCCAGTCCGAGGGTCACCGGGGCGGTCACGAGCCGAATCCCTTGTCGCGGGTGTAGGTGGCCACGACGGAGGCGCTCATTCCGCCGCGGGAGTTGAACACTCCCGTGAGGGTCGCCCGCTCGGGCCCGCAGGCTTTCACCACGTCCCGAAGGATCCGGTTCACGGCGTTCTCGTAGAAGATGCCCACGTTCCGGTAGGCCAGGAGGTACTCCTTGTAGGACTTGAGTTCGAGGCAGGACTTCCTGGGCTCGTACCTCAGGACGAGGAGGCCGAAGTCGGGCAGTCCGGTCTTGGGGCACACCGAGGTAAACTCGGGCGCTTCGATGGTGATTTCGTAGCCGGGAAACTGGTTCGGCCACGTCTCGATCGCCGGGAGGGGCGCGTCCAGGCCCTTCTTGGCGTGCTCCTTGGTATAGGCCGCCATGGCTCACCTCCGCCTGGGCCCGCTGGCGTGGCAGGGGGTCCCACGGACCCAGGTTACAGCGAGGCGATGAGCCTGTCGAGTTCGCCCGAGCGGTCGAGGTCCATCAGGTCGTCGCACCCCCCGATGTGGCGGTCCCCGAAGAAGACCTGGGGGACGGTCTCCTTCCCCGAGCGGCGCTCGCACTCCGCCCAACGCTCGGGGTGGCGGTCGAGATTGACCTCCTCGAAGTCCACGCCCTTCTTCTTCAAGAGACGCTTGGCGGCGACACAGTAGGGGCAGAGGGTCATGGTGAACACGGTGACGGGCGTCTTCATGGGTCTCCTCCGGGGCGGCACATCGCCTGCGAGCCGGGTCCCCCGGTTCCGGTAACGCCGGAGGCTGTCCCGCTATTGTCGCACCGTCCGCCTAGGGACGCGACACCGCGCGGATCACGTCGTAATAGCACTGGGGAGAGATGCGGCGGGGCCGGCCGGGTAACGGGGCCCTTAGGGGCCAAGACCTTCGGCGCGCAGGACGACGAAGGTCGCGCCCCATCCGCCCTCGCCCGCACCGGCCGTCGAGAAGGAGGCCACTTCGGGCAGACGCTGGAGGAGGGCGTGGACCGTCCGCCGCAGGGTTCCCGTCCCCTTCCCGTGGATGATCTGGACGTCGAGGATCCCCAGGCGCCGGCACTCGGCCAGGTACTCCGACACCACGACCTTCACGTCACGGGGATCGAAGGCGTGCAGGTCCAGGATCCCGTTCACCGGGATCGCCACCGGACCGGGAAAGAACTCCCCGCCTTCGATCAATCCTTTTCCCCCACGATCCAGACGGAGAAGCGGCTTCCCTCCTCCACCCGGGTCCGGAACCCAGCCCGGGCGGCCATTTCGGCGATGGCCTCGGGAGGGCGCATGCAACTCGTCATGCCGAGGATCTTCTCCAGGCGGCCGACGGCGCGAACCCCGACCCGGCGGGCGTCGGGCTCCTCGATGACGACGCGCCCTCCCGCTTCCACCGTGCGGAACAGGTCCCTCAGGGCGCCCTCCTGGTCCGCGAAGTGGTGGAACGCATCCACCACCAGGATCCTCGAGAAGGCCCCGGCTTGGAAGGGAAGGGAGCCCGCGAAGGCCAGGACCGCCCTCAAACCCGCCTTGCGGGCGGCCCGCCGGAGCATGGGTCTGGACAGGTCGGCCACGACGAGCGCTCCCACGTGATCCACGAGGGACCGGGCCACCCTGCCGGTGCCTCCACCCAAGTCGAGGAGCCGTCCCGGCGAGGGGAGGCCGAGGACCCGGCGGAGGGCCTCCGGGTCTCGGTGGCCGCCCGCCCAGTCGAAGACGGGGGCGATCCAGTCGAAGTGGCCGTTCACGGCGAGGCCTCCCCGGTTTCGAGGCGCCGCGCTCCAGCGGCCAGCAGGAAGAAAGCGGGAAGCTGGACCAGGTGAAAGACGCCGTTGTGATCCAGGGGCCAGCCCCAGCGGACTTCGAAGGGGCCCGAGGCCTGGACGGCGCCCGCCAACAGGAAGAGGGCCAGTCCGGCCGACGCGGCCGCGGCGCCGGCCCTTCCCCGCCGGGCCAGGGAGACGAGGAGGGCCAGGGCGAATCCGAGGCCCGCCGCCTCGTAGGCCACGAACAGGCCGAAGCTGTCCGAGTGGAAGGTCGTGAGGGCCCAGAAGGCCGCCGCCCCCGCCAGGAGGAGCAGGCCCGCCCACCGGGCCGCGCGCCTCCCGAGGGATGCCTGGGCCGCCGCCCCCGCCGCCAGGGCCACCGTCGCCGCCAGGCAGGCGTAGATGAGGCGCCAGGCCCACCGGGAGAGCGCCGGGGAAAGGGACAAGCCGTGAGCCGCGGCCCCCAGGAGGGAAGCCGCCGCGGAGGTCAGGAACGCCGATCTCCACAGGCTCGCGCGTCCCCCCTCGGGCCGTCCGAGGCGGAAGGCGCACGCCACCGCCGCCGCCGCGCAGAAAAGGTCCGTGAGGGCGGTGGTGATCTCCGTGGGGCTGGACGATCCCATCCTAGGCCTCCGGGGCTTGAGCCCTCCGCCCGCCCAGGCCGATGAGGAGGGCCGCCAGGACGCACCCCGTCAAGTTGGAGACGAGGTCCCACCCCGTATTCACGTAGCCTCCCACGTTCGTGTCCCGCATCAGGAGCGTGGCGGCGAACTCCACGACCTCGTTGAGGGCTCCGAAGCCCATCCCCCCCGCGGAGCAAAGGACCAGGGCGCCGAAGGTGGGCCGGGGCGCTCCCCCGGCGCCCCGCACCGCCGCCCCGTATCCTTGCCAGCACACCCAGGTGGTGAGGCCGAAGCCGAAGGCGTGGACCGCCATGTCGTACTTGAGAAAGCCGGGAACGATCCACCATGAATAGAAGACGGCGTGGGGGCCGTCGTAGGGCCATCCCGCGGGAAGGGGCAGGAGCCCCCCGGCCATGTGGAGGAGCCCCCAGAGGCTCAGGCCCCAGAGGGCGCCGGGGCTCAGCCCCACTCGAAAGTGAAGAGCGCCCACGGCCCCCATGAGGACGACCATGACGCCGATGTAGTAGAGGAACTCCCCGTTCCCCGAGGCGGCCGCTCCCGCCGCCGCGGCGGCGAGATAAAGGAGGGTGAAGCCCAGGACGGTGGTCCAGCGCTTCAGCACCTCAGCCCTCCGCCTTCGCGCCGACCCGGATCGTCTCGAGGCCGTGGGCCCTGGGCCCCTTCTCGACCTTCCAGAGAAGGAAGGCGAAGAGAAGGGCCACGAAGCCGAGGCCGGAGAAGAGCCACATCCCGGGGACGTACCCCGCGGGATTCGCGGGGCCCGCATGGCCCAGGTCGTTGGCGTAGCCGACCACCGTGTTGAGCCCGGCCACGCCCACCTGCTGGACCAGAGTCATGACCGCCAGCCCCGTCCCGAGGCGCTTCTGCTCCACGATGTACGCGACGCTGGGCCACATGATGGCGGGGACGAGGGAGAAGGCGACGCCCATCATGGCGATGGGGATCCACAGGGGGAGGGCGTGGTAGGCCATGATCACGTAGACAGGCATCAACAGGAAGGCCCCCAGGAACATGAGGGAGGCCCGCCGCCCGATGCGGTCCACGAGGAGCCCGAAGAGCGGGGTGGCCACCATGGCCGCCACGGGGAGGCTGCTGTTGATCTGGCCCGCCATCTCCCGGGTCAGCCCGTAGCTCTCGATGAAGAATTTGATGGAGAAGGTCCGGAAGGGGAAGATCGCCGAGTAGAAGGTCACGCAGAGGGCCACGCAATACCAGAAGGAGGCGTCGAAGCGGAAGAGGTCCTTGACCACGAGGCGGTCCGTCTCCCCCTCCTCGCCCAGGGAGTAGCGCTTCAGGGCCCGGGACTCCAGCGCCCAGTAGGCGAGCGCCCCCAGGGTGCAGAGGGAGCCCAGGACCGCCGCCAGCACGAGGGGCGTGCGCCACCCGTCGTAGGCCCACTTGGCCCAGGTGGGGGACCAGTCCACGGCCACCTGCCCCAGCCGCGCGATGGTGAGGTTGATCCCGAAGGCGAAGGAGAGCTCCTTCCCCTTGAACCACTTGGCCAGGGCCGCTGTGATGGCCACGATGAGGGGCTCGGCTCCCACGCCCAAGAGGAATCGCGATCCGATCATCACCCAGGGCTCCGTGCTCAGGAGCATGGTGACGCCCGAGACCGTGCAGAGCGCGCCGAAAAGCACCGTCGTCCGGGTCGTCCCCAGGCGGTCGATGAGGACGCCCCCCACCAGAAGGACAAGAACCGCGGCAATGCTGTAGCTCGTGTTGAGCTGTCCGATGACGGCGTCGGTGAAGCCCAGCTGGGCCTTCATCAGATCCGTCACCGGATTGATGGAGTCGTAGATGTAGTAGTTGCCGAACATGGCGAGGCTGATGATGACCAGCACCGCCCACCGGTAGAAGGTGGACGGCTGGGGCCGCGCTTCTGTCCCGGCGGGATTCGTCGCGTCGGACATGGCTCCTCCCTGGCTTCGTGGCCGTCTGCGGTGGGTCAGTATACAGGGAAAAACCGCCCCCGCGCGACGGCTTCCGCACCCCGCGATGGGCTCCCAAGCTCAGGATCGAGCCGTCCATGCGTCACGGGGACGACCGCGCGAAGCACCCACCCATAGAGGCGTGATGCCGCTTCGCGGCGTTAGGGCCTATCGCGTGAATCGAAAGCCCACGGATTCCCGCCCGTCGGGATTGAGGACCGTCAGCGTCACCGCCTCGCCCTTCGGCAGGAGCGCCTTCAAGCCCCCACCGGAGGCGACCAGGCGCGTTCGGCCCGGCAGGTCCAGCCCCTTGAAGACCGATTTGGGGACCGCCGTGCCGTTGATCAAGAGCTTGCTCCCCTCCTCGAAATTCCACCCCGTCACCTTGAGCCGAAAAGGATCCTTGAGCTTCTTCACAGAGACGATGCCTGGGTACGCCTCCCCGCAGAACTGCGTGTCGGCGCCGATGTCAATCAGATTCTCGAAGCTCGCGTCGGTGGGACACGTTTGAATCCCGCTGGAGTCGGCGGTGAAGATCGGCACGGGATACTCGGCCAGCGGCGATTCACCGTACATGCCCGGATAGTCCACCCACGTCGTGCAGGATTCAGGGAGGTCGCCCTCCGGTCCGAAGGAGTACAGGGCGACGGCCTGACGTGCGCCGAGAGGAGAGGGACTGTAGTTCCCCACCCCGAGCAGGCCCCCGCCGGGCCGCGCCCACACTTCCCGCAAAGTACAGGTTTGCGCGGGGCCTTGGTCGTTGTGCCAGCCGAAGACCCGGGCGTCGAAAAGGGAGCCGTCGGCGCCGACCTTCGCCAGGAGCGCGTTGTAGCCGTCAAAAGGCTCACGGCCCACCGATCCAGAAATGAGAAGGGTGCCGTCCACCACCGTGGACCCATAAACGGTCCCTTTCCAATCCTCGTTGCCGTAGATGTACTGCCATTCGATCTCGCCGGCCGGCCCGAATTTCACGGCGGCCGGGAGATGCCGGAGGGGATATGGCTCTTCCTCGGGCCAGTACCGGCTCACTCCGGTGGCAAAGTACCCTCCATCGGGGGCCACCTGCATTCTCCCGACCAAGACCTGCCACGGCCGAACCTGGTAGAAGTCACGGTGGCCCTGAAGGCTTCCGTCGGGCCCGAGGAAGAGCAACGCGCACGGGGCATCCCACGGGCCGTGCTCCCACGAGAACCCCGTCCAAAGCGTGAGCCCCCGGTCGGCGCGCTCCACAACGTCACGGATCGTAAGGGCTGCCGCCCATCCGTCGGGCGGAACGACCCAAAATGCCTTTTCCCAGAGCGCCTCCCCGGTTTCCACGTCCAGTTCCTGCAACTCCCCTCCACCGGAGGTCAGAAATACCCGCCCGCTGGGCACCTGAAACGCCTCCAGGGACCACCAGATGTCGTAGAGCATCAAATACCGCTGCCAGAGCACCTCCCCCTCTGCCGTCCAGCGCGATCCCCACACGTTCAATCCGCAGTCGGGAGGGATGGTCCCCTCGGCGTGCAGGAAGAGCAGGAAGGTCCCGTCCTGGAGGGCGAGAAGGCTGGTCGCTTCCGACTCCACCAAGGAGGCGTTGGGCAACTGCCTGGCCCAGCGCCGGTTGCCATGGGCGTCGAAGCCAACCAGGAGGTAGGGCTCGGCCTCGGTCAAACTGGGAGGGGGCGGAAGGAGGAGGATGACCGCCGAACCGTCGGCCAGGACGGCGGCGCTCATGATCTGCCACAGGTTGACTCCATTGTCCAGAAAGCCCAGGATCCAAGGTTCTTGGCCCAGCGCCGAAAGCGAGACCGACAACGACAGCAAGAGAAGGAGTGCCGCCCGGCGCGCTCTGTTCTTCGTCATGGTGTCCACCCCGAAAGAGGGGGCCGGCGGGCCCGCGGCCCGCCGGCCCACGCGAGCGTCAGTATTTGTACAGGAAGGTGATCTGGCCCGCGAAGATCGTCGCGCCCGTGCACGCCTGCTGGACGATCACGTCGTACTTGCTCTGGGTTCCGCTGGCCGCCAGGGGTTCAACGTATACGTAGAAGCCTAGCCTGTGCTCGGTGACGACGGCGCCGCCAGGGAGCGTCGTGTCCAGGTGCTCCTGATAGGGAATCGCCTTCAGTTTGGCCTCGTCTCCGGCGTTTAAGGAGGCGCTGAAGGAGACGTCCTCGTTCTGGCCCGTCTTGGCCGTCAGCCACTCGGTCCTGTGGTAGGTGCCGGGAGGGGGCGCCGACGTGTAAGTGAAGGGGCCCTGGAAGACGCCGCAGGGCGCCTGGAACGAACACACATACGAAAGCGCTCCCGGGTCGGATTCGGCCGTCAGCCCGTCCGCCGTCGTGGCCTGGATCCGGACCGCGCCCACGGGGTGGGCCGGCGCCGTGGCGAAGAGGCTCGTGCCGTCGGGACCGCCCGACAGTCCGGACCACAAGACGGTCTCTCCCGCGTTGCGCACCGAGGCGATGCGCTTCAGATTGGCGCCGCTCAGGACGATCTGGTTGGAGGTCACGGGGCCGCCGCAACCGAAGACCCCGCCCACGGAATCGGCCCAATTGGGGCTTACGCCGCTCAGGCTTGGCAGTTTTGGTTCGTCATCGGGTTCCAGGAACTGCAAGAAGTTGTCGATCTGGGTTTTGTACTGGGCAATCCGGGGGCTGAGCGTCCCGTCCTCGGTCACGTTGTCCGGGTTGAGGAAAACGGCCGACAGGGGAGTCCGGGTGGGAATGCAGGGCGTGGCCGACGTGCAGACCCCAGGCGCGCCGTCGTCAGACCAGGTGCCGGTCCAGGTCCAGTTCACCGGCGCCGAGGCGCAGGGGGTCCCCGGGGCGGGGTTGAGCGTGCTCCGGAGGACCTTCACCTTGGTGTTGGCGGAGTCCTTGACGAAGACGAGCGGGTGCACGAAGTCCTGGTCCGGGCGGTCGCCGCATCTCGGAGGGCTCGCGTTGGGCCGGTACTTGGTGAAGGTGGCCATCCCCGTCGCCCGGACGCTGAAGGTCTCCCCGCCCAGGACGCTCGGAGTGGCGCTCGAGAGGAGCTGAATCCCCGATACGGGCGACGGGAAACCGTACCAGAAGCCCCTCTCCAGTCCGGCGGTGTCGAAGTGATACTGGGGGGAAGCGGCCTTCTTTCCGTTGCTCGCCTTGACCTTCACCGAAGCGGAGCCAAGGTAGTTCTTTCCGCCGGGTGAATCGGGGACCGTGCACGAGAGGACGCCGGTGGCCGTGGCCGGGTCATACGACCGGGAGAGGACGGAGGCCACCTTGCTGACGGAGGAACTCGGCGTTTTGAACTTCACGACCGCCGAGGAGAACTCCGCCTGGGTAAAGCCGGTTGTCGTGATGGTGACGGTCTGATGGGCGGGGTACCCGCAAGAACACGTATTGGGAACGTCGTGATGCGGCGTGATGTCCACGAACCCGATGCCGGGTGAACTCTGGTACGGCATGTCCCCATCCTCGTCCGGGATCGTGTCGGGCGGATCGGGTGGGTCCGTGGGAAGCAACATGGCCCGCTGGGGAGGCTCGAGTTGAACCTCATCGAGAAGGTAGGTGGTTGGCCACGCGTGAGGACCTGTGGTGGCCTCGAATTCGAGATAATAGTCGCGGCCGGGGAGAAGCCCCAGGCCACCTGACGACAGGGGGTAACGGAAGAACTCCCACGTTTCGGTTTCTGGGGTTACGACCGCAATTGGCACGGAGTTCCCCGTTTCTGCGTCCACCAACTGGACTCGGAGCGAGTCTCCCTTGCTGCCGCCGTGCGGCCGTGCGAGCGCCTTGCAGTGGAAAGAAAGAATCGAACCGTCGTAGTAGGCGGGCAGCCCGCCGACGAACTGGCTGAGCGTATCCACCGTCCCCCTTGAGCCGCCCAGAACGGCGGCGCATTCGCCGCCGAAGGCGCCATCGCTTCCCACCGACCGGATCAAGGTGCTTCCAGCCGACGACTCCTGGTTCCAATGGATCCGTGAAGATTCCCCCTCGAACCCTCCCCCTCTGATCCAATTCGTTGCCGGGACCGTTTGCGCCCCAACCAGAGTCCATCCGACAACCATCATCGCCGCCAGCACCCCCGCGGGCGACCGGCGATCCTGCGTTGACTTCATGGGTTACCTCCCATCCATGGATCACTGCACGCAAAAAACCGTTCAAGGCCTGCATGCCACGGATTCGTGGGGGAGGAGCCCTCGGCCCGGCCGGGCTGACCATCCGCCGGGCGGCGGTTCGCGTGACCTTTCGTCCAACGGTGTTGCGGGCGGGCGGGCGGGCGGGCGGGCGCAAAGGCCGTGCCACTTCTCTGACCCACACAGTCCTCGGACGCCGGTCGGATTCTGAACCCACAACGCCTGGAGACTCATGCCGCAGAGCCTACCGATGTCGCCTCTTCCTGTCAACAGACAGATGACGGGCCGGTCGGACCCCTCAGGGGAGGAAGGGGGAAGCGGCTTCCCAGCGCGGGCCGGGGACGTGGGCCTGCATCAACATGCGCAACCGAACCAGGCCGTCCAGGAAGAGGCTCACCTCGCCCTTGGCCCCGTCCCGCCGCAGGAAGACCAGGCCGTCCTCCTCGCCGTTCGGGAAGACCCGTTCCAGGTCCGCCCAAGGCAATTCCATCCTGCGGCGGAGAAGGCGCTTCAGGGCGACGCCCCTCTCCGTGACGATCACGCGGTCCAGGAACGAGGCCGCGGCGAGGTATACCTGAAAGGCCGTGACGGCAAGGACGATGCCCCCGAGGACCCAAGGCTCCCACGCGGGCCTCTCTTCGAAGGCGCCCGTGGAGACGGCGCCGTACAGGACGCCCGCGAAGAGCGCGGTGGTGAGAAGGAACGTGAGGCGGTATCGGCCCGTGTAGGCGAGGCTCCACCCGGGCCCGTCCGCGCAAGGCTCGGCTTCGTCGCGGCGGCCCGCGAGAACCCACTTTCGCCAAAGAGCCAGGCCTGCCTGCTCCGCTCCCGGAAGGAACATGGCCCCTCCAGCGGAAGGGGGCGCGGGATCCCCCGCGCCCCCTGCACGTTACGCCGCGGCGGCTCCGATCCGCCGGGGTTCGCCCACCTACTTGCCGAGGAGTCCGTTCTTGAGTTCCTCGTTGGGAGGGTTCTGGCCCAGCCAGATGGAGAAGAGCGCATCGGCGAAGTCCTTGCCCTCGATGACGCCCATTTCCTTTCCCTTGATCTCGACCTTCGTGCCCGCGCCGGGGACGTAGGTGAGGACGGCCCGGTCGCCCGTCTTCATGTCGGACCAGAAGCCGTTGAACTGGTCGATGCGCGACTTGAGGGCGGCGGCCTTGTCGCCGGAGTTCTTCGTGAAGCCCTCGTTCCACCCCTCCAGCAGCTTGTCCTTGCCGACCTCCTTGTAGAGGAAGTGCATGACGAGCTGCTTGGGGGCGTCGGCCGCCACGATCTTGGCCGGATCCGTGGACTTCTCCGCCACGTAGAGGCCCGCCACGTAGACCTTCACGTGGATGAAGGCCACCTTCTTGATCCTCACGCCCATGCCGTTGAGGTGGAGCGTCGCGCCCCCGGCGCTCACCGTGTTCGGCAGGCTCACCCCCTCCAGTTCGGCGGCCACCGCCGCCAGACCCAACGCCGCCACCGCCAGAAGCACCAGCACCCACTTCCTCATGGCTACCTCCTTGTCCGATGCGTCCACTCTAGCCCCCGCCGCCCCCCGGGGCAAGCCGGGTCAATACAGCGAAGTGATCCCGCGCTCCTCGGGCTCGTACAGCACCCGGTAGAACTCGCTCGCGAAGCGGTCCGTCATCCCCGCGAGGAAATCCACCACCACGCCGTAGCGGGCGACGGGATCCCGGGCCTCCTCCACGCGGGCGCGGGTGGCCAGGGGAAGGAGGCGGATGGAGACGGAACCCGGTTCCAACAGGTCGCGCGTCAGGCTCTCGAACAGCCGCTCGATGATGGAGGCCGCCTTGGCCGACATGCGCTCCACCACCGGGTGGGTGTACACCCGTGAGAAGAGCATCTCCCGCATGGCCCGCACGGCGGACGCCATGGAGGGAGAGAAGTCCACGGCCGGCTCCCCGCTCCGGAGGACCTCCTCGGGATTCTTGAGCAGGGAAAGGCGCGGGGAGGAGGAGGCGATCACGTCCCCGATGAGCAGGTCGATCATGTTCCGGACGAGGAGGCGGGCCCACAGGATGGAGTCCTTCTCCCAATCCGGCGCGCCCTCGTGGGCCCGGCCCCAGGCCGCCATGAGGAGCGGGTTGTTCAGATCCCGAAGCTCCTCCACCTTGAGGAACCTCACGCGCAGGGCGTCCTCGAGGTCGTGGGTCACCCACGCGATCTGGTCGGCGATGTTGACGATCTGGGCCTCGACGGAACAGCCGGCCGCATCGAGGTACTCGCGTCGGACGCGACCCGCTTCCTCCGGCTCGCTCGCCTCCAGGGGGTACGGGAGCGCCGGCGCGTCGTAGGCCGTGTGGTGCTTGAGGACGGCGTGGAGGGCGGGACGGCTGAGGTTCAGCCCCGGGAACTCGGCGTACCTCCTCTCGAGGCGGCTCACGATGCGGTAGGACTGGAAGTTCTGTTCGAAGGCCTTGCGCCCGGTCGGGCGGGCCAGCCCGAGCCTCCGGTCCAGGAGGTCGGCGTAGAGCGCGTCCAGGGCGTCCTCGCCCCGATGGCCGAAGGGCGGATGGCCCAGGTCGTGGGCGTAGGCCACGGTTTCGCAGAGGTCCTCGTTGGCCTGTAGGGCGCAGGCCAGGCCGCGCGCCACCTGGGAGACCTCGAGCGTGTGGGTGAGCCGGGTCCGGTAGAAGTCTCCCTCGTGAACCACGAAGACCTGGGTCTTGTACCCGAGCCGACGGAAGGCCTCCGAATGGAGGAGGCGGTCCCTGTCCTGCTGGAAGTAGGTCCGGTTCCCGGGATGGCGGTGGGGGAACTCGTGGGAGACGCCGGCCGAACAGGCCACCGCCCACGGCGCGAGAAGCGCGTTCCGCGCGGCGCAAACCGGCGAGCAGCGATCGGGGTGTCCGCCCATGGCGCTCCTTTCCGCTTCGGGCAGTGTACGGCACGGGGAGGGCTCGCGGAAGGGGGGCATGATTGCGCTCTTTGACCCGATCCGGACAGGGCGGCACCTGCGCCTTGACAGGGTGAGCCCCCCCCTTTAGTTTGAGGGTGACGGCGGTACCGAAGGCTTATCGGGAAGCGGGGAGTGCATGGGAGCGGGAAGGCAGCGCCTGCTCGTTTTTTTGGACGGCGTCCCCTGGTGCGCCTCTCTGGCGGACTCGGTATGGCCCCTCCGCCCCGCCGTGGAGGACGTGGCGCCCTGGTCCTCCCTCGCCGCCTCCAAAGGTCCCGAGGCCCTTCTGAACTGGCTCTCGCTCCGCTCCTCCCAGCGCCCTCTCCTGGGCCTCACCTCCTCGCCGCTCTACGATGCGGGGCGCGTCCCCCTCCGGGGCCTTTCCCGCTCGGGGAAGGGCGTCGCCCTGGCCTCCGCCCACGGCCTTTCGCCCGAGGATCTGGCGGGGGTGGTCCGCCACGAGATGGCCCACGCCCTGGGCCTCCCCCATTGCGATGCCTGGTCCTGCGCTCTTTCGCCGCGGCCCTTTCCCCTGCCCGTCTCCGACCGCGCCGCCGGCCTCTGCCCGGCCTGCGAGGCGAGGTGGCGGGCGGCGGTCGAGAAAGGCGCGGCATGAGGCCCCGGGGGGCGGCGGTCCTGGCGGCCGTCCTGCTCGCCGCCGGCTGGACGAGCGCGGCCCCCCGGCCGTACCAGGGGGACGGCGCCTGCCTCTCCTGCCACCAGAAGAGCCTCCCGGTCCTCCCCGACCGGCCCTGCCTTTCCTGCCACCAGGGCAACATGGATTTCCTTCGCTCGGTCCACCCGGAAAGTCCGCGCGGAGAGTTCCTCGCCTCCGCGGCCCTGGGCCTGGCCGGTCCCGTCGCCCCCATCGGCGCCGCGCTGCTCCTGCGGGCCCTCCCCGACGGCCAGCCTCCCCCCGCGCCGCCGCATGCCTGGGCCGCCCCCGTTCCGGGAGCCCTCCTCGCGGCGCGGGGACACGCCTGCGACCTCCGGGCGGTTTTTTCTCCCGACGGAGAGGCGGTTCTTTTCAGCCGGCGCGGCCCCGACACGACGGGGGACGGCTCCGTGGACCTCCGGGACGGGCAGGCCCTCTTCCTCCTGAGGCGGGATTCGGCGGGGCCGATCCGGCTGACGGGCTACGTGCTGGACTTCGCTCCGGCCATGGCGGCCTGGTCTCCCGACGGGTCCCGCTTCGTCGTGCCTTGCCCCCTCTCCGACACCGACGGGGACGGTTCGGTCGCCTTTTCGGACCGCCACGGGCTGGCGCTCTTCGACCGCCGTGGAACCCGCCTGGCCACCCTCACCACGGAAGCCGCCGACGCCGTGGACCCGTCCATCTCACCGGACGGAAGGCGCATCGCCTTCGTGGAGGGAGGGGCCCTTCGGGTATGGGAGCCCGCGTCCGGCTTCCTGGAAACGGTCCTTTCGGAGGACGGCACCTCCTTCCCTCGTCTGGCCGGTTGGGCCGGCGACCCGCCCGTGCCCGTCTTCACCCGGGGCGAGGTGTACGCCGCCGCCGACCTCTCCGACGACCGGCGCCGGCTCCTTCCGCCGCGCCCGCTGGAGGCGGCCCTCTCCGGCCAGGCCGGCCTTCTCTCTCATCCGGCCTCCGGCGAGCGATGGAGCCGCGGAGCCGCCTCGAAGGGGACGGCCCTCTGCATGGTCCAGGCGGAATCCGGGCCCAGGCGCCTGGCCTCCTGGTCGGGCGGGAGGCCTTCCCCCGTCACTCCGCCCTCGCTTCACGTGTTCGCCTTCGCCCCCGCCAGCGGGGACGAGGCGTGGGTCCTGGCCCGCCAGGACGGGGACTCGGCTTTTCTTGGCCTTGCGGCCGCGGGGCGCTTCGTCCCTGTGGAGGCCTCCTTCTCGCCCCACCTGCTGGGCCTGGCCGCGGGAGAGGGCTTTGCCTTGGCCTGCGGGCCCCGGCCCCGCCGCGCGGGCCGGCCCGCCGTCGTGTGGAGGGAGGGCCGCGCCTCCCACCCCTTCGGCGTCGGGGGTTGCTGGTACCGACCTTCGGCCGCCGGTTCCGCCGCGGCGGCCGTCCGGGTCCCGTCCGACACGGACGGAGACGGAGAGCGCACGCCCCTCGACCTCGGTGAACTCTGGATCGCCTGGGAGGTTCCATGACCCACACCCATCCGCCCCACGCGGGCCGCCCCGCCGCCCAACCCCGCCCGGCGCCCCGAGGACGCGCGCCGGGGCCCGCTCGGCCCGCGGCCCGACAGCCCGGCTGCCTCGCGAGCCTCTTTCTGGACATCACGGGGCTCTCCTTTTTGGCGGGCATCAAGAAAAAGCTGGGAGGGCCGGGATTCGCCTTCGCCTTCCTCCTAGTTCTCCTCTTCATGTTCCTCATGGGGGCGCGGATCGAGCGCTACGGGCACCTCGGGGAACACCAGTACGTCATGCAGATCCTGCCCATGGCGGGATGCTTCTCGCCCATCCTGGCCCTCCTCATGACCGCGGCCTTCGGCATCGGGGACTGCCTCACCAACGCCACCTACTGGCTCTTTCCCCAGAGCCCCGTCCTCAACATGTACACGCTCTTCAAGAAGCCGGGGCCCCTCCTCACGTGGGGAGCCTACGCGCGGATGGATTTCATCACCCTGCCCCTGTACGCCATCCTTCCGGGTTTGGGCTCGCGCATCCTCTACTCCATCGTCTCCCGCGTGTTCCAGGCCGGGCGGGCGAAGATCATGAAAGACGGGGGGACGCCCGACAAGGAGGCCCTCCAGCGCCAGCTCAACCAGGCGCTTCAGGAGCAGGGCGCCGCCGCCCAGCGCCAGCAGGCGGCCATGGGCAAGGTCCAGCAGGCCGAGGGAAAGGCCGACGCCGCCGCCGAAAACGTCCGGACCGTGGAGGCCCGGGAGGAGGGTGCGGCCCGCTCGCTGCAGGAGGCCAACGCCCGGACCCAGGACCTCAACCGGGACGTGCAGGACCTGCGCACCCGGGCCGCGCACACGGCGGAGGATGTGTCCCGGGCGGGACGAGAGGTTCAAGAAGCGGACCGGACTCTGGAGCGGAACCGGGACAACCTTGAACACACCGACGCCGAACTTCGCCAGAGCAGCCACAAGGAAGAGGAACTCAAGGAGAAGCTCGCCGAGCACCGCGCCGACGCCGAAGCCTACCAGCGCGACGTGGAGGACAGCCTGAAGAAGGGACAGGCCCTCCGGCAGGAGCGGGACGCGCTGGCCGAAATCGAGCGGACTGGACGGCTCCCCGACGGCCGGCCGCTCACGCCCGAGGGCCTCAAGAAGGTCCACGAGGACCTGCAGGCCGCCGAAGGAAAGCTGGCCGCCGAGCGATCCCGCTTCGAAGAGGCCTCGGCTCTGAAAGCCAAGGCCGACCGCCGAGTGAAGGCCGAGGAGAAGGAGCTCCAAGACCTGCAGGAGCGCAACGAGCAGCTCTTGGAGCGTTACCGGAAGGAACAGGCGGAGGTGGAGCGCGCCGAGCGCGAAAAGGCCGAGGCGGAGGAGCGACTGAGGGCCCAGGAGGCGGAGAACGAGGCCGCCCAGCGGCAGATGGAGAGGGCCCAGGAGGAAGCCCAGCGCTCCCAGCAGGAAGCGGCCCGGCGCCAGGCCGAACTGGCCCAGGCCCAGGCCCAGAAGGCCCAGGCCGTCCGCGACCTCGAACGGGCCACGGCGGAGCGCAACGCCGCCGCCCGGGAGTACAACCAGGCGGCCCAGGCCAAGGCCCAGGCCGACGCCAAGGTGGCTCAGCTCCAGTCGGCCCTCGGCATCGAACCCACTCCCGCTTCGGGCAAACAGGAGCCCCTGGAGCACGCGGGGGAGGGAGCCGCGGCCGCGGCCGCCGCCGCCTCGGGAGGGGGCCGGCGCCGCCGCCAGCCGAGCGATCCATACCGGGACGCGATCTGGCAGTACGACCAGGCCATGTACGCCGAAATGGCCCGGCGGGCGCGGGAGCGCGAGATGATGATGCGCCTTCTCCAGGAGCGCAACCGCGGAATGCTTCCCAACGGCCTGGGCGGAGAGGTGGCCGGAATGGGCGCCCTGGCCGGCCAGGGCCTGGCCGGACTAGGGGCCGCCGTGGCGGGCGCCGCCGCCGGGGGGATCGTGGGAGCGGGGCTCGTCCACGGTCACATGTGGGCCGAGTACAACCCCATCCGGGTCTGGGTGCATCCCAGCCACACCGCCGACGTGGGCTGCTACAAAATGGACGTGAAGTACCTGGACGACAACATGGTTTCCGGCGTCTCCTCGGCCTCCGCCGTGGGGCCCGGCGCCGTCGTGGGCGCCGACGCGGGGGGCCTTCCCCCGGCGGGTGGGCCGGGATCCGCGCCCGGGACGGGTCCCGCGCCGCCCGGGCCTCCGGGTCAGTGGGTCGCCCAGCCCGGCGGACCGAGCGACGAGGAGAAGGACGCCCGGGACGCCGCCCAGAAGGCCCGCGACGAGGCCCAGAAGTACAAGGACATGTGGGAGGAGTCCGAGAAGTCCGCCGACAAGTCCGACCCCGGCTACCAGAAGCTCAAGGACCAGTACGACCAGTACATCAAGAGCCAGGAGGACGCCGCCGCGGACGCGGAGGCCAAGGCCGACGCCCTGAAGGGCCAGCGGGAGGCCGAGGAGGCCGCCGCCAAGGAGGCCGCCGACCGGAAGGCCCAGTGGATCGCCGACCGCCAGGAGGACCTCAAGGCCGCCGCGGAAGAGAAGGCCCACCTCGAAGCCGTCATCCGGGGCGCCCAGCAGGGAGGCTTCGACACCTCCGAGCACCAGACCCGGCTGAACCAGTTGAACGAGCGGCTGGGACAGCTTCACGGCCAGCTCGGCAAGGAGGGGGCCGACATCGACTACACGGCCCGGGACCGGGGAACCATCTCGGTGGGCAAGGAGTTCGCCGAGGCGGGACAGAAGGCCAAGGAGCAGGCGGAACTCCTCGACCGGCTCCAGAAGATGCAGAAGGCGGCCTTCGACCACGGGATGCTGGAGCCCGGCGCCGACGGCCAGCGGGGGGACATCTACGGCAAGGTCGGCAACATGATCAACGACCTGCTCTCGGGCAAGAAACTGGACCCCGACAAGATCCAGCAGGTGAGGGATTACATCGGCGGCCGCATGGACGGCACCTACGGCGATCCCAACCGGATGCCTCCTCCCGAGAAGCCCTGGTACGCCGACGGGGAGTCCTGGAAAAACGCCTTCGCCGAGACGGGGCGCAACCTGTCCACCTGCCAGACGAGCGACGGGAAGTTCTCCTGGATGGGCCTCGGCGGCCGCATCGCCATCGGCGCCCTCACGGGGGGCGGATCGGAGTTCGTGTTCGTGCCCATGGGGGGCCTCCAGGTCACGAAGGACGCCGTGGACCGGGGAGCGGACGGATTCGAGGCCTGGAAGCAGGGCATGACCGAGACCATCAAGCAGGAGCTCATCGGAAAGTTCGTGGGGGGGGTCTTCCACGTGGGGGGCAAGGCCTTCGGCGGCATGGTGGGCGCCGAGCTGGCGGGCAAGAACATGTTCAAGGGCGCCGCCCGGGGGGCCTGGACGGGCCTTTCGGAGTGCGGCGAGAACGTCGTCAAGGAGGCCGGCGAGCTCTTCTCCGGCACCGCCTGGAAGAACACCCTCGCGGCGGGCGCCAACACTCTCGGGAAAGGCGCTTCCCGGCTTGGGAATATCGTCACCGGCGAGGAGGGCCTTACGCTGGGCTTCGGCAAGGCGGGCGCCGAGGGAGCCGAACAGGCGGCGGGCGCCGGGGCGAAGGCCGCCTCCGAGGGGGCCGAGCAGGGGGCCGTCAAGTCTCCCCTCATCGGCACCGAGGATTGGGCCCGCCAGCAGCAGATCCGCCGGGCCGCCGCCACGGGGGACCCCGACGTGGTGGCCGGCCTCTACCGGGACGGCGGCATGAAGGACCTCATCGAGATGCAGAAGAAGGGCTTCGTGAGCGCCGAGGAGGCCAAGGCCATCAACTCCGTCTTGCGGGACGAAGTCAACCAGTCCATCCGACAGGGCACGAAGGACGCCATCGAGGACTTCCAGAGCCAGACGGGCGTCAAGGTCAAGGAGGTCCTCGTGGGCGACAGCGGGTCCTCCGCCCAGGGCCCGCCCTCGCGCTTCAAGACCGACGCCGACCGGACCCTCATCACGACCTTCGACGACGCGAGCGTGAAGGACTACGCCTCCAAGCGGGGAATCAGCGAATCCGAGGCCTACGACGAACTGAGCAAGAAATTCACGAACGCCCACGAAGCGAGCGTCAACAAGTCGCTCCAGGACCGCACGGGGCTCACGGCGGACGACGTGGACTACAAGAGCTACGACCGCATCGGGGGCGGCTCGGGCAAGAGCGACTCCTACGCCGAGGGCTTCACCAACTCCCGGCAAGCGGGCCAGGGGTCGGGGGAGAAGTACACCGTGAACCCCGACGGGACGGCCAAGGACCCCGTGCGGGTCTCGGGCCAGACCATCGTGGACCAGAACCAGCTCACGAAGGCCAAGTACGATCCCAATTACAAGTTCCCCGAGGACGCCACGAGGATCCCGCCCAGCGAAATCCCCTCCGTCCTCGAGCAGCAGACGGCGAGCATCGGCAAGCACCCCGACGACCCGCTCACCATCGCCAAGGCCGTGGGGCGCACGGAGAAGGTCGCCAACGTGGTGGGCGAATCCCTCGGCGACCCGCGCCTGACGCAGACGGCCCGGGAGATCTACGAGAACCCAGGCCGCATGGACGAGATCCTGAAGAAGAACGGATTCGTGGACGCCGCAGGAAACCCCGACCCATCCGCTTTCTGCAGCCAGGGAAGTTCCAGGGTGGTCCACTATTCGGCCCAGTTCCCCCACCGGTAGAAGGAGCGCTCCATGCGAACGGACCAAGGTGAATGGATCCTGACGGAGGGCGAACTCGCCGCGGCCGCGAAGAGCCTCGGCCTGGCACGGGGTGTCCTCGATGCCCTACCCGGGGCGGCTCCGGCGCCGGACGAGGTCGTCCGAACCTCCCGGGAGGTTTCCGCGCTGGAACCCGCCCTCAAGGGCCTCTTCGAAAAGGCCCTCTCGGTCCTCGCCTCCCCGGCCAGGGTGGTGCGCTTCCACACGGCCGCGGCGGACACGCGGGTGAGCCGGAGCCTCCTCGCCTTCTCGCCCTCCCTGCCGGGAGTCTGGGTGAGCCTGGCGCGCGGCGGGGACGAGCGGCGCGTGAGCCTGAGGACCCAGGCCGAGCTGAGGCTCCTCGTGGCACGCCACCTCGCCGCCGGCGATTCGCTGAACCCCGATCGGGTGGGCGCCGACCTCTCCACCCACGGTGTCCTCGCCCTCCTCGCGGCCTGCGCCCAGATCCGGCGCGCGCGCCTCATCGCGCTCCTGCGCCACGAGGAGGCCGCCGAAGTGTTCTCTCCACACGATATCCAGGCCCGCCTGGAGGAGGCCGCCACGGCGGATTTCCGGTGGCCCCTCTCCTTCGTGGCGCCCATGATCCCTCTTCCCGTGAAGGAACTCGGCGTGACCAAGGACCCCCGGCCCGCCCTCGTGGAACTGGCGCGCGCCGGGTTCCTGGAGCCCGTGACCGAGTCCGAGACGCCCCTCTTCGAAATGAGCCCCGGAGGCCGTGTCTTCGCGGAGGGCCTCTGCCAGGAGGCCTCCCGGGGTGCGCTCTCGGTGGCCCGCGCCGTAACCGGCGACCAGATCGCCTACGACGTGATGCTCTTCTGCCGCGGCCCGTTTAACCTCTTCTCCTTTTTCATGAGCGGGGAAGTGGGCTTCGCCACGACCCTCCTGGCGGGAGACCTGGACGAACTCCTCCAGTACGCCTTCTCGGAGGCCGCGCCCCCGCCGCCCTCGCGATCCAGCGTCCAGGCCAAGGCCGATGCCTCGGACTCGGAGCGGACCGTCCTCGAAGCCCCCGCTTGCACTCCGGCATGGATCGTCGTGGAAAAGGGCCAGCAGATCGGCCGGCGGATCGCCCTGTTCCCCGGCGCCTCGGCGGGGCGGAAGGAGGACAACCTCCTCTGTGTGCCCGACCCCGGGGCCTCCCGGAAACACCTCGCCTTCACCCTGGACGAGGAGGGCGCCTGGCAGGTGGAGGACGCGGGGAGCAGCAACGGGACCTTCGTCAACGAGACCCGCATCGGGGCCCCGGTCCGCCTGAAGGAGGGCGACCTCGTGCGCCTCGGTCAGACGGTCCTTCGCGTGACCTTCACGCCGGGAGCCTAGGGAGGACCCCATGGCGACGGACCTATGGAAGACCGGTTGGCAGGAAGACGCCTTCGCTCGGGGCCAGAAGGCCTTCACCGAGACCCCGGCGTGGTACCAGCACCTCTCTCCGGCGGACGTGGCCGAGGACGCCTACCTTCTGGGGTGGGCCTCCACCCTCTTCGTCCGCGACGGCGTCCCCCAGGGACCGGGCCGGGCCCAGGCGGCGCCTCCGTCCGCCCCTGAACCGGCCCCCGTGGTGGCCGTTCCCGCCTTTCCCTACGAGCGCTGCCTCAAGCCGGGCGGAGAAACCACGCGCCACTACCAGGACGCCCTCGCGGGACGCTGCGGCGCCCTCCACCGGGCGGCGGCGGTCCGGGCCGGTGGAGAGGACGCCTGGTGCGGGGCCATCGCCGCGCTCCACCGGGCCGGAGCCCTCCGCACCACGTGTCCCGAGGATCCGCCCCTCCACGCGCCCGCGCTCTCCACCTTCGGCGAGGACTTCCAGGCCTGCGCCGCCGCCGTGGGGCGCAAGACCCTTCACGCCTTCAAGATCGGATTCGGCCTCTGGGGCCGGTGGGAGGCCCCATGATCGAGATCCGCCTCTCCCTGGCCGAGACGCGGTGGGCCCTCCAGCGTTCGGGGATCACTCCGCGCATGCCCTCGCCCATCCTGGAGCCCGTGGAGGCCGTGCCCGAGGTCCCCTCCCCGAGCCCCGCCGAGTCCGAAATCGTGAAGTCCCTTCAGGCGCGCGGCCTCGCGGGAACCGACGGCTCCCCCAACCCGCTCCTTTGCGCCGCGCTCGAGTGGCTCTCGGTCCCGGACCGGGTCTGGAGCCTGTCCCTCTTCGGACGCGGCGGCGCGGAGATGGTCCACCTGGCGACCAAGGAGGACGCCGCCGTGGAGTGCCGCCGGAGCACCGACGGCTTCCGCCTTCGCTTCCCGGTCCCCGCCTCGGAGGCCGAAGAGTGGCTGTCTCTCCGGTTGCGAGGAGGCGCCCATGGGTCCTAACCCCATCGCCAAGGGCATCGGCCTGGTCGTTTCGGGCGTCGTCTTCATCCTGGCGCTCTTCCTCAAGCTGTGTTTCACCACGGCCCTGTACGCCACGCTCGCGGAGATCCAGCGCCGGGTGCAGGTCTTCAAGGCCAACCGCCGCCCGCCCGTCCGCGCCATCCTCCTGATCCCCGTGGTCATCCTCTTCGTAAGCGCGGTCCTCTTCCTCATCAGCGTGCCCCGCTTCGTCTTTGGCACGATGAACCTCCAAGCCCTGCGCGGCCTGCAGATCAACCCCATGACCGTGGTGTGGATCGGGCTCCGCTTCGGTTTCCTGCTGGCGGCCCTGGTCCTGGGCCTGGTCCTCGGGCTCATGATCGGGCGGGGCTTTCCCGTTCTGAAGGACCGCTTCGGCGGAGTCCTCGTGGCCTCCAAGGGCGCCCACCTGACCTTCTGGACCGCGGCCTTCGCCCTTGCCGGCTTCTTCCGCCTCATGCCCTGGGGCATCGTCACCTACTGGACCGTCTGGCTTCTCGTCCTGGCGGCCTGCCTCGTCATGGGGGCGCACTATTCGCTGTACGGAAGCTACCGGGAGGCCTACACGCGAACCTCCCAGGGCCTCGGAAGCGGCGAGCCCATCCGCCTGGAGCTGGACGCCGGGGAGGCCGTTGTGCTCTCGGCGATCCTCGGCTCCCGAGGCGCCTTGACCGAACAGGCCCTGGCGCAGGCCCTCCGCTCGCCGGACGCCTCCCTCCTCGCGCATCCCGCCTGGGCCGAGAGGGCCCACGCTCTGGCCTCGGATGCCGGCGCTCTCGGAGCCGCGCTCTCGTCCCTGGCGACGCGAGGCCTGGCCGGCAAATCGGCCCAGGGCTGGGGCCCCGCCGGCGCCTCCCTCCGCCTCCGATCCGCGGGCTTTTGCGACCGCGCCGCCTCCCTGACCGTCAAGGGCCCCTCGGGGTCGCGAACGCGGGTCGTCCAGTGGCTCGGACCCTCGCGTTTGCTGATGGAGCCGGGCCCCTTGACCTTGACCCTCCGGGAGCTGGCCCCGGGCGACTCCCTGCCCGCTCTCCTGGCGGGCGAGTAGAATGGGAGCACGGGCCCCGGCACCGGGCGCATGGGGGGAGGAGGTTCCGATATGAGCGGACAGGGGGAGGAGAAACTCCTGGGCGACTTCGTGAAGGGCCGGTTCCTTTTCTTGGAGGACTTTTGCCAGAGAAACGGCCTGGACGTCGCTGGAACCAACCGAGCGGTCCAGGCCGAGGCCCTTCGGCTCGCGGAAGATCCCGCGCGCCAGGCTTTTTTCCGCGATCAGGTCTTCAACGGACCGGTCCTGGCCACCACGCTGTACCCCGAGTGGGTGGACCGGATCCTCCTGCAGGCCCTGAGCAACATCCTCAAGGGGCCGGGCGCGCCTCTGCACACCACCTCGTCCAAGGTCTCCTGCATCCCCTTCGAAGCCGGACGCTTCAACGCCCGACGCCAGGCCGCCTCGGTTTTCCGGCCCTTCTTCCAGGGCAAGACCCCCGAGAACTGGCTGACCCACGGCTTTTTCATGGTCCTGAGGCGCTGTTACGGCGACGGCTTCGCCGGGAAGGGGAAGGTCGTCGAGGTGGGCCCGAACCACTATCAGGTCCACATCGACAACGACGGGGTGCCCCAGGCCAGCCGGATGGAGTGCTCCACAGGCGTGGGGTACATCTACGAAGGGCTCCTCCTCACCGGCGCCAAGGACCCGCTCGTGACGCACACGCAGTGCCGGAGCGAATCCCCGGGCCCCGACCGGGTCTGCATCTACGACGTCACCTGGAAATAGCCCGCCGTCCGGCGGCATCCGAACCATCCGGCCCTTCTCGATGAAGACCTGCTTCCAGCCGGTGTAGATCGGCGAGCGGGAGGGGAGCTGGTTCGGCACCTCCTGCCCCGTCTTGGGGTCGATCTTGTACACCGCCACCCGCCAGTTGTCCCCCGAGTACCGCGGGGGCAGTTTCAGGTATTACTCCGACATCAATAGGGTTGGCTCTTTGCAAAGGACTTCTTCGAAGTGGGGATGGGAGAGCAGAGAGGGCGAAGCCGCGGGCCTCCTGGCGAAACCCACCCACCGCGGTGGGCTTTGCCCACCCGAGCGCCGAGAGGGAAGGGGCCAACCCCTTCCCTCTCGGAATAGTAGAAGACCGCCGTGTGGTCCCCCGACGGCGTCACCGTGAGTTCCTGCGCATACGGCCCGCTCGAATAGGCCGACAGCCCGAAGGCCGGCGGGGGATCCTCCGTCCAGACTTCGTTGTCGTTCGCCACGTAGGGCAGGGCCGCCGTCTTGCCCGGCTTGGGCGTCCAGCTGTCCCAAGGGATATACGCCGAATAGTCCGGCGGGTCCTCCAGGCGCAGCTTCAGGGGCACGCCGTTCCACCCCCGCACGCGAAGTTGCAGAAGGCCGTCGGCGATCTGCTCGCTTGTCGGGTACGGAAGGTCCTGGCCCCCGTTGTTGAGGATCACCCGCTTCGGCCCCTCCCCTTGCACGGCGTAGGCCCAGAGGGGCTGAACGCACAGGTGCCCCTCCTCGGCGTACACCACGGCGCCGAGGTGGCTCGGCGGTGAGGAGGCCGGGGCCGAGGCCAGGTCGTTCCCGTTGAAGGCCATGCAGGCGCCCGGATCGCCGTAGTAGTAATAGCGGTCGTAGGTGAGGAGGGAGACGTCCCGGTCCACCTCCAGACTGCGGGGGGCCCCGTCGGTGTACGCGTCCAGGTAGGTGTGGGTGGCGTCGGGGCAATAGCCGATCCAGCCGTCCGCGGACCCGGCCCGCACCACGTGACCCAGGCCCACCTCCATCCCGCAGGGGTCGGGGAAAGACCACTGCGTCCAGTTCCCGTAGCTGTCCCGAATGGCCGTGGCGTTGTTCCGCGGGATCTTGACCAGGCGGCTGGCCCCGGCCCCGTACAGGGAGTCGGCGATGTAGCAGGCGCTTCCGTCGGGATCGGCGGCGATCCCCACAGGGAGGATGTTCCGCGTGAAGGTCCCCGCGTGCGTGTCCGCGAACTTCGTGACGGCCCCCGTCTCCACGTCGATCTCGTCCACCTCAGACACCCCGGCGACGCCGTTCACCACCAGGAGGGTCCCCGCCGTCGTCACGCGCGAAAGGCAGGGCGTCGCGTAGCCCGTGAGAGAGCGGAGCACCACCGGGTCGCGCTGAAAGAGGTCCACCTCGTCCACCCTTCCGTCGGCCGCCACCCAAATATGGCCCGTCTGCGGCGCGTAGACCACGGCCCGCAGTCCGGCGTACTCGGGAAGGCCCCTCGGGTGCAGTTCCAGGAAGGGGGCCTGGGCGGGAACTTGGCCCCGGGCCGAGACGAAGGCGTGGGCGCCCCGGGCGTCGTCGGGGATCCTAAAGTCCGCCGCCGTCGCAAAGCCCTGGCCCCCGTCCACCACCGAGGAGGCCGCCGCCTCCCTCCCCCCGAAGGAAAGCAAGTCCGCACCAGGGTGCAGGTCGAGGTAGTTGCCCTGCAGCGTCACCGTGTCCCCCCACCACAGCCCGTTGGCGGACAGCACAGGCGGTTCGGGCCGCGGGGCCGGGTCGTAGCCGACGGCCTCCACGGCGGGGCTGACCCCCTCCCCGTCGGTGACGGCGAAGCACTCGAGGGGGGCGCCCGGGTCTTCCCCCGTCTCGAAGGGCGCCCCGTCGAGGCCCTGGGCCAGCGTGGAGGGCGATGCTTGAAAAGAGGGCTCCCCGCACCGCGACACGGTGAAGGGCGCCGTTCCCCCGCTCCAGTCCAGGGTCAGGTCCCAGGCGCCCGTCCCCGCGTTCCAGACCTTTTCCACTTGAAGCACCACCGGATCGAGCGCCTTGGGCTCCACACCCCGGCCCGGCGAAGGAAAGACCGATCTACCCCCCGAGGGGGGCGCTACCCCCCCCCCCCCCCCCCCCGACAGAAAACCGGGCCAGATGCTGACCTTCTCCCCGCGCAAGCTCCGCCGGCACCGACGGCGGCACCGGCGCGAAGGCCCGCGAAGCCAGCCCCATCAAGCCCAGGAACCAGACGACCGCCCCCGTTCTCCAGGCCATTCTCCCCCTCCCCGGATTTCCTTCCGAACATATCCCCCCCCTTTGCCGACCGTCAAGCCGTACGGTGGCGCGCTACAACCCACGGAGCGGGACGGCGAGAGGAAGGGGAGGCGACCAGATGGGGGCGGGTGTCCGGGAGGGCTGGACTGTCCCTCTTCCCGTTTCGAGGTCGGAGCGAGGGACGCGATGCGATCGGACGGGGGACCCGCAAGACCCCGGGGGCCTCGTTTTCGCCAGGCGGCATCTCCTTTGACGAGGCCCCCAACGGCTTGGGTTGACAGGGGTTAGGCGCGCCGATAGACTGCCCGGCGAAGGAGCCGCCCATGGTGGTGACGTGTCCGTCCTGCCAGAAGAAGTTCCGCCTGGAGGAAAAGCACTTCGGGGGAAAGCCCCGGATGCGGTTCCAGTGTCCCTCCTGCGGGCAGGCCATCGAGGCCGTCCGGGAAGAGGCCCCGGCCCCGCCCGAGCCCCCTTCCGGACCTTCGACCCAGAAGCTCAAGAAGGTGGAGGGGACGTGGAGCGGGAGCCAGGTCCCCGATCAGGAGCTCCTGGCCATGCCCGGCGGAAAGCGGGTCTCCATCGCCGTGATCCAGGGCCCCGACACGGGGAAGATCTTTTCGGTGGACCGCCCCGTTTTCGTCATCGGACGGGTCCCGCCCGCGGACGCGGTCCTCAGCGACAGCGAGGTTTCGAGAAGCCACGCCCAGGTGGAATTCCGCGCCGGCGCCATCACCCTGCGCGACCTGAAAAGCACGAACGGGACCTACGTCAACGAACAGCGCATCACGTCCCTGCCCATCGAGAACCAGACCGAGTTCCGGGTGGGCGTCACCACGCTCATGCTGATCGTCACCGACGACCTGCCGTAACCGGATGAGACGAAAAATCCTCGTGGCCATGTCCGGGGGGGTGGACTCCTCGGTGGCGGCGCTCCTCCTTCTCGAAGCCGGCTGGGACGTCGTGGGCGTGACGTTGCGCCTGTACGACTCGTGCGCGTCGTCTGTCCGGAAATCCTGCTGCGGACTGGAGGACGCCTGCGACGCCCGGGCGGTGGCGAAGACCCTCGGGATCGAACACCGCACCCTGGAGCACCAGGAGGCCTTCGAACGCCTCGTCGTGGAGCCCTTCGTGCAGGAGTACGCCCGGGGCCGAACCCCCAATCCCTGCATCCGGTGCAACGAGAGGGTGAAGTTCGGCACGCTTTGGGAGTACGCCCGACAGTCGGGCTTCTCGGCCCTCGCCACGGGCCACCACGCTCGCATCGTCCCCGTGGAGGGACGCCCGCGCCTGTTCCGGGGCCGGGATGCCGACAAGGACCAGTCCTACGTCCTCTTCCCCCTCACGGAGGCGCAGAGGGCGGGGCTGGCGCTGCCCGTCGGAGAACTCGTCAAGGAGGAGGTGCGGGAGCGGGCCCGCCGCGCGGGGCTGCCCACGGCGGAGAAGGCGGAGAGCCAGGACATCTGTTTCGTGGCGGAGGGGAACTACGCCGCCTTCGTGGAAAGCCGCCTGGCGGCGAAGGACAGGCGTCCGGGCCTCATCCGCCACGTGGACGGGAGGGTCCTCCGCTCCCACGACGGAATCCACCGCTTCACGGTGGGCCAGAGGCGGGGGCTGGGAATCCCCGACGCGCACCCCCTCTACGTGGTGGCCCTGGACGCCGGATCGGGGGAGGTCACCGTGGGCCCCAAGGCGTGGGCGGGGGCGCGGCGCTTTCTGGCGAAGGACTGGACCTGGCACGTCCCGCCGGAGGAGCGGCCGGAGACGGCGCGGGTCCAGGTGAGGTATCATCACGAGCCCCTGGACGCCCGTCTCCTGGAAGGGGCGGAAGGGGTGGTGGTAGAATTTACCGATTCCACCCACCCCGTGACGCCCGGGCAGGCGGCGGTGGCCTACCGGGGCGACGCGGTCGTCGGCGGCGGCTGGATCGCCGGGAGACTCCCATGACGCTCTTCAACGTCGCGCTGTTGGCCTACGTGGTCGCCATGGGGATGGCCCTCCTCTACGGGGGGTTCAGGGAGAAGGCCCTCTGGGTGGCCACGGTCCTTTCGGCGGCCGCGGGCTTCGCCTTCCAGACCGCCGGCGAATCGCGCCTCTGGCTCGCCTCGGGGGTGCCTCCCGCCACGAACCTACACGAACTCTTCCAGCTGACCGCCTGGGCGGTGATGGCGCTCTATTTTCTCCTCTACCCCCTTCACCGAAGCCGGATTCTCACCTTCTTCCTCATGCCCCTGGTGACCCTTTGCTACGTGCTGGGGGCCGCCATCCCCGACACGCCCGTGGAGGTGAAGCCCTACTTCCACACGGCCTGGTTCGCAGTCCACATCTTTCTGCTCATCTTCGGCATCGCCTTCTTCTTCGTTTCCTTCCTCTACGCCACCATCTTCATCATGCAGGACCACAGCCTGCGGCGGCGCCGGGCGCCCTCCCCCCTGCCCCTTCCCTCGCTGGAGGAGGCGGAGCGGTGGAGCACGCGCCTCCTCCTGGCGGGGTATCCTCTCTTCACCCTCGGCATCTTCTCCTCCGTCCTCTACGGCCTCCTCCACGGGGAGCGCACCGAGTGGCGCCCCGGGGTTCTCGAGGGGGCGAGCGTGGTGGCCTGGCTGGTGCTCGGATTCGCGATCTACGGCTGGATTTCGGCCCGGGTCCACCCCCGGCGGCGCTCCTACCTCGTGGTGGCGGGGGCGGCCTTTTCGGTCCTGATTCTCTTGGGGATCCTCTGGCATTGAGCGACCTTCTGCTGATCGGTCTCAACCACACCCGGGCGCCCGTGGACGTGCGCGAATGCCTGGCCTTCGCCGACGAGGAGAAGGGGCCCTTCCTGAGGGCCCTGGCCGAACGGGGATTGGCCCAGGGGGCGGTTCTGCTCTCCACGTGCAACCGCGTGGAACTCTACGCGGACGTTCCCGAAGGCGCCGACTCCGGCGCCCTCCTGGACCTCCTCGAGTCCTGGCGGAGCCCTGGGCGCCCCTTCGCCCGGGACCTCTTTTACGTCCATCGGAACCGGGAGGCCGTGGCCCACCTCTTCCGCGTGGCCTCGGGGCTGGATTCCATGATCCTCGGCGAGCCGCAGATCTTCGGTCAGGTGAAGGACGCCTACTTCCTGGCCCGGGATGCGGGCTCCGTGAGCGCCCCCCTGAACCTCCTCTTCCAGAAGGCCTTCCACGTGGCCAAGCAGGTGCGGACGGAGACGGGCATCGGCCAGCGGCCCGTGACCGTTTCCTACGCGGCCTTCAACCTCGCCCGGGGGATCTTCGCCGACCTCTCCCAGAAGCGCATCCTCCTCCTCGGCGCGGGCGAGATGAGCCGCATCGTGGCGACCCACTTCGTGGACCACGGCGTCCAGAAGGTGAAGGTGGCCAACCGCACCCTGGAGCGGGCCCGGGAGTTCGCCTCGGCCTTCGGGGCCGAGGTCGTGCCCTGGGAGGACTTCCCCAAGGCCCTCATCCACAGCGACATCGTCATTTCCTCCACGGGAGCCCCCAGGCCCATCATCCTCCGCGCCATGGCGGAGACCGTCATGAAGCTGAGGCGCTGGGCCAGCCTCTTCCTGGTGGACATCGCCGTGCCGCGGGACGTGGAGCCCGAGGTGGGCGACCTGGACGGGGTCTACCTCTACAACATCGACTCCCTCCAGCAGGTGGCGGACGAGGGGCTGGAGGAGCGAAAGGGGCGGGCCGCCGAGGCCGAGGCCATGATCGCCTCGGAGCTCGACCTGTACGCCCGCTTCCTGGAGCACCGCCAGCTCTCGGAGGTGATCCAGGGGCTCATGGGCTGGGTGGGACGCATCCAGGAGGCGGAGGTGGAGGAGGCCTTCCGGAAGCTCGGGCCCCTCACCTCGAAACAGCAGGAGGTGGTGCGCAACGCCGTGCGCCGAACCGTCCACAAGGTGCTCCACGCGCCCATCACCCAGGTCAAGCGCCTCGTCCTCGAGGAGGAGGCGGCCCAGGCCCTCCAGATCTTCAAACAGCTCTTTCCCGCCGAAGGCGGAGACGAGAGGGAGGAATCGTGAGCCTCACGAAGCTCCGCCTGGCCACTCGGGGAAGCGCCCTGGCCCTGTGGCAGGCCAACTACGTGAAGTCCCGCCTCGAGGCCCTCGCCGGGGGCCTGCGCGTTCAGATTGTCCCCATGAAGACGAGCGGGGACCTGATCCAGGACCGCGCGCTCCTGGAGGTGGGCGGCAAGGGCCTCTTCGTGAAGGAGATCCAGGTGGCCCTCCTGGAGGGCCGGGCGGACCTGGCCATCCACAGCCTCAAGGACTACCCCGCCGAGAACCCCGAAGCCCTCGTCCTGGCGTGCGTCCCCCAGCGGGAGGACCCCCGCGACGCCCTCGTCCTGCCTCAGGGGAGCCCCCTGGAGGCCCTCCCCCGGGCGGCCCGCGTGGGCACCGGGAGCCTGAGGCGGCGCCACCAGGCCCTGCTCCTCCACCCGGAATGGGACGTGCGGGGCCTTCGCGGCAACGTGGAGACGCGCCTGAAGAAGGTGGATTCGGGGGAGATCGACGCCGCCGTCCTCGCCGCCGCCGGGCTCAAGCGGCTGGGCTTCGGGGGGCGCATCACCCGCCCGTTCTCGGTGGACGAGATGATCCCCGCCGTGGGCCAGGGGGCCCTGGCCATCGAAGCCCGGCGCGACGACGGTGCGGTGCTGGACCTCCTGCGCCCCCTGGAGGACGCTCCGGCCCGCCTGTGCGTGGACGCGGAGCGGCGCTTCCTGCGCGGCCTGGGCGGCTCCTGCACCACCCCCCTGGGGATCCACGCCTCCATCCAGGGCGGGCGCATGGTCCTCAGGGGCTTCCTCTCCACCGTGTCGGGAGACCGCCACATCCGGGACCGCGCCGAGGGGCCGGCCTCCGGTGGGGAGGCCCTGGCCGATTCCCTCCTGGCCGTCTTCATGGACCGGGGGGCCGCCGCCCTCCTCTCGGGAGCCTGAGATGGGCGCCCTGGTGGGGCGGAGGGTCCTCGTCACGCGCCCCGCGGGCCAGGGGGACCGGCTGGCCGAGGCCATTCAATCCGCCGGCGGCCACGTCCTGAGGATCCCCGTTTTCGAGATCGCGCCCGTTCCACCCAACGGGGCCGCCCAGGAGGCGCTGGCCTCCCTCTCCTCCTACGACTGGTGCGCCTTCACGAGCGAGAACGCCGTCCGCCACTTTCTGGACTGGGTGGACGCGGCGGGGGTTCGCTGGCCCCTTCGCCTGCGCACGGCCGCCGTGGGGCCCGCCACGGCCCGCGCCCTGAAGGCCCGCGGACGGGAGGCCGACCTCGTGCCGGACCCCCACACCGGGCGCGCCCTGGGGGAGCGCCTCGCCTCCAAGGTCCCCCCCGGACGCCTCCTCGCGCCCGGCGGCGACCAGGCCCGGGAGGACCTCCACGAAATCCTGCAACGCGCCGGGTGGGAGGTGACGCGCCTGGTCTGCTACGAAAACCGCGCCCTGGCGCTGACCCACTCGCAGGTCTATGCCCTGGAGCAGGGCCTCGACGCCGCCCTCTTCGCCTCGCCCTCGGCCGTGCGGGCCCTCTGGGGCCAGATCCCCGAGTCGGCCCGAAACGTCCTGCGCGCCGCCGCCTGCCTTCCCATCGGCCCCACCACCGCCGCCGCCCTGCGGGAGGCGGGCCTCGAACCCGCCGCCGTCCCCGAGGCCCACACCACCGAAGGCGTCCTCGCCGCCTTGGAGAACGTGCTGGCCCACCGGCCCCGGTAGGCCCCGCCCGCGTGCGGGCGCGCCCGGCCCGGCGCCTTTGGCGCCTCCTCCGGGGCTCGGCCGTTCCGTCGAAGCGCACACGCTTCTCCGCCCCGGCCCTTCGCCCCGTCCGCCCTTCGGGCGGGCCACCTCCATGTCCACGTTCAGCCCTACCTTCGAGGAGGCCCTACGGGGGAGCGGCGCGGGTCTTGGTTCCAAGGAGCCCCGGCGGGATTCCCCTCGAAGGCGCCCCGGATGCGTCCACGTCGGGACGCGCCTCTCCGGTCGGTCGGCCGGAGCGAGGGACCGAACCATAGACACCGCATGCCTGTCCCTGTGGGAGGCGTCGCCAGACGCCGATCTGTTCTCTCCAAAGGCCTCCCTTCTTCGTAGGGGAGGGCCCCCGCGCCCTCCCCCCACGAAGGCCCCCGCCGTAGCGGCCCTTGCTTGCAAGGGCCGGCCCCTCGGCCGATGCGAGCATCGGCCGCTACGAAGACAATCCCCGCGACGGTAAGTACGGAGGAGGCTTGAAACGCCGAATCGAACGGGGCAGAATCGAAGCCACCGGCAGGGGAAAACAACGGAGAGAGGCCAACGGGTCGGCCGGCCGCGTGAAGGGTCTAGGCCTTGAAAAGGGCAGCCTAACCTGGCGGGCTTATCCTGGGAGGCTGACAGAAGGGGGGCTATCTACATGACTCACATACAGTTGCCAGTATCAGCCTATGTTCTGATAGGCGGCAAGCCAGTGATAGCCCGCCATGTCAGCGGGCTATCACGGCCGTCTATTGGTAGTTAGCCGTCACAAATGCTATTCAGCACAACCGCTCGCACCGATCACAATCCTAAGCGCGCGACAGAAACTGAGTTCGCTTTCTTAGACCGATGCGCTTGGCCTGCCGCCGATAGGGTTCGGTCGTTACTGGAGGTCTGTTTGGAGAATTACCCCACTGCGGAACAGTCAGAACTAATCGCGCGTCTCCGCTCAGGTGACCCTCGCCACTTCGCCTCCGGGACGTTCGAACTGTTCATACACGAGTACCTGCGACGATTGGGATTCGCGCTGACACCTCACCCCGAGCTGCCGAATGGATCGTCAACCCGACCCGATTTTTGCATTACCTGCCCCGACGGCAGTCAGCTCTACCTAGAGGCAGTCTGCGCGTCGGACGATGATGGTCGGGACGTACCGTCGGAAGCCCGGAAGGCCGTCGCTTTGCAGGTGCTTGATTCCGCCTATCACCATTCCTTCATGGTGGCCGTTGATTCCACAGGCGACCCCGCAACACAACCTAGCGGCAGGCGCCTAGCGACTGAGGTTGTTCGGTGGCTTGACACGCTCGACCCAGACCTCGTCATTGCCGAGTCGGCCGATAACTACGCAGCCTTGCCCGAATTCCAGTGGCAGCACGAGGACTGGCGAGTCCGGGTACGCGCCATCCCTGTGAAGCCTGAAGCTCGGAGGTTACCGCGGCGCCTGATTGGGATGCGTAACTTCGGCGCCGGCTTTATTGACACCTGGACCCCGATTCGCGAAGCGGTACTGTCTAAGGCACGATGGTACGGTGTGCTTGACTTGCCATTGGTTGTGGCGGTCAATGTGGATACCTTCAACCTTGATCCAATCGACGAAGCGCAGGCTCTATTCGGCCAGGAGCAGTTCATTTTCACCGTCGGCGCAGAGCAGGATGAACCGCGCTTTGAGCGCGCCCCGAATGGCGCATGGCGAGGGCCTTCCGGCCCACGCGGAACTCGGTGTAGTGGCGCGTGGCTATTCAGCAATCTCTCCCCATACACACTTGCGCGCAGAAGGCATACGCTCTATGTGAACCCCTGGGCAAACCTTCAGCTACCTGACTCCTTTCTACGGATGCCCAATGCCAAAGTCGTGAACGATCGAATTCAGCACAACGCCGGAGAGACCTTTCGCGAAGTACTTGGTCTTAGTGAGAATTGGCCAGAATGACGCCTAACCCGCGGCTCGACCCGACCCGTTCCGGCGGGCTTCGCCCGCCTTCACGGGCGGGTCAACCGCAACGTTACGCCGGTGAAGGAGTGTTAGAGAAATGGTCCTCCTAAATGTCGGTACCGAAGTCTCAACAGGTATGAATGTTGGTTGGACAATACTGGCCGTTGTTGTCCTTCTCGTACTGCTGTGCCCTATGGCCTACGCATCTTTCTACAAAGCAAAGCGCCTAAGCTCAACCAAATACAGTCATCACGTTGGAGCGTTATTGAATTTGGTGATTGGCCTCGCCATTTCATCGGCGTTATTGTTCCATCATAAAGACATTACAGGTATTCTGCTCGCCGCGATTCTAGGCAGCTATTTCCTGGCACTTTCAATAGTTCATTTTAGGCAGATCAAGGGTACAAGCGAAGAAGACAAAAGCAAAAGGGGTCAGGTCTTGTATTGACACATTTCCCCTTGCCACTCCGACATGAACAAGGTTGGCTCTTTGCAAGGGGCTCCTTCGAAGCGGGAATGGGAGAGCAGCGAGGCCGAAGCCGCGGGCCTGTTTGCGAAACCTGCCCACCGCGGTGGGCTTTACCCAGCCGAGCGCCGAGAGGGAAGGGGCCAACCCCTTCCCTCTCGGATTAGTAACAGCCTTCGCTCGCGGTGGTCTAGGTTTTAAAGGACACGTTGAGCGGTCCCCTTGAAAGCACAGGGGAATCCGCCCACCGGTGATCCACGGGGAGCGTCAAGGGGCGCGAACTGGCCTTGGTATAGGCCGATGGTTGCATCGGCCGAGATGCCGGCCCATGCAGGTCAGAAAGGCCGCTTCCGTGGAGGACTTCGAGGAGAGCGGCCAAGGGGGGCCGCCCGGAGGGCCTGGATTGGCGCTACAATGGAGACCCTGCGGGAGACCGGAATGGCTCAGACCTTGTACCTCGTGGACGCCTCGTCGATCCTGTTCCGGGCCTTTTACGCCATCCGGAGCCTCTCCACGCGCGACGGCCGGCCCACGAACGCCATCTACGGCACCCTCAAGATCGCGGAGAAGCTTCTGAAGGACCACCGCCCGGAGCGCGTGGCCTTTGTTTTCGACACGCCCGCGCCCACCTTCCGCCACGAGGCCTTCGAGGCCTACAAGGCCAACCGCCCCGACATGCCCGACGACATGGCGAGGCAGATCGAGCCGGCGAAGGAGATCCTGAGGGCCATGGGCCTTCCCCTCCTCGAAACGCCGGGGTACGAGGCCGACGACCTCATCGGGACGCTGGCCCGGCGCGCCGTGGAGGCGGGAATGGAGGCGGTCATCGTCACCGCCGACAAGGACCTCTTCCAGCTGGTCCGGCCGGGGGTGCGCGTCCTGCACACGAAGAAGGAGGACGCCCTCCTCGACGAGAAGGGAGTGGAGGAGGTCTTCGGCGTGCCGCCCGAGCGCGTGGTGGACGTGCTGGCCCTCTGGGGCGATCCCACGGACAACATCCCCGGCGTTCCGGGGATCGGCGAGAAGGGCGCCAAGGAACTCGTGCGCCAGTACGGGGATCTGGAGGCGGTCCTGGGCCACGCCGCCGAGGTGACCCGCAAGGCTTACCGGGAGGGGCTCTTGCAGTTCGCGGACCAGGCCCGCCTCTCCCGGGACCTCGCCACCATCCGCACGGACGCGCCCGTGGACATTCCGCTGGAAGACCTGCGGCTGGCCGCCCCCGATCGGGAGCGCCTCCAGGCCCTCTTTCGGGAGTACGAATTCTCTTCTCTCGTGGTGCCCGATCCGGGCCAGGCCCCTCCGCCCGGCGCGGAGGCCCCCTCCGCGCGACCGCTGGACGGCCCCGGGTGGGAGGCCCTCTCCCGCGCGGGCGATGTCGGGATGGCCTGGACCGAGGAGGAGATCTTCCTCTCGGACGGCTCCGGCGTGTGGGTCCTTTCCTCCCAAGCCCCGGATGCGCCTCGCCTCGCCCGCCTGCCCCTGTGCGTTCACGGGCTGAAGAGCCTCCTGCGGCGGATGGGGCCCTCCGAATTCCTTCCGGGACCGGGGGCGCTGGACGCGGCGGTGGTGGGGTATCTCCTGGACCCCTCGGCCCGGGTGCCTTCGGTGGCGGACCTTTCGGAGCGGTTCCTCTCCCTCCGGACGGAAGGCGGCCCCCCCGCCCTCCAGGCCCTCCTCCTGGCCCGCCTGGCGCCGGCCCTGCGGGCCGAGCTGGTGCGCCTGGGCATGGGACGCCTCTACGAGGAGATCGAAGGGCCGCTCATCCCCGTTCTGGCTCGCATGGAGGCGGCCGGCGTCGCGGTGGATTCGGCCTATTTCCAGAGGCTGGGCGAGGAGATGGGCGGGGCCCTCAGGGATCTGGAGGGGCGGATCCACGCGGCGGCGGGCCTGTCGTTCAACGTGGCGAGCCCCCGCCAGGTGGGGGAGGTCCTCTTCGAGAAGTTGAACCTGCCCGTCCAGAAGCGCACCTCGAAGACCAAGAGCTACTCCACCGACAGCGAGGTCCTCGAGGCCCTCCGGGAGGCCCACCCCGTGGTGGGCCTGATCCTGGACCACCGGATGCTGGCCAAGCTCAAGGGCACCTACGTGGACACCCTGCCCCAGCAGGTGGACCCGGCCACGGGGCGCATCCACGCGGCCTTCCACCAGACCGTGGCGGCCACGGGGCGCCTCTCCTCCTCGGACCCCAACCTCCAGAACATCCCCGCGCGGGGCGAGTGGGGGCCGCGCATCCGCCGCGGCTTCCTCGCCGCCGAGGGGCACCTCCTGGCGGGGGCCGACTACAGCCAGATCGAACTGCGCATGCTCGCCCACCTCTCGGGGGACGAGGCCCTGGCGAGGATCTTCACGGAGGGCCGGGACATCCACACGGCCACGGCCTCGGAGGTCTTCGGCGTGGCCCCGCCCTTCGTCACGCCCGACATGCGCCGCCAGGCCAAGGCGGTGAACTTCGGCGTCCTCTACGGCATGGGGCCCTTCGGCCTGGCCCGGGAGCTTGGGGTTTCGCAAAAGGAGGCCAAGGCCTTCATCGAACGGTACTTCGCGCGATTCCCTCGGGTGAGGGCCTACGTGGACGGGGTCGTGGAGTCGGTCCTCGCGGCCGAGGAGGTGACGACGATCCTCGGGCGCCGCCGGCTCTTCCCGGGCATCGCCCGCGCCGCCAAGCCCCTCCAGCAGGCCCTGATCCGCCAGGCCGTGAACACCACCGTCCAGGGCAGCGCCGCGGACCTCATCAAGAAGGCCATGGTGGAGGTGGAGCCCCGCCTGCCCCAGGGCGCGCGCCTGGTGCTCCAGGTCCACGACGAACTCATCGTGGAGGCCCCGGAGGCCCTGGCGCCTCAGGTGGCGAAGATCTTGAAGGACTCCATGGAGGCCGCCCTTCCGCTGAAGGTCCCCCTCGTGGCCGGGACGAGCGTGGGAAAGCGCTGGAGCGATCTCAAGTAGGCGCCCTCTGCCCTCGGGTCGCCTACTCCGTGCCCAGTTTCTCCCGAACTTCCTTGGGAAGGTCCCCCTGCCCCTCGAGGCGGGACTTGAGCCAGCGGGCGGACTCGGAGGAGAGGGTCACGGCGTAGAGGACGTGGCGCTCGAAGGCGGCGTAGGCCAGGGGCGCCACGGCGCGCGTGAGGTCCGCGATGACTCGCGCGTACTGGCGGATCTCCCACTGGGCGTGGGCGTCGAGCCGCAGTTTGAGGAAGCGGAAAAGGTTGTTGAGGTCCATCTGCCAGTACCACTCGGTGTACAGGCTCAGGGGAAGGCCGATGCGGGCCACCTCGCGGGCCAGGTTCTTTTCCAGCATGGCTTCGTAGCGGGCGTAGGCTTCCGCCTGGCCGGCCGCGAGCCCTTCCACGACGGCCCTGGCGTCGTCCTCCGAGAGGCTCTCCTCGGAGCGGCCCTGCTTGTTCACCTCCGATTGGGTTCTCAAGGTCTGAGCCGTGGGGACGTAGAACTCGTCCTTCATGACCGAGTAGCGTCCCGAGATCTCGTTGAGGCGCGCCGTGCGGTGGCGCACCCACTGCCTCGCCACGAAAATGGGAAGCTTCACGTGGAGGGTCAGGACCACCTGCTCGAAGGGCGAGGTGTGCTGGTTGCGCATGAGGTAGTCGATGAGGGCCGCGTCTTCCCGGACGGTCTTCGTGCCCCGACCGTAGGAGACGCGCGCCGCCTGGACGATGCGTTCGTCGGAGCCGAGGTAATCGACGAGGCGGACGAAGCCCTTGTCGAGAACCGGGAATTCCCGGTCGAGCAGGGCCTCCGCCTCGGGAACCACCACGTGGGCCATGGGAACCTCCGGCGCCAGGATAGCCGCGCGGCCGGCGGGCGGTCAACGAGCGGCGGGCGAAACCGCGGCGCTCCTGGCTTCGTATAAACTGGTTTGCGAGGGCGAAGGGGGGGCGATGACGCACCGGATCCTGGTGGCCGACGATGACGCCCTGGTGAGGGCCATCCTTTCGGGGGTCCTGGAGCCCGAGGGATACGACCTCTCGGAGGCCGTCGCCGGCGCCGAGGTCCTGGCCCACGTGAACCTCTCGCCGCCGGACCTCATCGTGCTCGACCTGGAACTCCCGGGCGGGGACGGCTTCTCCGTCCTGAAGGCCCTCAAGGAGGAGGAGAGCACCCGCTTCATCCCCATCGTCGTGATCACGGGCCTGGAAGACCGGGAGTCGCGGATCCGTAGCCTGGAACTGGGGGCCGACGATTTTCTCCTCAAACCCGTGGATCCCCTGGAGCTCCGCGCCCGGGTGCGCTCCCTCCTCCGGTTCAAGCGGATGAACGACCAGCTCCTCAACGCCTACCGGCAGATCGGGGACCTGGGGGCCATCGCCGAAGGGCTGTTCCTCAGCCGGGAGCCCCTGGACCGGCTCGGAGAGGCCGTCGTCGCGGCCCTCCTGCGGGAAGGCGGCGCGGACTCCCTCCGCCCGTCCCGCCTCTGGGCGGGGAGCGAACAGGCTGGAACGCTGGCCGGAACGGCCTTCCGCCTGGTGGAGGGACGCCTGGAGTCCACTCCGGCGCGCATCCCCCTCGCCTGCCTGGAAAGGGGCCTGGAGCCGGCGGGGCGGGAAGGGGGACTCTTCTGGCTGGGCGGGAGGCTCCCCTCGGACCTGGAGCCCCTTTTCGGCCCCCCTGGGACCCTGGCGGGCCTCGCCGGCCTCTCCCACGGGGACCATTGGGTCCTCGCCGCCGGCTACTCCCAGGAGGTGAACATCCACGACGCCCAGGTGCTGAGGACCCTGGCCCTCGAGCGGGGCTTTCTGGAGCGCCTTTCGGAGCAGGTCCGGGAGACCGAGGCCTCCTTCGTCTACATGATGACCGCCCTGGCCCGCGCCGCCGAGCTGAACGACCAGGACACGGGGAACCACATCCTGCGGGTCAACGCCGCCTCCGTCCTGCTCGCCGGCCGCCTGGGATGCGGCGGCGAATTCCTCAAGTGGATCGGCCACAGCGCGCAGATGCACGACGTGGGAAAGCTCAGCCTCCCTCCCGCCGTCCTGAGGAAGCCGGGTGCCTTGACCCAGGAGGAGTGGTCCTGGGTGCGGCGCCATCCGCGCTACGGCGCCGTGATCCTGGGAGATTCGCCCCGGCTGGGCATGGCCAGGGAGATCGCCCTGTGCCACCACGAGAACTGGGACGGGACCGGCTATCCCGACGGTCTTTCCGGGGAGGCCATCCCCCTCTCGGCGCGCATCGTGAAGGTGGTGGACGTGTACGACGCCCTCCGCAGCGCCCGTCCCTACAAGCCGCCGCTGGGCCACGCGGAGGCCCTCCGGATCCTCGCCGCCGGGGACGCGCGCGTCCGCCCGGGCCACTTCGACCCGGAGGTGCTCGCCTGCTTCCTCGGCCACGAAGGGGAGATTCTCGACCTCCATCGCGCCTATGCCGATGTTCCGCTCACGCCGTCGGGAGACGCCGATTCTCCCGCGGATTCACCGAAGGTCCACTGATCCATCACCATGTCCGATCGGAAGGAGTAAAGCCCCATGCGCACATTCACGAAGGAAACGGTCCTCGGAGCGCTGGCCCTGGCCGTCTGTCTGGCTGGGGGGGCGGAAAGTCCCGGGGCGGGGATCTCGTACCCGGCCACCCGCGCCGAAAAGGTGACCGACGACTACTTCGGCACGGCGATTTCGGATCCCTACCGCTGGCTGGAGAACGGTGAATCGCCCGAAGTGGCCGCCTGGACGGAGGCCCAAAACGCCGTCACGCGGCGCTACCTCGACGCCGTCCCGGCCCGGCCGGCCATCGCCAAGCGGCTCAAGGCGCTGTGGAACTACGAGAAAATGGACACGCCGGTCGAGGCCGGTGGCCTGCTTTTCTACACGAAAAACGACGGCCTCCAGAACCAGTCTCCTCTTTACGTCCAGGAGGGGCCCGAAGGCGCCTCCCGTGTCCTCATCGACCCGAACACCCTGTCCGCCGACGGCACGGTGGCCATGGACTGGTGGTACGTGAGCGAAAAGGGGAAGTACGTGGCCTACGGCACGTCCCCGAACGGCACGGAACAGAGCGTTCTGCGGATCCGGGAGACGGCCACGGGCCGGGACCTTTCCGACGTCATCGACGGGTGCCGGTTCTCCTCGGTGGCGTGGCTTCCCGACGAGACGGGGTTCTACTACACCCGTTTTCCCAAGCCGGGAACGGTCCCGGAGAACGAGAGGAACTACAACCGGAAGGTCCTCTTCCACAGGCTGGGCGACGATCCGGAGGCGGACACGCTGGTTCTCGCCTGCCCGGCCAAGAAGGAGATCGGCTTCGGCGTGGCCCTCTCCAACGACGCGAACCACCTGCTCATCTCCGCCTACGAGGGCTCGGACCGCAGCACGGAAATCTGGGTGAAGGACCTCCGGTCGGGCGCCCTCGTCCAGATCACGCGGGGCTTCCACGACCAGTACGAGGGCGAAATCTACAACGGGGTCTTCTACTGCCTCACGACGGAGGGCGCGCCCAACGGGCGCGTCTTCGCCGTGGACCTTGTGGATCCGCGTCGCGAGAAGTGGACGGAGATCATCCCCGAGGGGAAGGACTCCCTGGACAGCATCGCGATCTACGGCGGACGACTCTTCGTGGAGTCGCTCCACAACGCCACCTGCCGGGTGGACATCCGGGGGCTCGACGGAAAGGACCTGGGCAGCGTCCCCCTCCCGCCCATGGTCTCGGTTTCAGGCACCTCGGGCCGGTGGGACAGCCGCCGGGTCTTCCTGACGGTCTCGGGCTTTACCCTGCCGAAAACCGTCCTGAGGTACGACGTGGGGGAGGGAAGCCTCGCCACCTTCTTCGCGCCGAGGGTCCCCTTCCGCACCGACGACTTCGCCACCGAGCAGGTGTGGGTGACGAGCCGGGACGGAACGAAGGTGTCCATGTTCGTGGCCCACAAGAAGGACTTGCGCAGGGACGGGACCGCCCCCTGCTACCTCACCGGCTACGGCGGGTTCACGATCTCCGAGACGCCCTTCTTCTCCCCCGTCGTCCTGTGGTGGCTCGAACAGGGAGGCGTCTTCGCCCTGCCCAACCTGCGGGGCGGAGGAGAGTACGGCGAAGCCTGGCACCGGGCCGGGATGCGCGAGAAGAAGCAGAACGTCTTCGACGACTTCTACGCGGCGGCCGAATTCCTCGTCGCCAACGGATACACCTCGAAGGAACGCCTCGCGGCGGAGGGCGGATCGAACGGGGGCCTGCTCACGGGAGCCGCGCTGACCCAGCGACCGGACCTCTTCGGCGCCGTGGTCATCGAGGTGCCTCTCCTCGACATGCTCCGCTACCACCGCTTCTCCATCGCCCGCTATTGGATCCCCGAGTACGGCTCTTCGGAGGACCCGGAGCAGTTCAAGTACCTCCGCGCCTACTCGCCCTACCACAACGTCCGGGGCGATGTGACCTACCCCCCCACCCTCCTCATGACGGGGGCCAGCGACAGCCGGGTGGACCCGCTCCACGCGCGCAAGATGGCGGCTCTCCTGCAGGCCGAGGGCAAGGGAGGGCCCTTCCTCCTTCGCGTCGAAACCAAGGCGGGGCACGGGCAGGGAAAGCCCACGGCCAAGCGCATCGAGGAGGCCGCGGACCGATTCGCCTTTCTCGTCCGGACCCTTGGGATGAAGGTGCGGTGATCGAGAGATCGCTCCGCGGTCCATGAAAAGGGGGGGGAGGCCTTCGGGCCTCCCCCCTCCCGCCTTCGGGGCGAAAACGGGCTAGGGCGTGGCGGCCCTCAGAGCCTGGGCGAAGCGCTCGAATAAGGGATGAGCGGGAAAGAGGCTCTCGAAGAGGGCCGGCGCCACGGAGAGGGTCTCCTCCGGGCCGAGGCAGTATCCCATGGTGGTGAACTTGGCGCGGAAGCCCGCCACCTCCTCCGCCGCGTCCTTCTTCCGGATCACCACGTCGGCGAAAATCCGGGCCAGATCCGAGAAGTCGCCTTCCTTCATGCCGAAGCGAGTCATCTCCTGGACGCCCGTTCTCAGGCCGCTCGGGTGGTAGAAGGTCTCGTCGTCGGGAAGGGCCTGGAAGTTGACGACGATGTGGTTTCGCTCCAGGCGGTGGGCGATCTCCTTGCCGTCGCCGAAGGGGGAGACGCGCACCACGACCTGGTGGGTGTGCGTGAAGCCCTCGGCCTCCCCGCCCTCCACGGGAATTCCCTCGCGGGAGAGCGCGGCGGCGAAGGCCCGGGCGTTGGAAAGCACCTGCCGCTGGTACTCCTCCCGGAAGGCGTTCATCTCGAGGGTGGCGGCCAGCATGGCGAGCTGGGTCCCGAGGTGGTGGTTGCTGGTGGAGCCGGGGAAGGCGCGTCCCTGGATCTCCGTCCACAGTTTTCTCAGGGGGCTCTCTTTGGGGAAGCGGCCCGCCACGATGCCCCGCTGGGGACCGAAAAAGGTCTTGTGGGTCGAGCCGGTGACCACGTCGGCCCCTTCCGAAAGCGGATCCTGGAAGTGCGGGCCGAGGATTCCGAGCACGTGGGCCCCGTCGAACATGACGATGGGGCGGTACCCGCCCAGGGACTGCACGTGGGACCTCAGGGCGGTCACGGGCTCGGGATGAAGGAAGAGGCTCTTCCCGAAGATCACCAGGGGCGGGCGGTGCCGGTCCACGAGGGCGAGCATCTTCTCCACGTCGATCTTGTACGGATTTCCCGGCTCCAGCGGAAAGTTGACGACGTCGCCGTCCACGAAGTTGAAGAGGGCCCCGAAGGGCTGGGCCGAGAGGTGGCCTCCGGCGTTCAGGCCGTTGTTCATCACCGCCGGGATGCGCCCCGAGGCGCTCAACGGCGCGAAGCCGTCGGGCTTGGCCGAGAGGAACTTCAGGACCGCCTTGAAGACGATCTCGTTGGCCATCTGCCCCGAGACGGGCCGCGTCTCCACCTCCTCGCCGCCGATGTAAGCGCCGAATTCGGCCTTGAGCCGCTGCTCCACTTCGTAGATGAAGTCCGTGCCCTGGTAGTAGTAGACCTGGTCTCCCTTGAGGGCCCCCGAGCCCTGGAGGGACTCCACTTCCTTCTTGAGGGCCGTCTTGTGCTCGGCGTACCGCCCCGAGGGATCTCCGATCTCGCAGAGCTTGACGAGGAGGGACGGCGTGTTCTCGGAGGGGATCAGGTTCACGCAGCGCCTCTGGCGCCAGCGGTTGTTCTCCACCACTTTCTCGACGAGTTCGCGGACGTTCTGCACGAGAGAATCCATGTCTTCCTCCCACATCCCGGCGCCGGGCCCTTCATCTTACTCCCGCAACGGCCCCGCTGGTGCCTGGGGCGCGAGGGGAAACCCGTATCAGACCCGGTGCAATTTCAGCACGTTGGTGATCTCCGATTCGCCCGCCAGCATGGAGAGGGTGACGAGGACCGTCTGTCCGGCGTGGATGTGGCCCGCCCGGCTGGCGGCCTCGAGGGCTCCCGTGACGGCCTTCTCCGCGTCGAAGGCGGGCTCCACCCGCAGGGGCACGACGCCCCACACCACGGCCAGCCGCCTCAGAACCTCCTCGTGGGCCGAACAGGCGATGACCGGACAGGCCATGTGGAACTTGGAGAGGAGCCGGGGCATCCGGCCCGTGGGCGTGATGGAGAGCACGGCCGCGGCCCCGAGGTCCCGCGCGGCGCTGGCGGCCGCGTGGCTGGCGGCGTGATGAAAGTCGGCCACGCCCGTGAAAGGCTGACGCTCCGGGTGGTAGAAGGGGCTCCGCTCGGCCTCCTCGGCGATGCGGTGGAGGAAGGAGACGGCCTCCACGGGGTATTTCCCCGCGGCGGACTCCCCCGACAGCATGACGGCGTCGGTGCCGTCGAAGATGGCGTTGGCCACGTCCGACACCTCCGCCCGGGTGGGGGTCGGATGGTCCACCATGGACTCGAGCATCTGGGTGGCCGTGATGACGAACTTCCCCCTCCGGTTGGCCTCGGAGATGATCGTCTTCTGGGCATGGGGCACCTTCTCCAACCCCAGTTCGACGCCGAGGTCGCCCCGGGCCACCATGACCCCATGGACCTCCGAAAGGATCCCGTCCAGGTGGTCGAGGGCCTCGGGCTTTTCGATCTTGGCCACGATCCACGGCGGGTGGGGGGACTTGCCGAGGAGGGCTTTCAGGGCTCGGAGGTCTCCCGGACGCCGGACGAAGGAGAGGGCCACGAAATCCACGCCGAATTCGAGGCCGAAGGCGAGGTCCCGCTTGTCCTTGGCGGTGAGGGACGGAGTGCTCAGCTGAACCCCGGGCAGGTTGATCCCCTGGTGGGAGCGGAGGGGGCCTCCGCGGGCCACCTGGGTAAGAACCTCGCTCCCGGCGAGACGCTCGACATGGAGCTCGATCGTGCCGTCGGCGAGGTAGATCCGGTCCCCCTTTTTGACGTCCTTCGGAAGGCGCGCGTAGGTGGTGTGGGCCCGGGACGTACTGCCCTCGCAAGGCTTGATGGTAAGGGTGAAGGGGGCTCCTTCCTCCAAATGGACGACGGGATCGCGGAACGAACCCAGGCGGATCTTGGGCCCCTGGAGGTCCTGGAGAGCCGCCAGAGGCCGCCCGATCTTCCGCGACACCTTGCGAAGGGCCTCGTAGCGTCGGGCGTGGTCCGCGTACGTGCCGTGCGAAAAGTTCAGCCGGCCCACGTCCATGCCCTGGAGGGCCAGGGCCTCGATGCACGCCTCGGTCTGGGCCGCCGGGCCCAGGGTGCAGACGATCTTGGTTCGCGCCACCTCTCCCCTCCGGGCGCCATTTTAAAGCAAATCGCCTCCGGAGGAAGGCGCGTCGGCACGCGAAAGTTGTCTCTTCTGGAGAATCCGTGCGGGCCTACGAGCCGTTGCGCCGCCCTTCGGGATGCACAGATTCGCAAGAGTAGCCCGAAGGTTAAACCCGGTGGCGCGCCCGGTCGAGGAGCGCGCGCAGGTACTTCCTGCGGCGGCGGAGGTGACCCCTTCCCTCGAGGGCGAAGTAGAGCAGGGCCGCCACCGCCAGGGGAAAGAGGTAATAAACGCCGCGGAAGAGGAGGAGTCCGCCCAGGACGGAGGCCTCGGGCGCCTGGGGCGGGAGAAGGACGAGGACCGCCGTGTCCAGGACGCCGATGCCGGCCGGAATCTGAAGGAGCCACACGCCCAGGGCCGCCGGGACGTAGATGCCGAAGATCGTCCAAAAGCGAAGGCCCGGGTCTGGAGGGAGGAGCAGGTGGAGCGTGGCGGCGGCCAGCGACCAGTCCAGGGCCGATACGGCCAAGGCGGCCAAGGTCCTTGACCCGGAGGGCGGAGGGAGGGTCCAGCCGCGAAGCCGAACGGGGGTCCGACGGAAGAGGGTCCACAGGAAAAAGACCAGCCAGCCCCCCAGGAGAAGGGTCCCGATCCAGCGGGGATCCAGGCCCGTTCGCAGGAGGAGCCCTCCCGCGGGAACGAAGGCGAGGGCCGCCCCCGCCATGGCCAGGCTTCCGGTCCAGTAGGCGAGGGCGCTCCCGGCCACCACGCGGAGAATGTCCGGGACGGGAAGCCCCCAGAGGGCGTACACCCGAAGGCGGAACGGCGTTCCCGTGAGGAGGGGGTAGCCGGCGTTCATCCCGAAGGCGGAGCCGATGAACGCGGCGGCGGCGACCTTGGGATAGGGCAGGCGCACGGCCGCCGCCCGACAGGCCACGGCGTCGTACCCCGTGATGGCGAGGTGGCCGAGAGCCGCCGCGAGAAACGCGGCGGCAATGTGGCCGGGGGGAAGGGTTTTCAGGGCCGCGAAGACCGCCCTGGGATCCAGGCGGAGCCACTGATAGGTGAACACCCATGCGGCCCCGGCGACGAAGGCCGCCATGAAGGCCGTGCGCCACAGGTGGCGGGCGTGTTCGGTCACGGGCTCACCCCGCGCGGGGGGAGTCGCCCCGGGCAGGGATCCGGCTCATGGCGTATTCGGTCAGTGCCGCGATGGTGAGGCTCGGGTTCACCCCCAGGTTTGCGCCGATGACCGAGCCGTCGCAGATGTAGAGGCCTTCGTGGCCGAAGGCCCGGCACTCCGCGTCCACCACGCCGTCCTCGGGGCCCTTCCCCATGGCGCAGCCGCCCAGGATGTGGGCCGTCGTGGGAATGTTGAGGAGAACTTCGTTGAGCGAACTCTGCGGGGTGGCCCCCAGGCGCTCGGCCACCTTCCGCGCCGCCTCGTTGGCCAGGGGAATGTAGGCCGGAACCCGGGGATGGCCCGGAGGGTCCTCCGAGGTGAGGGCCCTACCGAAGGGCCAGTACCATCTTCGCTTCAGGAGGAGCCGCATGCGGTTGTCCAGAGTTTGCATGACCAGGAGAATCACGGTCTTCCGCGCGCGCCCGAGGGGCCAGAGGGTCCGGAGGAATCCGACGGGGTTCTTCAAGCAGTTGCCGATCCACTTCAGGGGCCGCGTGAGCCGGGTCCCGCCGTCGGTGAGAGGGGTGCCGAGAAGGCACATGACGTCCGAGCCCCGGGGATAGCGGACGGGCTCGAACCGCGTCACGTCGTCCAGGAAGACGTGGGAAGTGATGGCGACGCCCTCGCACAGGTCGGGGCTCCTGCGCCCCCCGGTGATCCCGAGGAGCGCCTCGCTGTTGGTCCGGGCATAGTCGCCCAGGCGGTCGGACAGATGGGGCAGGGCGCCCCGTCGCTTGGACTCCAGGAGCAGTGGGACGGACCCCAGGACCCCCGCCGCCACCACCACGTTTCGCGCGCGGATCTCGCTCCGGCCCTTGAACAGGGGCCGCGTGGCGCGCTCCGTCTCGAGGCGGTACCCGCCGTCCGGCAGGGCCGCCACGAGCGTGACGCGCGTCTCGGACAGGATGCGGGCCCCCTGCTTTTCGGCCAGGTAAAGGTAGTTCCGGTCGAGGGTGTTCTTGGCCCCCACGCGGCACCCCACCATGCATCCCGCGCAGAAGGTGCATCCCGTCCGGTCGGGGCCCTCTCCTCCGAAGTAGGGGTCCGGCACGGTGCGGTCCGGCTCTCCGAAAAAGACCGCCACCTGGGTGGGTTCGAAGGTCCCCTCCCGGCCCATTTCCTCCGCCACCTGCCGCAGGACCTCGTCGGCCCGCGTGAGCCGTGGGTTGGTGACCACTCCCAGCATGCGCCGCGCTTCCGCGTAGTGGGGTTCGAGGACCCTTTTCCAATCCCTCAAGTCTCGCCACTTCGGGTCCTGAAAGGCCTCCTCCGTGGGGGTCATGAGGACGTTGGCGTACACCAGGCTGCCTCCCCCCACGCCCGCTCCGTGCAGGACGAGAGAGTCCCTCAGAAGCGTAAGCTGCTGGATTCCCGTGCAGAGGATCTTCGGGAACCAGAAAGAGTCCCAGACCTTCCAGTTGGTGGAGGGGAAGTCTTGGGGCCGCCACCTCCGGCCCTGCTCGACCACCAGGACGGAGTACCCCTTCTGGGCCAGGCGAAGGGCCGCCACCGAGCCGCCGAAGCCCGATCCCACGACGACGAAATCCCAGCCTTCGCCCATCGGCCACCCCATTCCTGACAAGCCCCATCGCTGGGGTTCGATCACGCGCGGGACACGATCCGGCCGCACCGGAAGGGAGGCCCGACGGTTCGTTGTCCCCCGCGCCTCAGTCCCGGTCGAAGACCCGGTGCTGTTCGCCCAGCTCCCGGGCCGAGGGGGTCAGGAGGGTCCGGGCATGAATCCGGATCCTCCGGCCGTCCCGAAGGGCGGATCGAACGTCGGCCTCGCACACGAAATCGGACGGGCGCTCGGGCTCCCGCGCGGGGGCCGACGGGGCCTGCCCCCCACGGCCGGCCGGTCCGAGCTTCTGGGCCAGGAACCTGCGCGCCGCGTCCTCGAGACCGTCCGGCACCTTCACGAGAGGCGGCAAGGGGACGGCCGTCGGTTCCTCGAGGGGCCGAACCTCCAGCGCGACGCGCTTTCGGTCCATGAGGTGGAGGGGCGTGATGTTGTCGCTCGTGATGTTGTTGCCGAGGGCGCCGCACCCCAGGGTCAGGGCGGGCGGCAAGTTGGTCGTGTAGCCGATGGCCCCGTGGGTTCCCGGGCTGTTCACCACGATGCGGAAGACGGGCTTGCGCAGGGCGAACTGCCGGATCACTTCGGGATCCTGCGTATGGAGGCACAGGGTGTGGCCCAACCCTCCGTACTGGAGGACCTCGATGCACCGCTGGCATCCCGCCTCCCACCCGTCGGCCTCGAAATAAGAAAGGATGGGGGAGAGCTTTTCCAGAGTCAGGGGGAAGTCTCGCCCCACCCCGGCCTCGGGGACCAGGAGGGCCCTCACCCCGGCCGGCAGGTCGAAGCCCGCCATCGATGCGATGGCCTGGGGGGACCGGCCCACCACTTTGGGGTTCAGGCGTCCATCCTTGTCCACCACCAAGGCCTCGAGAAGGGCCTTCTCGCGGTCGTCCACGAAATACCCGCCCGCGGCGGCGAACTCCTCCCGGGCCTTTTCGGCGAGGGGGGCGTCCACGATGACCGACTGCTCGCTGGCGCAGATGGTCCCCCAGTCGAAGGCCTTGCCGGCCACCACGTCCCGCACGGCCTTCTTCAAGACGGCGGTCCTCTCGATGAAGGCCGGCACGTTGCCCGGTCCGACCCCGTAGGCGGGCTTCCCGGAGGAGTAGGCGGCCATCACGAGGCCCATCCCGCCGGTGGCCAGGATGACGTTCACTCCGGGGTGGCGCATGAGGGCCTGGGTGTCCTCGATGGAAGGGTTCGGGAGCACCCCGACGATGCCCCGGGGAGCCCCCGCCGACACGGCGGCGTCGTGGAGGGCGTCGGCCACGGCCTGGATGCAGGCCTTGGCCGTCGGGTGGGGGGAGAGCACGATGCCGTTGCGGGCCTTGAGGGAGATGAGGATCTTGTACAGGGCCGTGGAAGTGGGGTTGGTGGAAGGGACCACCGCCGCCACGACGCCCACCGGAGAGGCCACCTCGTACAGGCCCTGGGCCGGGTCCGCGGACAGAAACCCAACGGTGCGCATGGGGCGGATGTAGCGATAGACGTCCTCGGCGGCGAAGCGGTTTTTCACCGTCTTGTCGGCCACCGTTCCGTAGCCCGTCTCCTCGTGGGCCAGCCGGGCCCACTTCTCGAGGAGGGGGAGGCTGGATGCGTGCATGGCGTCCAGGACCTTGTCCACCTGGTCCTGGGAGAACTCCGAGAAGAGGGCCTGGGCCCTTCGGACGGAGCCCACAACCCGATCCACGTCTTGTCGGGCCATCGAGGACCCCTATGGAATCAGGATTTCCGGCGGCCCCCCGCCTTCGCCGCGGGCGTCGGGCCCTTCGCCGACGAGGGCTGGGGGAGGATGGATTCCACCTGTCCGTAGGGCATGGGAATGACGTGGACGGAGACGATCTCCCCCACCCGCCTCGCCGCGGCGGAGCCGGCGTCCACGGCGGCCTTGACGGCTCCCACGTCGCCCCGGATCATCACCGTGACGAAGCCGCTGCCCACGTACTCCTTGCCCACGAGGAGAACCCGGGCGGCCTTCACCATGGCGTCGGCGGCCTCCACGGCCGCCACGAACCCGCGCGTTTCGATCATGCCCAAGGCTTCCAGCGGGATCATTCCCCTCTCCTCGCGATCCAGTAAATTATGAGGGAGGAATCGACGGTGTCAACGCCGGCCAAAGGGAGCCGGGTATGTTACCAAGAGTAACGAATATGCGACAATTGATGGGTGACCCATGTTGAAATGGCCTCCGCGCCGAGATAGGATCTCTGGCACGGTGCTTGCCAACTCTCTTCCGGAGGTGAAGATGCGGGGATCCCGGGGGTTCGGGAGCGGGCAGAGAGGCTTCTCGCTCATCGAAATGCTCATCGTGATGGCGATCTTGGGCCTCATCGCCGTCATCCTCACGGTGGCCGTCAGCAAGACCTTGAAGCGCCAGCGGCTGGAGACCGCCGCCCAACAGCTCAAGAGCTTCGTGGACCGAGCCTACGTGGAAACCTCCCAGACCGGGCTGGGAGTGTTCGTGCAGATCGGCGCCGTCCAGGCCAACGGCACCCGAACCGTAAGCCTGGTCGAGGACACGAACTCCAACGGAACGCCCGAGAGCACGGATACGGTCCTCGGCACCGAAACCATCACGGCCGACATCGTTCTCTCCAATTCGGCGGTGGCGGCGAACCAGTGGCCCACGGTGGGCGGCGCCCTCACCCTCCTGTGCGACACCATGGGACGGGCCGTGGACCCGACGACCAACCGGCAGATCCAATCCGAAGCCCAGGTGACGCTCACCCACGTGGAAATGACCGGATCGGGAACGCTCAAGCCGAGGTTCAACTTCACCCTCGGGGTGACGCCTCTGTGGAGGCCCACCACCACGAAGACGAGGTACTGAGATGGAAAAGGAGAAACGGCTTCCGCCCGGCGTGGCCCCGGCGAGGGAGAGGGGAAGCAGCCTCATCGAGGTGCTCATCGCCCTCATGATCCTCTTCTTCCTCATGATCGGTGTCCTGCAGATGTTCGCCATGGCCTACCTCGTGAACCTCGGTTCGGCGGCGCGAACCGAGATGACCTTCAAGTGCGAGCAGGTCATGGAAAACATCCGCTTCTTCCGCTACCTCCAGGCGGAAGGGATCCCCCTGCCCTCGGGCACGGGATTCACCTTCGCGGCGGGCACCTACAACCTGCCCTACGAGGACACGGAGCTGTCGGGTTCCTATTGGGGGCCGGCCCAGGCCAACGTGGTGGACCGGGGCAAGGCGCCCTACCGCCTGGCCATCCAGGTGGACGACGGGGACACGGCCGGCGTCGCCGAGCACTGGATCGTCACCGTCACCGCAACCCCCTCGCTGGATGCGGGAGTCCAGCGGTACCAGGGAATTGGGATTCGCAGGAAGAGGGTGGACTATGTGGCGCAGATTCCCAAGTAACCCAAGCGGCGCGGCGGAACCTCACGTGCCTCCGGCTGTGGTTGTGCCAGGACGGGCTGAGACACGCTTTCTCCTGAAGAGGGAGGGCCATTCCCTCCCCCTCCGCTGGCGTAGCCAGACGGAGGGACCCCCACCCTTGGACGCCCTCTTCGCCTTCGGCTCGATGGCCCTCCATCCCTCGTTCGACGAAATGCCTTCGGGGCGAAACGACGAAACCAGCCGCATGGGGGGGCACAGCCCTTCTTTCAACGGGGGATGGAGGCGTGAGTCCGAACGCGGTTTTACGCTCATCGAGGCCACCATCTCCATGACGCTCCTCGTGGTGGTGCTCGTCCTGTCCCTCACTTTTCTCTTCTCCATGCGGGCCTTCGCCCAGCGCCAGGAGCTCTTCGCCTCCCCGCGCCAGACGGCCCGGCGCGCGATGGACTACGTCTCCTACTACGTGCGGGGCGCCACGGACATGAACGTCCGGGCGGGCAACCCCAACGCCCTGAGCATGTACTATTCGGTCAAGTCGGGCTCCAACTTTATCCCCCAACAGACGACCTTCAACAACGTCACGAACGCGGCCTACGCCGACGTGGGCACGGACCTCATCAACATGGCCAAGCCCACGGGCACCCTCCTGATCCCCATCATCGACTGGCCGGGCTTTCAGCACGCCGCCAACGTGCGCTTCTCCTTCGACCTGGGCTGTCCGGACAGCGACCTGAACATGGAGCTCTTCAAGGAGATGACGGGCTACATCCCAGGGTCCAACCCGTCGGCGAGCGGCCTCCTCACCCTGGTGGACGACACCGGCCAGTGGGCCTACTACCAGATCACGAACTACCTGGAATCGGGAAACATCGACAACTGCGAGCCCCACACGGGCTCGGGGTGGGAGGGCTCCACGGGCCCCGAGATCCACGTGACCAATAACCCGGGCCAGTCCGATGGGATCAACCCGCCGGCGGGTCAGCCCAACTTGGTCAATCCCAAACTGGCCTCCATCTCCTACATCAGCTTCCGGGTGAAGAACGGCCAGCTGCAACAGCGACAGGGACTCTTCGATCTGAACAACCCCGACGCGGGGTACGTCCCGCTCCTCGACGACGTGGAGGACCTTCAGATTGCTTACGTGTACAACGACGGGACCATTTGGAATACGGCCACCCAAGTTCTGACGACCCCCAACGCGATCCCGCCTCAGGACAACCCGGCCGTGGACGTTCGGGACGCGGTCAACGTCTCCGGTCTGCGCGTGACCGTGACGGCCCGGTCCGACGAACTCCCCGCCACCCTGCTCAAGCAGGCCCGCTACAACCGCCCCGCCGCCGAGGACCGGGCCGCCGGGGCGGCGGACCGCCGCTTCCATTACCGGCTGACCACCACCGTCATGCTGCGCAACCGCATCCTGGGGAGCTAGCCATGCGATCGAGAGAGAGAGGGAGCGCCCTCATCACCATCATCCTCGTGGTCTTCGTCCTCACCATGGTGGGGATCGCGGGAGTCCTCTTCATGACCGTGGAGGACAAGATCTCCACCAACGACAAGATGCAGCAATCGGGCCTCTACGGCGCCGACGCGGGCCTGAGGGTGGGCGAGAACGTGGTCTTCGACGCGGTCCTGAACGATCCGTCCACGCTGAACCAGTTCTTCACCTACACGAGCTCCACCGTCCCCGACCTCACGCCGCCGGGCGGCGGCTGGGACGCGGTCATCCTGGCCGACCCGGTGACCGGTGTCGAGTATCACCAGGTGGCCGTCCCCGTGGCCTCCGGCGTGACGGACCGCGTGGTGTACTCCCTGTACGTCCGCAACAACCGGGAGGACGTCTCGCGACAGGAGACGGTGGACGGCGACCTGAAGGTGAACATCATTTCCGTGGGCCAGGTGGTGGACCGTTCGGGCCGGGTCCTCGCGGAGAAAATTCTGGAAGAGCAGATGTTCTGCGGCGGGGCCGGCGGAATGGGCGGCCCTCAGGACCTTGGAAACACCGGCGGCACGTCCTCCGCCGGCCTGAAGAAGCCTTGAGCGAGGAGATCGGCCATGCGCGCTGAGAAGAACCCCTTTCTGACCCTGCTGGGCGTGGCCCTTCTGGCCGCCTTTGCCGCCGGGACGACGGCCCGGGCGGACGAAGGGTACGACCCCATGCTCCAGATCACCCACCAGTTCGCCCGCCCCAACATCTACATCGTCATGGACGTGAGCGGGTCCATGGCCTGGGACCTCTACGGAAGCGACGTGGGGGTGGACGAGCGGGGCACCCTTCCCACGGCCTCCTGGAGCCTCACCTCCTCGAGTGATTGTTCGAGGGGAAAGTGCAAATCCTTCACCTACAGATTGACGGTGACCCAGACCTTCCCCAGCCGCATGACCACGGTGAAGAACGCGCTGGGGAACAGCGTCACCATCGTCACGCCATGGATCGAGCCTCCCGAGTGGGAGGCGGACGAATCCTACGCGTACATCACCGACCCGGACTGGCAGACCGGGACCATCACCGGGCCGACCATCAGCCATTCAGGCAGCTCCCACACGTATACGTGGAAAGTGTCTTATTCCGCCCGCAAGTCGGATCCAGGCGTTCCGTTCGTCGCCTACGATTCGGCGGGCAAGCCGACGGTGGGCACGGGCGGCGTCTCCCAGGCCCCCCTGGACCTCATCGGCGACAGCGCCGATGTGGTGAACTGGGGACTGATCACTTACTCGGGGAGCAACTGCTCCACCCACACCCGGCAGGTGGCCATCGACTCCAACGACACCGGAGTGGTGACCGGCATCGAGGAACGCATGCGGCTCAACAGCGCCGGCGGCCTCGGGGCTGGGGGCTCGACGCCCACCCGCGGCGCCCTGACCTTCGCCAAGACCGAACTCCAGGCCACCTATGACGCCGACCCGAAGTACAACTGCGGCCGGACCTACGCGGCGATTCTCGTGACGGACGGCCTCTCGAACAACTGCAACCCCTCGGGCAAGAACTGGATCGACCCCTGCGGGTCCCCCCCCTACGCGTGCGATGCCGGTTCCTCGGGCTACGACTGCGACGAGAGAAACGGGAAGGACCGGAACTACGACGCCTTCCCGCCGGGGATCTCGGAGGAGATCTGGAACCTCGATCTGAGCGAGAACGGCAGCGAGCCCATCAAGGTCCGCACCTGGGTCATCGGGGTCTCCAACGCCGTGAGCCGGTGCGAGCTCAATTTCACCGCCTACATGGGCCACACGGACGCGGACAGCCCCAACGGCGACGCCGGCTTCGACTTCGAGAACGATCCCTACCTCCCCGCGTCCACGGGAGACGAGAGCAACTACGTGATCGACTCCACCCACACGAACTACGCCTACTTCGCCAGCACCTCGGGGGCCCTCAAGAACGCCTTCGCCTCCATCGTGGCCGCGGTGGCGACGGGGGACTACACGACCTCGGCGCCGGTGGCCAGCTCCACCATTTCCGACGGCAACGTGGCCATGCTCGCCTCGGCCGAATTCCCCACGTGGAAGGGCCACCTCTACTGCTACGACATCAACAACCTCTCCACCATCAAGTGGGACGCCGGAGAAGTGCTCGCCGCGACGAGCGCCAGCGGGAGGTCCATCTACACCTGGAATTCGAGCAACCAGCTCGTGGAGGTCAAGGCCACCAACCTCGCGTCGCTCCGGACCATCGCGGCGGAATTCACCCCCGCCTTCGACACCAGCCAGCTGACGGCGGAGGTCGTGGATTTCGTGAGGGGGAACAACGGCTCCGGCACGGCCCGGCCCTGGAAACTCGGCCCCATCATCAATTCGGCTCCGGCCATCGTGCAGGCACCGGACGCCTACAAACAAGGGAAGGTGGCCGACCACACGACCTTCGAAGCAGGGCAGAAAGACCGGACGGCCCTCGTCTGGATCGGATCCAACGACGGAATGCTCCACGCGTTCAAGGTGGCCGACGGGTCCGAGGTGGTGGCCCTCCTGCCGCCCAACCTCCTGGCCAAACAGGTTCTCCTGTACAACACCTTCCAGGCGGATCCCACGGCCAACCCGGTGGGCCAGCCCAAGATGCCCTCGGACCACGTCTACACGGTGGCCCGATCTCCCCGGTACGGGGACGTGTACTTCAGCAATCTGGATGAGTGGAGGACCGTCATGCTCCTCACCGAGGGTCCCGGTGGCGACCTCCTGGCCGCTCTGGACGTGACCTCCCCCGTATCCACGGACGACAACCACATCCCCCTGAAGGTTCTCTGGACCCGGACCGGTCAGTACCCATCGAGCCTCGCCATGACCGGCCTCAAGGAGACCTGGAGCATCCCCGCGTTCGGATACACCGGCCTGGGGACGGCCAAGGGAATCGTGGGATCGGGGCGCGATCCCAGCTCCACCGCGGCCTCCCAGGTGACCCCGAGCGCCTTCATCTTCGATCCGGCGACGGGGACCTTTTCCACCAAGGTCCTGGGCGTGACGACGCCCGCCCTCGTGGGGAACCAGGCCTTCGCTCCGGGAGTCATGTACGCCATGACGGCCGAAGCCTACTACCCCGACAGCCTCGTGGACCTGGCCCTCCAGGCGGACCTCAACGGGCGCATCTGGTTCCTGCCGTACAGCACCTTCACCCCCGTGGTGGGCATCGACGCCTCCGCCGTGGCCGGCCAGAGCCAGCCCCTCTACTATTCGCCCGCCGCCAGCGGCTACTACAAGGGCTCCACGGGCTACGACCTCTACGCCTTCGGAAGCGGGACCTTCTACGAGAAGTCCGCCGCGGTGACCGGGCCCAACGTGGGCACCACGGGGTACTTCGAACCGTCCCTTTATGTCGTGGCCAAGGAGCAGACGGCCGCCGCCGCGACGTCCGATCAGATCCTCCGCATTCCCATCAAGAGCCTCCTCAAGCCCGGGAGCGACACGGAGACCCTCGGCCGGAGGACCCAGCTCACCGCCACGGCCATGCTCTTCGTTCCCGTCAACAGCGACGTGAAGCCCCTGGCCCTCTTTTCGGTGTACGACCCCGACACGGCGGACTGCGCGGGCACCTCCTACATCGTGCGGATCACCTTCGACATCACCGAGGGCGCTCCGAGCCTGGACTCCAGCACGACCTATGAGGCGGGCTCGGGGGCCAGCTCGGGATTCGCCATCGCGGGCAACCGCGTCATCGTGGCGCGATCGGGCGTGGGCAAGGGCAAGAAGGCCACCATCAGCACGGTGCCGGGCGTCAACCCGAGCCAGGGAACATCCAACCCCGAACCCAACTGGTGGCGCGAACTGAAATAAAACCCCGATCCCGGTTCGACGAAAAAGGGCGGGCCGTCGGCCCGCCCTTTTTCGTCCGCGCTCCTGGCCGGCCCCGCCTAGAACCTCTCCCAGAAACGGGCGAACACGACGGTCGAGAGGAAGTAGCCCAGGGGCACGTTGACCACCACCCCCAGGCTGAAGGCCCAGAAGGGCTTGAGCCCGAAGGTGGAGAGTTCCTTGAACCGCGTCGAGAGGCCGATGCACAGGAAGCACAGGACGAAGGCCCAGGAGCGGAGCTTCTTGATGGGGGAGATGACCTTGGGGGTGAGGACGCCCTCGAACCAGTTGGAAGAGACCTGGAGCTGGTTCAAAGCCCAGACCTGGTCGGGCGTCGCGCCCGCCCCGAGGACCTTGAGATCCTCTCGGGACAGGGTTCCCCGGTAGGAGAGGGACTTCGTCTCGACATCCACCGTGAGCCGTTCCCGGTAGGCCTCGGGCACGGCGTAGGTGGAAAAGTCCGCCGCGTACCCGACGTCCTTGTACTTGCCGGACCAGGAGGCGGTGCCCACGTGGCCTTCAGGGGGTCTGGCCGAGACAAAGCTCAACAGGACGCAGGCGGCGAAGAATCCCAGAACGAACTTGGGGAACCGCTCCCAGACGATTCCCGGACCGAGGCGCCCGCTTTCGCCCTTTTCCCAAAACAGCACCGAGACCACCGAGAGGATCAGGCACCAGATGCCGATCCAGATGTCCCGGCCGATGACCTTCATCAAGGTGAAGGCGTTGATGGGCGCGTCCCCGAAGCGGGTGGCCAGCTCGGCCACCACGGCGAACCCCGCCGCGTCGGCGAACTCCGAGTTCCCCACCCACGCCCCCGCCTCTCCGGGAGAAATGGTGCCCGGAACAAGGAACTTGAGGAGTATCGTCAAGGCGAAGATCATCACGATGGCCCACACCGTGACCACCGCGATGGAGATGGAGATGTGGTCCTTCTTGGCCCGAACGGCGCCCCCCACGGCGATGGAGGCGGACACGCCGCAGACCGCCCCGGCGGCGCCGAGTACGGCGCCGAACTTGGGCTCGAGCTGGAAGAGCCGCGTGCCGGCCAGGTAGATGGTCAGCCAGGTGGTCACGCTGACGAGGGTGGCCTGCAGAAAGGCCACGGGACCCGCCGAGAAGATGAGGGTGAGAGGCAGGGTGGCGCCGAGGAGCACGATGCCCGTCTTGATGTAGTACTCCGTCAGAAGACACTCTCGGAACCAGGCGGGAAGGGGGACGGCATTGGAGACGAGGAGACCCACGATGAGGGCCAGAAGGGGCGCCTCCACGTTGAATTCCTCCATGACCTTCCACCCGGCGGCCACGAAAATGAGGAGGGCGCCCAGGAAGAGCAGGAGAAAGCCCGGAAGGAAGGTCCGGACGGACCGCCCCATGATGGCCATGGAAAGGGTGAAAGCCGCGGCGAACAGGACGAAGATGACCAGGTACCCCCAGCCGTTCTTGGCCGTGTCCGCGAGAAGGCCGGCGAAGGAGGACCACTTGGACGGAATGACCGCCCAACCCTTGATGGATCCTCCCCCCCAGAAGGCCGCCAAGGCCATCAGGACAATCCCCAGGCCCATCCAGACGGACCACCAATCTTCGGTCTTCCAGAGTTTCTCGAACTCCTTGCCCATGTCCTCCGCCTCCTCTCCCCATGTCCCGGATCCGACTCGTCTCGAACGGGCCTTTTCCATCATTCTAGGACAATGCTCCGGTGGGGCAAGTCCTCCCCACGCCCGAGGACGGGGGCCTGGATGACCGGATGCGGGGGGGGCATTTCACCCCCTGGCCGGCTTCTTCTCTGTTTCTATCTGGCGCAGTCGAGGGGCGGGCCTATCCTGGGGTCAGCCGGGGTGGACCGCCGGTTTCAGGAGGGGGGCCATGAAGCGTTGGACCGCGTGGGTGCTGATGACCGCGACTGTCTCTTGCCTTTCTCTGAGGGCGCAGACGCCTGTGGGTGAACTGGAATCCCTCCAGGCCGAATTGCGCGCCGCCCAGGAATCCTTGAAGGCCCAGCAGGCCATCGTGGAGGGACTTCAACGTCGTGTGGCCGACCTGGAAGCGCGGGCGGCGGATCCCCCTGCTCCCCCCGCGGGCGGACCGGCCGCAAAGCCCTCCAAGGATGTCCCCCCGCGGGCCGAGTGGAAGGCCGGGACGACTCGACTTAGCTTTCCTCTCGCGGAGCTGCGCCTGACCAACCGGCTCCAGTTCCGAGGGACCTGGACAGACTCCTCGGACCCCGCCGAGGAAGACACCGGGGCCTTCAAGGTCCGCCGGTTCAAGACCCAGATACAAGGCTGGGCCTACACCCCCGACCTGACGTTCCTCCTCCAGGTCGATTGGGCCAACTCCAACACGAGCCTGGGCATCCTCGACGACGCCGCGGTCAACTACGACTTCACCCAAGGGCGGGGGCGCTTCCAGATCAAGGCGGGCCAATTCAAGACGCCCTTCGGCCGCCAGAGCCTCGCCTCCACCCGGACCGACATGTTCGCCGACCGCTCCTTCGTCACCTACGCGTTCTGTTCCATCCGGGATGTGGGCCTCATGGTCCACGGCAAGACGGGGCCGAAGGCCGTGCCGGACCTGGTGGAATACGCGGTGGGGCTTTTCAACGGAGAGGGAAGGAGCCAGTACGAGAACCTGGACGGGAACTACCAGAAAAACCTCCGGCTCGTGGTGAGCCCCTGGGGTTCGGCGGGCTACGACGAGGCTAGCCCCGAGCCCGTCCCCTCCGCCCGCCTCTCCCTCGGCGCCGCTTACGAGGAAAACGACCGCCGCCTGAAGGACAGCCAGGGCCTTTACGCATCCGGAGCGAAACACGAAACCCGAGGCTACGACCTCCTGTTCAAGTACGGCCGCTGGACGGCCTACGGAGAGTACTTCGACCGCCACTCCCGGCACGCGACGGGCGAGGTCGTGAAGTCGGACGGCCTGAACGCGCAGATCGGATTCCTGGTCGTGCCGAGTCGTTGGGAGATCTTCGCCGGGCGGTGGGTCCTCGATCCGGCGGGGAACGCCCTGGGGGATCGTAAGGTGGAGTGGGGCCTCGGGACCAACTTCTACTTTGCCGGATTCAGCAGCAAGCTCCAGGCCGATTGGAGACGCATCCGCGACGAACGAAAGGACTCCCGGGGCCACGAATTCCGCGTCCAATACCAGGTCCTCTTCTAGAAAGAAGAAGGGCGCCCCGAAGGGCGCCCGTTTAAGAGAGGATTGGTGGGCGCAACCTAGAATTTCACCTGCATGGTCACCTGGAAGCGGTTCTCGTTGGGGATGTTCTTGTCTCTGTGGTCCAGGCTTTCGTAGTCCAGCAGGACGTAATTGCCCTTGTGGAACTGGTAGGCCACTCCGAAGAGAGTCCTCTTCTGGCGGTCGCTGTCGGGGTCTTCCTTGTCCTTGTCGAAGTTGTCGTAACGGCCGATGACGCTCCACTTGGCGGACTCGGGGAAGCGGACCTCGGCGAAGTAGGAGTAGCCCTTCATCTTGCGCGCGTCGCCGGCCTTCCAGCCCGGGCCGTCCGAGGCGTAGACCGCGTCGCCCTTGGCGTTGCCCTTGCCCGTGTAGTACTGGCCCGTGAGCGCGACGTACTTGTGCTCGTAGCTCAGCATGAAGGCGTTGACCTTGTAGTCGGGCAGTTCCTTGGGGGGCTGGGGCTCGGCCACGTTGCCTTTGCCGTTGATGAAGAAGTAGCTGGCCTGGAGGCCGGGGATCACCTCGGGCAGGGGGCGCAGGGTCACGCGGCCCTCGATGACCTTGTTGTGGTTCTTCTCCGAAGCGTGGTACCCGCCGCCGTTGAAGACGCCCAGCTGCCAGGAGCCGTATTTTCCGGCGTAGTGGTCGTTCACGTCCTTCTTGAAGGCCTCGTCGAGCTCGGGCCCGAAGTTGGACCCGGCCATGATGCCGAAGTCGGCGGAATTGAAGAGGCCGTTGCGCTCCATGAACATGGTGTCCTGCATGCGGTACCGGTTGATGTGCTCCTCGAAGTCGAGCCAGGGCATGTGGACCATACCGATCTCTGTGTAGGGCTTGCCGAAGAAGTTGTTCCCCTTGCCGCTGAACTTGGCGTACACGTACTTCATGCGGACCTTGAGATCGCCGGTGGAGTCCTGGGTCACGTCGGGCGTGAACCGCACGGAGAACCAGGGCGTGATCTTCTTCTCCACGTTGAGGTAGCCGCGCTTGACGGTGAACTTGCTGTAGACGCTGGTCTCGTCCGGCGTGCCGTCGTACTTGTTCCCGTTCTGGTAGGACAGATACCAGAGGCCGCCGATCTTCAGGTCCTTGAGGGCCGAGGGAATCTGGGGGGCGCTCTTCTTGATCTTGGCGTCGAGACCCCCTTCGATGGACTCCTTCATCGTGGTTTCCGTGGCCGCCTGGCGCTTGACGTATTCCTCCTGCACGGCCCGTGCCTGGGATTCGGTGATGACCTTGTTTTCCACCAGGATTTTCAGAAGCGGGTCCATCTCCTGGGCCCGGACCGTCCACCCCGCCGCGAGCCCAAGGGCGCATGCGGCTGCCAACCAAGCTTTCCTCATGGTTCCTCCTTTCTCCTTCCGTCCCGAACGAATCTCTCGAGAGCCGAACCGCTGGTCAGAGGCCGAGTCTGGCGGCGCGGCGTTGCTGGCCCTTCTCGCACGTTTTTCGGGAGCGAAACACGGCCGGCCCGGTGGTACACTCGTCTCGAAGGAGGCGCCCATGCACACCATGCCCCGCCCGTGGCTGGCCATCTTCCTGGGGGTTGCCCTGGGAACGGCAACGATCGCCCAATCCCCCACAGACGCACCGCTTCTGGAACAGGCCCGCGCGGCCTACCAGCAGAGGGGCGCCGCGGCTCAGGCCCAGAAAGCCGTGGACCTGTTCGGCCGGGCCGCCGCCGCCGATCCGGCCTCCTACGAGGCGCGGTGGGAGGGCGCGAGAGCCTGCTATTTCCTGGGTACGTGGGCGAGGCCGGAGATGGAAGATGAAGAGAAGCTCGCCCTCTTTCAAGACGGGATCGAGCGGGCCAAGGCGGCCGTGGCCTTGAATCCGAAAGGGGCAGAGGGCCATTTCTGGCTCGGCGTGCTCTACGGCGTTTACGGAGAGACCAAGGGCATCTTCAAATCGCTGGCCATGGTTCCGGGCATCCAGAGCGAAATGGCCGAGTGCCTGAAGATCGACCGGGCGGTGGAAGGATACGGCCCCGACCGGCTCCTGGGGCGACTCTACTACAAGCTCCCCGGCTTCAAGGGCGGAGACAACCGGAAGTCCATCGAGCACTTGGAGAGGGCCGTCCAGGGGGAGCCTCTGAACGCCCTGAGCCGCCTGTACCTGGCCGAGACGTACCGCGCCGAGGACATGGACGAGAAGGCCCGCGAGCAACTTCGCACCATCCTGGCCATGACGCCGGACCCCAGGTGGAAAGCCGAGCATCCCGCCATCCGGTCCCAGGCCGAGGCGCTGCTCAAGAAGCTGAGCTGACCCTCCGCCTCAGCGCTCGCGGGACGCCCTGCGGAGGGCGAGGGCCACCACCGAGTACAGGGCCGCGATGACGCAGGCCTGGGCGATCACGCCGGGCCACGCCCCCAAGGGCGGCTCCCGAAAGAGGGCCAGGAAGTCGCCCCCCAGGGAGGGATAGAAGCTCGCCAGGGTGATCGGAACGGCCAGCAGGATCCCCATGAGCGCTTCGCCCGTGATGAGGCCCGAGGCGAAGAGGAGCCCCCTTTTCTCGCCCGCCGCTTCGGCCGTCTTGCGGGTCGCGTCCTCCAGGCCGCTCTTTCCCAGGGCCTCCGCGGCCCTCGAAACGGCGTAGGCCACCAGGCCCCCCACGAGAATCGTCGTGGAGAGCCGGAACGGCAGGTAGATTCCCACCGCCACGGCCAGAACGGGGGTTCGGAAGGCGCTTCCGCGAGCCTTCAGGTACAGATCCAGGGAGATGATGGCCACGGCGATGCAGGCGCCGATGGCCACCATGGTCCAGGGCAGGCCGCCCATGAACACGCCCTTCGAAACGGAGGCCATGAGGGTGGCCTGGGGCGCCGGGAGCGGTGTGGGGTGCGCCGCCATCCAGGCGGCGTCCGCGTCCATGGGGACCCCGACCCCGTACTTGAGGTTCAGGAGTTGGAGGATAGGGGCGATCACGAAGGCGGAGGAGAGGACCCCCACGATCAGCATGAACTCCTGCTTCCACGGCGTCGCGCCCACGATGTAGCCGGCCTTCAGGTCTTGGAGGTTGTCGCCCGAGATGGAGGCGGCGCAGCAGACCACGGCGCCGATGAGAATGGCCGCCGCCGGCCCCGAGGGGTTTCCGTGCCCCATGAACAGCAGGAGGACGAGGGAGGCGAAGAGGATGGTGGAAATCGTCACCCCCGAAATGGGGTTGTTCGAGGAGCCCACGAGACCCGCCATGTAGCCCGCCACCGCGGAGAAAAGGAACCCCGCCACGAGCATGATGACGGCCATTACGAGGCTGACGGCGGTGCTCTCCACCACAAGCCGGTAGACAAAGAAGAGCGGAATCACCGAGAGGGCCGAGAAGACCAGGACCCAGACCATGGGGATGTCCCGATCGGTCCGATCCACGGCGGAGCCGGCCTTCTCGTCGCGGAACGCCTGGAGACCGCTCCGCACCCCCGTCAGAAGCTGGTGCCGCATCTGGATCAGGGCCCAGAACCCGCCGACGCACATGGCCCCCACGCCGAGGAAGCGGATCTGGTCACGCCAGAGGGACGTGGCCGAGGCCACCGCCGTGCCCCCATCGGGTAGACCGTGCAGGGCCGCATACAGCGGAATGGCGATCCACCAGGAGAGGGCCCCTCCGAGGAACACGAGGACGGCGATCCTCAGTCCCACGATGAATCCCACGCCGAGCAGGGCGGGGGAGAGGTCCATGCCCAGGTAGGCCACGGAGCCGCCCACGCGCCCGCCCAGTTCAAGGGCCGAACTCCACAGCTTGAGGCCGGCTTCCTGACAGAGCTTGAGGATTCCTCCCGTTAGACCCGCGGCCACGATGACGGAGAGGTTTCCCTTTTCGCCGCGCTGGCCGGCCTTGAGCACCTCACCGGTGGCGATTCCCTCGGGGAACTTGATTTCCTTTTCGCTCTGCACGACCAACGCCCGGCGGAGGGGGACGGAGAAGAGGACGCCGATGGTTCCGCCCAGGGCGCAGATGAGGAGCGTCTGGACGTAGTCGTAATCCTTCCAAAACCCGAGTATGACCAGGCCGGGGATCGTGAAGACGGCGGCGGCCGCCACCGCTTCTCCCGCCGAGGCGGCCGTCTGGACGATGTTGTTCTCGAGGATGTTGCTCCGCCGGAAAAAGGAGAAGAGGGTCATGGAGATGACCGCCGCGGGGATGGAGGCCGACACGGTCATTCCCGCGAAGAGGCCCAGGTAGGCATTGGCGGCCGCCAGGACGACGGCGAGGATCACCCCCAAAACGATGGCCTTGAAGGTGATTTCGGGCAGATGCTGGTCCGCGGCGACGACCGGCTGGCGCGAAGGCTGGACCTCGTTCGGCTCCTTCACGGGGACCTCCTATCCCAAGGGGGAGTTCCGGCTTGGGGGCAAGGGAGCGGGTTCGGCCTTCAGAGGCGGACCACGGGAACGCTCCGGGCGATCACTTCCAGAACTGCCACCAATGGCGCGTCTTCTTCTTGGGCAGGAGGGGCTCCTCGAAGACGTCCTTCCTCTGCTTCCGGAGGGACCGCTCCTCCTTCCTCTGCACTTGGCTCAGGCGCTTCTGGGCGTCCTTGGCGAGGACCGTGCCCGGCACGGTCTCGATGATCCTCTGGTAGTAGAGGGTGGCCTCTTGCGTCTGTCCGTCCATGGCCAGGGCGTCCCCCAGGCGGTAGTAAACGACTGGGAGGTTCCAGTACTTGGGGTACTTCTCGATGACCCCTCGGTAGCGTGCGATGGCCCCCTTGGGGTGTTCGTTCTTGAGGTAGAAGTCGCCCACCTTGATCTCGTGGGCGGCGAGAAGATCGTTGATGGCCGCGAGCTTCTGTCGGGCCGGTTCGGCCTGGGCGCTCTTGGGGTAGTTGTCCACCACGGCCTGGAAGGAGTCCCGGGCGCTGCGGGCGGGGGTCATGTCCCGGTCGGGAGTTTCCACGGACTCCAGATAGGCCTCCCCGATGCGGAACTGGCAGTAGGGCGCGTCGGGGTGGGTCGGGTGAAAGGCCAGGAAGGACTGATAGCGGCTGATGGCCTCGGCGTAAGATTCCATCGTGTGGTCGATCATGTAGGCGTCGGCCGTCGCGATGGCGGCCTTGTCCTTGTACTCCCCCGCGTCCTCCCGCAGCGTGATCTGATCGAAGTACCTCCGGGCCGTGCCGGGCTTCTTCTTCTTGATGGCGGCCTGGCCCTTCTCGTACAGGACCGAGACCGGCACCACCTCCTGGTCCGGGACGTCCTTGGGCCGGCGGTGGCCACAGGACGTCGAAAGAAACGCTGCGGTGAGGGCCACGGCGGCCAAAGCGCTAAGGGTTCTCAAGGCCTTCTCCTATGAGGGCGAACAGGTCTTTCGGCACGCGCCGGGGCCTCCCCGAAAGGTCCGTGGCCACGTGTTCGGTGCGGCCACGGCAGAGGAGGGCGCCGTCGGCGACCCTTCGAAGCGAGTAGTCGAACGCGAAGCGGACCGGAGTGGCGCCGGCCAGTTCCGCCTCGATCTCCACCTCGTCGTCGTACCTCGCCGGAAGGAGGTACTCGGCCGAGGCGCGAAGGACGGGCATCCGGATGCCCGCCTCCTCGAGGGCCGCGTAGGGGATTCCCCGGGCCCGCAAATACTCCGTGCGGCCTACTTCCAGCCAGGCGAAGTAGGCGGCGTGATGGACCACGCCCATCTGGTCGGTCTCCGCGTACCTCACGCGGAGCGTGGTCCTATGGCGCCCCAAGGATCGTCTCCGTCAGCGCGCGCGCCGATTCGGCGGGGTCCGCGACCCCGAAAACGGCCGAACCCGCCACGAGCCAGTCGGCGCCCGCCTCCAGCAGGGGCGGGAGGGTGGTGGGTCCCACGCCGCCGTCCACTTCGATGGCGAAGGTGAGGGCCCGCTCCCGGCGGAGGGAGGCCAGTCGCCGGACCTTCTCCAGCGCCGAGTGGATGAACTTCTGTCCGCCGAATCCGGGATTGACGCTCATGATGAGGACGAAGTCCAGGTCGGGCAGGACCACCGAGAGGGTCTCGACGGGAGTGGAGGGGTTGAGGGCGACCCCGGGACTCATCCCCAGCTCGCGGATCGCCTGGACCGTCCGGTGCAGGTGGGGGCAAGCCTCTTGATGGACGGAGAGGAGGTCCGTCCCCGCCGAGGCGAAGGCCCCGAGGTACCGGTCCGGCTCGTCGATCATGAGGTGGCAGTCGATGGGCAGTTCGGTTGCGGACCGGAGGCGCTCCACCACCGGAGGGCCCAGGGTGATGTTCGGAACGAAATGGCCGTCCATCACGTCCACGTGGAGGAGGCCCGCGTGGGGTTCGATCCGGCGGACGGCTTCCCCCAAGGCGGCGAAATCGGCCGACAAGATGCTCGGAGCGAGGCATCGGCTGGGTGGGGTCCTCATGGCCGGCTCACCGAGAGGTGGACGACGTTGCGGCGGTCCAGCGGGAACCCCGGGCGGGGCTCCTGGTCCACGATGGTGTTCCTTCCCACTCCCGGAAGGGCCACCGTGCGGGCGCTGGCCACCAGGATCCCGTACTCCTGGAGCCCGGCGGTTGCCTGGTCCAGGTCCATGCCCCGCAAGTCGGGCATGACGAAGGTGGGGGACGACGGGCCGAGGCTCACGAGCAGTCCGATTTCCTGGTCACGCGGAACGGCCGCGCCCGGCGCAAGGGTCTGGGCCACGACGGTCGAAGCGGGCGCGGCGGAGTGGACGTAGCTGGCGGAGGCGGGAGTCAATCCCGTCTGCTGGGCCTGAATCTGGGCGGCTTCCAGCCGAAGGCCTCTCAGGTCCGGGACCTCCAGGCGGTCGATGCCCCGGCTTACGACCACCGAAAGTGTCATCCCCTTCCGCACGGACATGCCCGGGGCGGGGGACTGAGAGATGACGCGGCCCTTCTCCATCCGGAGGTCGTACCGCTCCTCCTGAACCCGGAAGGCGAGTTTGGCCCGCTGGGTCTCCCACTCCGCCTGCTCGCGTGTCAGGCCCGAGACGTGCGGGACGCTGGTTCCGCTCCCGAAAAGGGACACGCGGATCAGCAGAGCCACCCCCGCCAGGACGCCCAGTCCGAACAGGCCGGCGTAAACGAAGAACTTCACCAGACGCAAGGCCGCCTCCAGGCCCGGGCAGTGTACCACAGGGACCCGGAGAAGAGTCGGGGGGTACGGGGAGGCAGGGGACCGCGCCGGGGTTCACGCCGGGCACTGCCCTCGGGCCTCCCTTCGCTGCCGACCCACGAGGGGTTTACGCGGCCATACCCCGTTGGATATACTCCCCGGGGAGTCAAGGGGATGTGGTTTCGGCAGAAGAAAAAGCCGGAAGTGCAGGATGGGGAGGAGCGCTCCGTCAAGGTACCGGCCGGTCTGTGGAGCAAGTGTGAGAACTGCGGGCAGGTCCTCTTCTCCCAGACCGTCGAGGAAAACAACAACGTCTGCCCGAAGTGCGACTACCACTTCCGCATCTCCGCCCGGCAGCGCCTCCAGATGCTCTGCGACGGGGGCGAATTCGAGGAGCTGGATTCGGAGGTCGGCCCCAAGGACGTCCTCGGATTCAAGGACCTGAAGAAGTACTCGGACCGCCTCGCCCAGTACCAGAAGTCCGTGGGCATGAAGGACGCCGTCCTCAACGCCCGGGGAAAGATGGGTGGGCTCCCCGTCATCTTCTCCTGCATGGAGTACGCCTTCATGGGCGGATCCATGGGCAGCGTCGTGGGCGAGAAGATCACGCGCGCCGCCGAGCGGGCCGCCGCCGAGCGGGCCGCCCTCGTGGTCGTCTCCTGCTCGGGCGGGGCCCGGATGCAGGAGTCGGTCCTCTCTCTCATGCAGATGGCCAAGGTGTCTGCGGCCCTCGCCCGCCTTCACGAGGAGGGGCTGCCTTACCTCTCCGTCATGACCGATCCGACGACGGGCGGGGTCACGGCTTCCTTCGCCATGCTCGGGGACGTGAACGTGGCGGAACCCAAGGCCCTCATCGGCTTTGCGGGCCCACGGGTGATCGAGCAGACCATCCGCCAGAAGCTGCCCGAAGGGTTCCAACGCTCCGAATTCCTCCTTGAAAAGGGCTTTCTCGACCTGGTGATCCACCGCAACCAGCTTCGGGAGACCCTCGTTCGTCTCATCGCGCTCCTGACGGGGACCTCACCGGCCCCATGAATCACGACGAAAGCCTCGCCTACCTCGAACGGCTGACGTGGTTCGGGATCAAGGCGGGATTGGACCATACAAGGGCCCTCTGCCGCCGCCTCGGTCACCCCGAACGGGCCTTCCCCAGCGTGCTCGTGGCGGGAACCAACGGGAAGGGTTCCACGGCGGCCTTCCTGGAAGCCATCCTCCGGGCCTCCGGGCGGCGGACCGGCCTCTACACATCGCCCCACCTCGTGGACGTCCGGGAGAGGATCCGGGTGGACGGGGCCGCGATCTCCCCGGACGGATTCGCACGGGTCCTGTCGGAGGTCCGGGAAGCGGCCGAGAATGCCCTGAAGGACCGCGAAGTGGAAACGGATCCCACGTACTTCGAGGCCCTGACCCTCGCCGCGTTCCTTCATTTTCGAGGCCAAGGGGTGGATGCCGCGGTGCTGGAGGTGGGTCTTGGAGGGCGCCTGGACTGCACGAACGTGGCGCCCGCGATCCTTTGCGCTGTAACGAACGTGGGCATGGACCACGAGGAGCACCTGGGGCCGGGACTCCTGAGCATCGCGCGGGAAAAGGCGGGGATCTTCCGGCCGGGCGTGCCGGCCCTCACCGGGGCAAGGGGCACGTGGGCCCTGAGGATCCTGCGTCAGGAAGCGCGGCGGCGGGGGACCCGGCTCGGCCTCCCGGACTGGAGCGTGGAAAAGCACGGGGACGGGTGGCACATGGCTGCCGGGACCCGGCACCTGGACCTGCCCTATCCGGCTCTGCCGGGGGAGCACCAGTTGGGGAACGCGGCCCTGGCCGTCCGGTGCGCGTGGGAACTGGACGAGTGCGGATTCGCCATCCCGGACCAGGCCATCCGCCGGGGGATTCTGGAGGCAAGGTGGCCCGGGCGCCTGGAACTCGTGGGGCGGGAGCCGGACGTGTACCTGGACGGGGCCCACAACCTCGACGGATGCGAGGTGTTGGCGCGGTTCGTGGCCGAACTCCCCCATCCGAGAAAGGCCCTCGTCTTCGCCGTCATGCGCGACAAGCCCGTGGCCGACATGGCGAGCCGGCTCTTCCCCCTTTTCGGAAAGGTGTGGGCCACGTCGGTTCCCATGGGTCGGTGCCTGGACCCGGCCGGCGTGCGGGCCGCCTGGCCGGGGGAACTGGAGGAGATGCCCGACCCCGCGGCGGCCTTGAAGGCCGCCGCGGAATGGTCGGGGCGGGAGGGCGTTGTCGTGGCGGCGGGGAGCCTCTACCTCGTCGGCTACCTCCTGGGCCTTTCCAGGCCCGAGGGATCCCTGAACTCTTGGGGTAGCGGCCTCTGACCCCAGACCCGGTGCAGGAGATGGTCCCTCAGGAGGGAGCGTAGGAGGGAGGGCTCCTCCGCGGAAACCCCGTCACCCGCCAGGTGGAGGAAGCGGCGGACGTCTTCCATGCTGTCCGTGGTGAAGCGGATGCGGGTTTCTCCGCCGGATTCTCGAACCTCCTGGTCTTCGGTGAGGAACAACCCCCTGGCCCAGGGCTTTCCGGCGCTGAACCGCAGACTTACGCGAAAGCCCTGCCCCTTTCGGATCCAGCCTCCAGCCTGACGGATAAGACGCTCGCCCGGGGCGGGGGGAGGAAAGGTCTCCTCCCTGGAGCGGATCTGGGCGAGGGACGCCAGGGGCAAGTTCGCGAGGCTGGCGGTATCGGGTCGGAACCCGAACAGGACCCATTCGCCCCCGAATCGGGAGAGAAAGTAGGGGTGAAACGGAAAGGACTCGCCTTCTTCGCCAAGGCTGAGGGTCACCGCCTTCCCGCCATAGAGCGCCTCATGGAGCACCTCCATGTCCTGCTTCAAACCCTCCCGCGGAGGCAGGAGGCCTGCGGCCATTCGAAGGGGCTCTCGGGCCTCTTCGAAGAGGTCCAGGAGTGGCACGGGGTGGGCGTAGTGGTATCCGTGGAGCCGGTCGTGCGCGACGGGGAGTTTCAGGTCATCCTTCATGTACCGGAGGTCGCGGCAGAGGGTCCGCACGGTGACCGAAAGTCGATGGGCCATGGACTCGAGGGTGTTCTTTCCGCCGGCCCGGAGCATTCCGTCAATGGCCTGCACGCGCTTCCGGGTGGCCAGATATCTCTCGGGTGCCAAGGTCTCCCCCCTCGGCCCCCATCATAGCAAGAGGCGTGCCCGGGGAGGCGCGGCGCAAGTCATTGATGGAGCGAGAAGAGCAATCCGCGTCCGGTAGACGGGATGGATCGTCGTCAGAACGAGTGGTTCTGTCCGCGATACGGCTTGGGGAGGGTCCGGGGGCTCCGGCGGTCCGGGTCATCTCCCCCGGTCGAGGGGGAGGGCGTCCTGGATGTGGGTCAGGCGGGGCGCTCCTCCGCCTTCGGGGTAGTCCAGCGCCACCACATCGGCACGGAGCCGGGCCAGAGAGAACCCCTTGCGTCGGGCGAAGGCGCGTCCCGCGCGGAGGACTCGACGGGCCTTTTCGGAGGTGACGGCCTCGAGGGCGGAACCGAAACGGCTCGAGCGGCGCGTCTTGACCTCCACGACAACCAGCCAGCCCTCCTTCTCCACGAGGAGATCGGCCTCTCCGCCCCGGATCCGGAAGTTCCTCGCCAAGATCCGGTACCCGTGGGATTCGAGGTAGCGGCCGGCCAGACGCTCTCCCTCCCGGGCCGTGCGGTCGCGAGACCGGGCCCACGGGAGCCCCAGGACCCGAAGCAGCCAGGACCACACGGATTATCCTCCCACGCTTACGGAAGCGGCTCCGGGCCGCCCCCGCGCCCCCTTCTCGGGGCGGCGGGGCCGCGGTCCGCCAGTCGTTCGAGGAGCTGGCGGCGGAGGAGGAGGAACTGAACCTGCTGCCGGGGGGTAAGGGCCTCCATCAGCCTCCCCTCCTCGGCCTTCAGGGCCGCTTCGAAGCGCTCCTGCTCGGAGCGGAAGAGGGCCACGTCTTCGCGAAGGTCCTTTTCGGGCGTGCCGGGGTCCTGGACATGCGCCTCAAAGGTCCTCCCCATGGTTCGAAGGGCCGTCTGATGGGCGGAGCGGAGGTCCTCCATCGCCTTCAAGGAATCCATCACCTTGAGGGTTTGGGCATCCGAGAGGCCCAGGGTTTCGCGCATGCGCTGGACGACGTAGAGACGACCCACTTCCCGGCGCTGCCGGCCCACGGAGGCGTCCGGCGGGTCGGGAGGCGGGGGCAGGGTCTGGGCCGCCAGGGAAAGGCTCCCCGCCAGAAGGATCGAACCCGCGAGAAACCAACGTCTAGCCATTCTCCCCTCCGAAGAGCGAAGCCTCGAGCCCATCTCCGCTCCCATCTTCGTCTTCCAGGGCCTCTTCCGCAACGGCCTCGGCTTCCTGCAACAGGGCAAGGGTGGCGTTCTCCATCGAAAGGTCCCATCCGAGGGCCGCCATGGAGGAGATCGGGGGCACCGATTGCGGGCGTGATTCCCCTTCCCGGGCCGGAAGAAGGCGCAGGCCGGCGGCGAGCGCGGCGCAGAGAAGGAAGGATGCCGCCAGGGAACTCCAGCGCGCGGAGGCTTTGGGGTGCCCGCCCGACCGTCCAGGAATCGGCCGGGCCAGGGCCGCGATCCGGGCCTCCCAGATCTCGTTCTGCGGGGCGGCGGGGGCCGCCTCGACCAGGTCCTCCTCCAGGCGCCGGAGGCCCTCGAGCTCTTCTCGGCAGGTTTCGCAGGAGGAGAGGTGCTCGGTCCAGGGACCGGTCTCCCCGGCCAAGGCCTTCGTCAGAAATTCCTCATGGCTCATGGGAGGCCTCCAAGCGCCCTCGCAGGTTCCTCAGGGCGAAGAAATAGTGGGCCTTGGCCGTTCCCTCGGCCACGGAAAGAACCCCCGCGATTTCCCGAAAGGTGAGGTCCTCCCAGGTCTTCAGGATCACGACGGCCCGCTGCTGGGGAGGGAGGGAAAGCAGCGCGCGTCGGAGGGATTCGGCCCGCTGTCCTTGAAGGGCTTGGGCCTGGGGAGACAAGGAGGGCGAAGCCCCGTCCGGCGGATCCCCCACTTCCTCCCGTCGGGCGGAGGCGGAGGCAAGATGGTTGAGCGCCAGATTGTGGGCGATCCGGTACAGATAGCTCCGGACGGAGCAGTCCCCCCGGAAGTCGGGAAGGCTCTGGGTAAATCGGAGAAACGTTTCTTGGGTGAGGTCCTCCGCTTCCGCCGGATCCCTCAGAAGTCCCGATAGGTACCGCTTTAGCGGCCCGGCGAAGGCCTTCACGAGCTCCCGAAAGGCCCCTTCGTCGCCGTTCTTGAGAGATTCCAGCCATGGCTCGCGGTCCTCCGCCATCCGTCGCTCCGACATGGAGACCATTCTAGGGCCGGAAGCGTTTAATGGAAGAGAAGGCCACAGGGGTGTGTCACAGAGGACACAATGGAACGACCAAGTCGTTGCAATGCCGTGCCATGCCGCTGGCACCTCTCTTGCTAAAAGCGCCCGGGAGGTGTGCGTGTACTACCAGCGGACGCTGAAACAGGCGCTCGGATGCAGCGGAATCGGCCTGCATTCCGGCAAGAAGGTCACCCTGCGCCTGCTGCCGGCTCCCGAAGATACGGGAATCGTGTTCCGCCGCGTGGATCAGGACGGATTCGAGATTCCCGCGCACATCTCGTACCTGCAGAAAGTGGACTTCGCCACCACTCTGGGCGCCGGCGGCGTCCAGATCAAGACCGTGGAGCACCTTCTCGGGGCCTTTTACGGAATGGGAATCGACAACGCCCTGGTGGAGATCAACGCCTCGGAGATCCCCATCATGGACGGGTCGGCGGCCCCCTTCATCTATCTGATCCGCGAAGCGGGCGCCGTCAACCAGGCGCGGGCGCGGCGGTACTACAAGGTGTCCCGCCCCATGGAGGTGCAGGAGGCGGACCGCTGGATCCGGATCGTACCGTCCGAAGATCTAAGGGTCTCGTACACCATCGATTTCCGACACCCGCTGATTCACCAGCAGACCCTTACCCTTCCCATCCACCCGTCCACCTTCGAAGACCAGATCGCCCCGGCCCGCACCTTCGGCTTCATGAAAGACGTGGAGGCCCTTCGGGTCAAGGGATTGGCTCTGGGGGGGTCGGTGGACAACGCGGTCGTCTTGGGAGAGAGCCGGGCGCTCAACCCCGACCTCCGCTTCCTCAACGAATTCGTCCGGCACAAGGTCCTCGACGTCCTGGGGGACCTCTCCCTCTGCGGATTCCACGTCAAGGGCCACGTCATGGTTCACAAGGGCGGACACCGGTTGCACGCGGAAATGGCCAAACTGCTCCACATCTCTCGGGGCATGCACGCCATCGAGTCCGGACCGGAGGACGCCGCCGTCCTGGGGCTCTCGCCCCCCCTCGCCTAGCCTCCTTACTCAACTTCCTTCCTCCAACCATCGAGGGCCGTTCGGCCCTCCTTTTTTTCCCCACCCCAAATCGTCCCCTGAAACGGCGCGCCGGGCGGCTTGCGGTTCAGGCCGGCCCCCTTCGCCCGGAACGAGGGATTCGGCGCCGACGGGCGGAAAGGGGACTCTGGACAGGTCCCGCGTCCCCGGGGAAGGGGCCGGGGCGGGAAGCGGCGCTGCCGGAAGGAGGTGTCACTCGGTCCAGCCGCACTCCTTTTTCGGGCAGGCCTTGAAAGAGGAGTCCGCCTTGCGGCGCTCCACGAGATACGGGTTGCCGCACGCGGGACAGGGGCCGGGCAGGGGGCGGTCCCAGGAGACGAAGTCGCACTCCGGGTAGCCCGTGCACCCGAAGAAAGCTTTGCGGCCCCTCGTGAATCGCTTAGCCAGGGGCTTTCCGCACTTGGGGCACGGGACCTCCGACGATTCGCGCTGGATGTACTTGCAGGTGGGGTAGTTGGAGCAGGCCACAAAGGGACCGTACCGCCCCTGCTTTTTCACCAGCGGCGAGGCGCATTGGGGGCACTTTTCCTCGAGGAGCTCGTCCTTGGCCACCACGACGGCGCCCGAACGGTCCCGCCGGAGTTTGATCGTGGTCTTGCACTTGGGGTACTCGGCGCAGGCCAGGAACGGTCCGAACCGGCCCGTGCGGACGGTCATGGGGCTCCCGCAGGTAGGGCAGGTGGAGGCCTCCGCGGGGACCTCCACCGGCGTCTCGTCGGGAAGGGGCCGGGTGCCCTTGCAGTCGGGATACCCGGTGCAAGCCAGGAACCGGCCGAATCGGCCCATTTTCAGGACCATGGGCTTTCCGCACTTGTCGCAGACTTCCTCGGTGGGCTGTCCTTCCCGCCGCAGGTCCACCATTTCCGCTTCGGCCTTCGCGAGCTCCTTGTGAAAGGACGCCCAGAAGCGGGAGAGCAGGGTGAGCCGGTCCTCGGAACCCTGTTCCACCCCGTCCAGGTCCTCCTCGAGACGGGCGGTGTAGCCCACGTCGAAAAGAGCGGGGAAGTGCTGGACGAGGATTCGGCTCACGAGGCGTCCCAGGTCCGTCGGGTGAAGGAGCCCCTTCTCCTTCTGGACGTACTCCCGGTCCTGGATCGTGGAGATGATGGCGGCGTAGGTGGACGGCCGGCCGATCCCGTTCTCCTCCAGGGCCTTCACCAGAGAGGCCTCGGAATACCGGGCCGGGGGCTCGGTGAATTTCTGTTCCGGCTTCAGGCCGAGCAGGGTCAGGGCCTCGCCCTGGCTCAAAGGGGGAAGGCTCCCCTTCTCCTCGTCCTCCTCCACCTCGTAGGCGGCCAGGAATCCCTGGAAGCGGCAGACGGACCCGGAGGCCGAGAAGGTCCCGTCGCCGCAGACGACCTGGACCTTGGTGGCGTCGAAGAGGGCTTCGGCCATCTGGCTGGCCACGAAGCGCCTCCAGATGAGGCGGTAGAGGGAGTACTCGTCCTTTCCCAGGGAGGCCTTGACCGACTCGGGGGTGCGGGCCGGGTCCGTCGGCCGGATGGCCTCGTGGGCGTCCTGAGCCGCCTTGGCGGGGGAGTAGAAGCGGGGCTTGGGCGGAAGGTACTCGGCGCCGTACACCTTGAGGACATGCTGCCTGGCCGCCTCCACGGCCGCCGGGGCGACGCGCGTCGAGTCGGTCCTCATGTAGGTGATGAGGCCCACCGTCTCGCCGCCCTGAAGGTCCACGCCTTCGTAAAGGCGTTGGGCGACGCTCATGGTCTTCTTTACGGTGAACTTCAGGAGGCGGGCGGCTTCCTGCTGCAGCTTGCTGGTGATGAACGGAGGCGGCGGCGAGCGCTTCTGGACCTTCTTCTCCACCTGCGCGACGGACCAGGGCCTTCCCTCTAAGGACCGCAGCACCTCCTCACTCTGCTCGGCGTTTCGGATGTCGGCCTTTCGGCCCTTCCACTGGGTAAGCCGCGCTTCGAAGGGCTTTCGGGCCGTCCCCTCGAGCCGGGCCGTCAAGGTCCAGTACTCCTCGGGGCGGAAGGCTTCGATGGCCTCCTCGCGCTCGCAGACCATGCGGAGGGCCACCGTCTGGACCCGCCCGGCGGACAGGCCCTTCTTGACCTTGTCCCAGAGAAGGGGAGAAATGCGGTAGCCCACAAGGCGGTCGAGGACCCGGCGGGCGATCTGGGCGTTCACCTTGCGGGGATCCACCTCGGTGGGCGCGCCCACGGCCTGCTGGACGGCGTCGCGAGTGATTTCGTGGAAAAGGACCCGTCGGATCGGCTTTCCGTCCTCTTTGAGAATCTCGGCGAGGTGGTAGCAGATGGCCTCCCCTTCCCGGTCGGGGTCCGCCGCCAGGAGGATCTCCTTGACCTTCCGGGCGGCGTCGCGGATCTCCTTGACCACGGCCTTCTTCTTGGGAAGGACGACGAAGGTCGGTCGGAAGTCCTTCTCCACGTCCACGGAGATCTTGTTCGAGGGCAGGTCCCGAACATGGCCCATGGAGGCCTTCACGGTGAATCCGCGTCCGAGGTACTTCTGGATGGCGCGGGCCTTGGCGGGGGATTCGACGATGAGCAGGGTTTCCGGCATCAGGTGGGCTCCCGGAGCGCGCGCTTGAGGGCGTAGCGCATTCCCGGCAATTCTACACAGTACCCCCCCATTTGCAACTCGAAGAGCCGCGCCAGGACCTCGGCGGCCGGCAGGCCGGTGGCGGCGCAAAGGGTGTCCACCGAGCGGGCGGAGTCCGGGGACAGGTGGGCCAGGACCTTGCGGCCCTCCTCGGAGAGGTCCGCAGGCGTGGAGGCGCGATCCGACTCCGATGTTTCAGGTTTCAGGGCCGCCCGGATCCCTTCGGGCAACTCCTCCACGACATCCGAGACCTGGAGCACGAGTTTGGCGCCCCGTTGGATGAGCGAGTTGGGTCCGATTCCGGTTCGCGAGGTCAGGTTGTGGGGGATCGCGAACACTTCTCGACCCGTTTCAGCCGCGAAACGTGCCGTGATGAGAGATCCCGAACGCTCGGTGGCTTCCACCACCAAGACACCCCAGGCCAGGCCCGCAATAACCCGGTTGCGCTGGGGGAAATTCCGGGGGTGGGGAGGTGTGCCGGGAGGGAATTCCGTCAGCACCGCGCCACCCGATTCCAGAATCCGCCGGTGAAGCCCCTCGTTCTCCCGTGGATAGACCCTGTCGGGTCCCGTTCCCAGGACGGCCAGGGCCCGTCCTGGGACGGAGAGGGACCCCTCGTGGGCGGCCGTGTCGATGCCACGGGCCAGGCCGCTCACCACGCAGAGGCCGGCGCGGACCAGGTCTCCCGCCAGCGAGCGGGCCACCCCGAGACCGTACACCGTCGAGAGCCGCGAACCCACCACGGCGATGGCCGGAGGTTTCAGGGTTTCAAGACGCCCCCTCACGTACAGGGCCGGTGGTGGATCGGGGAGGCTCCGAAGGCGCTCCGGGTACTCTTCATCGGCCCAGGACAAGATGCGAATCCCCTTTGATTCGAGGTCTTTATCCTCCTCAAGGGCGGCCTCCCAATTTAGATTGGCAACTGCTTTGCTAAGACTTGGGTGGACCTCCGGAACGGAACCGCCGGACCGCATCCGGAGGAGGAGATCGGGATGGTCGAGAAGACTGGCCTTGGACGTTGTGGATACCGAGTGGACGCGGTTGAGCGCGCTGTAGAGATACCGAATGTCCATGGCCCATCCATTCCAGGTCCACCTGGCTATACCACACTCCTCTCCCCGTCGGCAACGCGGCGGCGGCCGCTTCCCAAGTCGAATCCGAATCCACCTCCTAGCCATTGACCTCACACATAAGGGGATACTCCATGGTTTCTCGCACCTATTTTGAGCAGACCGCCCTCGTTCACCTGGATTTCCTCTACAACCTGGCTCTGAAGATCACGAGGAACGAGGACGACGCCCAGGACCTCGTCCAGGAGACCTTCCTCCGGGCGTACCGCTTCTTCGACAAGTACGAGCCGGGAACCAACTGCAAGGCGTGGCTCTACCGCATCCTGAAGAACACCTTCATCAACCACTACCGGAAAGTCCATCGCCGTCCCAACGAGGTGGACTTCGACGCCATCGAGGAGATCCACGAGCGGGAGCTGGAGCCCCAGGGGATGAAGATTCCGGACCCCGAGGAAACGCTTCTCAACTCCGTCTTGCGGGACGACGTGCGGCAGGCCTTCCTGAGTCTGCCCAAGGGATACCGGGAAGCGTTGGCCCTCTCGCTCATCGGGGATTTGTCCTACAAGGAGATCGCCGAGATGATGGGCTGCCCCATCGGCACCATCATGTCCAGGATCCACCGGGCCCGGAAGCTCATGCAGAAACAGCTCGCGGTCCACGCCGCGGACCACAGTTGGGCCGCGCCCTCCGTCTCCGAGCGAATGGCTCAGGCGGGAGCCTGACCGGCAGAAATATTTCGGCGTGCCGGGAGTTACTCCTCTGATGTTCCGGGGCGCCCTCCAGGGCTCTCCGGACCGGGGGAGGGCCACTTGGACTGCCGAACTTTCCGATCGCTGATTCCCCGGTACCTGGCCGGGCACTTGGACGAGGGTCCGAGGCAGGAGTTCCAGTCCCACGAGGCTTCCTGTCTCCTTTGCCACAATACCCTCAAGGGTCGGCGTTCCCTCCGGGAGTCGGTTTCCACCGGGGTCCTCGAAAACCGGTCCGCCCCGGAAGAACTCCGAGGCAGCATCCGGGTGTGCATGGAGTGCATGGACCACCCGGGCCGTCTGGTCTGCCCTCGCCTGCGCTTCAAGCTGAGGCTTGTGAAGCCGGACGCGGTCCAGTAAACTGAACCCTTGCATAGGAGATGGCTCCATGGCGCATCCTTCCCGAATTCTGGGGCGATGGTTGCTCGCGGCGGCCCTCGGCCTCGTCCTGGCCTCGCCGGCTGGGGCCGGCACCCAGGTGGGCCAGCCCGCCGAGGGGTTCACGCTCACCTCCGTCGAGGGAGGCCAATCCGTGCGTCTGGCCGACCTCAAGGGGAAGCCCACCCTCGTAGTCTTCTGGGCCACGTGGTGTCCCCCGTGCCGAAAGGAAATCCCCGACCTCAAGGCCCTCCACCGGGAATTCGGACCCAAGGGTCTGAACCTCCTCGCCGTGGCCGTCGCCTTCCGGGAGAGCAAGGAGGACGTGGTCCGCTTCAAGAAGGACTATGAGCTTCCGTATCCGGTTCTCTGGGACGAGGAGAACCGGGTATCCGAGGTGTACGGCGTGGCGGGAATTCCCACCGTGATTCTCGTGGACCCCGAAGGGGTGATCCGCTATCGTCAGCATTACCTGGACGAATCCCTCCGGACCCTGCTCCAGACCTACCTGCCGAAGGGGTAGGGGGCCCTCCCGCCTCAGGGAGGTTCCGGTCCCGCCCCCTGGCCGGCGCGGGTCAGGTGGGTCAGCCAGTCTCCGTCCCTGTGCCGGTGGAAGAGGGTGCGGCCCTGGGGGGCCGTCAGAAGGATCGCCCCGTCCCGGTCCGTCCTCAAGATCCTGGAACCCGCCCTTCCGTAGGCCTGAAGCACCGAGTCAGCGGGATGTCCAAACCGGTTGGAGCGCCCCACGCTGAAGACGGCGGCCCGGGGACGGAGGGCCTCGACCCATTCGGGGGAATTGGCGGAGGAAGCTCCGTGGTGGGGGGCCACGAGCACCTCCGCGCGCGGGAGCGCCCCGGTCCTCAGGAGGCGTGCTTCGGTCCGGCGGCCGATGTCACCCGTGAAGAGGATGGAGCGCAGGGGCCCCTGGACGATCAGCACGAGAGACCGATCGTTCTCCTCCTTTTCCTCCGCGGAGGTCCGGCCTGGATTGGCCACGCGGATCCTCCAGCGTCCGATCCCTAACTCGTCCGGGGAAGCCAGAGGCACAAGGGGGACGCCCGCCGATTGGGCCCGATCCGCGATCCGACGCGGGAGGTTTTCGCGGGGCGGATCCGTTGCCGGATACCCAAGAAAGCCGACGGGAAGATCCAGAAGCAGTTCCGGCGCGGCTCCGGCGTGGTCCGCATCCCAATGGGTCAAGAGCATCCCGCGGACCCGCCGCAACCCCGAGGCGGCGAGGAACGGCTCGATCACCGAGCGGGCGCTCGTGGGGCCCCGGGAGGAAGAGGTCCCCGCATCGATGAGCAGGGCGTCCTCCCCGTCCAGGAGGACCTGGCAGGAGGCCTGGCCCACGTCGAGGACGGCCATGGACGGAGGGAGGTCCTTCGGGTGAAGTTGAGGGTGGACCAGGGCTCCGACGGCGGAGAAGACCAGCAGGATCCATCCCGCCCGGCGCCACCGGCCCTTCCGCGCGAGAAGAACGAAGGCGCCCGCGAAAAGGGCGACCCATGTCCCGGACGGCGGCGGAAGAAAGAGGGAGGCGCTCCGAACGGACCCCAACGCCGAGGGGAGCCAGAGAAAAACGCGCCCCAGCCCCGCCAGGATCCACAGGAGCCCGTCTCCCGCAAGAGGGACGAAGGCGAGACCCGCCATGTAGGGAATCCCGAAAGCCAACAGTCCGAGGAGGGGAACCGACGCCAGGGGCGTGGCCAGCCATCCCAGGAGGGAGATCCGGTGGAAGGTGAGGGCCAGGATCGGAAGCGTGGCGAGCTGGGCGCACAAGCCGACCCAGAGAAGGCGGAGGACCTGTTGCCGCAGGCCCGGTCCAGAAAGGGACTCGGGGAGGGCATCCCACAGGATCAGGATCCCGAAGGTGGCCGCGAAGGTGAGCTGGAAGCCCGCGTCGAGCAGCCAGGCCGGATGGAGGACCAGCAGGGCCGCCAGGGCGAAGGACCAGGCCCCGAAAGCGCCCTGGGGGCGCGCCAACAGACGGGCCGTCAGGAACAGCCCCGCCATCAGCAGGGCGCGGGTCAGGGAAGCGCTCGATGCGGCCAGGAGTCCGAAGAGGCCCAGGAGGATGAGCCCCGCACCGTCGCGCACGGAGGGGGAGACCCCGGTGGCGTGAGCGAGGAAAGAAAACAGGAGGAGCAGAAGGCCCACGTGCTGTCCGGAAAGGGCCACGAGGTGATAGAGCCCCGAACGGCTGAGCACCTCCACCTGGTCCTCGGAAAGGAGCCCGCGCTCACCCAACAGGACCGCCAGGAGAATGGCGGCGTCGCCTCCCTCCGCCCGCAGGAACCGTGACTCCAGAGCCCTCCTGTATCGGGAGACGAGGCCCAGGAAGGGAGGTGGGGAGGCGCGAAAGAGGCCCGGGCTTCGGCAGGTGGCGACCAGGTCCGTCCCCTCCCGCTCCAGCCGGGCGGCTCGGTCGGGCTGTCCCGGGTTGGTGGGCGGCCGAGGAGCCTCCAGGCGGAGACTGGCTTCGAAGGCGCTTCCTTCCACGGGCGGGGGGATGGGCAGGTAGGCCAGGACCCGGCTGCGGCACGGATGGTCCCCTCCGGCCCCCCCGAAGGTGGAGACGCGAAGGAGGCAGCGACTGCCATCCACCCACGGCTGGGCGTGGACGACCGAACCGCGCACCCAGACGAACGCCTCCCCTCCGGCTTCCCGGACGAGTATCTCGAGGCCGTCGGGTTCGGGCTCCCGCAGGCCGAGTCCGCCGATCCAGAGTCCGAGCACGGCGGCGAAGAGCGCCGTGGAGGCCGTTCGAAGTCGGGGTTTCGAAGCGCAGAGGGCGGCCAGGGCGGCGGAGGCGGCCATTGGGAAGATGGACGTCGCCAGAAAATTGGCCGCCCCCGCGCCAGCGGCCAGCGCGAGGACGAGCGCGGTCCGGCGGCCGGGTTCAACGCCCACGCGCCCCACCTCCTCTCCCAAGCCCGGGCCCGACGCAAAGGGCCTCCCACGCGCGGGGCGGGGGAGGCCCGTGGACCATTCGGATCGACCGAACCTACTCGGCTCCGGCCTCCATCTTGAGGATCTTCTCCCTCTGACCCTTGAGGTAGGCGTCGTCCGGGTTCTTGGCAACGGCCTTCTCGATGGCGGCGAGGGCCTCGGACCTCTTGCCCATCTTGTAATACACCTCGGCGAGCGTGTCGAGGATCCCCGGGTCCTCGTGGCTCAGGGTCACGGCCCGCTGGGCGGCCAGAGCGGCCTTGTCGAGCTCCACGCCCAGCTCGGCGCAGTGCCAGGCGTACCCGTTGAGGAATCCCGAATCGTCCTGCTTGGAGGGGAGGATCTCGTGGTACAGGGCGAGCATCAAGTCCTGGGCCTTTTGCTTCTCCTCGGGGGACTTCGCGGCTCGGGCCTGCCTGCGGTGATAACCCGACAGTGCGTCGAAGGCCTCATCGGCGTAAGGCTGAGTCCCCTTCAGAGCAAGGCCCTTCAGGACCTCCTGGCCCCGGGGAGGGTCCTCCCGGAGGAGGGCCTGCCCCTGGATCAAGTCCAGGCCGAGCACCTCCTGGGCCCTGTCGGAAGGCCAGCCGCTCCGTGCCGTTTCCACCCAGGCCAGAGCGTCCTTGGCCGAGCCGCGCCCGAGGTACTTTTCCGCGATGTCGCGGGCGAGTTCCGGGGAGGCGCCGACCCGGTGGCGGTCCAGGAGGTCGTCGAGGGTGTCCACTCCGTAGAGGTAGGCGAGGAGCGTTCGGGTCCATTCGGACCGCCCCTCGTATCCGATGATCCGGTCCACTTCTTTCCCGCGTCCGTCCAGGATCACCGTGGTCGGTATGCCCCGGAGGTTGAAGGCGCGGCTCTGCTCCTTGCCCTCGGGGGTATCCGTGTTCAGGCGCACCAGAACGGCCGCCTTCGAGAGTTTCTCCAACATGGGGGGCGTCAGGACTTCACGGTCCAGTTTTGTGCAGCTCCCTCACCAGTCGGCGTAAAACTTGAGGACCACCACCGTCCCCCTCTCCGCGGCCGCGGCCTTGGCCTGGTCCAGGGTGCCCTGAAACCAGCTTCCTTCGGCGGCCGAGAGGGCGAGAGGGGCGGCCAGAACGAGCGCGCCAATCCAACGTCGCATGGTCACCTCCATACGTAGAGTAACATGATCGGAGCGGTCAGGGTTCCAGCCGGGGGCCCGTCCGCGGCAGGATCAGGCGGAATCCGGCGCCTCCCAGGTCCGACTTGAAGGCCACGAGATCCCCTCCGTGCTCCCTCGCGATCTTGCGCGCGATGGGTAGGCCCAGGCCCGTTCCACCGGGTTTCTGGCTGGAAAAGGGCGTGAACACGGACTCTTCCATGCCGGCGGGGAGTCCGGGGCCGTCGTCCTCCACGACGATGGCCACCTCCCCCGCGGTCTCCGCGGCCTGAAGCCGCACGCGCCCCGGCCGGCCCGCCGAGGTGGCGGCCTCCGCCGCGTTTCGAGCCAGGTTGCGAACGGCCCTCGAGAGGGCATCGGGGTCGGCTTCCGCTTCAAGGCCTTCGGAGCACTCCACCTCGACTTCAAGGCCCGGGGAGGATTCCCGGAGGAGGGAGGCCTCCTGGAGGAGCAGTTCCCGCAGGGCCACCTGTTCACGGGCGATGGGCAAGGGGCGGGCGAATTCCAGGAGATTTTGGACCACCTGCTCCACGCGGGCCGCTTCCTCGCGAAGCGCCCGAAAGTGGCCGTCTCCGGAGAGGCCCGGATGGTCGGCCTCCAGGAGCCTCAGGTGCGCGAGAAGTGCGCCGAGGCTGTTGCGGACCTCATGGGCCACTCCCGCGGCCACCTCCCCGAGCCGGCTGAGGGACTCGGTTTCCCGCAGGGCCCTTCTCAGGGACGCCACGCCCGTCTGGTCTTTCAATAGGAGCAGATGACCCTTCCGCTGGTGGAGGAGGTTGAAGAGGGGGATGCCCGCCACCTGGAGGACCACTCCCGGTGCACCCTCCACCTCGTCCCTCAAGGCGATGGCGCGGGTCTCCCGCGCCTCGTCCAGCACGTCGCGGACGGCCGGCCGGGTCGCCAGGAGCGCCGCCTCCGTGTCTCCCAGCCGCGGGATCTCGGTGAGACCGAGCAAGCTCCGCGCCGAAGCGTTCAGCCCGATGAGCCGCCCCTCCTCGTCGAACCGCAGAAATCCCGCGTCGAGGTTCGCGCTGAGCGTCTCCGCGAGCCCCTCCACTTCTTCGAGGCGGCGGCGCTCTCGCGCGTGCAGGGCCTCCAATTCGGTGGTCCGGCTCCTCAGCTCGGCGAGGGCCTTTTGAAAGACCTGAATGGCGGCCCCCTCCGTGGGGGAAGGTGCCTCCGAGGCGAGGAGACTCCCGGCTTCCCTCAGGCTGGCTTCCATGCCCCGGTAAGCGCCGTAAAGGCGGCTGGAGAACCAGGTCATGAGAGCCAGGAGGGCGGCGAGGGCCAACAGGTCCACGGCGAGCGCGGCCACGTACCGCCCGCGCAAGGCCGCGAAGGCGGGAGCCTGGAACGCCACCACGAGGGTCCGGCCGTCCTCGAAGGTGCGCGCGTAGTGGGGATGGGACCCCTCAAACGCCACCACGTCGGACCCGGCAGGCGGAACCGCGAGGACCGGTGGGGCGAAACCGGCGTCCCCCCAGAGGACCCGCTTTCCCAGGAGGAGGGCGGCGCCCCGCGGACGGACGGCCGCGTCCTTGGGAGGGGCCCCAGGAAGGATGCGCCCCGAAAGAGATCCCGAGCCGGGTGACAGGGGGAGGTGGGCCGCCCGCGCCGCGGCCAGCCGCCCGATCATGGAAGCCTGGCTCTCGACGAGCCCCCTCTCCCGGGCCAGGGAGCGGGACAGGGAGAGGACGAGCCACAGGCCGGCCACGGTGAGGGCGCCGCACAGGAGGAGCCACGTCCACGCGGAGGCCGTTTTTCGGTCAAAGGCCGTCATGGCGGGGAGGGGAGGAGGAGCGCCTGGTACCGGCTCCAGAAGGCCGGTCCCCAAAAGAGGGCTCCGAGACCGGCGGCGCAAAGAAACGTGCCGAAGGGCAGGGGGGTTCGGCGGTCCTTCCCCGCGGCCAGGAGGTACGCCCCCCCGGCCAGGGTCCCGATCAAGGCGCCCCCGAAGAGGGCGAGGAGCATCCCCTTCCATCCCAGGAACGCTCCCAGCATGGCCAGGAGCTTCACGTCTCCCCAGCCCATGGCCTCCACCGAGAAGAGGGCGTAGGCGCCGATGAGGGCCGCGGGCAGGGCCGCGCCGAGGACCGCCCCGAGGAGGGACGCCCAGGGGGTCGTCCAGGGAACGAAGAACGAGGAGCCGAGCCCCAGCGCGATGCCGGGGAGGGTGAGGCGGTCCGGCAGGATCTGGTGTTCCAGGTCGATGAGTCCCAGGCACAGGGCGAGGAAGGAAAAGAGGGCTCCGATGGCGGAGGCGGGGCTGGGGCCGAAGGCGGCGGCGCACGCGAGAAAGAGCCCTCCCATGGCCGCCTCCACGAGGGGATACCGGGGGCTGATGGGCGTCCGGCACGAGGCGCACCGGCCTCGGAGGGCCACCCAGGAGAGGAGGGGGACGTTCTGAAACCACCGGATGGGAGCGGCGCAGGCGGGACAGCGGGAACCCGGCGAGACCACGGATTCGCCTCGTGGGAGCCGGTGGATCAGGACGTTGGCGAAGGAGCCCCACACCAGCCCCAAGAGCCCGGCGGCGGGCAGAAAGAGGGAGGCATCGAACAGGGGGCTCACCATTGGCCGTAGGCTCCCCTGAAATTGAAGGGCTTGCTGCACCGCACGTCCCCGCTGGAGGGGTCGTACAGGTACGGTTCCCCGTAGGGGTCCATGGGCACTCCGGGAAGGAAGCCGTCCCGGACCAGGTCCGAGAGGCGCTGGGGACGAGCCCCCTTTGCTTTCGTGAAGGCGTCCACCGCGGCCTCCAGCCGCCTGAGGTCGATCTTGACCCGAAGATCGAAGATGTTTCGGTCCGCGGCCAGGCGGAAGAACCGGCCGCGCGAGGAATCGTCGCCCTCGAACTGGCCGCGAATCTTGGTCCAGAACTCGAGAGATCGCTCGTAATCCCCTCTGTACTTGAGGGAGTTGGCCAGCATGTCCTTGATGAGGATCTCCTCCGGGTTCCGGTCGTGGGCGATCTGGAAGTAGCGCGCCGCCTGCTCGTAGTCCTTGGCCTGGAAGAAGGCGTAGGTGCCCGCCTCCCATGGCAGAAGCCAGTTCTTGGAATTGAAGGAGATGCCCTTGTCGGCCAGGCGGTAGAGGGCGTCCCAGTTCTGGTCCAGGGACAGGAAGAGGCACCCGAAGATGTACGCCTCATAGAATCGAGGGTCCAGGTCCGTCAGGGTGTCAAAGGTCCGCGAGAGGTAGGTGCCCCGCACCTCCTTGCCATACCGGTCGAAGTACTGCACCGCCCATACGAAGATCAGGTCCGCCCAGAGATTCCTCTGGCCCAGGCTGGCCACCTTCATGTATCCGCTGGAGGGTATGTAATACGAGCGAAACTCGTCGGAGTACCCGGCGCGGAGGTCGGCGAGGCTCGAGTGAAGCGACCCCGCCGTCACCAGCAAGGCCGCCAGAAGGATCAAGGCCAGGGCGTGCCGGAGGTTCATAGGAGGTCTCGACGTCGGAAACTCAGGGCCGAGGCCGACAGGAGGATCACCACGAACAGGAGCGTGTAGAGGGTGGCCCGGGGCGTGAACCCGGGCGCCACCGGAAGGTCGTGGGCGACGAGGTCCGTGATGCTCAACATGTTCAGGTCGGGAAGCACGTGGTACAGGAGGACGATGATCTTGCGCCCGAAGACCGACTCCACCTGGGGAAGGAGAACCTCGGGCAGGGCCGAACTCGTGTGGCCGATCACGTAGAAGGCGGCGGTGCACAACGCGCTGACCACGGGCGAAGCCACGGAGGAGAAGAAGATCGCCACCGCCGTGAGCACCATCAGTTCGAGGGCCGTGAAGTAGGCGGCCGCGAAGATCCGCGGCGTGAATCCACCCACGAGGACGAGGACCAGGGACAGGACCGCCACCATGGCGGCGAGGTTCACCAGGAGCACGAGGAGGAGGCCGGCGTAGCGTCCCAGGATGAAACGGCCCCGATCCACCGGCTTGGAAAGAATGTTGTAGATGGTCTTCTTTTCGATCTCCTGGTAGACGAGGCCGATCCCGACGAAGATGGCGGTGAGCGCCGTGAAATAGGAGATGGTGGACAGGCCCACGTCCAGGACGACCTTGCGAAGGATCCCCACGGCGAGAAAGCCGAGAACGTAGGAGAATCCCAGCAGGCCCACGGCGAATGCCAGCAGGATGTAAAAGACGCGGCTGCGGACAGACTCCCGGAAGGTGTTGCGGGCGATGGCCCATACCTGGGCGCGAAAGAGGCGCGCCGATTCGCGGGTCGGGATCATGGCGCGGCCCCCGGCGGCACCTGGGCCAGAAACAGGTCCTCGAGGGACACCTTCTGAGGGGTCACGGATCGGACCCGGGCGCCCGCCCGGCGCGCCTCGTCCAGGAGGGTCTGAAGGGCTTCCTCCCGGGAGACCCTGACCAGGACTTGGGACCCCATCCGGGCCAGGATCTCCGCATCCGGAGGGGGCGCGAAGGCCGTCTGGGCCAGAAGCGTCACGTCCCAGAACCGGACCTCCGAGCCCAACAGGCTGTCCAGGGGTCCCTCCCGGACCACGCGGCCTCCCATGAGAATGGCCACCGCGTCGCAGATGGCTTCGGCGTCGGCGAGGATGTGGGACGAGAAGAAAACCGTCTTTCCCTGGTGCCTGAGGTCCAGGATGAGGTCTCGGATCTCGCGGCGGCCGATGGGATCCAGGCCGCTCATGGGCTCGTCGAGGAGGACGAGTTCGGGATCGTTGATGAGCGCCTGGGCCAGGCCGATCCGCTGAAGCATCCCTTTGCTGTACTTCCGCAGCTGGAGCCCGCCCTTGCCCTCGAGGCCGACGGTCCGGAGCAACCGAGTCCCCCGGTCCGCTGTTTCGCGCGCGGAGAGCCCGAAGAGGCGCCCCATGAAGTCCAGGAGTTCGGACCCCGTGAGGTAATCGTAGAAATAGGGCGCCTCGGGAAGAAACCCGATGCGGGCCCTCGCCGACGGATCCCCAAGGGGCCGGCCGAGGATCCGCACGTGGCCCGAATCGGCGAAAAGCAGGCCCATGAGGATCTTGAGCGTGGTCGTCTTTCCCGCGCCGTTGGGACCGAGGAACCCGTAGATTCCGCCGCGGGGAACCTCCAGGGTGACCCCCTTCAACACGGGGTGCCTGCCCACGGAGAGGTGGCCCTTGAAGGACTTGGTCAGGTCCTCGATGGCAACGGCCGGAACCATCGACTCTCCTACGGTAGAGCCCCAGGATAGACCAGGGGTCTTTCCCGAGGCAACCCCGCGTTGGGCTCCCCGGCGGGAGCGTCTATAATAAGACGCCCGAGCGGCGTCGAGGCCGCGGGAGGGACGGGGGAGGATCAGCATGGACGCTCGCTGGGTGGACCTCAGGTCGGACACGGTGACGCATCCCACGCCCGCCATGCGCCGGGCCATGGCGGAGGCGGAGGTGGGCGACGACGTCTACGGAGAAGACCCCACCGTCAACCGGCTTCAGGAGGCGGCCGCAAAGGCCGTGGGGAAGGAGGCCGCCCTCTTCTTCCCGTCGGGCACGATGGCCAATCAGGCCGCGGTCAAGGTGCACACCCAGCCGGGCCAGGAGGTCATTTGCGAGGCCTCTTGCCACATCTACAACGTGGAAATGGCCATGATGGCGGCCTTCTCGGGGGTTCTCGCCCGACCCGTTCCGGGTCTTCGAGGCCAGCTGGATCCTGGGGACGTGGAGGCCGCCGTCCGCCCCAGGAGCTACTACCTGGCCCAGACGGGGCTGGTCGCGGTCGAAAACACGGCCAACCTGGCGGGCGGGACCGTTTGCCCGCCCGGCCACGCCGCCGCCATCGGCGAAGCGGCGCGCCGCTTCGGCCTTCCCACCCACCTGGACGGGGCGCGCATCTTCAACGCCGCGGTGGCCCTCGGGGTGTCCGCGGCGGATCTTGCGGCCCCCTTCGATTCGGTCATGTTCTGCGTCTCCAAGGGGCTCTGCGCCCCCGCCGGATCCCTGCTGTGCGGGAGCGCCGATTTCGTGGAGCGCGCCCGGCGCGTGCGGAAGATGATGGGCGGAGGCATGCGGCAGGCGGGCGTCCTGGCGGCGGCGGGGCTGGTGGCCCTGGAGGCCATGACCGGACGCCTCGCCGAGGACCACCGCCGGGCGAAGGCCCTGGCCCGACGCCTGGCGGAAACGGACCTCTTCGATGTGGACCTCCCCTCGGTGGAGACCAACATCGTCGTGACCTCCGTGCGGCCGCCCCTTGCGGCGCCCCGCGTGGGCGAGGTGCTCAAGGAGCGGGGCATCCTCTGCCACGTCCTGAACGAGCGGTCCATCCGCTTCGTGACCCACCACGATCTCGACGACGAGGGGCTCGCGCGCGCCCTGGAGGCCCTGGGCGGACCCTTTTAGGACGGTGCGGGGGAAGCCTGCAAGCCGGTAAGCGGGATGCCCGAGCGCCCCAGGGCGAGGGGCGCGGCGGCCCGCTAGCCCTCGAGCATGAGGGCGCGCTCGAGCTCGGCGGGGTTGCTGAAGGAGGCCTTCGCCACGTCCAGGTCGATCTTTCCGGCCTTCACGAGTTCCAGGATGTTCTGGTCGAAGGACTGCATCCCGTAGACGTCGCGGCCCTTGTCCATGTGGCCCGGGATCTCGGCGAGTTTCTCCGGATCCCGGATGCACTCCTGGATGGTTCGTGTGACGCGGAGCACCTCCACCGCCGGGATCCTTCCCAGGACCGATTTCTGCGGCAGGAGCCGCAGGCAGATCACGGCCATGAGAGCGTCCGAGAGCCGCTTCCTCACGGAGGTCTCCTGGTCCGGAGGGAAGAACCCGATCATCCGGTTGATGGTCTTGACCGCGTCCGTCGTGTGGAGGGAGGCGAGGACCAGGTGGCCGGTCTCCGCCGCCTTGAGGGCCGTGTCCGCCGTCTCCCCGTCGCGCATCTCTCCGATGAGGATCACGTCCGGGTCCTGCCGCAACACGGCCTGAAGGGCCTTGGCGTAGGACGGCGTGTCGCTCCCCAGCTCCCGCTGGGAAATCACCGAGAGCTTGTGGCGGAAAAGGAACTCGATGGGGTCCTCGATGGTGACGACGTGGGCCCGCCTCGTCTGATTGATGTACTCCAGCATGGCGGCGAGGGTGGTGGACTTTCCGTTTCCGGTGGCTCCGGAGACGAGGACCAGCCCGCGGCGCAAGTTCGCCACCTGCTCGAGGACGGGAGGCAGGTTGAGTTCGGCGAAGGAGAGGATGGAAGCGGGGATGACCCTCAGGACGATGGAGAGGGTGCCGCGCTGCCTGAAGATGTTGACCCGGAACCGTCCCTGGCCCTCGAGGCCGTAGGAGACGTCCAGTTCCGAGATGTTCCCGATCTTGTCTCCGAAAAACGTGTGGGAGAGGATCTCCCGCGCCACCGCCTCGGTCTCCTCGGGTTCCAGGGGATGGTACTTCACCTCGAGGAGCTCGCCGTTCACCCGAAGGAGCGGGGGGTAGCCGACCTGGAGGTGGATGTCCGACGCGTTCTTCTGGATGGCGCTGACGAGGAGCTTGTGAAAGATCGTCACGTCCATCGGGAGTCTCCTTCCCCACAAGATAGCACTCCGCGGCTGCATCGGCAAAGGCCCGCCCGCTTTGCGCCACCGGACCGGCGTGTGGTATAAAACCGTACGCATGGAGGGTGCCAATCATGAGCGTTCCCGTCCTCGACCTCACCCGGCAGTTCCGTCGCATCGAGACCGAGATCCAGCAGGCCGTAGCGGAGGTGTTCACGACCCAGCATTTCATCCTTGGAAAGCACGGGAAGGCCCTCGAGAAAGAAGCCGCCGAACACCTCGGAGCGGGGCACGCGGTGGGGGTCGCGTCGGGGACCGACGCGCTCCTTCTGGGCCTTCGGGTTCTCGGCCTCCGGCCTGGGGAGGGCGTCATCACGTCTCCCTTTACCTTCTTCGCCACCGCCGGAGCGATCCATAACGCGGGGGGGAGGCCCTTTTTCGTGGACGTGGATCCCGAGACCTTCAACCTCTCCCCCCGGGCCCTCCAGCGGTTCCTTGAAGCGGAGTGCCATCGGGGCGAAGGGGGACGACCGGTGCACGGGCCCACGGGAACCGTGATCCGCGTCCTCCTGCCCGTGCACCTGTACGGGCTCTGCTGTGACATGGACGCGCTCAATAGCCTCGCCAAGGACTGGGGGCTCCTCGTTCTGGAGGACGCGTGCCAGGCCTACGGCTCCTCGTACAAAGGGCGTCGCGCGGGCGTCCTGGGAGACATGGCCGGGTTTTCCTTCTTCCCCACGAAGAACCTGGGCGGGGCCGGCGACGGCGGCCTCGTCACGACGGGGGACGGAGCCCTGGCGGAGGCCCTGCGCATGTGGCGGGTCCACGGGAGCCGGGAGCGGTACGTCCACGAGACCATCGGATACAACTCCCGGCTGGACGAGGTCCAGGCGGCGGTCCTGCGGGTCAAGCTGCGCCACGTGGACGATTGGAACAGGGAGCGGGCCCGCGTGGCCGAGAGATACGGCCAGGCCCTCGAGGGCATCCCGGGGGTGGCGGTGCCCCGCGCACCCGAGGGGTACGTCCACATCTACCACCAGTATGTGATCCGCACGCCCGAGCGCGACGCGCTCAAAGCCTTTCTGGACGGGAAGGGGATCGGGTCCATGATCTACTACCCCATCCCCCTCCACCTGCAGTCGTGCTTCCGTTTCCTCGGGTACCAGGAGGGGGCCTTCCCCGAATCCGAGAAGGCGGCGGCGGAGGTCCTCGCCCTCCCGGTTTTCGCGGAGTTGCGAGAGGAGGAGGTCCAGGAGGTGGCTCAGGCCATCCGGGACTTCCACGCCGGTCGTCGCTAGATGCTCGTGGACCTTCGGAGCGTGCGAAGGGTCTGGGCGGTTCTGGCCGTCAAGCCCCGGAAGGAGGAGGTGGCTTCGGCCGTTTTCGCCCGGGAGGGGTACTCGACCTATGCCCCCAAGTTCCGGGGACCGGGGTCCAAGGATGCGCTGCGGCCCCTCTTTCCGGGGTACCTCTTCGTCTGGCTCTCGCCATCGGTGGATTTGCCCCGGGTGAGGTATTTTCCCGCCGTCCTGCGCCCCTTGCTCTTCGGGGACCTGCTGGCGGGAGTGGAGGAGGACCTGGTGGACCACTGGCGCACGCGGGAGGCGGGGAGGGGATACCTCACGCCCGAGCCGCTCCCCGCCTTCGTGGTGGGCCAGCGCGTCCGCTTCAAGGAGGGGGTCTTCGCCGGCCTCGAGGGCGTGGTTCTCGAGAATTTCGCGTCCAGGGAGAGGGTCAGGGTCTTGCTCGACTACCTGGAACATTCCCTGCCTCTCGAAGTGGATCGCGACATTCTGGTGTAGTTTCAAATACGAAACAAATGAAGGCGGAGTTTTTAGAAAGCCAATGGCAAATACCGTGAAATCTGTGAATAGCGATGAATTGTATGTCGCCGTCTTGGCGGGCGGCTCCGGCACGCGCCTCTGGCCTTTGAGCACGTCCGCCCGGCCCAAGCCCTTTGTCTCCCTCGGTCCCCTGGGGAGCCTCTACTCCGCCACGGCCCGCCGGGTCAGGCGGCTCCGTCCCTCCGGGGCGGTCACCATTGGATCCCCCGCCCTCGCTCGCTGGTGCCGGGCCAAGGGGCTCACCTATCTGGCCGAGCCGGCGCCCAGGAACACCGCGGCCGCCGTGGCTCTGGCGGGAGCGGACGCCCTCCGCCGGATGGGGCCGGATGGCCTCCTGCTCGTCCTTCCGGCGGACCATCACGTCGGCGACCCCGGCCGCTTCGCCCTGACCGTGGCTCGCCTGGCCCGCGTATGCAAGGCTCACCGCGTCCTGGGAGTCATGGGCATTCGGCCCACAGGACCCGAAACGGCCTACGGGTATATCGAATCCGGGGACCCCCTCGGGGAGGGCTTCCGCCTCCGGCGTTTCGTGGAGAAGCCCGACCGCGAGAAGGCCCAGGCTCTCCTTGCGGAGGGGCGCGCCTCCTGGAACTCGGGGATGTTCCTTTTTCCCGTGGGGCGTCTGCGGGAGGAGATGGGGCTCCATTGCCCGGGGGTGTGGGAGGCTTCGGAGGCGTGGCTCGAGCGCGGGGACCCGCGCCCCTATCTCGCCCTCCCTTCCATTTCCGTGGACTATGCGCTCATGGAAAAAAGCGCCGGGGTGGCCATGGTCCCCGCGGACTTTTCCTGGAGCGACGTGGGGACCTACCCTTCCCTCCACCGGATCCTCCCGCGGGACCCGGAGGGAAACGCGGGCTGGGGCCCCCGGCGCGTCGAAAACTGCTCGGACTGCCTGCTGATCACCGACCGTCCGGCCCTCTTCAAGGACCTGCGGGGCATGGCGGTGATTCGCACTCGGGAGGGAAGCCTCGCGGTTCCTCTCGATGGGGCCGACGGAATCCGTTCCGGCGTGGAGGCCCTTCAGGAAGACGTCCGCTCTCGCGAGAGGACGAGCGTTCGCTGGTAAACCCCTGACGAAGGTCCCGGCGGGGGTGCGCCAGCCGCCGTCCCGGGCCTTCCCCATGTCTGGAGTCGCGAATGAAAGGCGTGATCCTGGCCGGAGGGACCGGCTCCCGTCTCTATCCCCTCACGAAGGTCACCAACAAGCACCTGCTCCCGGTGGGGAAGAAGCCCATGATCTACTACCCCATCGAGAAACTCCTCGAAATCGGGATTCACCACATTCTCATCGTGACGGGAACGGAGCACATGGGCGCCGTGGTCAACCTCCTGGGCTCGGGCAAGGACTTCGGCTGCGCCTTCACGTACAAGGTGCAGGACGAGGCCGGAGGCATCGCCCAGGCCCTCTCCCTGGCGGAGAACTTCTCGGGAGGGAGCCCCCTCACCGTGATCCTGGGGGACAACCTCTTCGAGGACGGCCTGTCCTCCCTCACCGAGCGGTTTCTGAGGGACCAGAAAGGCGAGGGCGCGCGCATCGCCCTCAAGGAGGTTCCCGATCCCCACCGGTTCGGAGTGGCCACCCTCGAAGGGGACCGCGTGGTGAAGATCGTGGAGAAGCCCAAGGAGCCCGAAAGCCGTTGGGCGGTGACGGGCGTGTATGTGTACGACGCCCAGGTCTTCGACCTCATCCGGACGCTCAAGCCCAGCGCCCGCGGCGAACTGGAAATCACCGACGTGAACAACGCCTACATTCAAATGGGCCGGCTGGGGTACGAATTCCTTCAAGGCTGGTGGACGGATGCGGGCACCTTCGACAGCCTCGCCCACGCGAATACGCTCGTGGCAGGAGGGACGCCATGATCCACGACGTGAAGGTCAAGAAACTGAAGGTCATCCCCGATGACCGGGGCCGCCTTATGGAAATGCTCCGGAGCGACGACGAGTGCTTCGAGCACTTCGGCCAGATGTACCTCTCCACGACCTACCCCGGAGTCGTCAAGGCCTGGCACTACCACAAGCTCCAGAAGGACAACTTCGTGTGCGTCAAGGGGACCGTGAAGCTCGTCCTCTGCGACACGCGGGAGGGCTCCCCCACGAAGGGGGCCATCGACGAGTTCGTCATCGGGGAGCACAACCCCCTCCTCGTGCAGGTCCCCATCGGGGTGTACCACGGTTGGAAATGCCTCGGGACGGAGGAGGCGTACGTGGTGAACGCTCCCACCCGGCCTTACGACTACGAGAACCCGGACGAGTACAGGCTGGCGGCCCACGACAACGGCGTGATCCCCTACGACTGGACGACCCGGGACCGGTGAGCGGGAGGAGGGGGGCGGGGAGAGAAGGGATGAGCCTTACCGCCCCGGCCCGACGAGAGGGCAGGGCCGGCCCGTGAGAATCGTCCTGCTGGGCTCGGACGGCATGTTCGGCCGGGACGCCGTGCCCCTCCTCTTGGAAGCGGGCCACTCGGTTCTGGCCGGGGACCTCCCGCGGGTGGACATCACCGACCTTCGGGCCCTGCTGGAGTTTCTCTCCGCGGAATCGGCCGACGTGGTGGTCAACGCGGCGGCCTTCACCGACGTGGACGGGGCCGAAGCCAGGCGGGAGGAGGCCTTCCGGGTCAACGGCGCCGGGGCCGAAAACGTGGCTCGGGCCTGCCTCCGCCTCGGCTTGCCCCTCGTCCATCTCAGCACGGACTACGTCTTCCCGGGCGACCGTCCGGAAGGGTACGGCCCCGATGACCCGCCGGGCCCGGCGGTCAACGCCTACGGGGAAAGCAAGCTCGCCGGGGAAAGGGCCCTCGCGGAGCACCTGTCTCCGGACCGGTACCTCATCGTGAGGACCCAGTGGCTTTACGGCCGCCACGGGCGGAACTTCGTGGACACGATTCTGCGTCTGGCCAGAGAGCGGGAGTCCATCCGGGTCGTGGACGATCAGTATGGAGCACCCACGTGGACCGTGTCCCTGGCCCGGCGGGTGGAGGGGCTCCTGAGCCGCGGCGCCCGGGGGACGGTCCACGCCGTCGGCGCCGGCGGCCCCATCACCTGGTTCGAATTCGCCCGGGAGATCGTTCGCCTGGCCGGCCTCCCCTGCACGGTGGAAGCGTGCCGCACCGAGGAGTATCCCCGTCCCGCCCGCCGCCCCCGCCACGCATGGCTCCGGCAGCCGGGGCCGGAGGAGGGAGCACCCTGGACGGAGGATTTGAGGGCCTTCTTTCGGGCGACGCGGGGGGAGGGGCCGTCCCTTGGAAGCAGTGCCGGCGGTTCGGGAGAATGAGATGGACGTCCAGCGATTCTTCAAAATCCTGATCGAAATCGAGAGCCGCCTGGCCGAGCTCTACGGGTGGTTCAGCGAGGTCTACGCGGAGGACGCCGAGGCCTCGGCCCTGTTCTACCGCATGGCCCGGGACGAGAGGTCCCACGTGGCCCTCATCCAGTACGAACGCCGGCTTCTCAGGAAGGAAAAGGACCTCTCCTTCAAAGTGGATCTCTCCCCCAAGGAACTCGAAGACACGGCCTGCGAGGTGAGCAAGCTCCTCCTCTTGCGGAGCTCGCCCTCCCTGCCGGAAGCGCTGGGTCTGGCCCTCCGCTTCGAGAACAGCGCCGCGGAGAACCACATGGAAGGGATCGAAATCCGCGAGGCTCCGGGCCTTTCCCGCCTCCTCAAGAGTCTGGGCCGGGAGGACCGAAAACACTACTCGGATCTCGCGGCCTTCGCCAAGAAGCGAGGCATCGCCGCGCCATGAGCGCGTGCGACCCCATCGGAGGTCGAAGCATGGCCAATCGAACGGTTCTGGTCACGGGCGGCGCGGGCTTCATCGGCAGCAATTTCGTTCGACTGGCCCTCCGGGAGCGACCCGACTGGCGGGTCGTGGTCCTCGACGCCCTGACCTATGCCGGGAACCTCGAGAACCTGGAGGGGCTGGAGGCCTCCTTCGAGGGCCGGTACCGCTTCGTCCGGGGGGACGTCACGGATGGCTCGGGACTGGAAAGGCTCTTTCAGGAGGAGCCCATTGACGGCGTCGTCCACTTCGCCGCCGAGAGCCACGTGGATCGCTCCATCCTGGGACCCCTGGCCTTCGTGCGGACGAACGTCATGGGGACGGCCCATCTCCTGGAGAGGTGCCGCCTGGCCTGGAAGGATCGTCCGGGCCGGTTCCTCCTCATCTCCACCGACGAAGTCTACGGGGCCCTCGGGGAGGAGGGGCGCTTCACGGAAGAGACCCCCCTCCGGCCATCGAGCCCGTACTCGGCCAGCAAGGCCGCCGCGGATCAGATGGCCCTGGCCTACCACCGGACCTTCGGCCTCCCCGTCGTGGTCACGCGTTGCTGCAACAACTACGGGCCCTATCAGTTCCCCGAAAAGCTCATCCCCCTCATGATGGTCCGCCTGCTCGACGGCCAGCCCCTTCCCGTGTACGGGAAAGGGGAGAACGTGCGGGACTGGATCCACGTGGATGACCACAACCGGGGCGCCCTTCTCGCCTTCGAGAACGGGAGGCCAGGGGAGGTTTACAACCTGGGCGCCCGGTGCGAACTCCGCAACATCGATCTCGTGCGGGCCTTGATCCGCGAGGTCTGCGCCCGGAAGGGGTGGACGGAAACGGACCCCGATTCGCGGATCGCGTTCGTGAAGGACCGGCCCGGTCACGATTGGCGGTACGCCATCGACCCCTCCAAGGCGGAGCGCGAGCTCGGTTTCCGCCCACGAGTGTCGTTCGAGGAGGGTCTGCGGGACACGGTCCGCTGGTACCTGGACCATGAGGGGTGGTGGCGTCGGATCCTCAGCGGCGAATACGTCGAATTCGTCCGCCGCCTCTACGCCGGCCGCGAACCCGGGGTGGGATCCGAATGACGGGAGCCTCCCCGCGCTCCAGCGGGGCCTCCGGGGTCTCGGAAAGGCCGTCTCCGGACCGGCCCGCGAGCCTGCTCATCACCGGGGGGGGAGGCTTCGTGGGAGGCGCCTTTGTCCGCCTGCTCCTCGCCGAAAGGCCCGCGTGGACGCTGACGGTCTTCGACAGCCTCACGGGCGGCCCCGGTGCGAGATTCCTCGCAGGCCTCGAAGCCAGCCACCCCGGCCGCCTTCGGTTCGTGAGGGGCCGCGTGACCGACCCCCGCGACGTGAAGTCCCTTTTCACCTCCGCCGCCTTCCATGCCGTCGTCCACTTCGCGGCGCGGAACCCGTCGGGGCTGGAGATCGAGTCGCCCCTCTCCTTCTCTCAGGTGAACGTGCTCGGCACGGCGATGGTCCTCGAGGAGGCCCGAAAAGCCTGGTCGGGCTCGGGCGGGACCTTCCTCCACCTCTCCTCCTACGAGGTGTACGGGGAGGGCGCAGCGGAGCGCTTCACCGAGGCGTCGCCCCTCAATCCCTCCACGCCCTACGCCGCCAGCAAGGCTTCGGCCGACGTCCTCACGCTCGCCTACCACTCGACCTTCGGCATCCGGACCCTCGTCACGCGGACCACGAACATATATGGCCCCCGTCAATCACCGGACAAGCTCATCCCCAGCGTGGCGGAGCGCGTGCGGAGGGGAGAGCCCATCCCGGTCTACGGGTCCGGCGGCCAGAGCCGGGACTGGATCCACGTGGAGGACCACAACCGGGGCGTCCTCGCGGTTCTCGAGGGAGGGAGGCCCGGTGCGGTGTACCATCTGGGTGCGCGGTGCGAGCGGACCAACCTCGAGGTGATCCGGCTCGCCGCCCGGGCCGCCGCGGAGTGCCTCGGCCGAGACCCCCGTGAGGCGGAGGCGCGGCTCGACTTCGTGGAGGACCGCAGCGCCCACGATTTCCGGCGCGCGCTGGATCCGGGTCGGGCGGAGAGGGAGCTGGGCTTTCGTCCTCGGGTGGCCTTCGAAGAGGGGGTAAGGGACGCCGTTCGCTGGCAGATTCGGGAGGGCGGGGAGTGAGCGACGGGGAGAGGCCGAAGGGGGAGGCGAAGGAATCCATGGGCAAACAGGCGGCAGACGGCGAAATGGACTTCCGAGATCGGTCGGCTCTGGAGGCCGTGCGCGGGCTTCTGGAAGCCTACGCGAAGGGGGACGCCGATGCGGGAGAGACCTTCGTCCACCTCCCCACCTCCGAGATCATCGAATGGAAAGGCCTGGCCAACATCTGGCACGCCAACGTGGACGAGTTCCGGCAGACGGTGGAGGCCCATCGGGAGGAGCCCCTTACCCAAGTCCCCGTGGGCGCCGAGGTGGAGTGGATCTCGGAACTGACGGCCCTCGTTCGGATGCGCGTCAAAACTTCCCTGCGGGACGGGCGGTCCTTCGAGTCCCCGGCTCTCTTTCTCGTGGCCCCCGACCGCACGGGCATCTACAAGGTGGCCCTTTCCTGGTGGGGCGCGTTTCCCGACTGGTTCCAGGGATGATGCCCCGAGGGAAGGCCTTTCCGACTCCGCCGGTGGGGACACCGCCCTCGGCCCCCCAGCGGCCCCTCGCTTTCTGAGCAACGCAACGCGCCGATCCGGGCGCGATCCCGCGGTACGACACAGGGAGAGAAGATCCGTGTTCGGGTACGAGATGGTGTGCGTGCACGGCGCGTGGGAGGGCCCCTGGATCTTCCGGGCCTGGACCGCGTTCTTCGCGGGGGAAGGCTGGTCCGTCCGGAGCCTCACCCTCCCCGGCCACGAGCCGGGGGGGGACGTGCGCGGAGTCGGCCTCAAGGAGGCGGCGGCCGCCGTGGCGGAAGGCGTCCGCGACCCGGAGCGGACCGTGGTCGTGGGCCACAGCCTGGGAGGCTGGCTCACGCTCAAGTACCTGGAGCGGCGCGCGGTGGCGGCGTCCGTCCTGCTCATGCCCCTCCCGCCACGGGGCCTCTCGCCGGAAGCCCGCAGGAGGGTCCGTTCCCACGGTGGGTGGCGGCTCAAGGCCCGGCTTCTCGGGGGGCTGGACTGCCCCATCCAGAACGCCGAGGCCGTGCGCGCCTTGGGCTTCGGGGAGGTGGGTTGCGAGGCCTCCGTGAAGCGGTTCCTCGCCGAGTGCGTCCCCGAGAGCGGACGGCTCCTGAGGCAGATCGCCCTCCTGCCCGTCGCGTCCCGGGTCGGGTGGGGGCTTCGGGAGGGGCGCCTGAGCAAAACGCAGCGCGGTCGCCCCCATCTCATCGTGGCCTCCGAAGCCGATGCCCTGGTGTCCCCCTCCGACCTGGAGGGGGTGGCGCGGCTTCTGGGCGCCGAGATGCTGCGGCTGGAGTCGGCCCCCCACGTGTTCCTCCTCACGGACCATGCCCTGCCCCTCGCGGGTCAGGTGAACGCCTGGCTCTCCCGCCGGCTGCGGCCCGCGGGAGGATTTGACGAAGGCCCTGAAAAAGCGTATATTTAGGGGCGTCTCGCCGGCCTTCGGCCGCAGGAAGAAACCGGCCCGGGACGTGTTTCCGTTTTAGCGTTTGCGCAAAGGAGGACCCGTACATGAAGCGCTTCAACACTCCCCTTCGGGCCGTCACTCTGCTGGCCGTCGCCATGGTGGCCTTCGGCGCCCTCTACGCCCAGGCCAACGACCTGGTCGTGGCCAAGGCCTCGGAGTTCGTCACCCTTCTCCAAAAGGGGGATTTCCAGGGGGCCTATCAGAAGGTGGACTCGAACCTCGGCTTCAAGTCCAACCCCGACACCTTCAAGAAGTACTGGCAGGCGCTCGAATCCAAGGCGGGGAAGCTCGTCGAGGTGAAGCGATCCAGCATCGAGAGCAAGGACGGGTACTTCGTCGTGACGCAGGTGGCGAAATTCGAAAAGGGCCACGTGGACCTCAAGGTCGCCCTGGACAACATGATGCGCGTCTCGGGGTTCCAGTACGCCAACCACAAGGACGACTCCTCCGGCTCCAGTCCTCAGGCCTCGTCCCAGCCGGCGCCGGCCGCCACCCCCGCTTCCTGATTTCCTAAGTCTCCATTCCATCCGCGATCCATCCTCCGCCCCGGGGTTCTTCCCCCGGGGCGGGGTTCGGTGTCTCCCCGGCCCCTCTCGCCGAGGGGGGGGATCTCGTTCTTGACCCGCGCTTCCATCCGCGAACGAAGGGAGGGCCCCATGGCCGAAGGAGCAAGAGCGCCCCGAAACGAGGACGCCCCCGAACTCGTGGTCCGCCCCGAAGAGCTCTCTGGGCTGGACCACTCCCCCGCCTCCATGATCGACATCCCGGGTTCCAGGATGTTCGAGATCCGGGACGCCCTGGCCGTGTACCACCGGGATTTCCCCGGGGGAGAGGAGTTCGACGCGAGCCAGGGCGACGGAGGCGCGAGCCTTCCGGGCATTTCGGCGGAGCTGTGGGAGCGGGCCCACGCCCTCCAAAGGGAGCATGGATCGGCCTACGACCAGCCCTTCGGGACCGCGGCCTTTCGAAAGTCCGTCGTGGAGAAGTACTGGCAGCTGGACGCGGACACGGGATGGGGCCCCGAGAACGTCCTGGGCTGTCAGGGCGGTCGGGACGCCCTCCTCAAGGCCTACGACGCCATGCAGTTTCTCGGTCACGGGCGGAGGGGCGACTTCGTGGTCGTGTCCCGCGTTCCCTGGATCTCCTACAACTGGGGGCCCTACGCCGTGGGCGCCAATGTCCTTCTGGCGCCGGGGCGCGAGGCCGACGCCTGGGCGCTTACCCCGGAAGGCATCGCCGAGTCGGTTCGTTTTGCCGAGCGGGCGGGGGGCCGCAAGGTGGCGGGGCTGGTCGTGACCTCCCCCGACAACCCCACCGGGAGGACGATTCCCCTCACGGAGCAGATCGACCTCGCCCGAGCCGCCTTCGGCGCCGGCGTGCCGTACGTCCTCTTCGACTGGATCTACCACCGCGTGACCGACGGCGAACCCCACGACGTGAACGCCTTCCTGAGGGCCCTCGAACCCGCCGAACGGGAGCGGGTGATCCTCCTGGACGGGATCACCAAGTCCCTCGGGGCGAGCAACGTGCGCAACGCCCACCTCCTCGCCTCCAGGAAACTGGTCAAGTTCATGCAGAACCGCGCCTCCCACGGCGTCATCCCCTCCTTTCACAGCCAGGCCGTCGCCATGGCCGCCTACTCCATGGGCTTCGACCGGGCCGCCGCCCCCATCGTGGTCCCCACGAACGAGAGCCGGAAGGTCCTCTCGGCCTTCCTGGCCGAGAAGGGGATCCGAGCCATCCTGGGAAAGGGCTACTACGCCTTCCTCGACGTGGGGCCTTGGATGGACGCGGGGGGGATGAGCGACAGCTCCGCCATGGGCGCCTACCTGGCCGAGCGCTTCGGCCTGGCCGTCGTCCCGGGGGTGTATTTCAGCGACTACGGGTCCCGGTGGGTGCGCTTCTCCTACGCCCTCCCACCGGACAAGACCGCCCGGGCGGCGGAGCGGCTCTGGGCGGCCCTCTCCCAGGTGAAGGGCGCCGGGGACGGAGGAGCGGCGTGAGGCGCCCGGCCGGGGAGGCTTCCATGCCTTTTCGCATATCGTCCCGCCGTTCGATCCGGGGAGGGCGGCTTCGGCCATGAAATCCGGCGACTGGGGCACCTTCGCCGAGAAATTCCGCCTGGCCGTGGAGTCCTCCCTGGAGACCCATTTCGGGAGGGGCCTCTCGGGCCTGGAGCTGGAATTCAACATCCTGGACCGGGGGCTCCGGCCCGTGACCGCCGTGGGGTACGGTCCCGAGAGGAGGTCCTTCGCGGATCACCTCATGGACCGGTACCTGCCCGAGGCCGCGCGCCCCAGGTTCCAGCTCGAGGTGTTTCACTGGATGATCGAGGGGGCCACCCGCCCCTACTATTCGGCCCGCGGGACGGCCCTGGAAGGGAGGCTGCTCGAGGCCGCCACCTGGAACGCGCTGGCCCGCGCCGGCCTCGCCTTCGGAGAGCGATTCTTCGCCCTCCACGGAAACGTCCCCTACCCGGTGGAGGTCAACGGGGACGCCATCCCCGACGGCTGGAGCCTGGCGAAGAAGAAGTACCTGGCCCGGTGCGTGGCCCTCTTCGGCCCCAACCTGGCCACGGCGGGCATCCACACCAACCACTCCTACCCCGAGTCCCTTCTCTCCTGGGACTTTTTCCATCTCCCGCGCCACCGGCGGGAGGGCCGCACCCTCATCGACTTCCGCAACGACGCCCTGATCCGGGCCACGCGCCTTCTGCGGCCCTTCTGCCCCCTCTTCATCGCGGTTTCCGCCTCCACGCCCTTCGCCTGGGAGATCGTGGAAGGGCACCCCGCCGTGGTGCTCACGGAGCGGGACAGCAACCGCCTCCTCACCTTCCCGAACCCGCCCGAACTGGATGTGCCGTATTTGTACGCCAGCCACGCCGATTACCTCCGGATCTCCTATGACCTGGTGCGCCGCGGGGTGCGCTTCGGGGCCAACAACTGGACGCCCGTCCGCGCCCGCTCCGACGTGGATCCGGTGAATCGAAACATCTGGGCCACCAGCGAACAGCTCCAGCGCCTGTACCAGAAAGGCCTGTACCGGGCGGGGGAGCGCGCCGATTTCGAGGAGGCCGAGCGGGCCCTCCTCGTCGAGAATCTGTGCGCGCGGGTGGATCTCCCCATGACCCGGGTGGAGGTGCGCACCGATGAGGGCGGGGACGACCTCGGCCTGTCGCTGGCGAAGATCGTCTTCAAGGAGCTCCTCTTGCTCCGGATCTATGCGGACGAGTCCTTCGGGGCCGCCTTCGTCTACGACGCCGACGACGTCCAGCGGGCGCGCCGAAACGAGGAGGCGGCAGCCCGGTCGGGTCTCGAGGCCCGGATTGAGGACCCCTTCACCGGCTCCCCCCTTCTCCTTCGAGAGTTCCTCGCGGCCACCCTCTCCGACCTCGACCCGCTGGCGCGGGCCTTGGAATGGAGGGAGGCCCTTGCCCCCCTCGCCGAGATGGCCGCAGGGGGGGCCAATCCCGCCGGCCGAACCCGGGAGTGGTTCCGCTCGCGTCTGGGTTCGCCGCGGAAGGCCCCCTCGGGCTCCCCCATCGTCCCCGGGGAGGTCTTCACCGAATGGCTCGAAGCGCGGGGCCGGCTCCTTCAGGAGGAATTGAGGGACGCGGACTCCCTGGCCAGGGGCCTGGGGGACGAGGAGGCAAAGGTCCGCCCGCTCCTTTTCGAGGCGGCCCAGGAGTCCGAGTCCGAGGCCGTGGCGGCCGTTCGGATCGGGGCGGCGGCCCGCCCGCAGGTCCTGGCGGTTTCGGAGGACCCCGTGGGAGAGACCGTCGGCCTGTCCGCCGAACTCATCCGGATCCCCTCCGTCACCAACTGCCCCCGGGAGCGGCTCAAAGAGGTCTGGCGGTGCGCGCGGTTCCTCGCGACCCGTCTCCAGGAAGCGGGTGCGGAGGTCCGCCTCTTCGAAGGCGGGAAGTACCCCGCCGTCCTCGCGGGCTTTCCCGGCCGGCTGCTGGCGCCCGTGGTCCTTTCGGGCCATTTCGATGTCGTGGAGCCGGACCCCGACGACCTCCAGTTCGAGCCCCGCGTGGAAGGGGACTACCTCTGGGGTCGCGGAAGCGCGGACATGAAGACCGTGGTGGCCTCGGACCTCGTGTGGATGCGCAGAAGGATCTTGCAAGGCCCGCCCTTCCCGCCCGTCTGTCTCCTCTTCGTGGGCAACGAGGAGAACGGCGAATCCGAGCCCTGCGGCACCCCCCACGTCCTCGAAGAACTCCGCCAGACCCACGGGTGGTCGCCGGGCCTCATGATCCTCGGGGAGCGCACCGGGGAGAAGGGGGACGAGCGCTTCGGAGAGATCTGCACCTCCAACCGGGGCGTCGTCCGGCTCCGCGTCACCGCGCGGGGGGAGCGGGCCCACACGGGGATGGCCGGGGCGCCGGACGATCTCTCGGAACGGCTCATCGCCGCCCGGGCCGCCATCCACGAATTGCTCGAAGACCGGTTCACTCGGAAGGCGGAGGATGGATGGGTCACGGGCGTCCGGTTCCCCTTCCTCTCCTTCGGGGAGCCCGGCGTCTACAACATCACGCCCGGCGAGGCCGTCCTCGGCATCGAGGTGCGGCCCATCCCCGAGGACGATGTGGACGGCTTCCTGGAGGCGCTACGCCTCCTCTGCGGGGCCTCGGGCCTCGAGGTGGAGGCCGAAGTCCGCGAGGCGGGAGTCACGTGCCCGCCGGAGAACCCCTACCTGGCGGCCCTCCTTCGGGCCGCCCGGTCCGTACAGGGAGCCCCGCCGCGAATCGGTCGCAAATTGGCCGGAACCTCGGCCCGTTTCGCCCCCGGCGGGGCCGCCGTGGTCTGGGGCCAGACCGGAATCGGTCCCCACACCCGCCACGAGCGCCATTTCATTCCGAGCATCGCCCCCTACCTCGACACCCTCGACGCCCTGTCGGAGGATCTGGCCGGGTGGGCGGTGGAGGGGGTTCGCGCGCCGAGGTTCCAGGGGGAGACGGCCAGGAGGGAGGATCCATGACGGCGAACCGGAGAGTGAAGCGGGTGGAAGCGGCGAAGCCTCCGAAGGCGGAGGCCCCCGGCTCGGGCCCTTCGGCACGGCGCATCCACCGTCTCTTCGACATCTTTCAGGAGGCCGTCGAGGCCGAGCGGAGCGCCCGGCGGCGCTACGAGGAGGCGGCCACCCTCTGCGAGGACGCCCAGCTCAAGGCCATCCTGCTCGAGTTCGCCGAGGACGAACTCAAGCACGAGCGCGAGATCCTCCTGCGGTTCCAGGAAGTCGCCCGAAAGATCCAGGGCGAGGTCCACTGAGGCGAGGCGCCCCGGTCCCCGCCTTCGGTTCCGGACGCGCTTTTTGCTGCGAGAAGGCACGGGTTCCGCCCCCTTGACAGGTTCGAGTCCTTCCCCTAGTCTACACTCTTATTGGAGTGCGAATGGAGCCACGAGTCACGCTCAAGATCCCGAGGCCTCTCTACGAGCGTCTCTCCGTCCTCATCGAGGGCAGCGGCTTCGCCTCGGTGACGGAGTTTGCGGTCTACGTCCTGCGGGACCTCGTTTCTCACCAGGAAGGGGCGCCCGAGGGCACCCTCTCGGCCCGCGAGGTGGAGGCCATTCGCAAGCGCTTGAAACACATGGGGTATTTGTAGGTGAGTGGGAGAGCAGGTGAGTAGGTGAGTAGGTGAGTAAGTGAGTAGGGGAGTAGGTGAGTAGGGAAGGAAAAAGCCCACGGCGGGAAGCCCGGCCCTTCCAGGCGCCTCCCCTTCCTATCGCCTTCCACGATCCTCTCGGAGGACGGCCCGCGTGAAAGACAAGAAGGTCTTCATCTTCGGCATGGACTGCATGGAACCGAGCCTCGTCTTCGGCGAGTGGAAGGACGACCTGCCCAACCTGCGCCGTCTCGCGGAGGGCGGGGCCTGGGGGCCCATGAAATCCACGGTGCCCGCCATCACGGTGCCCGCATGGACCGCCATGATGACCAGCAAGGACCCGGGCACCCTGGGTTTCTACGGCTTCCGAAACCGCAAGTCCTACGACTACGATGAACTCTTCTTCGCCAACGCCGCCTACGTCAAGGAGAAGACGCTCTGGCAGCACCTGTCCCGAAACCGCCTCTCGAGCGTGGTCCTCGGCGTTCCCCAGACCTACCCCCCCAAGCCCCTCAACGGGACCCTCGTGGGCTGTTTCCTCACGCCCGACAAGGGGGTCCAGTACACCTGGCCCGACGAGGCCAAGCACGAGCTCGACCGCCTGGCCGAGGGCGACTACATCATCGACGTGAAGGACTTCCGGACCGAGAACAAGGCGGCCCTCCTCGATCAGATCTACGTCATGACCAGGCGCCGGTTCAAGGTGGTGCGGGAGTGGGTCAAGACCAAGCCCTGGGACTTCTTCATGTTCGTGGAGATGGGCGTGGACCGCATCCACCACGCCTTCTGGCGTTACCACGACCGGGAGCACCGGCTCTACGAGAAGGGCCACCCCTTCGAGTTCGCCATCCGGGACTACTACCGGTACCTCGACGGGGAGATCGGGTCGGTCCTGGACCTTCTCCCCCAGGGCGTTCAAACCTGGGTGGTCTCGGACCACGGGGCGCGTACCATGCGCGGGGCCATCTGCGTCAACGAGTTCTTCCGCCGGGAGGGACTCCTCGCCCTCAAGGAGGAACCCGCGGAGCCGCGCAAGCTCAAGACGAGCGACATCGACTGGTCGCGGACCACCTGCTGGGGCGAAGGGGGCTACTACTCCCGCATCTTCATGAACGTGAAGGGGCGAGAGCCCCGAGGCGTCGTGGAGCCGGCCGACTACGAGAAGACCCGGACCCTCATCAAGGAGAAGCTCGAGGCCCTGGGCGACGAGGCAGGCCGCCCCATCGGGACCGTGGCGCACCGCCCGGAGGACCTCTACCGGAAGGTCAACGGTGTGCCCCCCGACCTGATCGTGTACTTCGGGGACCTGGCCTGGCGCAGCGCGGGCAGCGTGGGGACGGGCGCCATCCATGTCTTCGAGAACGACACGGGCCCCGATGACGCCAACCACGCCCAGTTCGGCCTGTTCATCCTCAACGGGCCCGGCGTGGCGCCGGGCCGGCGGGAGGGCGTCACGCTCTATGACGTGGCGCCCACCGTCCTGCGGACGTTCGGAATCCCGGTTCCCGACGATCTGATTGGGAGGGGAATCGAGTGACCGGCGGCCTTCTCCCCCGGCTCGCCCGCCTCCGCCGCCGCATCGACGGCCCGAAGGTGCTCGTCACGAGCCTTCCCAAGTCCGGGACCCACCTCCTCCTCAACGCCCTTCTGGCCTCTCCCGGCATGCGGCTTCGGGAGGGGGGGAGAAACTGGTCCCTGGACGCGGGTGAGCGCGAACGGCTGCTGGGTTCCATCGGGCGGGGCGAGGTCCTGTACGGGCACTACCCCTACGGGCCCCGGGACGCGGACATCCTGAGGCGATGCGGCGCCCGCGTCGTCCTCATGCTTCGCGATCCCCGGGACGTGGCCGTCTCCCTCGCCCACTACATCCTCAAGCAGGGCGACGCCCACCGGCTGGGCCCGTACTTCCGCGACCGGCTCCCGGACTTCGACGCCCGGCTCATGGCCTGCATCCGCGGCGTCTCGGCGGAGGAGTCGGGCGCGGCGAGCGGTCTGGAAGACCTGGGCACCCGATTCCGTTCCTTCCTGGGATGGGCCCGCGAGGGCGCCGCGCACCTGTGCCGATTCGAAGACCTGGTGGGCGCCCGGGGCGGAGGCTCCGAGGACCTTCAGCGCAGGGCCCTGGGAGACCTCTATCGGTTCGTGGGCCTTCCTTCCTCGGGGGCCATGGTGGAGGAGGCGGCCCTTCAGCTCTATTCAACGGGCAGCACCACCTTCCGCAAGGGGGTGGTGGGAGACTGGAAAGAACATTTCAAGCCGTCGCACGTGGAGGCCTTCGCGGCCGTGATGAACGGCGCCGAGGCGCAGGCCGGCTACGGACCGGCGTGACGGGAATCCGCGACGGCGGGACAGGAGCGAGAAGATGGCGGGAAACGGAAAGGGATTCGTCCTCTGGTTCACGGGGTTGTCCGGGTCGGGCAAGTCGACCCTGTCCAAGCTGGTGGAGGACCGCCTCCTCGAGCGCGGCGTTCCGGTGGAGGTCCTGGACGGGGACGAAGTCCGCACGAACCTCTCGAAGGGGCTCGGCTTCTCCAAGGAGGACCGGGACACCAACATCCGCCGCATCGGGTACGTGGCCAAGCTGCTCGCCCGGAACGGCGTCTGCGCCATCACGGCGGCCATCTCGCCCTACCGGGAGATCCGGGATGAAGTCCGCGCCGGGGTGGAGGAGCGCTCCATCTTCGTGGAGTGCTACCTCGACTGCCCCCTGGAGAAGCTCATGGAGCGGGACGTCAAGGGCCTGTACAAAAAGGCCCTCGCGGGCGAGATCCCTCACTTCACAGGGGTGTCCGATCCCTACGAGCCTCCCCTCAAGCCCGAGGTCGTGGTCTACACCGGCGGGGAGCCGCCGGAGCAGTCCTGCGCCCGCATCGTCAAGACCCTCGAGATGCTTCAGCTCGTTCCCGCTGTCGTGGGGGACGACTACGGCGCCGAGGAGGAAGCCGTCGTCGCGGCCCGCCTCAAGGACCTGGGGTATCTGGGGTGAGGGCGTAAGACGCCAGACGCAAAACGTTTGACGTGAGACGCTAGACGCCAGACGTGAAGCGCGGGGACGGTGCAGGGCGGCTGTGGCGCCGGCCTTTGACGTCGAACGCGTTCGACTCTTTTCGGTTCACGTACCCCGGGAGCTCCTTCGAAGACGATGATCGACCTGCACATGCACTCCACGTGTTCGGACGGGACCTTCCGTCCCGCCGACCTCGTGCGCGAAGCGCGCGGGGCGGGGATCACGCGGATGGCCCTCACGGACCACGACACGGTGGAGGGCCTGGCCGAGGCCGCCGAAGCGGCCCGCGTCGAAGGCGTGGGCTTCCTCGGCGGCCTGGAAATCTCCGCCGAATACGGTCCGGGCACGCTCCACATCCTCGGCTACGGGTTCGACCCGGAGGAGCCCCGCCTCCTGGAGCGACTCGCCTTCGTCCAGAAGTGCCGCGCGGACCGGAACCCCATCATCGTCGAGCGGCTCAACGCCCTGGGCCTGGACGTGACCCTCGAGGAGATCGCCTCCCGGGCGGGCGGGGACCTCGTGGGGCGGCCCCACTTCGCCCAGACCCTGCTCGACAAGGGCTACGTCTCGAGCCGCCAGGAGGCCTTCGACCGGTACCTCGCCAAGGGCCAGCCCGCCTACGCCGACAAGGTTCGCCTGAGCCCCGCCGAGAGCATCGAAATCATCCGCCGGGCGGGCGGCGTGGCCGTCCTGGCCCATCCCCTCCAGCTCAAGATCGACGATCCGGACACCCTGGACGCCTTCGTGCGCGATCTCAAAGACCTCGGCCTCCAAGGCATGGAGTGCTACTACCGCAACCACACCGAAGAGGACGAGGCCCGCTTCACCGCCCTGGCCCGGAAATACGCCCTCCTCCCCACGGGTGGCTCGGACTTCCACGGCGCCAACCGCCCCCGAATCCGCCTCGGCGTCGGCGAGGGCCGGCTGAAGGTTCCCGAGGCGTGCTGGGAGGGACTGGCCGACTGGTTAGGAAGTCAGGATGTGGGGAAGTGAGGAGGCGGGAACCACCGGCATCGCGGCATCTTGGGGAAACAAAGGCCTCAGTTCATGCTTTCAGGTATCAAAGGCCCCATGAAAGCCTCGAGTGCTGGAAGGAAGCCGTTCATCCAGCGGTCCTTGGGAACGAAGCCACACAGACCCTGCCCGCCGAGGTGCGCTGCGGCCTGACGTCTCAGCCACGCCGGGCGGCGGTCAGCGTTCCGGCGAACATCACGGAGGGAGCGGCAGGGCGCGGTGATGCGGAAAGGCGGCAGTTCATCCTCATCGCGAGAAGTTCGTTGAGCGAACTCGAAACTCACTTGGTCATCGTGGAACGCCTCGGATACTTGGCATCCGAGACGACAGCCCCGCTGTTCGCCCTCACCGGGAAGATCGGCGCCATGCCAAACGGCCTCCTCCGCCGTTGGGGCCGAGTCGCCCATACCGCCCTTCCTGACTTCCTAACTTCCTGACGTCCTCACCTTCCCACCCGGAGGCACGATGGCTCTCCTGAACGGACTGTTCTCGAAAAAAAAGCCCCGCGCGGTCCTCATGGGCCTGGACGGAGTTCCCTACACCCTCCTCCAGAAGCTCGTCGCCCGGGGCGTGACGCCGAACCTGGGCCGGCTCGCCGAGGGAGGCGGGAAGCGTTTTCAACAGATGGACGCCTCGCTCCCGGAGATCTCCTCGGTGTCCTGGTCGTCCTTCATGACGGGGGTGAATCCCGCCCGCCACGGCATCTACGGGTTCATGGACCTCAAGCCCGGGACGTACCAGATGTTCTTCCCGAGCTATCCCCACCTGAAGGCGCCCCCGCTCTGGGACGACCTGGGGAAGCGGGGCAAGCGATCCGTGGTCCTCAACCTGCCGGGCACCTATCCCGCCCGCGCCCACGCGGGGGTCCTCGTCTCGGGCTTCGTGGCCATCGACCTCAAGAAAGCCGTCCACCCGCCCGCGGCCCTCCCCGTCCTGGAGAAGATGGGATACCGCATCGACGTGGACACGGCCAAGGCCCAGGACGCGGACCACCTGTACCGGGATCTCGACGAGACCCTCGCCGCGCGCGAGCGGGCCTTCGATCACTTCTGGAAGGACGAGGACTGGGACCTCTTCGTGGCCGTCATCACCGGCACCGACCGGCTCCAGCACTTCCAGTGGGACGCCGTGGAGGACGAGGCCCACCCCAACCACGCCCGGGCCATGGAGTTCTACCGCAAGGCCGACGCCGTCGTGGGGAGGCTCGCGGACCGGCTCGGCGCCTCCGACGCCCTGTACGTCATGAGCGATCACGGCTTCTGCGGCATCCGCAGCGAGGTCTACCTGAACCGGTTCCTCGTGGAGAAGGGGTACCTGAAATGGGAGAAGGACCCCCCCGAATCCTACGCGGACCTCTCCGGCGAAAGCCGCGCCTTCGTCCTCGACCCCTCCCGCGTCTACCTCCACCGGAAGGGGCGCTACCCCAAGGGGACCGTGGAGGAGGCCCAGGTCCCCGCCTTGCGCGAGGAACTGAAGGCCCTCTTCCTTTCCCTCGAGCATAAGGGGCGCCCGGTCATTCGGGAGGTCTTCTTTCCCGAGGCGATCTACGAAGGGCCTGAGTTCGACAAGGCTCCCGACCTCGTGCTCCTGACGAACGACGGCCTCGACCTCAAGGGCAACATCCGCAAGGAGGCGGTCTTCGGCCGCACCCACTTCACGGGGATGCACACGCGACACGACGCCTTCCTGATCTCCAGCCGGGACCTGCCCGAAAAGCGCCCCCACATCCAGGACGTCCACGGCCTGCTCCGTTCGGCCCTCGGCGTGGAGTGAGTCACCCATGCTGATCCTGCTCATCACCCTGGACTGCGTGCGCACGGACCACCTGGAGGGGGCCGGCCTGACCCCGAATCTGGACGCCCTGGCCCCCGAGTGGACCACCTTCACGGAGGCCTTCGCCCAGAGCCAGAACACGCTCTCCTCGCACCTGTCCATGCTCACCTCCAACTACCTCTGCCGCCACGGCGTGTACTCCAACTACGTGCGGAAGGACCTTCCCGCCCACGCCCTCAGCCGGAGGCTCGCCCAGAGGGGCTTCGAGACCCGGGCCTTCACGAGCGTGGACTTCCTCGCCCAGCTCCTGGGCAACCAGGTGGGTCAGGCCGACGCGAGATTCCCCGGGGCGGGCCCCGAGGGGCTCCTGCGAAAGATCCGGCGCAGGCTCCTGGGTCCCCGGCGCCGGGCCCGTGCCGGAGAGACCCTGGGGGCGGGCCTCCGGTGGCTCTTGCGGCCCGAGAGGCGGCGCGACGTCTTCCTGTGGCTCCACCTCTTCGACGCCCACATGGTCTACGAGGCCCCGCGGGACTTCCTCCGAAGCCACGTGGCCCCGACCCGGGCCGACGTGCCCGTGCGCGAACAGTTCCGGAAAGCCGGCTGGTTCAGCCCGGACTTCCCCGAGTACGCCTGGAAGGTCCCCCTGGAGCACTTTCCCCAGCGCTACCGAGCCGCCGTGGCCTACCAGGACGCCTGCCTCGGCCGTTTCTTCGAGGTGCTGAAAGCCCGGGGCGCGTGGGATGAGTCCCTGGTCTTCCTCACCGCCGATCACGGCGAGTGCCTCCTGGGAGATCACGGGGTCTACTGCGCCCACAAGAAGCTCTTCGACACGACGGTCAAGGTGCCCCTGAGGGTCCGCTTCCCCGGCGGCCGGCACGCGGGGGAGCGGGTGGACGCCCTCGTCCAGCACGTGGACATGGCGCCCACGGCCGCGAGCCTCGCGGGCTTCGAGGAGCCGCTCTACGAGGGCAGGGACCTCTCCGCCGTGGCGGCGGGCCGGGACGGCGGGCACTCCGTCGTGTTCGCCGAGCACGTGGACAACTTCCTGAGGGCCGCTCGGGATCGCGAATGGGTGCACGTGGAGCAGGTCCCCGGTTCTCCGAACAAATGGGGGCTCGCCCTGGAGGAGGGGACCCTCTTCCGGCGCGACGGCGCGCCGGCCCCGGCCCGAGCGGCGGAAGCCGGAGCGCGCCTTCAGGCGGCCCTCGGCGCCTGGCTCTCCTCGCGCCCCGAAATCCGCGCGGCCTGGGGCGAGGCGGGGGACGCCGAAGGGGAGATCGCCGGGCGGCTCAAGGAACTCGGATACATGTAGCGCCTCGGGAGCCCGATGGAGGCGCGAGACGAAGAAAGGACATTTGGGATTTGGAATTTGGGATTTCGGACACGGCTTTCCTAGATCTTTTTGGGCCCGCATTGTGCTGTCTGCCTTCCGGAGCGAAGCGGAGGAAGGCCCGTCCCGGGCCGCCGGCGCAGCGCCGCGCCTAGGGCGCGGCCAGGGCCCGGCCGCGGTTCGAAGGCGACAAGCAGTCCTATTTTGGACAGGCATGGATTTCGGGTTTAGACGCAATGGCGACCAGCAAGATCGTAGGGCGGGGCCCTCGCGCGCCTGTCTTCGATTCTTCCCAGTCCCTTCGTCCCCTAGTCCCGGCGAGGGGAGGCGTGAGACGAAAGACGCAAGGCGAGGACATGATGAAGGTTGACGCGAAGGCCCCCGGGGAGAAGGGGCGCGGGGACCCACTGGGCGCCACGGCCCGCCAGGGGTCCTGGGCGGGGGTGTTGAACCTGGGCGGGGCCGGGGTCCGCTACCTCAATACGCTGATCCTGACCCGCATGCTGGGCGCCGATCTCTTCGGCGTGTACAGCCTGGCCAATACGGTGGTCACCGTCTCCACCGTGCCGGCCTCCCTGGGCTTCCCCACGGCCCTCACCCACTTCGTGGCGGGAGCGGCGGAGACCTCCCAGTGGGCGAGGCTCCGGTGGACCCTTTCGTGGGTCCTGCGGGTGGCTCTCGTCTCGGGCCTCATGGGGGCCCTTTCCCTCGTGGTCCTCAGCCTCTGGCTGGCCGTGGACGTCTTCGGAAAGGAAGACCTGGCGCTCCCCCTGGCGGGTCTGGCGCTGGCGCTCCCCTTTCTCGTCCTGTACAACGTCTGCGCGGGCGGGCTCCAGGGCCTCAAGGCGATCCGTGAAAAGGTCTTCATCGAGCGCGTGGCCCACCCGCTGGTCTTCACCCTGCTCCTCCTCGGCGCCCTCGGCGTGTCGCGGACGGTGGAAGCGGTGGTCCTCTGCTTCGGAGCGGCGGCCCTCCTCGTCCTCCTGGCCGGCGCCTGGAGCCTGAAGCGGCGCCTGGCCGCCCTGCCCGCCGGACGGGACGCGAACGGCGACCGGCGCGGCATCCTGCGCTTCTCCACGCCGGTCATGTTCCTCAACCTGATGAACTACCTGATCCTCTGGTCCGACGTGCTGGTGATGGGCGCCTTTCGGACCCGGGCGGAGGTGGGCATCTACGTCGTGGCCTCGCGCCTGGCCACGGCCGTGAACATGCCCACGGAGGCCCTCTCGGCCTCCCTGGCCCCCTCCTTCTCCGGACTGAAGGAGAAGGGCGACTCCGACGGACTCGCGCGACTCTACCGCACCTCCACCCGCTGGATATTCCTCGCCTCCACCTTCGTCGCCCTGCCCCTGGCGCTGGCGGGAAAGTACGTCCTGGCCCTCTTCGGCCCCGAGTACGCGGCGGGCGCCCTCGCCCTCCTGATCCTGGCCCTCGGGCAGGCCTTTTCGGGAGCCTTCGGCGCCAACGGGACCCTCATCACCATGACGGGACACCCCAAGGTGAACCTCGCCAACGCGGTGTGCTTCGGGCTCGGAAACCTGGGCCTCATGTTCCTCCTCATCCCCCGCTACGGTCCCTTGGGCGCCGCCGTTTCCGCGGCCCTCTCCCTCTGCCTCGTGAACGTGGCCCGGGCCGTGGAAATCTGGGTCCTTCTCAAGATCGCCCCCTGGGACCGCACCCTCCTCAAACCCGGCCTCGCCCTGGCGCTCTCCGCTTCGGCCGGGGCCGCCGTCGCCTTCCTCGTTCACCCCGTCGCCGGCGCCGCCCTCTCGGTCCTGGCCTACCCTTCCCTCTGGTGGCTCCTGGGCCCCGAACCCGAGGAGCGGGAGCTGGTGGGGAAGCTTCGAAGGAGCCTCCCATGAGCCGCCTCGTGGTCCTCGGCCTCGACGGCGCCACGTGGGATTTGATCAAGCCCTGGGCCGATGCGGGCCGCCTCCCCTTTTTCCAGCGGCTCATGGCGGAGGGCGCCTGGGGCCCCCTCCGCTCGGTGACGCCCAACCTGACCCCGCCGGGGTGGACCACGGCCTTCACGGGCGTGAACCCGGGAAAGCACGGCGTCTTCGACTTCTTCACCCTCGATGAGGGGGCCTGGGCGCCGCGCGTCCTCTCCTCCTCGGACCGGCGGGCGCCCGCCCTCTGGGAGATCCTCTCCTCGGCGGGCCGCCGGGTGGGCGTCTTCAACGTGCCCTGCACCTATCCCGCCGATGCGGTGGAGGGCTTCTTCGTCACGGGCATGGGAACGCCCGGCCTGGAGGGCCCGTGGGCCCATCCCGAGAGCGAGCGCCGGGCCCTGCCCCGGGACTTCCCCGGCTTCCGCCTGGGGGCCGATCCCCACCTCATCGCGGCGGGAAGGCTGGAGGCGTACCTCGACCAGCTCTACGCCCTCACGGACCTCCAGGAGCGGCTGTTCCTGGACCGCATGGAGCGGCACTCCTGCGACGCGGGAATCTTCGTCTACGACGACCTGGACCGGGTCATGCACTTCTTCTGGCGCTTCATGGACGAGGCCCACCCCCGCCACGAGGAGGCCCCTCCCCGCCTCAAGAACGCCGTCCTGGATTACTACCGCCGCGTGGACGAGGGGATGGAGCGGCTGAGCGCGGCCCTGGGTCCGGAGGCGGACGTGTGCGTCCTGTCGGACCACGGCTTCGGCCCCCTCCACACGGACGTCTTCTTCAACCGCGTCCTGTGCGACCGCGGCTACCTGGCCCCCCTGCCCGTATCGCGGGAACTGATCCGCAAACCCCTGTGGAAGCGCGCCCTCAAGGCCGCCGTCCCGGCGGGGGCGAGGACCTGGCTGAGGCGCAACGTGAAGGCCTCGCCGCTGGCCAATCCCCTCGGCTTCATCGACTGGAGCCGCACGCGGGCCTTCTACGCCTCCGTGTCGGGGCGCTCCATCTACCTCAACGTCCGGGGCCGCCAGCCCGTGGGCACCGTGGAGCCGGGGCCGGAGTACGAGGCGCTGAGGGAGGAACTGAGGCGCGAAATCCTCTCCCTGAAAGACCCCGCCACGGGCCTCCCCGTGGCCGAGGCCGTCCACCTCCGGGAAGAGGTCTACCATGGGCCCTTCGTCCACGAAGCGCCGGATCTCCTCATCCAGGAGGATGGGCGCTTCGCCTACCGCGTGGACTGGAGCGAGTCCGCCTTCGCGCCCGCCTCCCAGTACGGAGTGGACAAGTCCGGCTCGCACCGGAGGGACGGCATCCTCCTCCTCCACGGGCCCTCCTTCCGAAAGGCCGACCTCTCCGGCGCCACGCTGGAGGACGTGACGCCCACCCTTCTCGCCGCCCTGGGCCTGCCCCCGGGAGACGACATGGACGGCCGCGTCCTCCATCGGGCCCTCCGCTCCGCTCCCTCCCCCGCCACCGCCTCGTACGCCCACCTCCGCGGCGCCTCCGGCCCCTCCCTCGCCCAGGGCGAGGAGGCCGAACTCGCCGAAAAGCTCAAGGGGCTGGGGTATATGTAGCTTCGAAGGAGGCCGGTGGGGGGGGAGAGGTGAGTAGGTGAGTAGGTGAGTAGGAGAGTAGGAGAGTAGGTGAGTAGGTGAGTAGGTAAGTAGGTCAGTAGGGGAGTAAGAGAGTAGGAGAGTAAGTGAGTAGGGGAGTAGGAGAGTAGGGGAGAGAATGCTGGGAAGAGCCCGGCCGCATGAGAGTCTGGAGGTGTGGAAGGTCTCCATGGACCTTGCTCAAGCGGTGTACGCGGCCACAGGCCGGTTTCCGAAGGAGGAACTCTACGGAATGACGGCGCAAGTGCGGCGGGCGGCGGTGAGCATCCCCGCCAACATCGCGGAGGGAATGGCCCGAAGAGGCCAGCAAGAGCGGCGACAATTTTTCTACATCGCCCGTGGATCGCTGAGCGAGGTGGAGACCTTGCTGGCGCTGTCTGCTCGCCTTGAGTTCGTGGAGGGAGCGGCCTTCGAGGAATTGATGAGCACTTGCGGACGCGTCAGCGCTCTTCTCAATGGGATGATCCAGAGATGAACGGACAGGGATCCTGGTCATTGGGTTTCAAGGCGGCCACGGCTTCCTGGCGGCCCGGCCCGCACCCGCTTCCCCGTGCCTACTCACCTACTGACCTACTGACCTACTCACGGCCCCTCCTCCGGAGCCTCCCATGAGCCGCCTCGTGGTCCTCGGCCTCGACGGCGCCACGTGGGACCTCCTGGACGTCCTGGTGGCGGCCGGAAAAATGCCGAACCTGGAGGCGTTGTGTGCACGCTCCGTGCACTCCAGGATGCGGTCCGCGCACCCCCCCGTGACGGCTCCGGCGTGGGTGTCCGTGGCCACGGGCGTGAATCCGGGACGCCACGGGTGCTTCGACTTCAACCGGCCCGACGGAGCCCTGGGCCGCCTCCGGCCCCTGCAGACGTGGGACATCGGCGAGAAGACTTTCTACGAGGTTCTCGAGGAGCGCGGGAGAGGCGTGGTCCTCATCAACCTGCCCTGCACCTATCCCCCCCTCACGAAACACGTGACGCTCACCTCCCTCCTCACCCAGGGGGACAACGCCGTCTTCCCAGAGTCCCTCAAGGAGAAGCACCCGCTCCTGCGCGACTACCGGATCTTTCCCGACGCGGGCTTGCGGGCGCGCGGCGAGTCCGAGGCCTACCTGAGGGACATCCGCCACGTGGAGACCCACCGCTTCGACGCCATACGATGCCTCTGGGACGAGCCGTGGGACGTCTTCTTCGCGGTCCTCTCGGGAACGGACTGGGTGAGCCACGAGGCCTTCCCGGATCTGGTGGAGGGGCGCTTCGAGCGGTGTCCCCAGGCGGCCGGGATGTTCGAGGACGCGGACCGGGTCCTCGGATGGGTGGCCGAGCGGCTGGCCCCGGGCGACCACCTCCTCCTGGTTTCGGACCACGGCTTCACGACGGCCCAGGGCATCTTCTACCTCAACGAGTGGCTCCAGGAGCGGGGCTTCCTGGAGCCCGACTACGCCCGCCCGGCTTTCCCCGTGAGCCACCGCATGGAGGAGGCGGCGCAGAAGGCCATGGGGTCCGGCGCGCCGCGCCTTCCGGCCCCGATTCTTCGAGCAGTCCACCGAAACGCCGGCGCCCGCTTCGCCGCCAAGGTCTTCCGCAAGCTCGGCGGAACGTGGCCCCTCTTCTTCCGGCCCGATGCGGGACGCAGCCGGGCTTCCACGCTCACGGCCGAGTGCCACGGCATCACCGTCCATGAGGAGGCCGTCTTTCCAGACGGCTCCGTCCCTCCCGCCCGGCTCTCGGAGACCCTCCACGCCTTGGAGGAGGCCCTCGCCGGACTGAGGGACCCCGACGGCGGGCCCGTCTTCGCCGACGTCAAACGGCGGGAAGAGGTTTACTCGGGGCCCCGCACCCGGGAGGCGGCCCACCTCCTGCTGGGCCCCGACCGGTGGGGCGTTTCCGCCGCCATCAAGGCCCTCCAGAACATCCCCTTCATTCCCCACCGGACGGGCATCCACTCCTCCGAGGGGATCTTCCTCGGCTTCGGCCCCGCCTTCGCCTCGGGCCGCCTTGCCGGCGCCCCGGTCTCGGTACTGGACGTGGCGCCCCTGATCTTCCACTGCATGGGGGAAGCCCTCCCCGAAGGCCTCGACGGAGTCCTTCTCCCGGCCCTCCTCGACCCCGGCCATTTCGCCGTCCACCCGCCCGCCTTCGCACCCGTCACCCCGCCCGACCGCACCCGCGCCGACCTCGACGCCGAAGCCGTCCAGGAGCGCCTCCGCGGATTGGGGTATATGGGGTAGAAAGGCGGAAGGCGGAAGGCGAAAGGCGAAGGGTAGGAAGAGACAGAAATCTGGGGACGACGACAAAGAGCCGGGGGGAGGCTTGGGCATGGGGAAGTCGAAGACAGAATTGGAAGAGAGAACAAAGCGTTTTGCATTAGACGCGATGAGATTTGTGGCAGGGCTTCCAAGAGGTCGAGTGCCTGATTCGCTAGGGTACCAGCTCTTGAAGAGTACCACTTCTATCGGGGCCAACTATCGAGAAGCTCAACGTGGAGAGTCGAAGGCCGACTTCATCCACAAAGTAGCCATTGCAGAAAAGGAAGCTTCGGAGACGTGTTTCTGGCTCGAGTTGTGCCGAGAAGGCAAGGTCGGCTGTGAGAGTGAATCTGCCGCCCTATTGAAGGAAGCAGAACAACTCCTGGCTATCCTGGCCACGATTTGTAAGCGGGCGAAAGGTTCGCAGGCCCTTTCGTGAAGGCCATCTTCGGCCAACCGAAGGTTGGCCATGGTTTTTGTTGATGGTTAAACTTCCGCCTTCCCCCTTCCGCCTTCCCCCTTCGGCCAACCGAAGGTTGGCCATGGTTTTTGTTGATGGTTAAACTTCCGCCTTCCCCCTTCCGCCTTCCCCCTTCGGCCAACCGAAGGTTGGCCATGGTTCTCCTGACATGGAACGGCCGGGAGGACACCCTCGCCTGTCTGGAAAGCCTGGAGGCGGCGGGCCATCCGGCGGAGGGGGAGCGGGTCCTCGTGGTGGACAACGGCTCCGAGGACGGGACGCTGGAGGCCGTGAAAGGGCGCTTTCCCTGGGCCGAGCGGATCGGGAACGCCGCGAACCTGGGCTTCGCCGGCGGCAACAACGTGGGGATCCGCCGGGCCCTCGACGGGGGCGCGGAGTACGTTCTGCTCCTGAACAACGACACGCTGGTGCGGGCGGGGGCCCTGCCGGCCCTCGTCGAGGACCTCGACGGGCACCCCGAGGCGGGCTCCGCCCAGCCCGTCCTGCTCGCCTACGACGGGGAGCGCATCGACTCCCTGGGCATCCGCGTGGGCTTCCGCCCGGGAGCCGTGGACGCGGGAGCGGGAGAGCCGGCCGACCGCGCCGCCTCGGCTCCGGAGGAGATCTTCGGGCCCTGCGCCGCCGCGGCCCTCTACCGGGCTTCGGCCCTCCGCGAGGCGGGCCTTCTCGACGAGGGGCTCTTCGCCATCTTGGAGGACGTGGATCTGGCCTTCCGCCTGCGCCTGAGCGGATTCGGCGCCCGCCTGGTGAAGAGTGCAACCGTTCTGCACAAGCGAGGCATCTCCGGGAGAAAAACCTCCGGGGACTTCCGGCGCGCCCTGGTGCTGAGGAACCTCCAGGTCCTCATGTGGCGTTACTGGCCCGCGCGGTCCGTGGCCCTGTGCGCTCCGCTGTGGATCCGGTGGCACGTCCTCGCGCGGGCCCTGTGGAGGAGAATGGGGCGGGAAGGGGACTACGCCGCCGCCCTGTCCGCCGCCCGGCGCGAGCGCGCGGCGCTTCGAGCGAATCCGCGCCTGGCTCAGATCCAGCGCCGGTGGCTCTGACCGCCGGGCGCCCCCGCCCTCGGCCGCGTCTTCGAAGGCAGGCCTCACGCCGTAGCGGCCTTTGCTTGCCAAAGGCCGGCCTTTCGGCCGATGCGAGCATCGGCCGCTACGATGGCTTCGCCTATCCAGGAGGTTCGCGTACGCCTTTCGCCTATTGCCTTTCGCCCTTAATTGAAAATCCCAACTCCCAAGTCCCAAATGTCTCTTCCGCCTTTCGCCTTTGCTTGTAAATCCCAAATCCGAAATCCCAAATCCCAAATTCCAAATGCCCTTTCTCCCGTCCCCTGACATCTGCCATTCGAAATCGGATTCCCCGCCCTCCGTGGACCTGATCGTGGTCCTCTACGGCTCCCTGCGGCACGTCGAGGGACTGGCGGAGGGGATCGAGGCGCAGACCCATCCCCGGGAGAAGGTCCGCCTTTTCTTCGTGGACAACGGCCCCGACGACGGCGCCCTGGACGTCCTGGCCTCACGCTTTGCGGCCTGGCCCGGCGGGCTGAGGCTCCTGCCCCTGCGCGACAACCCCGGCTTCGCCGCGGGCAACAACCGGGCCATCGTGGAGGGGGATTCTCCGCTCGTCCTCCTCCTGAACCCCGATACGCGCATGGCGCCGGACTGCCTCGAACGCCTCGTGGCGCGGGCCGAGAAGGAGCCCCGGGCGGGGTGCGTGGAGGCCCGGCAGGTGCCCCACGAGCACCCCAAGCCCTTCGAGCCCAAAACGGGCCGCACCTCCTGGTGCGTCTTCGGATGCGCCCTCGTGCGGCGGGCGGCCCTCGACGAGGTGGGCCTCCTCCAGGAGTGGCTGTTTCTTTACTGCGAGGACGTGGACCTGTGCTGGCGGCTTTGGTCCGCCGGGTGGGCCTGCCTGTACGAGCCGGCGGCGGCCTACGAGCACTTCACGGGGCCGCCCGAGGCCCACTCGTCCCCGACCCTCGTGAAGTATTCCTTCCGGAACGCCGTGTATCTGCGCCGGGTGTACGGATCGCCCCTCCGGGCCTGGACCTGGGCCGGTTTCTGGGCCGCGCGGTCCCTCCTCTCGCCCTACCTCCGGGTCCACGGCGGGCCCCTCCGGGAGGGCTTGAGAATGGCCTGGCGCGCGCGCCGGACGATGGCCGCCATGGCCCGTCAGGCCCCTCCCCGCGGGTGGTGGGTCGGCTTCGGCCTCACGGACCACCGCTACGGCCCACCGCGGATCGGGTGATCCGAGGAGCCGGACGAAACCGAATCGGAAGGCCACGGAGGCCCTCCCCTACAAGAAGCGTCTCCCGTCTCGCGTCTAACGTCCCCTGGCGCGCCCACCCTCGAGCACGTCTTCGAAGGCAGGCCCCGCGCTGTAGCGGCCTTTGCTTGCCAAAGGCCGGCCTTTCGGCCGATGCGAGCATCGGCCGCTACGAAAACCGCGGAGGGTGAAGCGGCCGCCGCACTAGGCACAAAGGGCCTTTTCCCCAAATCCGCAATCCGCAATCCACAATCCGCAATCCGAAATCGGGAATGTGTCTCTCTTCTCCCCTCTGAGGTCTCGATGCCCCCTGAACTCTCCGTGGTGGTTCCCACCTACAACCGGTGCGGCCTTCTCCCCGGCCTCCTGGAAGCCCTCCAGGCTCAGGACCTGCCCAAGGAGCGCTTCGAGGTCATCGTGGTGGACAACCACTCCACCGATGGCACATGGGCCTACCTGGCTTCCGTTGCCCATTCGTGGCTCAGGCCCGTTCACGAGAGAACCCCGGGAGCGGTGGCGGCCCGCAACCGGGGGTGGCGCGAAGCACGAGGGGAGGTCGTCCTCTTCATGGATGACGACATGGCCCCGGCGCCCGACTGCCTCCGCCGGCACCTCGAGGCCCACCGGCGGCGTCCGGAGGCCAGCTACCTCGGCTTCGTGGATTACCGCTACGACACATGGACCCATCCCCTCTCGCGCTGGGTGGCCGAGCGCACTCGAGGCACGCTCTTTCCGGACGCCTCGGGACAAGAGGCCTCCTTCTTCCAGTACCTGACCCAGAACGTTTCGTCGCCGCGGGCGGCCGTCGAGGAGGTGGGCGGCTTCGACCCCGGCTTCCGCGGGTACGGCTTCGAGGACCCGGAGTTGGGCTACAAGCTCTACCGGGCCGGGCTGCCCCTGATCTTCCTTCCCGAGGCCTCGGCCCTGAACCGGGACCCGCACCGGCCCGACGTCCACTGGAAAAAGACGGCCTGCACCGGCGAGGGAATGGCCTATTTCCTGAGCCTCCACCCCGAACTCGAGAGTCTCGATCGGCGCCGCTATCTCTCGGGGCGCCTCGGTCCCGTCTGGAGTCTTTACCGAAGCCTGTTCGGCGAAGCCCTGGACCGGCTCGCGGAACGGACCTCGCCGGAGAAACCCCTTCCGCGCTGGGTCCGAATGCACTACCGAATCTCCCAGGCCGCCTTCCTCCACCGCGGCTTCTCCGCCTTCTTCCGCCAGGGCGGCCAGATCATCCGCAAGCACGACCTGTGAGCGCCGCGGCTTGGTAGGAGGCCGGTCCCTCCGGCCGATGCGAGCATCGGCCGCTACAAAGGCAAACCCGCGCGGTAGGGGCGGCCCTCCGTGGCCGCCCGTCCTTGAACCAACGCAGGGGAGGGCAAGGAGGCTCTCCCCTGCGAGAACCGTCTCCCGTCTTTCGTCTTTCGTCTAACGTCTAACGTCCTCAGGATTTCCCCATGGTCATTCAGCCTCCGAAAATCGGCGTCGTGATCCTGAACTACAACGCGGCGCAGGACGTCCTGCGCTGTCTGGCCTCGCTCCGCCTGGCCAAGGGCGGGCAGCGCCGCACGTGGATCGTGGACAACGCCTCCTCCGACGGCTCCGACGCCGTGCTCCCTCCGGCCCTTGCTCCCGACGAGGTGTGGCTCCCCACGGGCGAGAACCTCGGCTACGCTGGGGGCAACAACGCGGGCATCCGCGAAGCCCTCGCCTGGGGCGCCGACTACGTCCTGATCCTCAACCCCGACGTGGTGGTGGACCCGGAGTTCCTGCCGCCCCTCGTGCGCGCCCTCGAAGCCTCCCCTCGCGCCGGCATGGCCTGCCCCCTGGTGCTGGACGAGGACGGCGAGCGGGTCCAGTCCCTCGGGGGCGAGGCGAACCTCTGGACGGGCCGCTGCGGCCGGCGGCTGTACGGCGCCCCCCTCGGCTCGGTGGACGAAAAGCGCTGGGCCGAGGTGGACTTTCCCCACGGCGCCTGCGTGCTCATCAAGCGGTCCCTCTTCGAGGAAATCGGCCTTCTCAACGAGGCCTATTTCCTCTACTACGAAGACGTGGAGTTCGGCCTGCGCGCCCGGCGCGAGGGTCTGACGACCCTCGCCATCGCCCAGAGCCGGGTGCGCCACCGCGACACCACCGAGGCCGGCGCGGCGAGCCCCCTGGTCTCCTACCACGGCACCCGCAACCAGGCGTGGCTCGTGGCCGAGTACGGGCGCTTTCCCCAGCGCGCCGCGTTCCTCCTCCTGTCGGCTTACGGCCGCTGGCCCCTGAAATTCGCCGCGCGCTTGTTTCGGGGCCGTCTGGGCGCCGCCTGGGCCGTCTTTCGGGGCGCCCTGCACGGCCAGTTTTCCAAGGAGTGGCGCCGTGGAGACCACCTCGCCGTCCCCTGGCGCGGCCATCCCCGCGTCATCGAGGCCCTGCCGTAGAATCCCGGGAGACCCCCCGGGTTTCCCAGCCTCGAAGGGCCTCCTTACGCCGCAGAGCCCAATCCTTGCCAAAGGCCCGCCCGTCGGCCGATGCGAGCATCGGCCGCTACGAAGACCGGCAGACGGGGGCGCCCGCCCCATAGAGGCCAAGGTCCACTTGCACTCGGAGGGTGAGAGCGTGAACGTCGTTCTCTTCTGCAAGACAATATAGACAGAATCACAGAAGGGCTTGAAGAGACAAGACCTTGTCCATCTCCATGTGAAGAAAGCACATGCGGATTGACAAGGTCTTCTTGTTTGTTGTAGTCTGCATTCCTGAGTCGAACCGAATCGTGGGATGTTGGGGTGCGGGGGCACCCGGCGCACAGGCGCCGCATTCGGCGGGCGGTTCGACCGGGGAAGGGGAATCTTCATGAGCGAGGAGTCTCGCGAGGGCCCGGACTTCAGACGGGTCGAAGGCGAGGAGGTCTCCGGCGAGCTGGATCTCGGCGGCTACCTTCAATTGCTGGTGGAGTACCGCTGGTGGATCCTGGGCGTGACCCTGGCGGCCACCCTCGGCGGACTCCTCTACGCCTTCCTGGCGACGCCCGTGTATACGGCCAGCGCCACCCTGTTCATCGACCGGGGCTCCCAGAAGACCTCGACCAAGGAACTGGGGAACGTGGTCTCCTCGGACCTGACCACCGAGCTCTTCTTCAACTCCCAGGTAGACCTCATGAAGAGCAAGGAGGTGGCCCAGGGGGCCTTCGAGGCCCTCGGTCTGGAGCACCATCCCGCCTTTGCCGGAGCGGAGCGCCCCCTGGAGGAGTTTCGCAAGTGCATCAGTGTCCAGCGCAAGCGCGACAGCGCCCTCTTCACGCTGTCGGTGAGCGCCCCGTACCAGCGGGACGTGGCCCTCTGGGCCAACGCGCTGGCCGACTCGTACAACCAGGTCACTCTGCGCCAGAAAATGCAGATCCTGAGGGAGGCCGACCGCCTCATGGCGGACCAGGCCGCCAAAATGGAAAAGGAATACGAGCGGCTCAAACACCTGTACGGCGACCAGCTCCGGGCCACGGGTTCCTACTTCCCGGAAAACCAGAAGGAGATCCTGGACAAGCGCATCGAGGCCCTGGAACTGAGGCTGAATGACGTGGGCGTGCGGGAAGGGGAGGTCAGCGCCATCGTGGCCCAGATTTCGGCCATCCGGGAGGGGGGCGGGGACCCCGTCAGCCTTCCCTCCTCCAGCCAGGATCCCTCTCTCCAGGACATGACCCGAACCTACAACGACATGGTCCGCGACCTCTCGCGCCTCCAGGTGAAGTACACGCCCAAACATCCCGAGGTCCTGAGCCTCCTCTCCCGAATCGCCCGCCAGGGCGATGCCATCCTCGCCACCTACCGCCACTAGCTCGCGGCGCTGCGCTCGGAGAAGGGCACCCTCACCTCCGAACTGGCCCGTCTCAAGGCCGAGGCCATCGCGGCCACCCAGCAGTCGGGCCAGAGCGAATCCCTCGAGGCGGGGGTGGAGGCGGTCCGGAAGTACATGGAGCTCCTCGTGGAGAAGATGCGGGAGGTGGATCTGGCCAGCAACCTCCTCTCCAACGCGGTGCAGGTGGTGGATCGGGCCGACGCGCCTTCTCAGCCCAGCAAGCCCAAGAAGAAAATGGCGGTCCTTCTGGCTTTCCTGTTCGGGCTCATGGGGTCCGTGGGGTTCGTGCTCCTGCTCCAGGCGGTGGACCGGCGCATCAAGGACCCCGATGTCCTGGAGAAGCGACTGGGCTTGCCCCTCTTCGGAGTGATCCCGCTCAGCACGAGCGACACGCGCGCCTTTGCCGCGGAGGCCTTTCTCAACCTTCGGACTTCCCTCCTCTACGCCAGCAACCACAAGGCCAAACGCATCTGGATGGTCACCTCGCCCTCGGCCGCGGAGGGGAAGAGCACCATCGCGGCCAACGTGGCCATCACGCTGACTTCCTCCGGCGACAAGGTGCTCCTCGTGGATTGCGACCTGCGCAAACCGTCCCTCCACTCCTTTTTCAAGAAGGACCGCCAGCCCGGCCTGGCGGAGTACTTGTCCGCCGAGGAAGAATCCATCGAGGGGTACTGCGCGCCCGCGGGAAAACCGGGCCTGTGGCTCATGACGGCGGGGAAGACCCCAGCCAATCCCCCCATCCTTCTGGACACCGACAAGTTCCGCCGGTTCCTCGAATCGGCCCGGACCCGCTTCGAATGGGTCATCCTCGACACGCCGCCGGTCCTGGCCGTCACGGACCCGCTGGTCCTGGCCGCCCACGTGGAGGGGATCCTCACGGTGGTCCGCTACCGCTCCACCCCGGTGCCGCTCCTGGAGCGCCTCCTGATGGAGTTCGGCCGCATCGAAAAACCCGTGGACGGGGCCATCCTGAACCAGTTCGAATGGGCGCGGCACTACTACTACAACAGCTACTATTACAAGCATTACCGGTATTACTACGGCAAGGAGGCTCCGGCGGGCTTCTGGCAAAAGGTCGTCCGGGCGGCTGGGTTCAAGAAGCGAAAGGCCGCCGCCGCCGGTTCGGTGCTCCTGTAAGGAACGTGCTCGGGGGGGTTCCACGGCTGGGGCAAGTTTGAACGATTCGATGGCAAGGGCTCATTCTTCTCGCAGGCGCCTGGTGTACACTGGCCTTGTGAGCGCAACAGCGCGGGCCTAGATTCTAGCAGGGGGGAGCGCGGCGGCGCCCCCCTCCGCATGAACCGGGTACAAGCAATGGGATGGCCCGGTGCGTTGAGAGAAATGCAGGTTCATGGGCGGAGCTACGCGCCCCTGAAATGATATAATTCGTCAAAAACGTGTAGTCCGTCGCATCGTTCTCCGAACGTATGGTTCGGCGGCGCGGTGGCCCTCGGCATGGTGGCGCGGCCGCCCTCGGCCGCGTAGGGTTGGATGCTTTCGTAGGGGCGGCCCTCCGTGGCCGCCCCGGGGAGGGCACGGAGACCCTCCCCTTGTGGGAGGCGTCGCCAGACGCCGATTTTCTCCATCGAAGGCCTCCAATGTAGCGGCCCTGGCTTGCCAAAGGCCGGCCCCTCGGCCGATGCGAGCATCGGCCGCTACGAAACCGGCTCCGCCGTTGGAAAACCGGCCGAGCCGACGGGCCGCGTCTCATTCGGCCCATTTCCCAAATCCGAAATCCCCAATCTCCAATCCGAAATCCCAAATCCGCAATCCGCAATCCGAAATGGGTCCTCCCCCTCCTCCCATGCCCCTGGCGATCGTCCTCTCCCTGATCCTCGCCTTTTCGGTGCTGGCCTTCGGCGCCGTGGAGGCCTGGGCGTCCGCCTCGGTGGAGGTGGCCCTTTTCGCCCTCCTCGCCTGGACGGTCTGGCGGGACCGGGAGGCCCTGCGCCCTCCCGTTCGACTCTTCGTTCCGTCGCTCTTCGTGGCGGTCCTCGCCGTCGTGGCCGCGGTCCAGCTCGTCCCGCTCCCGGTCACCTGGTGGGCCCGCCTCGGCGATGAGCGCGCCGTGATCCAGCGGGAGGCCGTGGAGGCCGAGAGGCTTCTGCGCTCCGCGCCCTACCGCACGAATCCCATGACGGGGGAGACCCTTCCCGAGGACCGGGAGCCGATCCTGACCCCGGCCCCCTCCGCCTCCCGCCCCGCCTCCTTCGCCCCTCTCCAGACGGGCCGGGCCTTCGTGGCCCTGATGGCGGCCCTGGCCTTTCTCTTCCTGCTCGAACGGGCCGCCTCCAAAGGCCGGGAGCCCCTGCGCCTGATGGCGCTCGTGGCGGGAATCCTGGGGCTCGGCGTGGGCCTCGTGGCCCTGGTCCAGTTCCGACCGGGCGCGGCCAAGGTGCTGGGCCTTCGGGAGAGCGCCCACGCCGGCGGGGCCTTCGGCCCCTTCATCAACGAGAACAACGGCATGGGCTTCGTGAACGTGGCCTTCTGCCTCCTCTACTATCTTCTCTACCGCAAGGCCAAGAACCACGGCCGCTTCTCCAACAAGATGGGCCTTTGGGTGCTGGCCCTGGTCCTGGCGGGCTTTCACGCGGCGCTCCTCCTCATGCGCACGAGCGGCGCCGGCCTCTGGACGGCCCTCCTCCTGCCGGTGGCCTTCGGCCTGCAGGCCCTGAGGAAGCGGCCCGCCCTCCTGGCCGCGGCGTGTCTGGCCTTCGCCGCCGTGGTGGGCGCGGGCGCCTTCGTGGCCCTCCGCCACCACTTCACCGACCTCCACGGCCGCCTGGGGATCTGGCAGAACGCCCTCGGGCAGGACCACTATTTCGCCGGGAACGGGCTGGGGGCCTTCGCCGACCGATTCCCTTCGGTGATGACCGACGTGCCCACGCGAAGCGCCGTCCTCTGGCTTTATCCCGAGAACGAGTTCTTCCAGCTCTTCTTCGAGGCGGGTGCCGCCGGCGCGCTCCTGGGGCTGCTCGCCCTGGCCTTCGTCGGGATCCTGGGCTACCACGCGATTCTTTCCGGGGGGGGAGCCTTTCTCCTCGTGCCCGCCCTCTGGGGCGAGGCGCTCCACGCCTTCACCGACTTCCACTTCCACCTCTGGCCGGTGGTCATGGCCTACCTGCTCCTCGTCGCCGTCGCGGTCCGGGCCGTCGAAACCAGGTCCCGCAGGGGGGATTAGCCCGGCGCCCTCGGCCGAGGCGAGCATCGGCTGCGAGAGGTCGGTTGCTTTCGTGGGGGCGCCGGAGGCCCTCCCCCTGTGGGAGGCGTCACCATACGCCGATTTTCTCCATCGAAGGCCTCCAATGTAGCGGCCTTTGATTGCCAAAGGCCGATCCCTTCGGCCGATGCGAGCATCGGCCGCTACGAGAACCGCGCCGAACGCACTTCCGCCCCTCAAGGTTCTTTCTCTCCAAGCCGAGGAGAACCGATGACGCTCCCAGACGGTTCGAAGGATGACCGGGTCGTCCGCATGCTCCGCGAGGCCCTCCCGGACCTCCTGGCCGTGTATAGGTTCGGCTCCACCGCGGAGGGCGCGGCCGTCCGAGACAGCGACTTGGACCTGGCCGTTCTCTGTTCCGAACCTATCGCCCCGGAGCGCCGTTGGGACCTCCAAGAAACCCTCGCCGTGGCCCTGCGCCTGCCCGTGGACCTGCTGGACCTGAGAAGGGCCTCCACCGTGATGCGCGTCCAGGTTCTTCAATCGGCCGTGTTGCTTTGGGAGGCCGACGCTTACGCCCGCGAGCGCTTCGAGGTGAGCGCCCTGTCCTCCTACGCCTACCTCAACGAGGAGCGCCGCGAGATCTTGCGGCAGATCACGAAAGAGGGGACCGTCTATGGCCGATGACGTGGCGATCAACAAGGCCGCGATCCTGGAACGGTGCGTCGCGCGTGTTCGAGACTTGCACCAAGGGGACCCCCGCAACCTGCGAGCCGACCAAACCCGGCAGGACGCCATCCTCCTGAATCTTCAGAGGGCCTGCGAGGCCTCCATCGACCTGGCCATGCACCGGGTGCGGCGCTCACGTCTCGGTGTCCCTCAGGAAAGCCGGGAAGCCTTCGACCTGCTGGCGCGTGCCGGAGAACTGGACGCGGGCCTGGCCGAGCGCATGGCCAAGATGGTGGGCTTTCGAATCGTCGCCATCCACGATTACCGGGCCTTGAACCTCGACATCGTCGAGTCCATCATCGCGCGTCATTTGGAGGATTTCCTTTCCCTGGCTCGGTGGGCCCTGACCTCCACCAAGTGAGCGACCCGGCCGTCGAAAGCCAGAACCGGAGGGGAGACTAGCCCGCCGCCCGCGGCCGAGGCGAGCATCGGCCGCTGCGGAGGCTTCGCCCATCCAGGGGCTTGCTTGCGCTCTTCGCCTTTTGCCTTTGATGTTCAATCCCAAATCCCAAATCCCAAATCCCAAATCCCCCTTTCCGTCTCCCGTCTAGCGCTTTCCGTCCAACCATGCCTCGAATCCAATCCGCGCCCCGCATTCTGGTTCCGGTCGCCCTCGCCGCCCTGGCGTGCGCGGCGGTGTGGCTGCACTTGCCGGCACAGACGAGCCGTCCTTCGCCCTTCCAGCGGGGGGCCTACGGCGCCCTGGCCCGGGCCGAGGCTTGCCTGAGGTCCGGAGACACCGCCGGATCCCTGCGGGCCTTCCGCGCCGCCTACGTCCGGACGCGCCACGAGGCCCAGTCGGGCCTGGCCGAACGGGTTCGCTGGCGCATCGGCGCCGCGGGGAAGGACCTCCTCCTCACGGATGCGCGGGCCGCGTGGCCCTTTTTCGAAGCCTTCGCCCTCCTCTCGCCCGACTTCTCCGGCGACGCCCTCGCCGTGGAAGGCCTCGTCCTCGATGCGACCCGAGGCGCCACCTCCCGCTTCGAATATGACCTTGTCCGTCCCGACGGCCTCACCTACTGGGGCGCCTTCCCCGAAGTGGAATGGACGGGGCTGTGGCCCCTCTGGAGGTCCTACCAGAGCCTCACGGGCAAGCCCATGGCCTCGGGCATCTACCTCGAAGCCAGGCCCGATTGGCCCGCGCGGCGGTTCACCTGTCTGATCCCCGTGGACCTGCGCGGCGGGACCCTGCCCTTTCCGGCCGCCCTCGAAGTGCGGGCCCCCTTCGCCAAGCCCGCCGTGTGCTGGGTCCAGGAGCGCGCCCCCTTCCGCGAAGCCAAGCCCGCCGGACAGGGCCGCTGGTCCCTCGACGGAATCACCCAGAAACGCGGCCAGGTGCCCGTGCGCGTCCTCTTCTTCAGCGACGCCGTCCCGCCGCGCGCGGGCGTTCGAGTCACCCTCGTCCGCGAGTACAAGCCCCTGTGAGCGGTCTTTGGCGCCGCCGCCGCGGCCGTGAAAGGCTGGATGCCTTCGTAGGGGCGGCCCTCCGCCGCCGCCCCAGGGAGGGCACGGAGGCCCTCCCCTACGGGAACCGCAGGCGGGCGTAATACCCGCTCCCGTTTCTGCAGCGCCTGCCTGTAACAGGCAGGTGGCCGCCCCGGACGCGACCACCCTTGCATCGCAGGTACCCGGTCCCTAGAATTCCCAAGAGGCGAGCCCATGGACATGGAAACACTCGCAACGTGGATTAAGGAAGAGAACGCAGAGACGCGGCGCCACTTCGACGAGAAGGCGGCTGAAACCCAGCGCCACTTTGACGAAAAGGCCGCGGAAATGGGCCGCCACTTCGACGAGAAGGCCGCCGAAACCCAGCGCCACTTCGATGTCGTTGCCGAGAGCCTGAAGTCGGACATCCGCGTCATCGCGGAGGGTCACGGCGTTCTCGTCGAAAAGATAGACCACCTGGACACGCGGATGGACCACCTGGAAACCAAGGTGGACCTCCTGGACACACGAATGGACCACCTGGAAACCAAGGTGGACCACCTGGACACACGGATGGACCACCTGGAAACCAAGCTGGACGGTTTCATCGTAGAGACACGCACCAATTTCGACGAAGTGCGCGCCGCCATCAAGTTCTCCTACGCCGAACTCGACCGGCGCGTCTCGCACCTCGAATCCACCATCAAGACCATCGACGCACGAGTCAGCCGTCTCGAATCGCGAGCGTAGGGCGCGACCAACCGCCACTATCCCCCCGGCCGAGGTCTTCGAAGGCAAGCCCTACGCCGTAGCGGCCTTTGCTTGCCAAAGGCCGGCCCCTCGGCCGATGCGAGCATCGGCCGCTACGAATACCGTCCCACGGCTCACGTCTTGCACCGGATGCGGGCATCGGCCGAGTAATTCATCTTTCTTGGGGTTCTCCATGGTTCTTTCTCCCGAAGCCGAACGTCTGAAAAGTGCCATCGAGCACCGCACGGCCACGGTGGCCGTCCTCGGCATGGGCTATGTGGGCCTGCCCCTGGCCATGGCCGCCCATGACGCGGGGTACCGGGTGGTGGGCTACGACATCGACGCGGACAAGGTGGACAAGCTCAACCGCGGCGAGTGCTACATCCAGCACATCCGGCCGGGCAAGGTGGCCGAGATGGCGGCCTCGAACCGCTTCAGAGCCACCTGCGACGCCGAGGCCCTCCGTGCCGCCGACGTGCTCATCGTCTGCGTGCCCACTCCGCTCACCAAACAACGCGAACCCGACATGCGCTTCGTCGACGCCACCACCGAGACCATCGCCCGAATCCTCCGCCCGGGACACCTCGTGATCCTCGAATCCACAACGTATCCCGGCACCACCGACGAGCGCCTCAAGGTCCGCCTCGAATCCGTCCCGTGGCAGGCCTCGCCAGACTCCGATCCCCAAATTCGCAATCCCAATTCCCAAATCCCAAATGCCCATTCCCTTGCCACTGCCCAAATCCCAAATTCCAAATCCCAAATCCCCATTGCCTCATCGGGCCGCAATCTCCTCTGCGGCGAAGACTTCTTCCTCGCCTTCTCCCCCGAGCGGGAAGACCCGGGCAACCCCAACTACGGCACCACCAACACCCCCAAGGTCGTGGGCGGGGTGGACCCCCTCTCGGGCGACCTGGCCCAGGCCTTCTACGCGGCCATCGTGCAGAAGGTCGTCCGCGTCCGCGACGCCCGAACCGCCGAGGCCGCCAAGCTCACCGAGAACATCTTCCGCGCCGTCAACATCGCGCTGGTGAACGAACTCAAGATCCTCTACGACAAGATGGGAATCGACGTCTGGGAGGTCCTCGACGCCGCCGAAACCAAGCCCTTCGGCTTCATGCGCTTCAACCCCGGCCCGGGATGGGGCGGCCACTGCATTCCCCTCGACCCCTTCTACCTCACGTGGAAGGCTAGGGAGTACGGTCTCACCTCCGACTTCATCGAGCACGCCGGCAAGATCAACCGCCGCATGCCCGAATATGTCATCGAGAAATTGATTCTCGCCCTCAACGACCGGGGAAAGTGCATCAAGGGCGCCAAGATCCTCCTCCTGGGCATCGCCTACAAGAAGGACATCGACGACCCGCGGGAAAGCCCCGCCTTCGAGATCCTCGACCTCCTCCTTAAACACGGCGCCGAGGTGAGCTACCATGACCCCCACATTCCAGAACTTCCAAAGATGCGCGAGTGGCCGCACCTGCCCTCGCTGAGGTCCATCGCCCTCACCGCCTCGACCCTCGAACGCCACGACGCCGTCCTGATCGTCACCGACCACCGGGCCGTGGACTACGACGCCGTCCTCAGCCACGCCCCCCTCGTCGTCGACACCCGCGGCGTGTACCAGGGCCAGAACGGGAAGGTGGTCAGGGCGTGAAGGATTTGGTGTATTGTGTTTGGTGAATGGTGTTAGGATAAAGATGCGAGGCGAGAGGTACGAAGGAAGGGTGAAAACGCAATAGGATCTGGCGGTCTGGCAGCGAGCGATGGACCTTGCCGAGGCGGTGTACTTGGCTACCCGGTCCTTCCCCAAGGAAGAGACCTTTGGACTCTCTTCCCAGGTGAGACGGGCGGTGATCTCAATCCCCGCCAACATTGCCGAAGGAGCCGCCCGCCACGGAACCAAGGAATATCTTCAATTTCTCTCGATTGCCCGGGGCTCACTGGCCGAACTGCAAACACTTCTTGAACTGGCCCAGCGGATCGGATTTCTCTCGAGTAGCCAGGCCGGGTCCCTTAACCCTCTGGTGAAAGAAGTATCGGCCCTGCTCGGTGGGCTCATCGCCTCCCTGCGCCGCCGTACTTCTATCTCTCCCAAACCCTGAGCACCAAACACTAAACACCAATCACCAAACACTTCCCCCGGATGCCCCCCATGCCTCTCCTCGACTGGTCCGCCGTCGCCTCCGACCCCCGCTTCCGGCCCCTTCGCGGCGCCGCCGTCCTCGTGACGGGAGGTGCCGGCTTCATCGGCTCGCACCTCGTGGACGCCCTGCTGGCCCTGGACTGCCGCGTCACCGTTCTGGACAACCTCCTCACCGGGAGGCCGGAAAACCTCGCCCACCTTTTTGCGGAACCCGACCGGGGATGCCTGCGGCAGTGGAAGGAGGAAGCCGACCCACGCCATTCTGAGAGAAGGCCCGAAGGTCTCCAGGGGGCCGAAGGCCGGCTCATCTTCTTGTTCGGCGACCTTCGAAGCCCGGAGGCCTGCCGCCGGGCCTGCGACGGTGCTCGCTGGGTCTTCCACCAGGCGGCGCTGGGATCGGTTCCCCGGTCGCTGGAGCACCCCGCCGAGACCCTCGACGTCAACGTCGGCGGCACCGCCCGGCTCTTCGAGGCGGCCAGGGACGCCGGTGTGCGCCGCGTCGTCTACGCCTCCTCCTCCAGTGTCTACGGGGACAGCGAGACCCTTCCCAAACGGGAAGGGGAGGAAGGCAACCCCCTGAGCCCCTACGCCCTCTCCAAGGTCATGGACGAGCGCCTGGCCGAGATTTTCAACCGTTGCTACCAGATGGAATTCATCGGACTGCGGTACTTCAACGTCTACGGACCACGCCAGGACCCCGACGGGCCCTATGCCGCCGTCATCCCGCGATTTTTCAAGGCCTGCCGAAACGGCGAAGCCCCCGTCATCTACGGCGACGGCGAGCAGACGCGAGACTTCACCTTCGTGCAGGACGCCGTCCGCGCCAATCTCCTCGCGGCGGCGGCCCCGGAAGACGCCTGCGGCCGTGCCTACAACGTCGCCGCCGGGCGAACCGTATCGATCCAGGAACTGGCCACCCGCATCGCTGCCTGTTACGACTCCCCGTTGGCCCCCCGCTACGAGCCCACCCGACCGGGGGACGTGCGCCATTCGTTGGCGGAGACCTCCTCGGTACAGAAGAACCTACAATGGAACGCTTCCTTCGACCTGGCGCAAGGTCTTCACACGCTGCGAGCGACGGGGGAACCATGACCTATTTCAAACACGAATCGGCCTATGTGGACGAGCCCTGCGAAATCGGCGACGGGACCAAGATTTGGCACTTCTGTCACATCCAGAAGGGGGCGCGGATCGGCTGCAACTGCGTCTTCGGGCAGTACTGCAACGTCGCCAACGACGTCGTGATCGGCGACAACGTCAAGGTGCAGGACAACGTTTCGATCTACACCGGCACGGTGATCGAGGACGATGTCTTTCTGGGACCTTCGTGCGTCCTCACCAACGTCACCAACCCTCGGTCCCAGGTCAACCGGCACAGCCTGTACGAGAAGACGCTGCTCCGGCGCGGCTGCTCCATCGGAGCTAACGCCACCGTCGTCTGCGGGATCACGATCGGGCGTTACGCCTTCATCGGGGCCAGCGCCGTCGTGACCCGCGATGTCCCCGACTACGCCCTCATTTTGGGTGTGCCGGCCCGGCAGGCGGGGTGGGTGTCCCGCCACGGCTTGCCCCTTAGCGATCCCGACCGTACCGGCGTGTACACCTGTCCCGAGAGCGGGCTGCGCTTCAAGGAGATCGAGGCGGGAATCCTGCGGTGCTACGCCCCATGAAACGTGTAGGGCGGCCCGAAACCCATCCCCGCTTCGGGCTCTGCTGGGTAGGGGTCGTATCTCGCACGATGCGTTCTCTCAGGGAGACTAGCTAAAAAGTGGCTCGACCCGTGAAGACCAACCAGCCACGCATTGCGCTTGTTGTTCCCCGCTTCCCGGCACCGTCCGAGACGTTTATCGTCAACAAATTCCTGGGGCTCCTCGATCGGGGCTTCGATGTGCACGTCGTGGCGGGGCGAATTGAAGGACAGTTGTTCGCTCGTTTCCCCGCGCTGGCCGCTAACCGGGGGGCTATGAGGCGCCTCCATACCTCATGGCCCACGAGTCCGCGCGCCGTAGTTCCCATGCTAGCCCCTGGAGCGGCGTTTGCCCTGCTTGCAAGGCGGGGCGAATGCGTACTTCTTCGTTATCTTACTGGCCTCCGAGAGAAGGGGGCTGTGGAAAGGCTGAAAGCATGGTACATCGACGCGGCCGTGGCGGCCCTACGTCCAGACGTTGTCCACTTCGAGTTCGGCGCGCTTGCTGTGGACCGAATGCACCTGAAGCGCTTGCTCAAGACGAAAATCACCGTCAGCTTCAGAGGTCACGACATCAGCTACGTGGGCCTCGGCTGCCGGGATCATTACAAGGAGGTATGGGAGAAGGCCGAGAGGGTTCACTTCCTCGGGAGCGATCTCCTCGAGAGAGCTAGACGCCGTGGCTTTCCTCCCGGGGTGCCTTACGATCTGATTCCTCCGGGAATCGACACTACCGCCGTGGACCCAGGCCGCGCTAGGGAGCGGAGCCACCTGCAGGTTGATCAGCAACCAGTGAGGATCTTGAGCGTCGGGAGGCTGCACTGGGCCAAGGGCCACGAGTACGCGCTGCACGCGCTGGCACTATTGAAGGCATCGGGCGTCCCATTCGAGTTCAGGCTCATAGGGGCCGGCGCACATGAATCCGCAGTGCGCTTTGCATGCACCGATTTCGGCCTGGAGCACGACGTGCAATACCTGGGCGAGCGTCGTCACAGCGAGGTCATCAGCGAGATGCAGGCAAGCGACATCTTTCTCCACGCCTCGGTCTCCGAGGGGTTCTGCAACGCCGTGCTCGAGGCGCAGGCGATGATGTTGCCTGTAGTGTGCAGCGATGCAGGCGGACTCGCAGAAAACGTACAGCACGGTGTTACGGGCTTTGTTGTGCCAAAGCGGGATCCGCACGCCCTCGCGGAGGCGCTGCTCAAGTTGGCCCGCGATCCTGGCTTGCGGAACCGGATGGGGGTGGCCGGCCGCGAGCGAGTGGAGAGGGAGTTCTCACTCGAGGCGAATATCGCTCGGTTTGCTGCGTTTTACGAGAGGGCGATGGCCGGCCGCGATCCTGGCACTGAGTGAGCGGAGCAGTAGTGCCTGCAATCGAAGGAATCCGGAGAATGTCCAACCTGAAGGGCGCACTGAAACAGGCCACCCACAAAGCCGACACCCTGCATCGCCTCCTGCTCGGGTGCCCGCCCCGGCTCGTGGAGGCGGAACTGGCAGGGCGCCGACTGCTTGTGCGCGAAGGCGCGGTTCGGTCGAGTCCCGACTACGACGACGCATGGCTCTTCTGTGCCGCGGCTGAAGCGCGGACGATCTTCGACATCGGATGCAACATCGGTCAGTCGGCCATGATCGAAATGGTTGCAGGCCCCCCCAACCTGCTCGTGCTGGTGGATGCCAACCGGGAGGCGTTGACGATCGCGGTGGAAAACTGCTGCAGGAATGGTTTCGAGTCCGAGGTGCGGGCGGCGTGCGCCTTTCTCTCGAACGTGGCGGGGGAAACCGTACGCCTTTACACGACCGACCTGGGTGCCGCAGGGAGCAAGTACGAGGGCCACGCGAAGACCGCTGCCCGGCGCGACTCGTTCCTCATGGTCACGACAACCACCCTCGATCATCTGGCGGATCGTTTTGGGGCGCCGGACTTGGTCAAGGTGGATGTCGAGGGGGCGGAGTGCGAAGTCTTGGGCGGTGCCACGCGCCTGGCGAAGACTGCCTCTCCTCGATTCCTCATCGAGGTTCATTCGCCTCCGGAACTCCCTATGGTTGAAAACACCCGTCGAATCCTGAGTTGGTGCCAGGAAAACGGGTATCGGGCGTTCTATCTGGCCGGTCACGAGGTGCTGGATGAACCTCGTCAGATGGCGCACCGTGGCCGGTGCCACCTTCTTCTTCAGCCGGCCGATGTGCCCTGGCCCGTCTGGGCGACGGAGGTCCCTCAGGGAGTCGATCTCGAACAGGCACGACGTTACATCGAAGCGCAACAGGCCAGCCGCAGCGGAGACCATGAGCCATCCCTCTCGTGACCGTGTCAAAAGGCACGTAGGGGGGCGACTCGCCTGGTACGCCCGTGCCGCGACGGAGGCGTTCTGGGAGGATTATTGGAGGCTGACGGTCACACCACGCGCCTTTGAGGAAGCGCCGGCGCGCATCGAAAGCATGCGAACGGGGCGGGCGCTTTTAAGGCACCTGTCGCAGACTGGGATGCACCTCGAGGCCGGATGCGGCCCGGGGTTCTGGGTCCACGCCTTGCGCAGCCGGGGCTTCCGAGTGTGCGGGTTGGATTTCTCCGTTACACCTCTTCTGGCGGCGACGGCGGTGCAACCGGGGCTTCCACTAGCCGCGGCAGATGTGCTTTGTTCGCCGTTCGGCGACGAGGTCTTCGATTCGTATCTCTCCTTCGGGGTGATCGAGCATCGCGAGGCAGGCCCCGAGCCGTTCCTCCGGGAGGCTTACCGCGTCCTCAAGAGCGGCGGCGTACTCGTCGTGTCGGTTCCTTCGTTCGGCCCCATCCGGCGCTGCAAGGCGGCGCTTGGGGCCTATCGCGGCGGCCCCCCTGCGGGCCTCTCGTTCTACCAGTACGGTTTCACGCGCACCGGGCTCGAGCAAATCCTCCGACAAGCGGGGTTCGATCCCATCGAGGCCTTCTACGAGAGCCCCCATCGACTGCTTCAAGAGGAACTGCCGGGCTACGCCGAGCAGGCCCGGCGCCGCGGCGGAAGGCACCTCAAGCGCCTTGCCGAAACCGTGCTCGGACGCCTTGACGGACATATGCTTGTGATCGTGGCGAAAAAGGTCCTGTTCGAACGGTGACAACCAACGGGGGGGGCATGGCAAGGGCTGGAGCGGATGGCCCCTGAAGACAGGGGGCCTCGGCCACAAGACCTGACCGCGCGCGCAAGGCGGGGCGGCGGCGTTCTGTTCGCCCGCCAGGGGGTTCAAGCCGCGGTGCAGTTTGCGGCATCCGTCGCGCTCGCCCGGCTTCTCGCCCCCGAGGAGTTCGGCGTCGCAGCGCTTGCGGCCGCCTTCTCGGCGTTCCCCCAGCTCTTCGGCGATCTGGGCCTGGGGACGTACCTCATCCAGGCCCGCGAGGCCGACGGGGACCTGTTCCGTCGGCTGTTCAGCATCGGTCTCGTGCTCTCCGTCGTGCTCGCCGCCCTACAGTGCGCGCTCGCGTTCACGGCGGCGGCGTACTACGGCGACCAGCGGGTCACGGGGGTGCTGCTCGTCTCTTCCCTCGGGCATCCGGGGCACGCCCTGTGGTCGCTCCACGAGAAGTGGCTCCGCCGCGCCCTCCGGTTCCGGGCCGCTGCGGTCCTTTCCGTCGTTTTCAACCTTCTTGCCGTGGGTGGGTGCGTGGCGATGGCCGCCATGGGATTTTCTTACTGGAGCCTCGTCTGGCCGCCGGTCCTCGCCCATTTCGCCATCGCGCCCGCCTATTGGGTTGTCTCGAGGCAGGCGCCCCTTCCACGGTTCGGGTTCGCGCCCGGCGAGCGGCCACGGGATCTGGTCTCCTTCAGTGCCTTCAGCACCGGAAATTCCCTGCTCGGCTACGTGGCCAACAACGCCGACTACCTGCTCATCGGCCGCATGCTCGATGCCGAGGCCCTCGGCTTCTATACCTTCGCCTACACGAAAGCCTTCACGTTCAGCAAGAAGGTGCTGGCCACGGCAGGGGAACTTGCGCTCCCCGTGTACGCTGCGGCGGCGCAGGAGCGCGAGCGCCTGGAGCGCGGGTTCTACAAGGGCCTGTCGCTGATGCTGCTCGTCAACGTGCCCCTTGCGGGCCTGCTCGCCGCGCTGGCGCCGGTCTTGATCCCCCTGGTCTTCGGCGAGCGCTGGTTGCCCTCCGTGCTGCCGTTCCAGATCCTGTGCGTCCATGCCGCAGTGAACGCCCTGACCTCGCCCATCGACTCGGTGAGCTACGCGATCGGCAGACCGGACATCAACTTCAAGATCGTCTCCGGCATGGTGGCCGTGCTCGTGGCGGCGTACGCGGTGGGTGCCAAGGCAGGGGGGATCGTCGGCGTGGCGGTGGCGGTGGCTGCGGTGAAATCGGCCGCCTCGATCGCCAAGTCGCTCTGGGTTTTCCGTGCGCTCGGGTGGAACTGGTTTCGGTTCGCGAGCCTGGGTGGCGTGTCGCTTGCCATCAGCCTTGCGGCGGCCTGTGCCGCGGGCACGGTGACCTTCCGAATCGTCGATCTTCCTCCCGTCCCAGCCCTCCTTTTCGGCGGCACAGCCTTCCTGTTCGTTTACCTCGTCGGTATGGCCATGATGCAGAGAGACGTGCTGCGGGGTGCATGGAAATTGGCCGTTGGAGACCACGAAGGATAGATGGGCCACATTGATGAATGGGTTCCCATTAAATGTGCCGCCAAGGAAGGGTCAGCACTGGATGACACCCCCGGACCGATGAGGAAGAGCATGCAGGCCGCACGCGATCGAAGAGGACTTCGAGCGGGCAACACCGGCGAGGCCGGGTTGCCCCAGGTTCTTCTCGTCGGCCTGGGTTGGCCGGTGCCGACCTTCATCGCGCGGCGCGTGGCGGTGTTGGCCGACCTCGGGGTGCCGGTCGTCGTGGCGTGCGACAGGCGCGCCGCGAAGGACGTATTGCCAAAGGGGGTGCGAGTCGTTCGCGAAATGAGCAGGGCAAGGGGCCTGCTGGCGCTGGCGTGCAGGAGTGCCACCCGCCCTGGCCAAGTCGCCGCGCTGTTGCGCGAGATTCCAGGCACGGGGCGCGAGAAACTGTACTTCCTGTCCCGGCACCCGTACCTCGTTTCGATTTCCAAACCGAATCTTATCCATCAGCAATGGATCGGATCGGCGCAGACGTGGGCAACGGTGGCGCGGGCGCTGGGTGTGCCCCTGGTGGCCAGCGCGCGCGGATCGCAGGTCACTCTTGAACCCCACGACGCCCGTAAGCGCCTGACCATCCAACGTTGCCTTGCGGCGGCGGATGCAGTCCATTGCGTCTCCGACAGCATCCTCGAGCGGTGCGCAGTGCTGGGCGCTGAGCGCGAAAAACTATTCGTTAATTACGGTGGAATTGACACGGAGCGCTTCGCTACTCTTGCCGGTCGGATGAACCGCACGAGTGATGCAGATACTCTGCGGCTGGTGACCGTCGGTTCGCTGATCGCAAGAAAGAACGTTGCCGCACAACTCCTCGTGCTTCGGTCCCTGCGGGACGCCGGCGTCTCGGCGAATCTGACGGTGGTCGGCGGGGGGCCTGATGAGCTTGCCCTCAAGCAGATGGCGTCTTGCCTCGGTGTCGGTGAGGCCGTGGAATTCGCCGGCGCACAACCGGACGATGCGGTCATCCGGCACCTCCAGGCAGCCGACGTGTGCCTTTCCACGAGCGTGGCCGAGGGGCTTGCCAACAGCATCTTGGAAGCGGCCTCGTGCGGTCTGCCTGTCGTGGTCTTCGATTGCGAAGGGATGCGCGAGGTGATTCAAGACGGGAGTACGGGGTTCGTCGTGCCCTTCGGCGATCTGGCGGGGATGGTGGACCGGTTGACAATACTGGCGAAGGACAGTGCGGCGCGCCTCGCCCTGGGTGCCGCGGGTCGGGAGTGGGTGCGTGCGCGCTTCGAGGCACGGAGGTGCGCGCAGGAGATGATCGAGCACTACCGGAGGATTGTTTCGCGTAGGAAGTGGTGATGCAAGAAGCGAGCGCGAGGAGCCGCCCGAAGCGGGTCCTGGTCTTCGGCCACGAGATCGGCGGGCAGATGCAGTTGCTGGCCGAGGGCCTTCGCCGCAGGGGGATCTTAGCGACAGCGGCAGCGGTCAACGAGGACTTCCGGAGGTTCCGTTGCGACGTGCAGATGGGCGTGTCCGACGCCCGAATCCGAGATGCACTGTCGAAGTGGTCCTTCGGCCTTTTCGCGGCCAGCTCGTACGATGTCTTCCACTTCTTCTGGGGGGTGAGTCTCTTCGCGCTCTGGCGCTGGCACTTGCTCGACCTCCCGCTGTTGCGGCGGATGAACAAGCGCGTGCTGGTCCACTTCCGGGGTCTTGATGTCGTGGACATGTCCACCTTCGATCGCGCACGGGAAGCGGCGCGTCAAGGGGGGAGCGGCGACGCCCACGTGCGGCTGACGAGCCGGCCCGACCAGTTGAAAAAGTTGAGAATCTGGCGCCGGTGGGCGGATGCGCTCCTGATCTCCGAGCCCGACCTGTGGGACGTGGTTCCCGAGGCAATCCTCTCGCCGCAAGTCGTGGAGATGTCCAAGTGAAAGCGCGTGACTCCGATCCGGGAGAAGGGAGAGATCACCATCGTGCACGCCCCGACGAACCGGAGAAAGAAGGCCACCGAATTCGTCATCGCAGCGTGCCACGCGGTGTGCAGCAAGGGTCTGCCGGTGCGGCTCGAACTCATCGAAGGCATGCCATACAACGAGGTGAGAAGGGCCTGCGAGAGCGCCGACATCGCGGTGGATCAGGTACTCTACGGGTGGAACGGCAAGTTCTCGCTGGAGATGATGACCATGGGCGTCCCGGTGGTGTGCTGCATCCGCGACTATCTGCGCAGCTTCCGGCCCGATCTTCCGATCGTCAACGCGAATCCCGACAATCTCGCGCAGGTGCTCGAATCGCTCGTCCTCGATAGGGCGCGTCGCCCCCAACTCGCACAGGAGGGCCCCGCCTATGTCAGTAAGTACCACAGTCTCGACGTGATTCTCGACCAGCTGCTCGGCATTTACGGCATCGAGGAGGGAAAACCGATCGATGCCTGCTGGCTCAACCTCTCTCGGCGCACGGAAGCTCAGCCTGTCGAGTCAGGCCGCACCGCCTCTGATGCCTGACCCCTTCGTGCTCACGGTGTCCGGGCTCGATGAAGGGGGACATCGAGTCGGGACCCCCGTGGCTATCGGCTCATTCGACAAACTTCAGGGTGCTCTTGAACATCTGTCGAGGGAGGGCGGACGTTCCCCGTGGCTATGGCTTCGCGACGGACCGCACGACGCCATCGATCCGGCCGGAGCGCTGCGGGCGACGAAGCCGTCCGTGGACGTACTGCATGCCGGCCTATCGAACGGTCTCGCTAGTCTTCCCCACCTTCTCCGGTTCGTGCAGCCCACATGGATGCTCCAGGCCGATGCCCCGGCGAGCGTCGAGTCCAGCTCGTGGAGAGTGTCGCTGCGATCGTGCCTGATTCGAGCGGAAGTTCTCCTCCAGATGGGCGGCCCCTGTGCGGACTTTGAGATGCCAGAGGCTTCCTGGCTCGATTGGGGACTCCGATGCGTGCGCGCGGGGGTGATCCTGCGCCACGTGCCATCCCTTGCACTCCCCCCCACGCTCCGGTCGCCCGTGAGCCTTCCCGTGGACGATGAAGTGCGCCTTGTGGTGCGGAATTTCGGCTTCAAGTGGGCGCTCTGGGCGTTGGGCAGGGCGCTTCGCACGGGGGCCATGCCGGTGGCTCGCGTCTCGCGAGGAATGGCTGCGGCCTTGCGGATCCGGAAGGAACCGCAGCTAACCGTTCCCGCGTATCGGAGGCCGGTGGCGGAGGCTCCTGCGACCTTGGCGCAGGCCAAGGTCAGTGTCCTGATCCCCACGCTGGACCGCTATCCGTACCTCGAGACGTTGCTCGGTCAGTTGGAGAAGCAGACCGTCCCCCCGCACGAGGTCATCGTCGTGGACCAGACCGAGCCAGGTTTCCGGCGGTTCGACCTCCCCGGGCGCTACCCCGGCCTGTGCATCCAGTGGCTGACGATGGACCAGCCGGGCCAGTGTTCCTCAAGAAATGAAGGCCTGCGAAAAGCAAGTGGAGAGTGGATTCTTTTCCTGGACGACGATGTGGAGGTCCCCCCCGACTTCCTTCAACGGCATCTGTCGGTGGCTGAGCAATTCGGGGCCGATGCGGTCAGCGGGACGGTGTACGAGCCGCCCGAGGAGCGTGGTGCCTCGAGTGAGGAAGACCGGATCCGGGTTTCCGACGTCTTCCCCACGAATACGACCCTTCTCAAGAAAGAAGCTTTGGCCCCTGCAGGACTTTTCGATCTTGCGTACGACAGGGGACAGGTAGAGGACGCGGATTTGGGGATGCGGCTTTACCTCTCTGGTACACTCCTCCTCCTCGACGAGGGGAATTGCATTCTCCACCACCACGCGCCGCGAGGCGGACTGCGGTCACACGGTGCCCGCGTTGTCACCCGCGCCATGGCCAAGCGAAGCCCGTGGCACACGGCTTTACCCTCTGCATGGGATTTCTACCTTGCGTTGCGGTACTTCGGAGAGGACGCGGCGCGCGAAGTGGAGGCGCTCGCGGTGTTGCAGTCGTTCTCGACAGGGGGTTCGGCATGGCGCCGGATCCTCCGTGTCGCCGTCGGTTTCGCTCTGCTCCCTGCGACAATCGCAAGGGTTCTCGCCGCGCAGCGTGTCGGCGAACGGCTCGCCGATCAGGGGCCGAACATCCCCTCGATGGCGAGCGGCGCGCGAGGCGACGAAGTCGACTTCGTGCGGGATGAGACATCAAGCCCAGCCGCCCGATGACGCACCACGTTTTCAGGTGAGGGCTGTCCCCCGGGCGTGTTACTGGTTGGGGCAAGGGATGAGAGGGTTGCGGAAGGTGTCTATGCATGACGAGCGAGGGGACCGCGATAATCGCAGCATGTCGGCCTTTCCAGTCGTGATTCACGCGACCGAGTTCCCTCCCGGGCCGGGGGGGATCGGGACGCATGCGTGCGCGCTGGCGCGGGGTTTGGCGGGCTTTGGCTTTCAGGTGCACGTGTTGGTTCCCATCGCCAACGTGAATACAACTGCAATCCACGAGTTCGCCAGCAAGGAGCGCTATGCGATCTCGGCGATGCCATTCCGCTCCCCCCGTGTGCTCGAGGGCGCCTTGCGTCTACGTGAGGTCGTTGCGACGTTGCGCCGCCTGCGCGGGCGCACGAGGGGTGCGCCCCATCCCTGCCTTATCGCGAGCGGATCGCAGGCGTTGTGGGTTGGTTCCGTGGCAGCAGCGTTAACCGGATCGCCGTGCATGGCGGTTGTCCACGGCAGCGAGTTGGATAGCCGCGTAAGATGGGAGCGGGCACTCATGGGCATCGCCCTTCGTCGTTGCAGCGCAGTTGTTGCCGTCTCCGAGTTCACGGCTCGCTATTTGCAGAGATTCCCCGTACGCCCCGATCGCGTCCACGTGATTCCGAACGGCGCGGACGCCTCTGTATTCGGTTGCCCGACTAATCGCAATGAAGCAAGGAAAGCGCTTCGCGAAAAGCTCGGCTTGGGCGCTGGACCGATATTGTTGACCGTCGGGAACGTGGGCCCCCGCAAGGGTCAGGAGGTCGTGATCCGCGCGCTGCCTGAAATCAAGAGGCACTTTCCTGGCGTAACGTACCTGATGGTGGGGCTGCCCACCTTCATGGCGGCGTACAGCCGCCTCGCCGCCGACCTAGGCGTTGCCGCACATGTCCGCTTTCTAGGCGTCGCGACGCCGGTCGAACTGAACAAGGCCTACAATGGCGCCGACCTCTTCGTCATGGTGAGCCGGCACACGGGCGAAGGGGATTTCGAAGGGTTCGGCATTGCCGCCGTGGAAGCCGGCCTGTGTGGCCTGCCGAGCGTGGTGACCAGAGACTGTGGGCTCGTGGAAGCCATCGAGGAGGGAGTCACCGGGGTTGCGGTGAACCAAGATGATCCTGTTGGGACTGCAGCCGCTATCGTCAGCTTATTGGCTGATCCAAGGCGATTGCGGGAGATGGGAGACAACGCACGGGCCAGAGCCCTGCAATCCCAGACGTGGGACTCCATCGTACCCCGCTACGCGCGACTTATTAGGAATCTGATGGGCGAAACTGCATGACTCGAATGCTTGTTGTTTCCCACACCGATCACTCCCGGGAGGGAGGGGTCTGGTATGGGTGGGGCCCGACCGTGAGGGAGGTGGACGCCCTCGCAGCAGCCGTTGGCGATGTAGTGCACGTCTGCGTTGCCTCCCCGGAGCCTCCGACAGGCGCCTCGTTGCCGTATCGCTCTGGAAAAGTCAGGGTCAGCGCCGTTCCAGGGGCAGGCGGCTCTTCGCTTTGGGACAAGCTCCGGGTCTTTGTGCGGTTCCCCGGCTATGCGCAGGCGATTTTGCGTGAGCTGTCCCGGGTCGACGCCGTCCACATCCGCGCCCCGGCCAACATCAGCCTGCTGGCGATGGTGCTCCTTGCCTTCGTGCGGCGGCCCACGAAGCGCTGGATCAAGTACGCCGGCAATTGGCAGCCCCAAGGGCGCGAGCCGCTCTCCTACCGCTTTCAGCGGTGGTGGCTGGAACGCAACTTCGCGCGCGCGAAGGTCACCGTCAACGGTCGCTGGCCCGAACAGCCGCCCCACATCGTCACGTTCCCGAACCCGTGCCTTACAGAGGAGCAACTCAAGAGTGCCCATGCAATAGCGCGCTCGAAACGTCTGTATTCACCAGCGAAGCTCCTCTTCGCAGGGACACTTCTTCCGGAAAAGGGGGCACGCCTCGCAATCGACGCTTTTCAAGTGCTCAGAGAATCTGGTGTTCAAGCTGAACTTGCAATTGCAGGCGACGGACCTGCGCGGCTGGAGCTCGAAGACTATGCACGCCGGAAGGTTGGGCCGAGTGACATTTCCTTTCTCGGGTACGTGGCCCATATGGAGTTGTTTCGAGAGTTCGAGTACGCACACTTTGCGATACTCCCATCAAGTTCGTCCGAGGGTTGGCCGAAGGTGCTGGGCGAAGGCATGGCCCACGGGGCCGTGCCGATCGCCAGCGCCGTGTCGAGCATTCCGCAAGTGCTGGCGGAGGCGGGGTGCGGCCGCGCGGTGGCGTCCTTCGATCCCCACGAGTATGCGCGTGCGATCCTGGACTACCTTGAGGAGCCGGAGCGTTGGCGCAGGGAGGTTGAGGCCGGGTGCGCCTACGCCGAACGATTCACCTACGAGGCGCATGTACAGCGGGTGAAGGACCTGCTGGGGCTGGATGAGAATCCATGAGGTCCAAATGATACAGGCCCCCTATGCCAGGAACGAGGCTGGGACAGCGCCCGTTAACTGGCCCCGAGCGCTGACCAGACCGGCGGTGCGCGTGCGACCCGAAGCGGCGTGGCGCACCCCGGCTTGGATTGTCCTCCACATGCTGCTCGGCGTTGTCCTGCGCGCGAGCCCCCTCGCCGCGCTGGTTCACGGCGCTGTGGTGACGGCTGCCGCGCTCGTCGTGGGGGCGACGGGAGGCCTGCCGGCGGTGACGCGCGTGATCGTCTACGCTGCGGCCAGCCAGGTGCTGTGGCGGATGAGCGGAGCGCCACTCCCCCACATGCTCGGGATGTACGCCGTGATCGCCGCCGCGGGCCTTGCCGCCCTGCGCCACCGTCGTCGGCTGCCGTTGGTCGCCATCCTTTACTTTCTGCCGCTCTTACCTTCTTCCGTGTTAACCGTGCTGGCACTCGGAGACGCGGAGCGGGCTCGGCAGCTTCTCGCCTTCAACCTCGCGGGGCCGGCAACTCTGTTCGCCGTTCTCTGGCTGATGGAAAAGCGGGATTTCCGACTCGACATCTGGAAGCTGGTGGAGACCGGCTTAGGCCCTCTCGCAGGCGTCGCCACCGCCTCCTTCTGGTACATGAGGAGCCTTGGTGCGATCCAATTCGAAACAGAATCCAACTTCGCGGCGAGTGGCGGCTTCGGTCCCAACCAGGTGGCCTCGGCACTCTCCCTAGGAATTGTTCTCTTAATCGCCATCCTGTGGCTGCGGCAAGGAAGAGGCAGGCCTTTCTGGATTTGGGGCTTGCTGGTGTTCCTGACGGTGCAAACGCTGTTGACCTTCTCGCGTTCGGGCATAGCGATGGTTCTCGGAGCGGCGGCCACAATGGCCCTATTCCTGTTGAGGGCCCCACGCGCCCGCGCGGCTGTGGCCATCTTCGCGCTCGTGGCTTGGGTGGGGGCCGACCGCCTTCTAGTGCCGTGGCTCGACAGCTTCACGGGAGGGGCCTTTGTGGCGCGCTACACGGACCCGCGGCTGTCCAACCGCGACGTGATCGCTCAGTCGGATCTGGAGCTGTTCCTCGACCACCCTCTGCTCGGTGTTGGCCCCGGCATGGGGACCGAGCTACGCGAGTCCCTGCTGGGCCAGAAGGTGGCCGCCCACACCGAGTTCACACGGATGTTGGGGGAGCATGGGCTGGGTGGGCTTATTTCCGTTGTGGCTCTGGTTTGGGTCACGATCCGGTCGGTCCGCCAGGCACCCCCCGGCCGGCCCCGCGGCTGGGCCTGCGGGCTTCTCGCATGGATGTGGCTCTACTTTGCGGTCCATGCGTTCCGGTTGGCGTTGCCTACCATCGCAATGCTGTTTACTTTGGCTGTCGTCGCAAACAGGGGCGCTGAGAGGGCTCGCCCTGCTTAAGGATCCGAGATCCGCGACAGCCCAGGAGTCACGGTTGAAGGACCGCACCCTTCGTCGCATCGGCGTGATCGGCCCGCTGGTGGGGCGGCATCAAGGCTACGCCACGAGTCAGGGCCTCATCTTGTCGCGGCTGTTTGCTGCCGAGGGCTACCGTGTGATCGTTGCCTCCTCACGACTCAATCGGTATGCGCGCCTCGCCGACATCGCCTGGACGCTGCTCCGGGAGGGCCGGTACGCGGATGCGGTTATCCTTGAGGTCTACGGTGGCCCGAGCTTCGTCGTCGAGTCGGTTGCAGCAGCGATCTGCCGCCTTCATCGGCTGCCTGTGATCATGGTCCTTCACGGCGGGAACATGCCTCGCTTCGTCGCAAGGTTTCCGCGGTGGGCGCGCTGGGTTATGGGGTGCGCCTCCGCGCTTGTCTCGCCCTCCCGCTACCTGAGGGAGCAGTTGGGGAGCACCGGGTACCCGATACGGATCATCCCCAACGTCATCAATCTGGCTGACTATCCACACAGGATCCGCGCGCAGGTGACACCCCGTCTACTCTGGATGAGGGCCTTTCACGAAGTTTACGACCCAACCCTTGCGATCCGAATCCTTGCCGGACTCAAGGTTAGCCATCCCGAAGCCACTCTCACGATGGCCGGCCCGGACAAGGGCCTGCTCGAAAATACGCGCGCATATGCACGTTCAATGGGCGTTGGCGACAGCGTCCGGTTTGTGGGATTCCTGGATCCCGAGGGCAAGCGCAGAGCTTTCGACGAGGCCGAGGTCTTCCTCAACACCAGCACGATCGACAACATGCCGGTGGCGTTCCTCGAGGCGTGGGCGGCGGGGTTGCCTCTCGTTACCACCGACGTGGGCGGGATCCCGTACCTGGTTCGAGATGGTGAGACAGGGCTGCTCTACCCAAGGGGTGATGCGGACGAAGCGGTGCGTGCCCTCCGCCGGCTCCTGGGTGATCCTGACCTCGCGCGCCGGCTGTCGTTGCGGGGCAGGGCGGAGGCCGAGCGGTGCGACTGGTCACAGGTGAGGCCTCAATGGGAAAGGCTTTTCGGGGAGGTTCTAAAGCCCTACACCGAAGAAGGAAGGAGCTAGCCGTGTGCGGGGTAGCAGGTATCGCGACAGCGGACGTCCGCAAGCCTGTCGAGAAGGATCGGGTGTGGCGCATGTGCGGCGCCATGGTGCACCGTGGTCCTGACGACGGCGATGTCTGGGCCTCTCAGGGCATCGGCCTGGGGAGCCGTCGCCTCGCGATCCTGGACCTCTCCCCGTCCGGACGCATGCCGATGACGACCGAGGACGGGCGGTTCACCATCGTCTACAACGGCGAAATTTACAACCATCAAGAGCTGCGTGGTGCGCTCGCTGCAAAGGGGTATCGTTTTCGGACGCGTACCGATACAGAAGTGCTCCTCAGCGCCTTCGCCGAGTATGGGGAGAATGCGCTAGACCTCCTGAACGGCATGTTTGCCTTTGCCATCTGGGATAGCCACGATGCGCGGCTGTTTCTTGCCCGTGACAGGCTTGGTGTCAAGCCGTTGTACTACACGATCCAGGGCGGCGAATTGGTCTTCGCCTCGGAGGCGAAGGCACTCTATGCCGCAGGCATTCCGTTCGAGTTCGACGAGGAGACATGGCCGGAGTTGCTCCTCTTCCGGTACACGGCGGGCGAGCGCACGCCGATGCGCGGGATCCGCCGGCTCCTTCCCGGTCACTGGATGAGTTGGCAAGGTGGCGTGCTGACGACCCGGAGATGGTGGCGCCTGGCGGAGCGCGCCCGCGCGCGCGCCGAAGCGCTCCCTCCGGACCCGATCGGCTGGTTTCGCGACATATTCGACGATGCCGTCGCTCTGCGCCGTGTGGCCGATGTCCCGGTGGGCGTACTGCTTAGCGGAGGTATGGACTCCTCCTCCGTCGCGGCATCACTCCATGCGCAGGGTCATGTGCCCCTCGCCAGTTTCACGGTCCGTTTTGCCGAGAAGGGGTACGACGAAGGCGACCTCGCTAGGGAGGTGGCGGAGCGCTGCGGGCTCGACCACCACGAACTCGTCGTCGGTGATGACGAGTTGTATTCCTTGACGTGCGAGGCGAGCTGGCACCTCGACGAACCGCTGGCGCATGGCCAGGATCCTCACCTCCTCGCGATTTCCAGACTCGCAAAGCCGCTCGTCACCGTGCTGCTCTCGGGGGAAGGAGCGGACGAGACGCTGGGAGGCTATGTCCGGTACAAGCCGCTCACGGTCCTGTCTCGATTGCATCGAATCTTGCCAGCGCTGCAGGTTGGGTGCAGGTGCTCGAGTGCTTTGATGCCAAGGCACTCGCGGTTGCACAAGCTTTGCCGTTACCTGGAGGCGGGTCCGATTGAGGATCTTCCCATCTACAACGCAGCTGAGATCTTTCCCAACGAGGTTCCTAGCATGCTTAGGCCATGCAAGGAAGTGTTCGGGGCTCGGCGCGAAATCCTGGCGGAGGCGCGTTCTTATTTTCCTGGTCGCCTGGACCGTCAGGCAATGCACCTGGACATCCACACGTTTCTTGTATCTGTTCTTGATCGGAACGACCGAATGACAATGGGTGCGTCTATAGAGTGCAGGGTGCCGTTTCTCGATTTCCGGCTGGTTGAGTCGCTTGCAGCAGTTCCCAGCCACCAGGTCGTTTCCCTGACACGGAAGAAACCACTTCTCCGGGATGCGATGGCTTGTCGTCTCCCGCAAAGCGTCTTGCAGGCCCCAAAGTGGGGATTCGGAGTGCCCTGGAAACGATACCTTAGGGAGGTCGCTCCATTCAGAGCAGTCCTTGAGAGCCTGAGAGATCTTCGCCAGTCAGGCCCTGATGTTTTGGCTGGCAGGCATGTTTCAAGCGCAGTTTCGTCTTTCCTTGCTGGCGATGACACTTGCTTTCCGATCACCCAGCAGGCAATGCTTCTGTATGTTTGGTACCAGACCACGGCAACCAGGGTCCGGGCAATGCGCTTTTCTTCTTAGGGGTGTGAAGTAGCCCATGTTGACGATCCCGGCAGTGGCTGGTATTGGCCGTTCTTCCATGAGGTGTTCCTTGTACCCGTCAACGCAGCGCGGGATTGTCGCGCGTGGCCAGATTGAGCGAGTGAGCTCAAAGGTGTTGGTTGAACGAGCCGCTGTGGGGCTGATGATCTAAGCTAGCGTTTGTCGGCGGTGGCGCATCCGTGTGCAGCACGTGAGGTGTCAGGGCGTGGTTCCGGGCTTCTTGTTTGCTAGAGCAATGGCATCAGTTGTCTTGACGTATGGCGAGCGCCTCTTCGGCCAGCGGATGATGGACCGGCTGCGGTTTCTGCAGGAGGCCCAATGGTGGCCCAAAGAGAAGGTTGCCACATACCGCGACCAGCGCCTTCGAGAGCTGGTTCAAACGGCCTATCGCGAGGTGCCGTTCTATAAGTCCTTGTTTAACGGGTCCGGGGTCCGCCCTGGGGAAATCCAGTCGATTGCAGACCTGCCCAATCTGCCTGTGCTGACGAAGGCGGCGCTTCGCGCCGCGCCGCCGGCGTCGTTGGTGCGCGCTACAGGGCAGCGTGTAGCCCATGCGTGTTCGTCTGGTTCCACCGGCGAGCCGATCCGCATCGCCGAGGACGCCCGCACGGCAGGGGAGTACCGCGCTGCATTTCTGCTTGCTTTGGAGTGGGCGGGGTTCACGCCGGGGATGCCGCATGTGCAGACAGGCATGAATCTCAAGCGCGACTTTCCCCGGCGCCTGAAGGACGTGCTTCTGCGGTGTCACTATGTTTCGGCCTTTGACCTCACGGACGACCATTTGGACAAAACTCTTGCTGCGATGGAATCCAAGGGGATCCGATTTCTCTTCGGGTATCCGGGAAGCCTGTACATGCTGGCTCGCCGGGCGCGAACGCGCGGCTGGAGCGTCCCTCTGACGAGTGTAGTGACGTGGGGCGACATGCTTTTCCCACGCTACCGATCGGAAATGGAGGAAGTGTTTTCCTGCCGCGTCTTCGACACTTACGGTGTCGGCGAAGGAATCCAGGTCGCGGCGCAATGCGGCCATGGTTCCACGTATCACGTTTTCGACACCGAGGTGATCGTAGAGTTCGTCGGGGAGGACGGTGGGCCAGTTGAACCGGGACAGGGTGGGCGAATGCTCCTGACACGTTTGCACCCAGGCCCTACACCGCTCATCCGTTACGAGGTGGGTGATATCGGCGTCCGGGGGAAGGACGCACCGTGCTCATGCGGCCGGGAGCTTTCTATCCTCGTGGCCATTGAGGGGAGAGACACGGACATCGTCGTGACACCCAGCGGGAATCGCTTGATCGTTCACTTCTTTACGGGAATCCTTGAGTACTACAGGGAAGTGGCTGCTTTCCAAGTCGTACAGCAAGAGGTGGCCTCAGTCACGCTACGAATCGTTCCGGGCCCCGGGTACAACGAACGCATACAAGCTCGAATCCTCGAAGACTTGAAGGTGCACGGTGCGGATTGCGAGATCCGCGTAGAACTGGTCGATGCGATCCCTCTCTCCTCGAACGGCAAGAGACGATTCGTGGTAAGCCGGATCGCGCGAGCCGCCCAGGACTCACGATAGAAAATCTTGTCGAGGCCATGGTTCATGCAGACGGAGCGGGGGGATCTTGGGCGTGCCCCAACGGAGATAGACAGGACTATCCGATGCTGGGTGTGAACGCGAATGCGGCTCTTCTTGCTGGGCCGGAAAGCACCGGCGACACGATGCGCTGGCCGTCTGTCTCCGTCATTGTGCCGTGCAGGAATGAACAGGGCCACCTGCAGGATTGCCTCGAAAGCATCCTGATTCAGGACTATCCTACCATCCAGGAGATCTTCTTCATGGACGGCCAGAGTGAGGATCGCACGCGCGAACTCATCGTTGACGCGGCCCGACGCGATTCGAGGATCAAGCTTCTCGACAACCCATGGAAGGTTGTGCCGCATGCGTTGAACATCGGGATCGAAGCCTCGTCGGGCTCGTTCATCATTCGGATGGATGCGCACAGTACCTACCCCAGCGACTACGTGCGACGTTGTGTGGAAGGCCTTGTACACAGCGGGGCCTGGAATTACGGCGGCGTTTTCGTGAATCGAACCCGAACTGGTGCGATAGTGGCTCGCGCCATCGCCGCACTGACGAACCACCCCTTCGGTGTCGGAAATGCACACTTTCGCCACGGCACCGAGAAGCGCCGTGCCGATACGGTTCCATTTGGGTGCTTTCCGCGAGATCTTTTTTCGCGAGTCGGCCTGTTTGACGAGCGGCTCGTACGCAATCAAGACAACGAATTCAACGCAAGGATCCTCAAGGCGGGCGGTACCATCCTGTTGGATCCGGAAATCCACATCTTCTACTACAACCAGGAATCGGTGAGGGGGCTGTTCCGGCAGGCCCTGTGGACCGGGAGTTGGAATGCCATCACGCACTTCCTCTGCCCGCATGCATTTCGGTGGCGGCATGCACTGCCCGGGGCCTTCACAGCAGGGGTGGTCACGTTGCTCGCCGCGAGCGCTGGCTCCTTGGCGCTGGGCGTGGACAGGGTGGCGTTCGCAGGCCTGGTTCCGCTCCTCGCCTATTTCCTCATGACCGTGGCTTGCGGTGTGGATGTTGGGCGGCGGGAGGGCTGGCGTATCGGCACGCTGGTGCCTGCGCTGGGCTTCGGATACCACTTCACCTACGGCCTCGGGTACCTCTGGGGCTGGGTGCTCGTCGCGACGGGTCAATACCGAAAGAGGATCCCCCTATCGAGGGTTAACGCAACCGACTCGGCTGCCTCCCCGCGGCAATGCGGGAACGAGGAAACGGCCAATGGAGTGGGCGGGAGCGTATGAACGTCGAGATCAGCACCATATCTGCTTCGGATTGCTCCCGGGTTGCAGCGCTCCACCGCGCGGTCTTTCCACGAAGCGCCCTGACGCGGCTCGGACTGGAAGCGGTGCGGCGGTACTACCTGTGGCAGCTCGAGGGGCCGCACGACCACTGGTTCCGCGGGGCGTGGAAGGAAGGGCAGCTCGCCGGCTTCTGCGTCAGCGGGATTTCGCGCGGGGCGCTCGGCGGCTTTCTCGCCCGCAACCGGGGCTTTCTCGCCTGGCGCTTGGCTATCCGGCCCTGGCTGTGGGCGGACCCTCCTGTCCTAGACCGGGTGAAGACGGCGGGGCGGGCGTTAGGGATTTTGCGAAAACCCGACGCCAGACCGGGCGTTTCCTTTCCGGTTCCAACCTGGGGCATCCTCTCCATAGCCGTGGCGACGCAGTCCCAAGGATCGGGCATCGCAAAATTGCTCATGGACGATGCTGAGCAGGAGGCGTGCAGGCGTGGCTTTTGTCACATGCATTTGTCTGTAGACGTCCACAACGCACGGGCCATCCGGTTCTACGAAAAAGAGGGATGGCAGAAGGTCTTCTTAGATGGGGCATGGGCTGGCACGATGACCAAGTTGTTGCATGAAAGCCTGTCGGGGAAACGATGAAGGATGACAACCGTTTTCTGCCTTTTGCCCTTCCCGACATCGGTGAGGGAGAGATCTCGGAGGTCGCGGAGGCGCTGCGCTCGGGTTGGGTGACCACCGGGCCGAGGACGCGAGAATTCGAAGAGGCCTTTGCTGTTTTCGTCGGCGGGGGGGTGGAGGCGCTGGCGGTGAACTCGGCGACGGCGGGCCTGCACCTGGCGTTGGAGGCTGTGGGGGTCAAAGCCGGCGACGAGGTGATCGTCCCGACGTACACCTTTACGGCAACGGCGGAGGTCGTGCGCTACCTCGGGGCCGATCCCGTCTTCGTGGACTGCGAGCCGGGGGGATTCAACCTGGACGCCGCGGGGGTCGCCGCGGCGGTTACAGAGAGGACGCGCGCCATCGTGCCGGTTCACTTCGGGGGGCAGGCGTGCGCCATGGAGCCGCTGCTGGCTCTGGCGCCCGAGCGGAGACTACGCGTGGTGGAAGACGCGGCCCACGCGCTGCCCACCCACCACCACGGGCGGCTGGTAGGGAGCCTGGACTCCGACGCGACGGTCTTCTCCTTCTACGCCACGAAGACCATCACCACCGGCGAGGGGGGGATGGTGGTCACCCGCGATCCGGCCATCGCCAAACGGTGCCGGGTGATGCGCCTGCACGGAATCGATCGGGACGCCTTCGACCGGTACACGTCGCAGCGGCCGTCGTGGTCCTACGAGGTGGTCGCGCCGGGCTTCAAGTACAACATGACCGACGTGGCGGCGGCCGTGGGACTGTGTCAGCTCGAAAAGGCCCGCCGCTTCCACGAACGCCGCCTGGCGATCGCCCGGCGTTACGACGAGTCCTTTGCGGACCTTCCGCTTCTCCTTCCGCCCCGGCCGGAACTCATGGAGAGCCACGCCTGGCACCTCTATGTGATCCGTCTGCTTCCCGAGGCGCCCCTCGGGCGGGACGCCTTCATCCAGGAAATGGCTCGGCGGGGAATCGGAACGAGCGTGCACTTCATCCCCCTGCACCGGCACCCGTACTGGCGCGATACGTACGGCCTGGGACCGGAGCGCTTCCCGAACGCCGAGGCGGCCTTCCAGGGTGCGGTGAGTCTGCCGATCTACACGCGCATGACCGACGAGGACGTCGGGCGCGTGATCGCGGCCGTTCGCGGGATCCTCGGCGCGTGAGCATCGGGGGCACGGGAAAAGAAACGGGCTTGCCCCGCTGGTTCGAGGGGTTGTCGGCCCTTCTCGGGCTGGCTGGGGCTTCACCCGTCCTTCTGCTTTGCGCCGTGGGGGTACGGCTCTCCTCGCCGGGCCCGGTCTTGTTTCGGCAAGAACGGCTCGGGAGGGGCGGGCGGCCCTTCACCCTCCTCAAATTCCGGACGATGCGCGTGGGAGGGGTGGGCGCTCAGGTCACGGCGGGCGGGGACGCGAGGGTGACGCCCTTCGGGCGCTTCCTGCGCAAGTTCAAGCTGGATGAACTTCCGGAGCTGTGGAACGTGGTCCGGGGAGAACTCTCCCTGGTGGGGCCCCGGCCGGAGGTGCCGCGCTTCGTGGATCTCGACGACCCGCTCTGGCGGGAGGTGCTCTCGGCGAGGCCCGGCATCACCGACCCGGTCACGCTGCGGTTGAGAAACGAGGAGGATCTCTTTCCGAGGGGCGAAGACCCCGAGCGCTTTTATCGCGAGACCCTCCAGCCGGTAAAGCTGCGCGGATACGCGGAGTACCTGCGCCGAAGGAGCGCCTGGACCGATCTGGTCGTCCTGGCGGAGACGCTTCTGGCCGTGGTGGTGCCCTCCAGGGCCCGGCCTCCGCGCAGGGAGGACCTGGCCCAGGACCCGGCGGATCTCTTCCGCCTGCGGCGTTGGCCCGTGCGGCGGTAGGGCCCAGGGGTTCCCGTTCCGCTGTAGCGGCCGCGACCGTCCCTTGGTTGCATCGGCCGAAGGGGTTCGGTTGTGTAGCGGCCGATGCTTGCATCGGCCGAAGGGCCGGCCCTTGACGAGCAAAGGCCGCTACAGTGGACGCCTTCGAAGGCGGGCGGCCACGGAGGGCCGCCGATACCGTGCGGGTTGGCCTCCGTAGCGGCCGATGCCCGCATGGGCCGAAGGGCCTAACGTAAGCCAGGAGCGCATTCCATGGATGAGAGAGCACCTCTGGTCCCATTTGAATCGATTAAGAATCGAATACTGATTTTGCGGGGCCAGAAGGTCATCCTGGATGCTGACCTGGCGATTCTCTATGGAGTGACAACCCGAAGACTCAATGAGCAGGTGAAGCGCAATCGGGAGAGGTTTCCAGATGATTTTATGTTTCAGCTCTCCGATGCGGAGAAGGCAAAGGTGGTCGCAATCTGCGACCACCTAAGCCGACTCAAATACTCGAAGTCAAGTCCCTACGCGTTTACGGAGCACGGAGCCCTCATGGCGGCGAGCGTCCTGAATAGCCCGCGTGCAGTGGAAATGAGCGTCTTTGTCGTCAGGGCATTTGTGCGCCTGAGACAGGTCTTGGCGTCCCATGCAGCACTTTCTCGCCGGCTCGTCACCCTTGAAAAGAAGTACGATGCCCAGTTCAAAGTGATTTTTGACGCGATTCGGGCCCTCATGGTTGAGCCCGAACCGAAGAGGAAGCCCATCGGGTTTCGCGCCCAGGAGCGGGAAGGCTTCTACTCGACTCGAGGGCTGAGGGTGAAGAAGGGGAAGTGATCCGGGGTCTGTAGGCCCTTCTATGCGTAGGCCATGCGCCCCGCCCGTTGCGGGTCTCGCAGGGCAGGCCTCCGTGCCCTCCCTGTTTTTTGCGGCCGGGGCGGCCGCGCCACAGAAGCCCGGGGGCGGGCGCAACTGGCCCGGTTAGGGAAAAAGGGGGAGGATCGAGGGGGCATGGAAGAGGAAGGGAGAGACGAGACGAGGGGGAAGGACGGGGCGCCGTTCTGGGCCCGGCTCCTCGGCCGGCAGGTGCAGTTCGCGCTGGACCTTCTGGTTCTGGCGGCGGCCTTTACGCTCTCGTACCTTCTGCGCTTCGAGTTCGACGTACCGCTGGAGCAGATCCAGTCCTGGGCCATCCAGGGGCCCTACGTGGTCCTGCTCCAGTTCGCCCTGCTCTTCGTGACGGGCGTCTACGCCTTCATCTGGCGGTACATCGGCATGGCGGAGGTGGGGGCCTTCCTGAAGGCGGCGGCGGGGTCGTTCCTCATTCTCCTGTTCTTCCGACTTGCCCTTCCCGGCGCCCTTCAGCCTCTCCGGGTGCCCCTCTCCATCATCGCCATGGACACGGTTCTGGCCTTCGGCGGGGTGCTGGGGCTCCGGGTCGTGCGGCGGGCGCTCTACGAGCGCTACGAAAAGCAGGCCAAGGTGGCCCGATCGGAGACCGGGGCGGCGAAGCCGGTTCTCCTCGTGGGGGCGGGGCAGGCGGGGGTCATGGTGGCCAAGGAGATCGCGGCCCAGGGCGGGGCGGGGCTGGACATCCTGGGCTTCGTGGACGACGAGCCCGAGAAGCTCGGTGCCGTCCTGCAAGGCATCAAGGTCATCGGAACGTCCCAGGACATCCCCCGGCTCGTGAAGAGCCTGGGCGTGGACCACGTCATCATCACCATCGCGCGAGCCTCGCGCAGGGACGTGAAGCGCATCGTGGACATCTGCGAGTCGGTCCCCGTGAAGGCCCGCATCATCCCGGGGCTCTTCGAGATCATCGAAGGGCACGTCTCCATCCAGCGCATAAGGGACGTGGACATCGAGGACCTCCTGGGCCGCGACCCCGTGCGGCTGGACGTGGAAGAGGTGGGCCGGTTCCTGTCGGGGAAGGCCGTGATGGTCACGGGGGCCGGCGGCTCCATCGGCTCCGAACTCTGCCGGCAGGTGGCTCGGATGGGGCCCTCGAAACTGCTCCTTCTGGAGCGGGCTGAATTCGTCCTCTTCGACATCCACCGCGAACTGCGGGAGGCCTGGCCCGGCCTCGACATCATGCCCCTCGTCGGAGACGTGGGGGACCGGGAGCGGATGGAGGGCGTCTTCTCTGCGCTGCGGCCCCAGGTGATTTTCCACGCCGCGGCCCACAAGCACGTGCCCATGATGGAGTGGAACCCGGGCGAGGCGGTGAAGAACAACGTCCTGGCCACGGAGGTTCTGGGGCGGGTGGCGGGGGAGAGCGGGGCCGAGGCCTTCGTCCTCATCTCCACCGACAAGGCCGTCAAGCCCACGTCGGTCATGGGGGCGAGCAAGCGGATGGCCGAACTGGTGGCCCAGGCCCTCGACAAGCGGTACGCGACGCGCTTCGTGGCCGTGCGCTTCGGGAACGTCCTGGGGAGCACGGGGTCCGTCATCCCCCTCTTCCGCGAGCAAATCCGCAAAGGTGGGCCCGTGACCGTGACGCACCCCGACATGGTGCGCTACTTCATGACCATCCCCGAGGCGGCCCAGTTGGTGCTCCAGGCCGGGGCCATGGGGAAGGGCGGGGAGATCTTCGTCCTCGACATGGGCGAGCCCGTGCGCATCGTGGACCTGGCCGAGCAGATGATCACCCTCTCGGGCTTCAAGCCCCACGAGGAGATCCCCATCGTCTTCACGGGGGTGCGGCCGGGAGAAAAGATTCAGGAAGTGCTCATGAACAGCGACGAGGCCGTGAGCACCACGCGCCACCCCAAGATCTTCATCGGCCAGATCAACAGCGTGAGCGTGGAAAAGGTGGACGCCGCCGTCGCCCGCCTGGGCTCCCTCGCCCGCGCCGGCGACGAGGCGGGCCTGCGCGCCGCCCTCGCCGATTTCCTCCCCGAAGCCAAGCTGGGGAACTAACCCCCCCGTGGGGCGGGCGCCTCGCCCGCCAAGGGCAATCTGGGGGGTCGCGGCCGAGGGCGGCCGCCTGCCTGCTGCAGGCAGGCGCCACAGAGCCCCATGAACCTGTGGGGCGGGCGCCTCGCCCGCCAAGGGCAATCTGGGGGGTCGCGGCCGAGGGCGGCCGCCTGCCTGCTGCAGGCAGGCGCCACAGAGCCCCATGAACCTGTGGGGCGGGCGGTGAATCTTGACTTTCGAGGGAGACGGTACTAGATTGCATACCGGATGCGATACTAGATAAGGGCCTGGAATGGGAACCGTGCCGGCGAAGGAAATCAAGCGAAGGGGCATGGCGGCCGTGGAGGATGCCCTGGGCGACGGCCCCGTTCACGTGATCCGGGACGACGAGGCGAAGTACGTCGTCCTGCGCGCCGAGGATTACCGGGCCCTGCTGAGCGACCTGGCCGAGGCTCGGCTGTCGGCCTCGGAGGCGGACGCGGCCGCGGGGCGCGTGAAGAAGACCACTCCAAGAAAGCTCCTGGCCGAGATCGAATCGTGACGTGGTCACTGGCGCGGACCGACTCCTTCCTCGCCACGGCCCGCAAGTTCTTCAAGCGAAACCCTCAACTCAAGGGCGAATTTCTCGAACTCCTCCTCCAGTTGGAGAGAGACCCTTTTGCGGCACGGCTTCGGACCCATCCTCTCAAAGGACGTCACAAGGGCACACACGCCGTCTCTCTGACGTACAGTGTCCGGGTTGTGGTCCTTCTCCGGGTGACCGAGAAGGAGGTCGTCCTCCTCGACGTGGGATCCCACGACGAGGTGTACCGGTAGGGGCATCGCGGCCGGGGGCGGCCGCGCGACAAACCCCCATGAACCTGTGGGGCGGGCGCCTCGCCCGCCAACCATCCCATGGCAACCACCTTCTTTTATCGTCGCCGGCTCCCGCACATCCTTCCCCCAGGGTATGCCTTCTTCCTGACCTTCCGGCTCCACCCCTCTCAGCCCCATCCTCTGGAGGAGGCTGAAAAAGATGCGGTGTGCCTTCATGTAGGTCGAATGTCTCCCGGGAAAGTCCTGGCCTACGTCGTCATGCCCGACCACGTTCATATCTTGTACGAATCCAGTCGAGACGAGGTAATCTCCAAAACACTGCAGGCGTTGAAAGGGGCATCCTCGCATACCCTTGTAAGACAATACGGACGCAAGGCTCCCGTTTGGCAGGAGGAAACATTCGATCACGCCGTTCGGAGCGAGAAGGAACTGCTCGCGACTTGGCAGTACATAGAAGCCAATCCAGTTCGAAAGGGACTTGTGTCGGCCCCGGGCACCTATAGGTGGTCCAGTTTGAGCAGGGCCTAAGAGTGGGGGGGGGTGTGGGGCGGGCGCCTCGCCCGCCAAAGGAAAGCTGAGGGGTCGCGGCCGGGGGCGGCCGCGCCACAAACCCCCATGAACCTGTGGGGCGGGCGCCTCGCCCGCCAAGGGCATGCTGAGGGGTCGCGGCCGGGGGCATCCGCGCCACAAACCCCCATGAACCTGTGGGGCGGGCGCCTCGCCCGCCAAGGGCATGCTGAGGGGTCGCGGCCGGGGGCATCCGCGCCACAAACCCCCATGAACCTGTGGGGCGGGCGCCTCGCCCGCCAAGGGCATGCTGAGGGGTCGCGGCCGGGGGCATCCGCGCCACAAACCCCCATGAACCTGTGGGGCGGGCGCCTCGCCCG
>Ga0209172_10000223_pt1 | contig 170158 bp, 108 predicted proteins | sample LarsenN4metaG_FD_184113 | JGI IMG/M metagenome (GOLD analysis project Ga0209172, IMG submission 184113) | Hot spring sediment bacterial and archeal communities from British Columbia, Canada, to study Microbial Dark Matter (Phase II) - Larsen... ... | reverse complement strand
ACCTTCTTATAATAATTCTCAAAGCATTACTGTGAGCTTAAAAGTAATTAAACAAGCCAATTACAGTCACTAACAGCAATATATTAGCTCAATTTCTATTTTTACCTTCTTATAATAATTCTCAAAGTATTACTGTGAGCTTAAAAGTAATTAAACAAGCCAGTTACAGTCACTAACAGCAATATATTAGCTCAATTTCTATTTTTACCTTCTTATAATAATTCTCAAAGCATTACTGTGAGCTTAAAAGTAATTAAACAAGCCAATTACAGTCACTAACAGCAATATATTAGCTCAATTTCTATTTTTACCTTCTTATAATAATTCTCAAAGCATTACTGTGAGCTTAAAAGTAATTAAACAAGCCAATTACAGTCACTAACAGCAATATATTAGCTCAATTTCTATTTTTACCTTCTTATAATAATTCTCAAAGCATTACTGTGAGCTTAAAAGTAATTAAATACTATATGGTTCTCTTGGAAGTATTTTTGATTTACTTTAGTGGATTAAAAATTATGATCCCATCAGTGTTTTTATGATACCTTTATAAAGTTATATAGTTTTTATTTTATACTGTGTAAGTATGAACCTTCTGAGAATCTTTGTTTGATTTTTGTTTTCAGTATAAATACGAATTTGGTAAGTCAAAATTGACTTCAATTTTTGATGACAGTTTGAACAATCAAGATCATGGATAAATACAACACCAAATTCTGTTTTTGCACCTTAGCATTTGGAAAAAATTATCGCAAGCTTGCGATATTGCTAGCGAAAGATATAGAACAATATTCCCCAAATACACACTTTATTGTCTTAACTGACTACCCTCAAGACTTCAGCGCACAGGCTAACATATTAGCATTTAAACATAAACCAAAAAGTGCTAAATTGTACCACGATAAATTATTTGTCGTTTCCCAAGCTTTATCTATGTTTAACACCTGTATCTATATAGATGCAGATATGCGGATTTTAGCTCCAGTTCCACAGGATATGGCATGGATTCAATCACCTGGAATAACAGCCAGAGTATGTGAAGTCATGGCTAAAAAATATGCCAAGGTTCTTAATGGTAAAGCTAATGCTAGACTTGCTAAAAGATTTGCAATTACTAAAAAAGCTGCCCAGAAATTGGCTCTAAATTTTGAAGATAAAAATGTTAAGTTCGTATATGAATATTTATTTGCTGTTACCAGGGACTCTGGAAAAGAAATTGAGTTTCTTAAACAGTGGGAAATCCTAGCTCCCTATTTTGAATTAAATGGAGTTTATGATGGAGAAGGAAATGCAATCGGTTTAGCTGCTGCTAAAGCTGGTTTACCAGTAAGATGGAGTGAGATGGAGGGAATTTCCTTTTTTAAGGATAGAACAGAGTTGGTCAGAGTCAAAAAAGGCCAATCGAAGATGAAAGATGTGGCTAAATATTTTGAGCAGCAAAAAATGATCGAATTTTCCGAAAATTCTCTTTTTGAAAAGTTGAAGATTATGTTGGCTAAAAAAGTCAGATTTTTTTACAGCCTATTCCGTTTAAGAATTAGTAGCTTGAGCAATTTTGACTTTTATTACTCTAATAGAGAATAGATGCCACTACATTCTAAAAGATGACTTCAATTGCTAACCAAATCAAGCATCCTGAAGTCATCCCAATTTATTTTTGAGATTTCTTTCAATCTCATTGATTACAGAATACGAATTTCTTCTCATACCAAGTTGCAGTCAAAGATAGTCACCTGGGGTGGGAGTAGGGAATAGAGAGTAAGGAGTAGGAATACTATTTCTGAAAGCAACTTAGTATCAAGACTATATGCAGATATAAATGATGAGAATGCAAATACCAGATAATGCAGATATTCTAACGGTAAATTGCATGCAAGTTTAATTTTCATTTGTAGTAAAAGTTAAACTCAGTCAAAGCAGTTAATCTGGCTTTATTCAAGCGATAGTGATAACCAAATTTCCTTTTCCATAAATCCCAGAAAGTTTGCTTATTAGTATAAGAAGCATCTAAGTGTTGAGTGGCATTTCTGACTTCAGACCAACCTTCTTTGGAAACACTCCAGCCAACTTTGGCTGCGGCTAATCCCATCGCATTACCCGAACCGGCATGAATACCGCGCAGCTCTAAATATCTACCAATTTTTGCCCAATATTGTAAATACTCTATTTCTTTCCCTTTATCCCTAGCAATAATGAATAAAGACTCGCCAATATAAGGTGAATCTTCCAACTGGATATTTAAATTTTCCGCGACTTTTCGTATGTGTGGCAATCTTTCAGGTGTGTATCTAGTAACATGAGCAACTAGATTTTCACAATGGCCTGCTGTAATGCCTGGTTTCCAGTTTAAATTTTCAGGGAATGACGATAGGATGCTTGTATCTGCATCAATATATATAGCTGCGTTAAATTTTGCTAAAGCTAACTCCATAACTAAGCTTTTATCGTGATAACAATGCAGAATCCCGCGCTGCTGATGCTTAAAAGCTAAGACATTGGCATAATCTTTAAAATCTGCTGGCTGGTCTGTTAAAACTACAAACGATGTTCCCGGTGCATATTGTGCTAAATCAGTAGCTAATTGTTGAGTTAACAGGCGATATTTTTTCCGTAATGCTAATGTGCAGAAGCAGTAATCTTGTTGTTCGTAAGTCATAGTTTTCCCTTATGGATTTGGAGCTATATCTTCTAACGGGTGGATAAAGTTAATAGTATTTTTACGGTTATTACTGTCAGTCTTAAGAACAAGATTACAATATATTGATTTTGATCAAGCAATTGAGCAAGTAAATTCACTGTATTTTTACTGATAACACTATTAATCTTAATGATTCTATTGTGTAAAATTGAATCAATACAGAACAACGTATATCTTTTGCTTTAAAAAGCACTAGCACTATTTAAGTATATACACTTAAATAGTGCTAGCAAAAAACTAAGTATTGAAGAAATTTGACGGAGAAAGGCCTGCAACTCTACATAATATCATTTTAATTTACGTAGCAGTTGCCAGTTATATCCGTACAGATGCTCTAGATCTCACAACCAGTTAATAGTATCAAATATCATCTCAGTTAAATTACTTATAATACATTTTTGTAAATAAACCCTAGGGGAAGGCTAACATCAACGCAATGATAAGTATTTAACTAGACATGAATTGAGAATCAAGAGGGACGAATTAATATTGCTCACACAGCACAGGATTAGATTTTAAGTTTGCGTAATTGTTGTTTGATATTCCTGAGTGTCTTTTGCCACTGATTTGGTTTGATGGGAGCAGGTATATTTGCCGCAGGTAATGCAGAATTAAGATGACGGTAGTAGTCCCAAATTTCCCAGTAGGGACAACCGGGTTGAATGCGAATCCCTGCCCAATGGAGATATTGCAGGAGTTGATTTACTGTGGGATCAAATAAGATATTACCTTGTATTTGAAATTGCGGCGAACCTGCCCAATTACCAGGAGCTTTACTTGGTCTACGAACAATATTAAATCGGCGGGGAATCCGCTTGAGCAACATATAATTGATAATTGGTTGATCAGAAGTCTTTTCAGAAAAATCAAAATACTCTGGATGGGTAGCACACTCAATAAAGGTTGCATATAAATCATTCTCTGAAATTAAATTTTTCTTTGCTCCCCAAAAACCACCATTGAAAATATCTTTAACTTCCGTCTCACTAAAAACATTATCTTCCAAAACTTTAGATGTAAAAACGTTTTTGATGCCACCTAAATGTTGATAATCACAACAAATAAAATCAGATTCAGCTAAATAGTTAAGATTATTAATAATTTTCTCGAAAACAACAATATCAGTATCAATATACAAAAATTCATCAAATGGTCCAAACCAACAGGCCTGTTTACGAAATTGGTTGGGACGAGCAAAAAATTGATTACCAAAAAGTTCATGCAATTTATGGGCAAGACGGTCAATGAAATCTAAATCTTCATAGAGTTGCACGCCATAATGTATGTTGAGTAATTCTGCTATTTGATGATAGTTTTCGTCATATGGAATCATGATGATGGGGGTATCTTGATCATGCAATCGAATACTATTGAGGAGAGCGATCGCATGATCTGTTACCTTGTCATTAGCAATAATATAAATTCCGCGACTCATAATCTTAACCTCAACTTTTTAATCCTAACTTACGTAAAATTTTGGTGCCTAAACTGGGAGGAGCATTGTAAGCTTTTGGCTTAGTGGTAAATTGTGGTTTCTGATTTGGCTCATAAAGATAGCGATAATGTAAAAAAGCATCCCGGTAGGGAAAACCAACATTTTCACCTGCACATAATTGCTGAAAAAACCGAGATTTCACACCAATATAGTGCAGATAAGTTAATCGCTTACCTTGGTCATACAAAATATTATCCTGGGTAGTAAAGTGAGTAGAAGTAACGCAGCAGCCTGTCTTTTCATGATCAGCGAGTTCGTGGCTCAGGTTACAGTGAGAAATTTCTGACCGCATTACCATGTAGTTTAGGACTGTTTGATCTGGAGCCATTGCATACAAAATTTCAGATTCTCCTTGGCGCAATTTTTCTAATATAATCTCTTGATTTTGACGGTTAAATACACCTTTTTTAGAAGCATAAAACCCAGAGCAAAATACTTTAGCTTGTAATTCTTCTGGTGTGAATATTTCTGTTAATTTAGAAGCAGATACATCATAGACGTGAGATAAATCTCTATATTGGAAGTCATATACTACCCAGTCATGATCATCAAGACGATCGAAAATTTGATCTAATGGACTCATCAATAATGTGTCTGCATCCATGTAAACAAACCGATCAAAAGGCCCATCAAAGGCACAGAAACGGCGATGAGTACCAACTCGATAATATTTGTCTCCACTAATTTTTAGCCAATGAGCTTGAGCTGTGGGATGAGTATCCCAAACACGACGCACAAAATCATCCCATTGCTGCATCGAGTTTTGATCATCGTATAGTTGCACATGAGGACGGCGAGCAATTTCGGCAGCAATTTGAGTCGTATTATCGTCATAAGGATAGACACAAACTGGCATAGGTTGCTCGTAAATAGCCTCAATACTATTAAGTAAAGCAATTAATTGGTCGTAAACTCGGTCATTAGCAAGGGTACATATACCATCCATCGAACCACTCCTTACTTTATGAAAAATTAGTGACAAATTCTGATAACCAATTGAGTAGATTGAGCTTATGTAAGATAATTTGTCTAGCTTCAGCGATCGCATCCTTAGCTGCATACCAAGCATCAGGAGTAGCAGTCATTTCTTGGATATAGGCAATACCTTTGTCATCCAAACTAGGTAAGCGTAAAAAACTACCTGGGGGTAATAATTTATCGGCTGCTGCTCCTCCATAGTAAATTGGTAAACACCAAGCCAGCAAAGCATCCCACAATTTTTCACTCACATACCAATTGTTTTCTGCATAATTTTCAATTGCTAAGTTGTAGTAGTAGGGGGCCATACCATACCACTTATTACCCAATTCACCCATTGATTTGGCTGATGACGGTAAATTACGTCCATATAAATCAAATTTAATTTCACTATTTTGGAGTGATTCTAAAAATTTTAATCTTTGACGATGATTAGCTGTGCGGTTAATACCAGATGTAATCCAACTACATGAAGCAACTTTTTCGGGTATCGGCATCTCATTTAATTCCCGAAACGAGTTGTTATGATACCAAATTGCTGGCATATAATCAGGCACGGGGGCAAAATCGTCGGGGCCAGAAATATAGCCACAGTAACTAGTGGCTGCTTGGTAATAGCGTTTATTTTTTTCGACAACTTCTTCTAAGGGTGGTTCACGCAAAAGATAGATAATTCTTTCTTGGGGAACTCCTCTCAGTAATGAACTAACATTAATTTTTGGTTTTTGTGGTTTTCTGCGTAATTTATCTAGCCAGGATTGAGACTGATTTGGTTTGGGAAAATCAAATTGATACATCAATAGAAAATCTGGTTGAGATGCTAATGCTTGCATTTTGATATTGCCCCAAAGACCAAATTGATGAGGGGTTTGTTGCCATAGCCAATCACCTCTTTGCTCAAGATCTCGATAGCTACTAATCATCCCAACAGTTTTTAAAGAGATTTTACTCATTTGTTAATTAGTAATTAAATATAAAGAATATTTATTGTTGTATATAAGGACGCATAGATTCATGAACATAACTCATGATTTTAGCTGCACGGTTTTCCCAGGAAAATTGTTGTACGAACTTAATAGTTTCTGAATAACCATCTATTTTTCTGGGATGAGTTGCGAAAACCTGCTGGAGACAAGCAGTAAATTTTATATGGTCATCTGGTTCGCACCAACCAGCGATCGCAGGAGTATTTTGAAATTCAATTAAAGAGGGAATTTTAGTAGCCACAATAGGAGTACCAGATGCAAAATAGTCAAACAGCTTTAAAGGAGAAGTGAAAGTTGCTGCTTTGCCTGAACAATGAGGATGAGCTAAAACATCAGCAGCTTGCAGCAAAGAAGCTAATTCATTATGTAAAATGTAACCCAAAAATTTAATATTATTGGCTTCCTTATCTCTGGCTAATTGTTGATAGTATTCAACTTCTTTCGGTTTACCACCTGCACACGCAAATTGTACATTTGGCATTTCTTTAGCGACATCAATTAGTAAATCTACTCCTTTAAATTGCTGTAAAGCTCCTGCGTATACTACCAAATGATTTCTGTCATTTACCAACAATTTGTTTCGCCATGCTGCGGCTTTTTCTGGTTGTCTTTCTAGAAACAAGCGATTGTAACCATTATGTAATGTAATTACTTTTTCTGGAGGCATACCATTTTTAATCATGGTTTCACGAATGGTATCTACCACTGTTACTGTCATTTGCAACAAAGGGCTATTGACAATTTCTGGCTCGAATAGCTTATTTTCATGATGATGGTGTTCATAAACTGCCGGAACTCCATTTTTGATAGCAGCTTTAATAAAATTCCAATTCCGACTGTGAACCAATTTAGTATGAGGCAAAATATGAAAAGGAAAATAATATTTAGTAGCTATAGTATTAGAAGAAGTAAATTTACTTGAAAAATGATCAATTGGCCATGGCATAGGCAGTGGGGCTACCTTTAAATTATCTTGGAGATTATAATAATTAACTAATTCTGACGATATCTGCCGTGGCCGAAAAGGATTTATTAAAGAGAGAGGATTAGCAGTACTTGTTTTTTTTTGCAGGTACACTAAAACAGTTGGATAGCCTAAGTTAGCTGCTCCGTTAGCGGCATTTGTCGATTGAACAAGATGGGCTTCAGGATTTGGTAATTGCGAATTAATGTAAAAAATATAGTATTTTTTATGATTATTCATAAATCAATTTTATCCTGCTATACTATCTTCAAGTTTTTCTAATTGACTAAATAAATAAAAACCATAATCATTGATTTCTTCAATCAGTTGCTTTTGATCTTGTTCTGAGTCAATTTCGTGATCTAAGAGTCTACGAAGAGAACTAATCAGGGAATTTAAACAAGTGCGAAACTCAGCAAAAGTATTACTAAATTTTTGATAATAGTTAGTGATAGTGTTTTGATGTGATTCTGCAATTGCGACTAATTGCCCCTGAATTTGGAGGTTGATAATATCATCACAAATATCAACTGTATTGAGAATTCTCCAGGCAGATTTGTAAGATTGTTCAATTAATCCCTCTCGTTCTTGCTGGTTATCCACCACATTATCCAGTAAGAGACGAAGTAAACCCATCATTGAGTTTAATTGTGTACGGATTTCGTGAGAAACACGAGGTAAACTTTGTTGACTACTTTTTTCTAAAAATTCGGGATTAGCCGCAAATTGCATTGAGTAGAGGCGTGAGTAGTATCCACCTTGTGCTAGCAGTTCTTCATGAGTTCCCACCTCTACTACTTTTCCTTGATCTAAAACAGCAATTTGATCAGCTTTGCGGACTGTGGAGAGACGGTGAGCAATCACTAAAGTAGTTCGATTGAAACTGAGTTCATCAAGAGCTGCTTGCACTAGGCGTTCAGAAACGGTATCTAAAGCACTAGTAGCTTCGTCTAAAATGAGGATTTCGGGATTTTGTAGCAGTGCGCGAGCGATCGCTAATCTTTGCCTTTGTCCACCAGATAGCATCACACCGCGATCGCCTATCAGTGTATCAAATTGTTGAGGTAGTTTACTAATAAATTCATAAGCGTTTGCTCTTTTGGCTGCCAATAAAATATCTTCTTCTGTGGCTTCTGGTCTACCATAGGCAATATTATTTCTGACTGAATCATTAAAGAGGAATGTATCTTGGCTGACAATTCCCATATTTTTGCGTAATGAGACAATATCAAACTCACGCAAATCTATGCCATCAATAGTAATACAGCCATCAGTGGGATCATAAAATCTGGGTAACAAGTCAGCTATAGTTGACTTACCTGCACCAGAGCCACCTACCAATGCTAAAGTCTTACCGCGTGGGAGATGTAAATTTACATCTTTTAGTACCTGCTTATCATGACCAGGATACGCAAAAGAAATAGATTGGAATTTAATGCTTTGCTGTAGGCTTGTGTAGGCAATTTTCCCATTCACTAAAAATGGTTTGTCTTCCAATTGCAAAAATTCCGATACAGAATCTACACTTGTCTTCAAACTGGCAAAGCTACTCCGAAGACCATTAAGTTGAGAAATCAGTGGTAGTAAGCGCAGCAGTATTAGTAAATAAGTTAGAATTACCGCAGATAAAGAAGAAATTGTATCTGCAAAAAAAACTTTACTTAATAAGACAATTAAGAGGAGAGATGCAACTCCAAAGAACTCGCTTAAAGGGGCAATGATGTTAGAGTTCATCTGAGCTTGAAAATCTGCTAATTCTCTTTCTCTAATTAGCCTTTTAACTCTTTGAAATTCTCTTTCTTCATTGCCAATAGCTTTAATTAAACGTACTCCATTTAGTATTTCTAATACAGCTATGGAATATTCTTTTGACATATCACTCAAGATTTTGCCAAAAAAACGAGAACGTGTAATAGCAAACTGATTAATCAAAGTTACTAGGGAAAGCAGAACTGTGGCAGCTATAGTTAATTGCCAAGAAATCGAAACTAATAAACCTACAAAAACTAAAATTGTAATACACAATATAAATAACTTAACTATATTGCTGATAGAACTAGCTGCACGACCAATTTCTCCACCCAATCGATTAATTAAATCACCAACTTTAGTTTTAGCGTAATAATCTATAGCAACGCTTAATAATAAACTTATTCCGGCTTCTCGCATATCCGAGGTGAGCTTACGGGTTAAAGAACTTGATACTAAGGAACTAGAGTATGCTGCTAAGTTTTTTAAGGCAATAGCGACTATAATTGCTCCTGCCATTACTAAAATACGATAGTTTTCTGGAACATTATCAAATGGGGTCATGATGGCTTTGAGTAAGCCTGGTGCGCCCGTTAAGTCTACTGGTTGATCAACTATCTTTAAAATGACCGGAACAATCAGGGCTATACTTACCCCATTAAATAACGCACCAGAAAACCCTAACAAGATCGTCAGCACAATCAATCCAGGGTAGGGTTTAGCAAATTTTACTAATAGGCTTCTGGTAGACATTCAATTATTTAGATCGCAATAGACACACTTTTAACACAAATTTTCCAGCCTTTCATTAATTTGTAGTATATTAGCCCACAACTACTCTACTCACTCCATAAAGCATCTACAGATTAGCAATGACTGATTGTAGAGTAGAAGCCATTGCTGTTATACTGTAATTTTCTATACATCGTTTTCGCGCCTGCAAACCACGCTCATTAGCTGCGCTTAAATCTTGGAATATCAATTGAATTTGTGTAGCTATCTGTTCAGGAGAGTTTGGCTCAACTAAATAACCTGTTTCGCCTAAAATTTCTGGAATATCTCCTACGCGCGTAGACAATACAGGCTTTGCCATTGCCATGCCATCTGTTAATTTTAGAGGAAATTGGGCGCGGGTTTCAGGAGTGTCTCGTTGTGGAACAACAACAACATGAGCAGCCGCAACTACATCCGGCATCACATCAGCTGGGTAATTTGGCAATTTGATAATCCAACGCGCCCAACGTTCTTGAAGTTGTTTGTCATAATCGTCATAAGGACTACCACCGACAATCACTAGCTTCAAATCAGGCTGATTAATTTTATCTAGAGCGATGAGAATATCTTCTAAGCCCTTGTAGGGTCTTGGCGCACCAGGAAACATTAAAATGCGGTAATGAGATAAACCATACCGCATTCTACTTTCTTCAGAATCATATTGAGTAGGGTTAAATAAGTCAGTATCTTTGCCGTTAGGGACAGGTGTACCGCCGAATCGCTGCTGTAAAAATTTAGTATGTACAGTCACGGCATTAGCTTGACTAACTAAATTTTCCATCCACTTCAAGTACAAAGGATGATTTGGTAATCTCAAAGACCCGTCTGGTTTCAATAAATCTCTAGCTAGTTGTTTGAGGGTGGGACGATAATGCCATTCATCACCACCATGCCAACTCATCTCCCAATCATCTATATCTAAAATGACTGGCTTCTTATTGTATAGCTTTTTAAGAAGTGCAATGCCAAAACTCGCTGGTTGAGGTTTTATAGCATAGATAATATCGCCATCAATACGTTTTAAAAGTTGCCGAATAGAATTTAAAAAACCTGGATAATTTTTACCTTTTACTGTATATATATTAATATTTTGGGGAATTGCTTTGTACAATTCTTGACCAAATAAAAAACCTAAAATCTCAACCTCATAGCCTAATAGATTTAATGCTTTTTGTAATAAAGAAGCTCGAATAAACCCATCATTAGTAGATAAGTTCCAAACTAACAGAGATATTTTGAGTGGATTTGCCATTTTTTTTGCAGTTATTATTTTTTGCGCCAAGGGTTTGTGACTTGATTGGGTATAAAAAACTTGGCAAATTTATCAAATGTTCTTGTGTATAAAGAACGAGTCAAATCTTTAGCATATTGTGGTCTATAAGGATAAGTGCAGTGCAGCACTTTAATTTCACCATCAATTTGGTAAGCATCTTTCCATTTGCTCAAATAATTATATGTGGGAGGCAATATTTTCATTTTAGGCTTGACATGGGCAATTGCAGCAGCAAAAGCTCCTTGGTCTTTTAAAAGCAACTTATCTTGATGAGCTTTAACAATTTCAAAGTAATACTTAAACTTTTCAAATAATAAGCTAGTAGTGTCTGTTTTGCGAAAAGCTATAAACCCGCCATTGTACTGTATGCTATGTTCCTGTAATGGGAGACCAACAGACTGGAGGATAGATAAAACATGAGGTAACAATTCTTTTTGATTGCCACGTAATAAATTAGTTGCTTTAGAAATAGAAGGTTGTACGTCTTCTGTTAACAACAAATCATATTCATTTAAGTCATCAAAAACATCATTTAAATCAGATAATAAGCAAATATCAGAATCAAGATAAATAACTTTATCAAACTCTGATGCTGCATATAAAGATAATTTTGCCTCCCGTGAAGCTAGAACGGTGTTTTCATTAGCAGGTGCAGGTTGTAGAATTACGTTTTGAAACCCCTGTAAAAAAGGATAATAAATCTTAGGTACTCTATCAATTAAAATAATTATTGGTTCATGATGGAACTTACGGACTGATGCTAGAAAATGAACACAATCTTGTAATGAATATAGACCTGTAAGGATGGTGACAAAGGCTTTATCTTTACTCATATATGTATAAATTTATTGTTGTTTACAACCGTTTATATACAGTTAATTATTGCTCCAAATAATGTGGTTTTATATCTTTTCAATGTGTCCATTCCCAGAAACTTTTACTCCAGTCATCGTTATAATGAAAAACTCCCTGCCATTGATAGGAGTGAACAAAATCTTCGATGGTGACAGATTTATTCACATCCCGAATCATGTACAGAGGCCTGTCTCCATAGAAAGAAGCCCACATACTATAACTGCTGGGAGGCCCAATAATGTAGTCACATTCAGCTAAAGCGTACATATCTTCAATTAAATGATTATTCCCATAACAATAAGATAGATATTGAAAATCACTATCATTTTGTTCTTGATTTGAACAAATTAAGAATTTTATTGTTTGATTAGGAAATAAATCTAATATTGATTTCATAATTTTGACATAATATTCAGTCTGGTAAAAGTATTTACCGTCTTGATGATTTTGATAGTCTCCTTGACGAATATGAACTCCTACAAGTAAATCTGTAGAGTGACGAATTTTAGCAATCTTTTTATTGACATTTAATTGATATTTACTTGCAGGTTTAAAATAACTACAAATTGTTTCTCTATGCTTATGCAGAATTGCCAAATCTTCTACAAACCACCCATCTCGAAATAGCCATCCTTGAAAAAAGTTAATGCCACTGGGCTTTAATTCGTTTTTTATATGGGAATTACTCCAATTAAATGTTTGATTACGCTTAATATCAATTGTATTAAATTTCCCACTATCGACTAAATCACGGGTAAATTTGTAGTAGTATCGCCTGAGCGCAAGATTTCCTGGAAGTGGCAGTTTACTCACAGGGTAGCGACACAAAATATCTCTAGATGTCGATTGAAAAAACTCAGCATATTCATCAAATGCTGGATTGAATACTGTAAAATTATTCTCTATTGCAAATGCTATAAAATTAGCAAAAAGCAGCAATCTATTGCCAAGCTGTCCAGATTTTGCACATATTACAAGCATACATTATCCCAATGATCACATGTTCGCATAATTAGTTTAGTGTAGTCTATGTTGCGTAGATGACATACCTCATACCCATCAGCGGCACACATCGATTACTAATAGTAAATATTTGACAATCTCAAAGAGGGTGTATCTATGATTTATCCATTAGGCTTTGTTGGTGAAATATTCCTGTTAGAAACTGATGTTACGTTCTTGGTGATAAATAATATCAAACATATGTGTCTATAATTTGTAGAGATATCTTATTTGTAGTTAATAATTTTCCTTGTAGCAATTTTGGCAGATTGATTAAAGTAAAATTACCCAATTAATCTAACTTCTGATATCCACTACATTCTAGAGCATCTTTACTGATAAATGAGAATATTGTTTGTTATTGTTTGATTATGCTGTCAGTATAACTACGGTTGTATAATAATATCATGGTAAATAGGGCGTAAAGCAGAGGTCTTGAATGTAGGGGTTTTGAGGGAATTGAGCAGAAAATTATTGATGCTATTTCTTCCTTGCGGAAAAGCTTCTGTTTTAGACCTTCCCCACCGAAGGAACTAACAGATATTTTTCATCAAGTCTGATAAGCTCAAGGATTCACAGTTAGGACTCCAGTACAAGGCTATAATTAGAAAGAATTAATTAATATTTCTGGTTAATCAAAGAGCCTGATTAATTACTGGGATAAGGGATTGTGAAGGGAGAAAAATTTTTAAATAGTGAGGTAATGGAGTTAATGCAGGTAATCCGTCTTGAGGCACTCTCAGACAACTATATATTCCTACTGCATGACGACAAAAACAATCTAGCCGCTGTTGTCGATCCAGCAGAGGCTGAACCCGTACTCAAACAATTAGCAGAATTAAATGCAGAATTAGTAGCAATTTTTAATACTCACCATCATCATGATCATGTAGGTGGTAATCAAAAGCTAATACAAAAATTTCCACAATTGACTGTTTACGGTGGTGCGGAAGATAAAGGTAGAATACCGGGACAGCAAGTGTTTTTGCAGCAAGGCGATCGCGTCCAATTTGCCGATAGAGTTGCTGAAGTGATTTTCGTTCCTGGACACACCCGCGCTCACATTGCTTATTATTTCCCCCCCCAAACCTCTGGCGAACCAGGGGAATTATTCTGTGGTGATACCTTATTTGCTGGTGGTTGCGGTCGCTTATTTGAAGGGACACCAGCGCAAATGGTGGAATCTTTAAGTAAACTTAGGTCTTTACCAGATAAAACCCGTGTTTGGTGCGCTCACGAATACACGTTGAAAAATTTACAGTTTGCTCTGACAGTAGATGGTAATAATACTGAACTACAAAAACGCATTTATCAAGTGAAGACACAACGCGATCGCCAAGAAGCTACTGTACCCTCATGGTTGGGAGTCGAAAAATTGACCAATCCCTTTTTACGTTGGGAACAGCCAGCACTACAATTGGCAGCTAATAGCAGTGATCCAGTACAAACATTTGCTCGAATTCGGGGAATGAAGGATATGTTTTAGTCAAGAGTCAAGAGTCATTATTTCTCTCCCTGCTTCTTGTTCCGAATCCCCAATCAACAGTCAACATTTTAATATTTTTGGCAATTAGGAGTTGCGATCGCCCCCCGCCTTTCGCTAGGATCTGTAAGCTTTGGGATTATAGTATTGGTTGAGATACAGCTACGCTCACGTAGATTATCCGGCTGCAACCCAAGTTAATGAGATTTTACAGGAAAAACGAAAAACAATGGCGAAACGCATACAATTAGTTTTAACTAAGGATGTCAGCAAGCTAGGAAAATCTGGCGATTTGGTGGAAGTAGCTCCTGGCTATGCTCGTAATTATCTGATTCCTCAGAGTTTAGCAACTAACGTCACCCCCGGTATTCTCAAGCAAGTAGAACGCCGTCGGGAAATAGAACGGCAACGTCAATTAGAGCTTAAGCAACAAGCGCAAGAGCAAAAAGCCGCTTTAGAAAAAATTGGCAGCTTGAAGATCGCCAAGCAAGTTGGTGAAAATGAAGCAATTTTCGGTACTGTCACCACCCAAGACGTTGCTGATGCTATTCAAGCAGCAACAGGTCAAGAAATAGACCGTCGTGGTATTACGATTCCTGATATTGGCAAGTTGGGTACTTACAAAGCTGATATCAAATTGCATTCTGAAGTTACAGCACAAATTGATATTCAAGTTGTGGCTAGTTAAATCAATTCGCAACGATGCTCCCGCCATGCTCCGCTAACGCAATTCGCAATCACGTGTTGTAACGGGGATTTAAATCCCTAAATTTTGTTGACTGTTAGCTGTTGACTGTTGACTGGGGATGGGAAGGGAATCAAGAAGACGCTTGTTGTTAACTTGTTAACGCTGCGCTATCGTAAATCCAAAATGCCCTTGCGTACTTGGAACTCAGGGTTAAAAGAATGAGAATTTTTGCCCAGTACCCAGTACCCAATCCCCAGTACCCAATCCCCCAGAATTATGGCTGAAGAACTAAGTTTTGAATCGCGTGGTAGCAACAGCCTACCACCCCAAAACATCGAAGCGGAAGAAGCGATTTTGGGGGGTATTTTACTAGATCCAGAGGCAATTAGTCGAGTTAGCGATCGCCTAGTTCCCGAAGCTTTTTATATTACGGCTCATAAAGATATCTATCAAGCTGCCTTGCGCCTCCACGCCCAGGGTAAACCTACAGATTTGCTCTCAGTTACAAGTTGGCTGGCTGACAATGATTTGCTGGCTCGCATAGGTGGTCGGAATAAGTTAGCAACCTTGGTAGATCGTACAGTCTCAGCCGTGAATATTGATGCCTTAGCAGGGTTGGTAATGGAAAAGTACCTGCGACGGCAATTAATTAAAGCTGGTAACGAAATTGTGCATCTTGGTTACGAGACTGAAACTGAGTTACCCATTGTTTTAGACCAAGCCGAACAAAAGGTTTTCGGTGTTACTCAAGAACGTCCCCAATCGGGTTTAATTCACATTGCCGAAACCCTAATTAATAATTTTCAAGAAATAGAGGAGCGAAATCAAGGTATTGCCTTACCTGGGATTCCCTGTGGCTTCTATGATTTGGATGCTATGACAAGTGGTTTTCAGCGTTCTGATTTGATTATTGTCGCTGGTAGACCATCAATGGGCAAAACCGCATTTTGCTTGAACCTAGCTAACAATATCGCCGCTTCTATGCGATTACCTGTGGCTGTGTTCAGTTTGGAAATGTCCAAAGAGCAATTAGTACAACGTTTATTAGCTAGCGAAGCACAAATCGAAAGTGGTTATCTGCGGAGTGGACGCTTAAGTCAAACCCAATGGGAACCTTTAAGCCGTGCCATCAGTATGTTATCGGAAATGCCGATTTTTATTGACGATACGCCGAATATTACTGTTACCCAAATGCGGAGTCAGGCCAGGCGACTGCAAGCAGAACAGGGTGTAGAACTAGGTTTAGTGGTGATAGATTACCTGCAATTGATGGAAGGTGGAGGGGATAATCGAGTGCAAGAGTTATCGAAAATTACCCGTTCTCTTAAAGGTTTAGCGCGAGAATTATCTGTGCCAGTGATTGCTTTATCTCAGCTCAGTCGTGGGGTGGAAGCACGCACTAATAAACGTCCGATGTTGTCAGATTTACGTGAATCGGGATCAATTGAACAGGATGCGGATTTAGTGATCATGCTATATCGAGATGATTATTATAATTCTGATAGTCCTGATCGCGGCATTGCAGAAGTAATAGTTGCCAAGCACCGTAACGGGCCGACTGGGACAGTAAAATTGCTATTTGACCCACAATTTACCAAGTTTAAAAATTTGGCCAGATCCGGTAATTATTAGGCCTTTGAGTCAAAATAAAAATCTTAACTAGTACAATAAACAACTACTGTTGTAACCGCTTAATTCTGGGGGGAAAAATTAAATATGTTCCGCCTAAACCTTCTACAATTGTGCGTGTATTAGCAGCCATCATATTTTGATAAGTATCTGCACCACTTTCCGGTTCTCCTAAACCTTGAGTATATAGTCGTCTTGCTGATAATTTCACATCTGCTTCTGTGGCTACAGACTCAATTAATCTAGGTTGAACATCTGTTTCTAAAAAAATAGTTGGCACTTGCGATTTTTGAATGTATCTCACCAAGTTTTTGACACGTTGATCTGTGGCTTGTGCCTCATTTCCAAAACTTGCTGAAGGGATACCATAAGCTTTGGTGTAATAATCTATAGCATTATTGGTTGTCACTACTCTCAGCTTTCCTTTGGGAATACTGGCAATTCTAGACTTTATCCAAGTATCTAGCTGAGTTAGTTCACTTTTAATGCTTCTTGTATTTTCTTGATAAATATCTGAATTAGTAGGGGCTATTTTTTTTAAGTTAGTATTAATAACTTCTACCATTTTAATGGCATTCCTAGGATTATGCCAAATATAAGGATTAGCTACTGAACGTCCATTGACTAGAAATATTTGCGGTTTAGGAAGTGCAACTTGACTAACAGCGATTTTTGTAGATTTGTTATTGCTGGCTGCAATTAATTTAATTAATCCTGGTTCTAGATTATAACCGTTATAAAAAATTAATTTTGCTTGGGCGATCGCTGTGCGGTCTTCTGCAGTTGCTTGGTAGTCTTTGGCATTAGTATTAGTAGGAATTATACAGATAAGATTAACTGTATTTTCTGCAACTTGTTTCACTAAATCACATAGTACGCTGGTGGTCGCTACAACTTGAGGCAGATTTTCATTGACTGCCCTAGAAGTTTGAGTGAAGGATGTATTTACAGCTTGATTGCCACATCCAAAACAGCCAATTATCAAGAACAATAAACCAAATCGTGAAGCAGTATTTTTGAGTATCTTTTTTGACATAAACCTTGAAGAGTATTGAGAATAAATTATTATTTTGCTACTGAATTTAGTTATGTTTTAGCAGTAACTAAAATATTTGTTAAGGTAGTTATATTAGCAATTTTTCTGTCTGCTGATTAATTATGAAAATATCAAGATTCAGAAGTAAAAACTCATAATTAATATTTTTAGCAATTGAATTAAGATTTAGGCAATCACAACTAAGCGTATACCCAATAAATAATTGCAAAAAGCATTCTGAATTTTAAAACCTGGTAATTACAGTGAAGGCACAGCATTGCTGTGCCTAATACAATAATTTATACTTTTTCAAGTGATTAAAAATTTACAGATGGTAATTTACCTTGTAAAAGTTGAAGTTTAGATTGAGCGCAATTAGCACAATTACAGCTTAATTGCTCAGTGATTGGATGAGATCCTAAAGCCAAATGTGGAACTACTATATCTGCAACAGGTTGTACATATTCTACTGTTGTTAATTGGGTATTAGATAAGATTTTAATACTAGCATTGGCTGGATTAGCAACCATTAATATGGATGCTAGAAATACAGGAAAAGCTAAGAAAATCAGTTTGAGTAGTTTCATAATCCAAAGATTTATGTTGGTCATTGATACAGCATAGCCAATCTTATTGATGAGCTTCAACTTGAATCACTGTAGAGAATTTAACCACGCCCGAAGCCTTGACCACGCAAAACTTTTGACCAAATGAGGATTTCACCTTTATCACCACCTGCGGCTAAAAATTTGCCTTGAGGATGCCAAGCTAAGGTAGAAAAGCCGTCAGCAACGCCTGTGAGAATTTGAGATACTTCTTTGGCTTTGTTCCACAAGCACAACCAACCATCTGTAGCAGCTGAAGCTAAAAGTAAGCTATTTGGTGCAAACGCGATCGCATTAATCACACCTACATGATTAGTTAACACTCGCGCTTCCCAACCCAAGTTTTCATCCTCTAGCTTTTCCCAGACCACAATCCCTTCCACACTGGAAGTAGCTAACAATGGCGCGCCTATTTTAGTCTTGATTTCTGACCAAGCCAATTGGCGAATCTTGCCAGGAAAGCCACGCATTACCCAAGGATCGGGATTGTTCCACTCTAAAACGGTGACGCTGCGATCCATATTGCCAGAAGCGAGGAATTTACCATCAGTTGACCAAGCCATTGCTACGCTGACTGTCGGCATACTGAGAAGATATGGTTCTTGATCCCAATCTTGAGAGTGCCAAATTTTGACTCCTTGATTCCCTCCAATGGCTAAATATTGCCCATCAATCCGCCAATCGATACTCAAGGCCGAGGAGTCGGCAAAATTCACAGTGGCGACGACTTCACTAGTATCAGCGTCCCAAACTTGGACGTAACGCCCTAAACTAAATGCCAACTCGTTATTAACGTGATTCCAGGCTAGCTTATCCACCCAAGCTGGTGCATTTTCGAGAGTGGCGATTAATTCCTGTCCCCGCCAAATTTTCACCCGGCCATCTTGTCCACCCACAGCCAAAAATTGACCATCTCTGGAGAAAGCCACACAATCTACTGATTGACCATGACCAGTTTGCAGAGTTGTTAATTCACCATCCTGCCAAAGTGTCACTTCCCCAGCCGCCGAGGTAGCAGCTAAAGAATTGCCACTGGGTGACCAGGCGATCGCAGTTACATAATCGGCTAATGTCCCTGAGTAATGTTCTTCAAATTCTTTAGATTTGCTGGTTGTAGGGTTCATAGTTAGGGAATGGGGAATGGGGAACAAAGAAGTAAAAAGGTAAAAGTAAAAAGAAAAAACTTTTTTACCTTTTGCCCTTCAGGTTCGCCACTTGCTTCAAGCCGGGAAAACCGTCCAACGCAGTGGCTCACCTTTTACCTTTTGCCTTTTTTACGCTAGACAAGCAAGAAAATCTTGTTTTAATTGCTCTTCATCCAGATTACGCCCGATAAAAACCAATTCATTTTTCCGTTTTTCACTGGCTTTCCAAGGTCTATCCGGTCTGCCATCAAATATCATATGCACACCTTGGAAAACAAATCTATTATCCTCTCCAGCAATATTTAATATGCCTTTCATGCGGAAGATATCTGGCCCTTTGGTCTGCAATAATTCTGATAGCCAAGCATTTAATTTTTCCCCATCAATTGACCCTTCTTGGACTAACGCAACGGAAAAAACAGTCTCATCATGTTCGTGGGCATCTTCTCCTAAGAAATTTGGATCTATCTCTAACGCCCGATCTAAATCAAAGGCTTTCACACCCAATAACGCATCCATTGATAATTCTGAATTGCGGGTGCGATAAATTTTTGCCATTGCATTCATCGACCGAATCCGTTTTTCTAATTCATCTAGTTCTGCTGGTGTGACTAAATCTGTTTTATTAAGTAAAATTACATCAGCGAAGGCAATCTGTTCTTGGGCTTCGTCTGCATCCCAATGTTGCCAAATATGCTTGGCATCAACCACTGTCACTACTGCATCTAATGCCATTTGACCTTGCATATCTTCATCTACAAAAAAGGTCTGAATTACTGGGGCTGGGTCTGCTAATCCAGTCGTTTCTATCACTAAATGGTCAAATTTATCCCGCCGCTTCATTAAATTACCAATGATGCGGATTAAATCGCCTCTAACTGTACAACAAATACAGCCATTATTCATTTCAAATATTTCTTCATCGGCATTAATAACTAATTGATTATCAATGCCTACTTCCCCAAATTCATTGACGATCACAGCTACTTTTTTACCGTGTTCGTAGGTGAGGATGTGATTAAGTAGAGTTGTTTTCCCTGCTCCTAAATAGCCAGTTAAAACAGTAACGGGAACTGAATTTGTGATTACGTCCGCCACCATATTTTAAAAACCTCTTATCTCACCTTATAGATAATCATTATCACCCATGATAAAACCTTTTCTATTTTTGTGTGAATTTGCCATGATTCATCACTGCAATTACTACTATGATTTGTTTTTATATCTTTAACTATTCATAAATATTCACAATTTGCTTGGATACAGACTTTTACTTTTTAACAAATTCTTCATTGACAAGCAAACCGCAAAAATGATAATCATTATCACAAGCAAAAATTATACTTTCATGGAGAAACACAGTGGTTTCAAAATACACTAGCGGCTGGAACAAGCAAGCTTCTCTTGCTTTAGGCTTATTTGTGGCTGCACCATTAGTTTTGTCTGTGGGTGTCGCACCAGCAAAAGCTGATGGTATTCATAGCGATGACACTGAAATTTACGTTGCTTTAGACAGGTTACAAGTTCTTGCCAGTGGAACATATGCAGGATTAAATAATCCTAACTACAATCGTTTGACTTTCTTATTTGCACACCGAGAAGCAGACCCCACAAGAAATCATTTTCATGGAATTGGTACTTATAGTTACTTAGGTAATGTAGATAATACTAGTATCAATTCAACTAATAATAACAACAGAATTCCTGAAACTTACACAGGAATTTTACCACTGCAATTATTACCAGGCACAGGGATTTATGCTGATCGCTTGATTAGTACTGATACTCATGAGGAATATAGCAATCTGACAATCGCATCTGTAACATCTTTAGCAGGTGCTACAGATGCAGATGATCAGTATTTGTTTAATAGTTCTGGTGGTCGTTGGCGATCGCCTTTGACTGGTGCAACCATTGGGCTACAGTTAGTAGAAATTAGCAATGGTTTGAATATTGCTAATGAGTCTGGTGAAAATATTCTCCAGTCGATAGGCGATATTTATACCCTTGGTGGTGGTGATGATTTTGTCTTTACCCCGACTTTTTGGACTCAAAAAACGGCAACACCAGGTAAATATTCGGCAACATTTAAACTAGTGGATTTAAGTTCTAATCATCTAGAATCTGGAACATTTAGCTTTGATTTTCGAGTTGAACAAGTGCCAGAACCATCGACTACTATTGGTTTGGGATTAGCGGCTTTATTAGGCTTGTCTCTATCTCATCTCAAGAAACGAACTTGTCTTCAAGATGATTTATAAAGTTAACCCTTAATTTTTAGAGTAAGTCCAAGTGGTGCGTTACGGCTAATTTCTACTCTTTTTCAAGCTCAAATCCTGACATCGCCGTAACACACCCTACTTAACATTGAGGCGATCGCGTTCAGTCCAGCGTAGCTGATTACAAAAAATCCTGAATTGCTGCAAAAATTTCTGCTGGGTATTCCTCGTGCATTCCCAAAGTACCGGGAAGGACGACGCTTCTGACTCCTGGAAGTGTGGCGACAGTTTCCATTTCAGCGCGTGATTTGGGGGGACTGGATTCTCCGATGACTATCATGAGGGGGACAGATAAGGACTGCACCAGTGAGAGAAAATCAGCTTGATTGTGTACCGCGTCAATGTTACCTGTGACAAAAGCCGCCGAAGCAAACCTTGCTCCTGGTTTTTGGGTGGTTTGCCATTTCTTGGTGATGAAACTGGGTATGAGTTTCGCCGTATCGACAAAGACATGGCGACGGTACATAAATTTTAGAAACGAAGGTGTGGTGTTGAGATAGTAGAGGAGTTGACCCAAAATAGGCGATCGCACTAATCCTCTAACTGCACCAGCAACTTGTGGATTTGCTCCCATTGTTGGTAAGGGGCCGCGCCAAGTCGGTGCAATTAGTACAATCTTGGAAAAAGCGTTTGCTTGCTTTTGTGCTAATTGCAACACATAACTTGCAGCATGGCCAGCGGCTATGACAGTAATAGGGGTAGAAAACACAGCCTGAACAAAATCTGTCAGAAATTGCTGATAAATTTCTGGTCGATAATCTAAACTGGGGCGTGAAGACTCACCGAATCCTGGCCAGTCTAAGGCCACTACTTGAAACTGGGGAGCTAACAGCCTAGCTAAATCAGCCATTTCTTGACGGGTAGATACACTGCTGAAAGCTGGCAGTAGCAATACAGGTGAACCATCACCGAGAGTTTCATAAACAACTCGCAATGGTTGATTTTCCCATCGCCAAAGATATTCTTGAATTACTCCACCAAACCCTGTAGAGTCATGAGTTGATAATAAACTGGTAGACATCTGACTAAACTTTGGTATTAACGACAAGTTTTAGTACATCAGGAAATCAAGCAACTAACCTTATGTACTAGTTAGGGAGGTCTAGCTTACATTCCAGTGCCTTTTTTTGCATAGTTTTAAATATGTTGTAGAATCCATTGGCACGAGAAGGGGTAAGGCTGACATTTAAACCAGTTTCTTGAATGAAATCTGGTGTGAGTTGTAATATTTCTGTGGGAGTTAGTCCGTTTAATCCTTCAATCAAAAGGCCAACCATTCCTTTACTGATGAAGGCATCAGAATCAGCCTGAAACATCACCTTACCATCATGGAGTGAAGCAGTGATGTAAACCTGAGAAACGCAGCCAGGAACTTTATTTTCTGGTAATTTGTCAGCTTCAGGGAAACCTTTTAGCTTGTTACCATAGATGATCAGCTGTTCGGTACGTCTTCTTTGGTCTGTCACCCGTTGAAAACGCTGGACGATTTTAGCAAGAGCAGGTGGTAAGGAGTCTAAAGTTGAAGACATCGTAGCAGTTGTAAATAATTGGTCTTCCTTTGAGTGTAGATTATCTTCCCTGCGATCGCGCCTAGTAATAACGGGAATAGGGGTATAGAGGTTTAGGGTATAAGTGTTCAAAATCCTTAGACTCCAAACCTCTACACCCTCTCAAAGCGAAAAGTTAGTCCTGCTTCAATTACTTTCCATTTCCGGTTCAGCTGTCACGGATATAATTTGCACATTACCCAGACTGGAGAGTTGACTGTCAACAGTGAACAGTTAACGACGGCAAACAGAAAGTAGTTGTGCAGTTTAGCCAAGTATGAGCTTACTTTGTATATATAAGAGTAAATTACTATTTTTCTAATTAAATTAGAGGCGTATTTGATGAATAAAATTAATCGCGTTGCTATTGTTGGTGGAACTCATGGAAATGAATTTACAGGTGCATTTCTGATTAAAAAATTTACCCAGTTTCCACAATTAATTCAAAATTACGGCTTTGAAGTTTTGACATTATTAGCTAATCCCCAAGCTTTTGCCGCAGCTAGACGCTACATTGACAAAGATTTAAATCGGTGCTTTCTCAATAAGGATTTACAAGATCATACCCTATCCACTTATGAAGATATACAGGCGAAAAATATATCTAGTATTTTAAGTGAAGATAGTAAAACTAAAGCAGATGTAATTGTTGATTTACACAGTACAACAGCCAATATGGGCTTGAGTGTGATTCTAGGTAATCAGCATCCATTCCTCTTGCAATTATCCGCTTATTTGAGTGCCATTAATCCTTTAGTTAAGGTTTGCTACACCATACCAGAAGCTGGTAGTGATTTTCTGCGTTCCCTATGCGAATTAGGTTTTGTCGTCGAAGTGGGGCCTGTGGCTCAAGGTGTATTGAATGCAGATTTATTTCAAAATACTGAGGAGCTAATTTTTCAAATCTTAGATTATTTAGAAAGATGTAATCGCGGCGAAATTTTGCAAGTAAAAAATACTCTCACGCTTTATAAATTATTAGCCTCTATAGATTATCCCAGAAATGAACGAGGTGAAATTCAAGCGATGATTCACCCTCAACTCCAGTTCCGTGATTATCAACCACTGCACCCAGGCGACCCGATATTTTTAACTCTAGATGGTAAAGCGATCGCCTACGAAGGTGAATCAACAGTTTACCCCATTTTTATTAACGAGGCTGCCTATTATGAAAAGGGTGTGGCTATGTGTTTCACTGAAAAACAAGAACTCACAATTTAAACTACGCAGTCATTAGTCACTAGTCAACACTTAACATTTAATTAATTGCTTTTTTCAACAATTCAGGAATTAGAGAAGGACGTTCCGCCACAGGAACTTCTGCGGCTTCAAAAGCGGCGATTTTGCTTTGTGCAGTTCCAAAGTTAAGTGGACGACCCACAACCGTAACTAAAGTACCCGTTTGTCGCCAAGTGTTTCTCGGTGGTGCTTGTCTACCTGCGATGTAAGCAATAACTGGTTTATCGATAGTTTCGGCGATGTACCTAGCAGCGGTTTCTTCACTACCCCCACCTGGTTGACCCACTAACACAATTGCTTCAGTACTTTCATCTTCATCCAAAATTTGCAGCCATTGCAAGAAGGAAGAACCAACAATAGCATCACTACCAATACTGACACTAATTGATTGTCCCAAACCTGCTTTTGTCAGTTCCCAAGCTACTTCATAGGTTAGTGTACTGCTGCGACTAACGATTCCTACTGAACCAGGAGTATAAAATTCACTTGGTTGCGTACCTAAAAGGATTTTCCCAGGTACAATAATTCCGGGACTGTTGGGGCCGACTACCAGGGTTTCAACCGCTTCAGCTTTGCGGAGTAACTGCACCATATCCAAAGGCGGTACACCCGCAGAAATGATGATAATCTGACTGATACCAGAGGCGATCGCTTCTAAGGCAGCATCTAAAACTTGGTATGGATGTACACAAATAATTGTCGTGTCAATAACCCCAAATTTCTCTACTACCTCTTCTACCAAATCAAACACAGGCAAACCATAAATTTCCTGTCCACCACATCCGGGATCGACACCAGCAACTAAATTTGTACCATAGGCTTTCATTTGAGCAATATGAGTTGCTGAGATAAATTCACCGAAGCCTTGGATAATAACTTTGCTCTCTGGCGTTAAGTTCATAAAAAAGGGAATAGAGAATTGGGAATGGGAAATTGGGAATAAGGGAAATTATATAGCCTTCTGTCTTCTGCCTAGCTTCGGCAAAGCTTCCGTGTAGCTTGCTTACCTGCCTTCTACCTCTAAGACACTTTTTTGTAGGCGGGTGATTTGACTAGACTCACAGATGTTGCTACTGCTTCATCTAAATTTTCCACTACTATTAGCCCATCATCATGAGTTTCTAATGATGCTAAAACATCTTTAGCAGCATTTAGCTCCGAACCTGCTAGACGGATGACTAAGTAAGGTGAATGATACTCTCGTTTGCTGCCATTGGCGCGTCCAATCGATGATGTTTGTTCCTCTTGGTGGTGTGATAAAAATTCAACAATGGCTGTAGCTGCAGCTTCTGGTTCAGGAATACTACCGAGAAGATTAATGAGTATGACCTGGATGCTTTTGTCAGCAGCTAGAATATTTAAACCTTTGATTAGGCGATCGCAAAACGTAGTTGGTGAGGTATCAATAATTGAAGCGTGTCGGAGATTTAAACACATACCCGGTTTACCTCCCGCACTAGTCACTAAATCACAGGTTGCCATCATTGAACCTGTACCATTGCCCAAAATGCCTATTTTGCCGTGCATTGCTAAACTGTCCCAGTCACCAAACCGATTGTTCATCTGATTTTTGCCATGATGGTTGACAATTTTTGCTGCCATTGCCGCAATTTCTGGATGTCTCCCTATCGCCCGTTGATTCACCCTGACTTTTCCATTGAGTGCCATCACTTCCCCAGAATTATTAATTGCCAAGGGATTAATTTCCACTAAGTCTAAGTCTTTCTGTATAAATAGCTGATACAGTTTCTCTAACACACTGCTGACTGACTGCATCAGTGCGCCCTGTAAACCCATTTTTAAAGCTAGTCTACGGGCGTAAAAAGGCGAAAATTCTTGTTCTACAACGACATACTGCATTTTTTCGCCTGCTAATTCCCAGTCTACATCCGGCTCTTGACAACCTAAAAGGATGGGTCGGCAAATAGCGGTATCTAAAACTACTGCTAAATAAAACTCTTGACTAGCATCATATCTAGACTCTGCTAATACAACTTCTGGTAATTCTCCCCAAATGGGCAAGTTAAAGATATTTTGGGCAGCAGCAACAGCGTCGATTGTGGTTTCTACAATCCTCACTCCTCCGGCTTTTGCCCTGTCTCCAGCGTGTACTTGCGATTTTAGTACGATCGGATAGCGAATTTTCAGTCTTTTTAAATCTGTAGGGTGGTATATGTGTTGGGAAGGCAATACCGGAATACCTATTTCCCCAAACCATTCTTTAACTTGATACTCTAATAGATCCATTGTTACGCACCTGAATATTTATACTTTCAGAGAATTATTTTGGTGCTGTTTTTGAGTTTTTGACTGCACCCCAATTAGATAACCAATCTTTGAGTAACTATAAAAACTAGTTTTTCACGTATCAATTCTATCGAATTCAGTAAATGCAGCACATTTAATTTGTAGCACTAACTGTATAGTATTGTGTACGACTAGCATAGTTGTTTATTTCAGTAAATTTACTAGTGCAGAAGGAGAAAAATAAGGTCACTAATGACTAATGACTATTAACTATTGACTAACAGTTTAATTTTTCGTGACAACTCCAAATTGTGTGTTAAAAAATTGGTCTATTGGATTTTATGACTATGGTTGGTTAAACTGTGCATCCGCCTTCAATCAACGAACAATCTTCATTTCAGTCCCTCAAAGATAAAAAACATAATATAGAAAACCAGCAGGAAAGCTCTATGACAGTAGCAGTCCAGCAGGAAGATTTGCAAATTTTAGCCAGAACCTTACAGGAGCAATTCCTGGCAGAAGTCCCATCTGGTGAAGTTTTTCAAATTAAGTGTGCTGTCAACAAAGACGAGTTGATGATTTTGACTCAACACCCGGTCAGTATAAACGTTGACACTGAACAAGTTTTTTCTGTAATTGAGGAAGTGCTTCACTCGCTAGCACCTTACAAGGAGCAACGAATTCAATGCTTCGTGAGGATGTTGGGTGAAAAACTGCCTTATGCAAAACGTTCTCTGATGATTAGGGGTCATAAAGAAGTAGAAACCCCGATCCCAGAGGAAGAGGAAATGGCTGAGGAAGCAGATTCTTTCTCATCGGTCGAATTTCCTTTGGCTTATTCGCCTCCAGTTAGTACTTCAGAAGATGAAGCTGAAGAAGAAATATTTGATCCTTTAGCGGGTACACCAGATTTATTAACAACTCCACACCGCAGACAAGTTCCGCTGGTATTTTTGGGTATAGGGTTAATAGGAGTTGTTTTTTTTGGTGGTGCGGGGGCTTATGTGGTGACTCGGCCTTGTGTAATGTCTGAGTGTCAAGAAATTCAAGCGGCTGAGGCACTGAAAACTCAGTCTAGACAACTGCTAAGTCGTGCTAAGTCAGACAAGGAATTAACTACAATTACACAGCAGTTAGAAACTACTAGTGCTGCTTTAACGGTGATCCCTTGGTGGTCGCCACGTCATCAGCAAGCGGAAGAACTTAAATCGAGTTTGTCTGTACAGTCCGACAAAATTAATCAGGTGCTAAAGGCTTTACAAGCGGCTTCTGTAGCAGAGCAAAAGATGCAAACTCCGGCCAATAGCCAGGAGGAATTGAAAGCTAGACAAAACCTCTGGCGACAAGCGATCGCTCCTTTAGAATCAGTCAATCCCAATAGTGACCTTTACAGACTGATTTCACCCAGATTATTGCGGTATCGTGCCAATCTCAAAACTATTAATCAACAATTAGTAGCTGAAGAAAAATGGCTGAAAAAACTAGTGGATGCTAAAGCTGTGGCGGGTGTAGCAGCAAGAAGGGAAAGTACTGCGAAGAGCATCAACGATTGGCAAAGGATACAGTCAACTTGGCAAATAGTTGTGAATGCTTTGAATGTGATCCCCCAGACTAGTCTAGGATACCAAGAAGCACAACAGCTGCTTCTTGAATATAAACCTAAACTAGCCAGAGCGCGCGATCGCGTTACTCTAGCAGAATTAGGCGCGAAAAGTTTCCAGCAACTCACGAGTACTGCTAGACAAGCCAAAGCTTACGAACAACAAAAGCAATGGCAAGCAGCTGTAATCTATTGGGAGCGGGCTTTGCAGGCAGCAAAACAAATCTCAAATGATAGCTTGTACTACAATCAAGCCCAGAGCCTGATTGCACCCTATTCAGCAGCTCTCAAGGAAGCACAGGACAAATTAGAACTAGATAATGCTTGGCAGCAAACTCGTGCAGATTTAAATAAAACCTGTTCTAGTGGTATGACAATTTGCACCTTTACAGTAGATGAGAAGGGAATCATTGTCAAAATTACTCCTGAATATGAGCAAATTCTCCAAGATAGTATTTCTGAAGGTACTACTAACAATTCCAGTGCTATTGTTGATGTTGCCAACCACTGGCAAAGTTTACAAGAAGCTTTAACGGTAATCAGTGAAAATGCTAATCTACCTTTATTTATCTACAACAATCAAAATCAGGTAATTTATTTACGGACACCATGAGGCTGAGGGTAGGGGGCAGGAGGCAGAAGGATTTTAGTTTAAACTAATGCCTTAATGCTGATTTTCATACGCCTGAATCTACTATTTCTAAATATGAATTAGTATGTAACCTGAGTTCGGGTTAAGCCAGAAGCTCAAAAGCTTATTCTGTAAGGATTGAGCAAAAATCTAAGTGATAAAAGAAGCGATTAAAGTGGAATCATTTTGTCACTAAGTTTCACAAATGAGATTAATCTCAACAACATGCTTTATTGAGAATAGATGAAAACATAGCTTCAGACCGAACAACGAGAACTCAAGGGTTTCGAGGATTTCTTATCCCGAACTCAGGTTATGTATAGCTTCCAACTCTGCTTTGATAGATAGAGGACTATATCCTAATTTAAAGGCTTTAGAACTATCTAGAGATACATCGGCTGGTCTTGGTGCTGACATTTTTACGTCTTTTTGCAGACAGCTGTTCAATCCAGTGCTAGGAAGTTGAAAAACTTCGACTAGAAGCTTTCCAAAATCATAGCGGGAAATCCGTTCTTTGCCTCCTAAGTGAATGATGCCATTCACTTTTTTTAATGCTAATAACAAACCATTTGCCGCAGTGTTGGCACTTGTTGGTGTACGAAATTCATCAATGAATAAGTTGAGATTATTTCCTGCTCTTAAAATTTCAATAAATGGTTGAATAAAGCTTTTTGCTGTGGGGGTGGAATTACCGAACATTAATGGCATGCGACACACTGCTGTCATGGGATAGCGTTCTAGCATTCCTGTTTCTGCCATGACTTTTTGCTCGCCATAAATATTCACCGGACAAACTGCATCTTGCTCTCTATACGGCGCGTTTAAACCATCAAAAACTAAGTCGGTTGATGTAAAAGCACAAGGAATTTGATAGTCTGCACAAAGTCCCGCAATATTACAGGATGCGGTGACATTAATTTTGTGTGATGCTTCGGGATGAATTTGACAAAAGTTAGGTTGCGATCGCGCGGCTGTATGAATTACAGCATCTGGTTGAATTTCACTAAATATTTGTTTAATTGCCGCAAAATCTATTAAGTCTAATTTAATTAATTTTATCCCAGTAATTTCTATAGGGTGGGAGTCATAAGTTCCAAAAACTTCCCAGTCTTGTTGAGCTATTTGGCAAAGATGCCATCCTAAAAACCCACTTGCACCCGTGATTAAAAGTTTTTTCATATCTTAATTTGCAAGTAGTAATTAAATTTTTAATTTAATCTTTAATTTCTATTGAATCAATTCTTTAAATTGTTGATTATTACGTACTTTATCAAAATCCGGGTCAATTTTTGCTAATTGCTGATATTTATCGGGAGCAAGTTGTATTGCTTTTCGCAAATTTTGACTGGCTAATTTCACATTGCCGATTAAAGCGTAGGTACAAGCTTGATTATAGTAGGCTTCGGGTTTGTCTGGTTTGATAGCGATCGCTCGCTCATAAGACTTTAAAGCTTCCTGATAGCGTTGCATTTTGGTGAGGGAAATACCTCGATTAATCCAGCCTGCGGCTTTGTTTGGGTCAAGTGCGATCGCCTTGTCGTATGATGCTACTGCACCTTGATAATCTTGCAAGGTCATTAACACGTTACCTCGGTTATACCAAGCTTCATCCTGTTCTGGCTGGAGGGCGATCGCTTTTTCGTAGGATGAGAGCGCGTCTTTATACTTTTGTAAAGAGGCTAGAGCGTTACCCCGATTAATCCAAATATCTGCATTTTCTGGTTTGATGGCGAGTGCTTGATCATATATACCCACAGCATCTTGATAGCGTCGTTCATCAAACAAATTATTCCCTTGTACAAATAGCTGTTCTGCCTTTTGACTATCCTGGGATTCTCGAAAAAATTTGGAAACATTAATCTTCTTGACTACTTCCTGAGTCTTGGCTGTGGATGAGTTGACCCCACCACTACATCCAAACATCAAGACAGTAATACAACCACAGGCAATTAAGCCGCGCCAAAAGACCATGCTGTAACTACAGAACTCATAAAACAATGTTAAAACTACCCATTTTTGAGAATCGTATCAACTATCACGAATGCTTTTAGATAGTTTTGTATGTGTTTTGACAGTTTGTTGTTCTTGACAGTAATGTTTAAAAATTATCCCAATAGTAACATATGCTTACTGAAAAAGAAATAGTCACAAGTTATTAGTTATTTACTTCCTTGTCTCCCTTCCCCTGTCCCCAAATTCATGGGTAATACTTTGGGTAATTGACCTCCTGGTGCAAAATAGTAGACATGACGATTGAATCTAATTCCACCAAACCCCCAAGTCCAGAATCGAGTCCTGATGATGATTTGCAACCGGATGATTTTGACGGTGCAAGCGCAGGTGAAAATCACCTGACCTCAGAAACACTGGCTACACAAAGAACCTTAGCGGCAATTTCGTCTTTGCAATCTCCGCAAAATACCGCCGCTTTGCAACAAGCTCGTTCCTTCTCGAATAGCCGGAAACCTCAATTAACAATCAAGCCGAGGGCATTGCTAGTTACTGTAGTAGCGATCGCCATGACTTGTCTTGGTGTAGCTCTGAATAACTGGATTATAGGTGTAGTAGGGACGCTGTTAACGTTGCTGCTATCTTTGATGATCCTTTTACCCTGGATACAATACGTAATCAATGAATGGTTTTCTGAGCAAGATAAAATCATCTTTATTGCCTTGATGGGGTTAATAGTAGCATTCGTTGGTGGACTGAAGTTTACTGGTGTATGGGAACGCTTACTGCTATGGGGTAAACGAGTTAACTGGGATGCTTCGGGGACTTTAGCGGAGTGGTTTGGCGCATTGGGACAAATTCTCATTGCCATCATTGCTGTTTACGTGGCTTGGCGACAATATGTCATTTCCAAAGACTTGACCATTCAACAAAACCTCTTAACAGTTCAGCAAAATATTATTACCCAACAACAAACGATTGATTCTTATTTCCAAGGCGTTTCTGACTTGGTGTTAGATGAAGAAGGTTTATTAGAAGATTGGCCGCAAGAAAGAGCGATCGCAGAAGGTCGCACGGCGGCAATTTTTAGTAGTGTTGATGGTAGTGGGAAAGCGAAAATTCTGCGTTTCTTGTCCCGTTCTAAGTTACTCACACCCCTAAAACGCGATCGCCGCCTTGGTAGAGCCATTCTCAACGGTATTGGCGGTTACGCAGAAGACCGTTTGGAGGGTGTGCGGGTCATAGATTTAGGTGTGATGTTAGCCGCCGCTGACCTTGCTAATACAGATTTGCGCTGGACTGACCTCAGCGAAGCCAATCTCGTCCGCGCTAACCTCAGTGGCTGTGATTTAGTCAAAGCCAACCTTTCCCGAACGATTTTATATGATGCTGACCTGAGTGGTTCTGACTTTAATGGTGTACGCCTATTCTATGGTTCATTGGAAGCCGCATCACCCCGCAGCCGCACCGAACCACCAGACTATGAAACAGGTCAACATACCGGTGCAGTAGTGGAAAATGCTGATTTTAGCAATGTTCAAAGAATGTCTGATGCAAACCGTTACTATTGCTGCGCCTGGGGTGGAGAAAAAACTAGAGGTACAGTTCCCGGAGGTTGTGAAGGGATTCCTAACAAGTTGGGAAGATAGTCATTAGTTATTGTTTTCCTCCCTCTGTCCCCAATCCCCAATCCCCACTTCTTCCCAGACTTGATCAAATCGGTCATGCGATCGCTCTATGATCCGGTAAGTATCACATAGGCGCAAATTATGACGCAGACAATTTCTATTAATGACAATCAACGCTTACAACTGCAACCCCTAGAAGTTCCCAATCGACTGCTATTGGGGCCTGGGCCTTCTAATGCTCACCCCGCAGTTCTGCAAGCTATGAATACCTCACCATTAGGTCATCTTGACCCAGCTTTCTTAGCTCTGATGGATGAAATTCAATCTCTGCTACGCTATGTTTGGCAGACAGAAAACCAGCTGACTATTGCTGTTAGTGGTACAGGTTCGGCTGCAATGGAAGCAACGATCGCCAATGCTGTAGAACCTGGGGATGTGGTATTAATTGGTGTAGCTGGTTATTTTGGTAATCGTTTGGTGGATATGGCCGGAAGATATGGCGCAGATGTCCGCACCATGACCAAACCTTGGGGACAAGTTTTCTCTCTCGCAGAACTCCGCACCGCGCTAGAAACCCATCGTCCGGCAATTTTGGCGTTAGTTCATGCGGAAACTTCCACCGGCGCACGTCAACCATTGGAAGGAGTCGGGGAATTATGCCGTGAATTCGGCACACTTTTATTAATAGATACAGTCACTAGTTTAGGTGGTGTCCCCATCTTTTTAGATGCTTGGGGAGTAGATTTAGCCTACAGTTGCAGTCAAAAAGGTTTAGGTTGTTCTCCTGGTGCTTCTCCCTTCACCATGAGTCCCCGCGCAATGGAAAAATTGCAAAAACGCTCCACTAAGGTAGCAAACTGGTATTTGGACATGAATTTGCTGGGTAAGTATTGGGGAAGTGAACGTGTATATCATCATACAGCCCCAATCAACTTATATTATGGATTGCGGGAAGCATTGCGTTTAATTGCCGAAGAAGGACTAGCAAACTGCTGGCAACGCCACCAGAAAAACGTAGAATATCTGTGGCAACGTTTAGAAGAAATAGGGCTGAGTTTACACGTAGAAAGGGAGTATCGTTTACCGACTCTGACCACAGTCCGCATTCCGGCAGGTGTAGATGGCAAAGCGATCGCACGGCAATTACTCACCGAACATAATATTGAAGTTGGCGGCGGTTTAGGTGAATTAGCCGGTCAAGTCTGGCGTGTTGGACTCATGGGCTACAACAGCCGTCCAGAAAGTGTGGACAGACTCATAGACGCATTACAGCAAGTTCTACCCCAGCAGTAGGAATGAGAAACGAGTAGGCCATTTCGGCAGTATATTGATCATCTGTAGGGGTGTACAAAATTGTATGTCCCTACTCAATGTATTTGTCACATTCATTCATATTCAGCAAAATTTTTCATCAGAGCATTTTAAATGCGCCGAATAATTACAAATTACTAAGCTATACGGCAAAAAAGTTGACAAGTATAGAGAATACATCTAATTAATAAACTAAACTGAGTTTTATTCCTATTCATAAATAAAACCAGCTTATTGATTATTTATGAATCAGACTTATAGCAAAAAAAATTTTCTGCTTAAACTTTGTACATTAAGTATCACTATTACCATCAGCTTGGCTCTGAGTAGTTGCACGCCTCAAAGAAGAGCAATGCTCAGACTAACTGCGGAGAAATTTCATGAGCAAGTTATTGCAGCTATTACATCAGTTAAAGAAATTTACACGCTGACTAATGTACCCATAGAATCCTCCTTATCTCGTGATTTAATCACGCGGCAATTACTTACAGACCCTAGCATCAATTTTAGAGACATCAACGAAGTTAATAAAATTATTACCCAAGATGATGAAACAGATAAGTTCCCTTCGGATTTTGAGAGGGAGTTAGAAAATTTAACAGCAGAATATGATACAGCTTTAGAGATATTTAAAAATCTAGAAAATATTGATTATGGTAGTGATAAAATAGTTGCACAAACTGCACAGCCTGCTAGATGTTTAACTGTCAAAATGTTACTTTTAGCTAAGGAAATTCAGGCGAATCCACCAAAACCAAATAATCCGCAACGGGTGTTGATTAGCTTGAAGCTGAATGAACTACGCAAACAATACAATAGTCCAGAGTTGTCTGCACGCACAAACCCAGAAGAAATTAAACGTCAAGTTGCTGAACAAATCGATGCTTGGTTAGCGATTAATGCCGCTGAAAAAAAGATGATCGAAGATTCTGTTTCTCAATTGCTGATAGCTGCGGATATTGGACGCAGGCTATCAAAGTTAATTGATGATTATGCAAATTTAAATTTTGATGTAATTGCTACTAGAATTACACAAATTATGGGTTTGACATCTAATTTTACAGGGAAAGATTATAGTTCAACTTTAACGAGAATGAGGGCTTTAGAAACTGCGATTAATTCAGACCCGACTTTGCGAGATTTTCTGCGGGAAGTTTCTATTAAAAGTAGACACACACCAACATCACAGCCACAATTATGTCAAGAGGTTAGCGGTTAGTAGAAATTAATCTATTTCTTAAATAAAGTGGGTAATTAATTGCTTGTCATATTCAATATTTGAAGAGAATGATGTTGTTTAGAGGAATTTTGTATGTCAACTAACGATGAAATTGTCGAAAAATTACAAGCTATAATTTCTCAACTAAACTCGACTTCAAACACAAAAATAGATGTAGAAAAACTCCATCAAACAGCATCAGATTTAGAAAATATTTTGCCCCAGTTGCAGTTTGAAACGACTAATGCACGCATAGATGGGAATTGGGAGGAAGCAAAAAAATTAAAGGAAGCTGAGAAAGAATGCAAACAAGCTCTTGAAAGTGTGAGAGCTACAATTATAAGCTCAACTATTATTGGAATAAATCAAGACAATTTACGTGAGATGCAGAAGATATTAGGTGAGGTAGACACCGCATCTAAAACTCAACGCCGAATAGATTTTATTCTTGCTTCTTTACGCTTTGTCAGGAAATTTTTTGCATGATTTCATTGCAAGAAAAATCCAGCAAAGAGCAAGGGTAAGAGTATTAAAGCCGATACAATCACAACTAAAGTTCCAGGATCGATTTTAATTTGGTTATTTGGTGGTTTGGTCATTGTGGGGGTGTCAGGGTATAGGGGAGAAAAGGATAGGAAATAACTAATGACTATTTTGACATTGCTTTTCTGACTTTCTCAACTTGTTTGGGTGCTGGCATCTCGTTGAATAGTGCGATCGCTCTGTTAAAATTCTCCTGACTCTCTCTAGTTTCACCGATTCTCTGATAAGTCAAACCTAACTGATAGTATGCTTTCGCTAAGTTGCACTTATCAGAAACTGTGGTCATGCTAGCGATGGCTTCATGATGCTTATTTATCGCTACTGCAAATTCTCCTTGTTCTCGATATAAAGATGCTAAACAAGAGGTAGCTCTTGCTTCTAAAAAGGAAAACAGATTGTTTTGACAATGGGTAATGGCTTGATTGCAAGTTTCTAGAGCAGTTTCTATTAGTCCTAGATTCTTATAAGTTAAGCTGATAAATAATAAACTGACTCCTCGACCCCAGGAGGTTAACTGTTCACTGGATAAACCATTTTTTACCTCTGCTAACATTGTCATTACATAGTCATTACGACTAACAGAAGATTCTAAATAAGCTAAACAGCACACAGCATACACAATATATTGGTAATAATTTCTCTCGTTTTCCACTAAGTTTTTCACAGACTGCAAAATATAATTAGCTCGTTCGACCTCCCATAAATCGATATAACAAAGACCTAAATTAAAAAGACTGGATAGTCTCTCTTGGAAAAAATCACATCTTGTAGCAATTTCACTGGCTTTATGATGACACTCCATTGCTGCAGTAATGTTTCCTATTTGGTGATAAGCTCGCCCTAAAGTATTATGCAGAATACTGAGATGACATTCTGATTTTAAATTGGGGATTAGGGGAGCGATCGCAGCAATTAAAGTTTCTAAAAGACCAAGGCGATTAAATAAAACTCCCAAAGATAGGCTAATATCCCATCTATTTGGTCTGCGTTGAATAATCACATTGGCTGCTTCCTCAAAATCGCCAATTTCCATATAGTGATGATAGGCTTCTAATGCCATCAGTGCGTGTTGTGGGTCTGCAACTGTGGTGACGCTGCTAGTCCAAAACTCTGCGGCTTTGCGGTTAGCAATTTCCCATTCTCCACTTTGCTTTAATCTGGCGATCGATTCTGTACAAATAACTGGATGTAACCAATATTTTCCTTTACGGCATTCTATTAATAACCGATCAAATAAAGATTTGATTACTCTCCTATACTGCTGTTCTGATACATCCCACAATAAACATTGTAATCCTGGCATCCCAACATGATTGATATCTTGATAACGATAGCAACCCAAGCGACAAAGCAGTTTATAAGCGGCTTTATCCATTTGCTCTAAGCGGTCAAATTGACTAGAAACCAAATTTTCTAAGTCCCGTTCAATTAACAAATCATCTCGATTTTCTCGCCAATAAACATCTGCATTACCATCAAAATCCGTCATAATTGTGCCAGTGATAATTCTCATTGCCTTGGCATTACCGCCAAAAGCTTGGCACATTTCACTAAGTGCATTTAAACTCACTTTAATTTGACGAATTGTAAAAAATTCTTGCCAAGCAGACTCATCTAAGCCGGTCAGGAAATAGCAATCAACATCTACCCCAGATTCATACAGACGTTCCCGACTAGTAATTAGTGTTACCGATTGCACCGATGGATCTGCTAAAACCCTTAAGAGTTCTACATAAGGACGATGTTCAGGAATAACGCAGCCGTTTTGATCTAACGCTGATTCTAAATTATCAATCAAAACTCCTATTTTTCTGCTTGCATCCCGAAGTTTACGTCTGAGTCGGTCGAGATTAATCCCAAATTGTTTACCGGGTTCTTCGTTAAAGTGTCCCCTCAGCCATTCCTCTACTACACTTTCGACAGTGACAATATTTTGGCTTTCTTGCGCCATCCACAGTTCTAGCAAGTAAAAACCTTGAGTTTTGAGATACTTACGTGCCAGGGTAGTTTTACCGACACCACCTTTACCTTGAATTAAAATAATTTTCGCGCCACACCTCACACGAGAGTTGAGTTCCGTAATTTCTCGGTCTCGTCCCACAAAATGATCTTCTGTTTCTTGTGACTTGCCATTATTGAGAGCGGGATTTACAATAGGTCTCGTTCTTTGGGTAGGCAATGATTTGTAAAATCTCTGTACAGCTGCATGAAAAGTCGATTTTGTGACTTTTTCCCCCAGAACATCTGAAAGTATTTGCCATAATTCCGCACCAACTGTTTTTACGTGTCCCTCTGTGTAACGACAAAGGTCAGCTATATTTTTATAAGTCTGTTTTCGATCTTCCCAGAGATAACGCAGGATTACCCTTTGAACTGTATCGAGACGTTTCCCTGTTTGATCAAACACCAAGTTATCCAAAAGCTCTAAAGCTTCTTCTGCACCCATCGATCGTCGTCTGTATCATTGTTGGTTCATTATACTCATATTTTCACTAATTCTTGTCCTCACTCCGTACTATAAACTACTTTTTCTTACTTAAAAGAAAATACTGAAACTTACTTAATCAGACTGCAAATTAAATCTACTTGTATTATTCTTGTAATCAATACAGGCAGGTTAAGTTAATTGCCCAGTGAATGTGGTTGAGGAAAGATGCAAATCGCTACTAGTCTGAATGAAATCATGAGCAATCACAACTGAATAATCAATATTGTCTAGGACAACTGAATAACAGTAGCGTTTATTAAATAGGTAATCAGAATTAACTAACTAGATTCTGTAGAGAGTGTTTTTAAATAGTATGTCAGTCTTCACCCTACAGGAGTTTCAACAATGTTGAACCAAGATTGTCATCAAGATTGCAATCATAACTATTGCCCATTTGCTCAGGATACCAAGAATCCTAATAGATATGTTTGTCTGAAATGTGGTGTAGAGAGAGAAATCAATAGACATTCCTCTAGCTTTAGTTCATTCTTAATGCTGTTGTTGTGTCTATTTATCGCTTTTCAAGTGATTGTAGTTTTGGAAAGGCAAAGCAATGAAAATCCACAAATAGAACAGATAGAACCTATTTATTAACAGCAATAATTGAATATTTTCGTTTTCTTCTCCCACAATCTTCAGGAGTGCAGTCATGAATACCCATCAGGATACCATTCTCTTCCGCGTTACTTCTAAATCATTGAAATACTTTCTGTTGATGTTGTTTGGCTTTGCTATTGTTTATTCCCTCTCTCACGCTTTAGGAGTGTTACACTTTATTCCTGTACTAATTTATGTTTTACAGCATTTATTTGTACCATTAGGAATGATACTTCTGTGCCTAACTACTGTCACAGTTCTATTTGAATCTCTACGTTAGGACGATTTCTTAGAAGATGGAAACAGGATTTGTATACAGTAATCAAACCCTGGATACAAATCCTTGGTTGGCATTCTTCATTTCTTCCCAGGCAGTTTAGTACCCATTTCAGTTAATGCTGAGAAGATGAGATATGCAATTAATAAACCAACACCTGCGAAAAAAGCTAGTAAGTCATGATTCATAAAATCGCTCCATTCATCTAGCTGAATTTTCTCATAAAACCTGATATTCTGTTCAGGAAATGTGAATACAAATAAATAGATTGATGGTAGTAGTTGAGGATTGCTTAACTACTAACCTCACTCCTAGATATCAATCTAGGAGATTTTGCTGGCTATCTTGACCTGATACCATTTCACGAAAAACCTGATACAGATATAAACCCTGAAAGTTTTGCTGCATCTCAGTTTGTTAATTGCGAATTATGAATTGGTATGACTTATTAAAACTGTTCAATAAAAAAAGTCCGCTCAAGCGGACTAGGGTAGAAGGGTCAAATGATCTTAAGTTGACTATGAGATCGTTAAATCCCTCCTTTATTGTTAGCAATTAAGTCTAAAAAATCAAGTATTAACTCACATGATTTTAGACATAATTCTAGTAATTATGTCTTTGGAAGTAGATATTGGTAATCTAGAAAACATAAATAATTACTTATAGTTATTTACCTTTTTCTCTCAGGTGAATGTGATAAATGAATTTGCACAAGCGAGGGTCACTAATCAATTGAGATGGCTATAAATTTTTATGTTCTTGATAATCAAACGTGATTTTTGTCAATATCTAAAATATATCTCTATAATATTGTTTTTCACTATTTGAATTCTCTGGATGTACGTGACAGACGATGCAAAAGAATTTTGCAGTGACGTGAATATCAGACAAAGTACGGTTTGTCTATCAAGTTATAGTTGTATTTTAAATGCTTATATAGTAGAATCTTCACTATGTAGTGCATACCTCTAAGGATAAATGAGCCATCAAAGCGGACATCATCACCACATTTGGGTACAATCTCATCATCCTGTAAATTTAGAGTCAAAATTGCCACAACAGCTACAAACAGAGACGATGTTCTACTATTTTGCATACGGGTCGTGTATGTGTCCAGTAGACTTGAAGCGATCGCTAGGAGAAAACACTCATCATTACGTCATTGGCCCCAGCATCTTACAAGGTTACAGACTGGGGTTTTATTTATATTCTCCTACTCGCAAATGTGGCGTTTTAGATATAGTTCCAGATGCAAGAGCTAGCGTGAAAGGTGTGTTATATCAACTACCTTTACGACTCAGTGAATACTTGGATAAACGGGAAGGAGTAGCGCAAGGACTGTATCGCCATGAATTAGTGAATATCCACTGTCAAGACCGAGTTTACCAAGATGTTCGTACCTATATAGTAGTGGACAAACTAGCAGAAGAAGCCGCACCCAACGACTGGTATTTTAACGTTGTGCTACGTGGTGCAATTACCTGCGGACTACCGGAGGAATATTGCTGGCATTTATTTAATCATATGTATAATTTACAACAAAATCAGCAAGAACAACAATTTAGGCGATCGGCTTAGTATACTTACGTAAGTATTAAAACTTGTTAAAATCCGCAACAAAATCAGCCAATCGGGTGATCCAATTGTAGGAAGTCTGAGAACTGTCCAAAATTAGATTCTAGAAACCAGAAAACGTTCACCACATTGAAATGTGGTGGGGAGTAAATACTATGCACCTAAAACTTAAAAATATTGCTAACGCATCTATGTTTGCTTTAGCATCTCTGGGGAGTGCGATCGCTTCCACAGAGTTATTGCTACCACAACAGCCAGCCTTCGCCGACTCATTAGGCGATTGTATTCAAGAACTCAGAAACCGCGGCGTTTCTGCACAGGAGGCGGCGAGAATATGTCGATATCGGCGAGATCGATACGACAGAGATGATAGGTATGACAGAGACGACAGGGATGATAGGTATGACAGAGATGATAGGTATGACAGAGACGATAGAGATGATAGATATGGCAGAGGTAGAAGAGGTAGAGGACGGTATATAGAATTACGTGCGCGGTCTGGCCCTACCCCGGAAGGACGTTGGCGTTATTCTGCTCCTGGTATACCTTATGATGCTATGCAAAGAGCCGGCTGTCAAAATGTCTCTGGCGATGATTGGCGTTGTGCTTCTCCTCGCATCCGCGTCCAAGTTCGAGACCAAGGGAGACAATACCCTGATCGTAACGGCAACGGCCGAGTACAATATATAGAATTACGCGCACGGTCTGGCCCTACCCCGGAAGGACGTTGGCGTTATTCTGCGCCTGGTGTACCTTATGAGGCTATGCAAAGAGCCGGTTGTCAAAATGTCTCTGGTGATGATTGGCGTTGTGCTTCTCCTCGTATCCGTGTCCAAGTCATAGGTAGATACTAATCAAAACTAAGAATTCAGAATTCAGCCATTCGTGAATTCTGAATTCTTTTTAACTACGAAGAAAGCACTGATGAGTGAAACGCCAAAAATTGACCGCCAACGGGAGCATCAAGCCAACGAAAGAACTTTTCTTGCTTGGCTGAGAACTTCTATCGCTTTAATTGGGTTTGGATTTGCGATCGCTCGTTTCGGTCTATTTTTACGTCAGCTTAATCTTGCAATTACACAAAGGGAATCATCCGTAAATCCCTGGTTTAATTCGGAAAACTTGGGGATTGTTTTAGTCGTTTTTGGTGTGATCACCATCGCCTTGGCTGCGTGGCGTTACAATCAGGTGTTTTGGCAAATTGAACGCAGTGACTATCAACCTCAGCGTTGGGGAGTATGGTTAATGACCGGAATGGTCATGATTTTAGGGTTAATGAGCCTTCCTTTACTGCTACTACGAAATCACATTCCATCGCGTCCAAATTCTCCCCTACAACCCCAGTCTCGTAATTTTGATAGAAATTAAATTGAAGAAAGGCAGGGGGTAGGAGGAATAATTGGAATTTTGAATTGGTATGACCCATTACCTATAACTGAGAATTGATAATCAAAGTTAGCTTACGTGCATCAAGAACCGTGATCATACCATCGCCATCTAAATCGCGAGGATCTTTTTGAGTACCTAACAGTGTTGCTATACCCAGGTTATCGTCTAGCAGTGCGTCTGTAATATTACTGATGTAAAGGAAGAAATTCTTGTTTGTGGGTTGAGGTTTAGTAGCTGGCTTATTACGTGCTGCTAGGAGCAAATTCATATCAGTTTGGTTGACTAAACCATCACCATTGATATCTCCTTCTTTTGGTTTAATCAGCATGACTTTAAGAGTCTGGATAGTTTGTCCTGCCTCAAAGGTGAGATTACCAGAGGTAGAAGCATAATCAACACCCGCTTTCGCAGTATTATCGCCAGTATTAAAGTTAAATGTGACGGGTTGAGTACTAGGAGTAGATAATCTCACTGTAAACAAGGCAAAAGTATTGTTTTGGTCATCTGTGTTGATAGTGACATCATCGACTGTGAGTTTGGGAAGTTGACTATTCACAATTACCTGTAAAGTATCTTGGGTTCTGCCACCATCTTGATCGGTGACGGTCAGTGTTACTGTATAGATGCCATCATTAATGTAGTTATGAGTAGGGGTGAGTGTAGCGATCGCTGTATTACCATCCCCAAAGTCCCATTCAATTGTATGGGTATCGAGAATACCAGGGTCAGTGAATTGACTGGCAAAATTGACTAATGAACCTTGAACAACTGTTTGATCTACTCCTGCGTTAACAAGAGGTGCAACATTGGCAACGTTGACCCCTAAGGTTTGAGTAGTTACCCCACCATAAGAGTCAGTTACAGTCAGAGTAACCGTGTACTCACCATTATCTGCAAAGGTGTGTTGTACATTTTCACCTGTAATCGTGTCGCTACCATCGCCAAAGTTCCAGGTGTAAGTAAGGGTGTCATTACCAGGTTCAGTAGCTGTGGCGGTAAAGGTGGCTGTTTCCCCTTCATTTAGCTGGCTTTTACCGGAGAGGTTAGTAATTGAGGGTAGTAGATTATTAACGGTAATAGTGACGGTGGCTAAGTTTGAGGTTAAACCTTGGCTGTCTTGGATGGTGTAGGTAAAGCTTTCTGTCCCTGCAAAGGTGGGGTAGGGGGTGAAAGTGATTGTACCATCTGGGTTGATTGTGATTGTACCGTTGGTTGGTTGAGTGGCGATCGCTAGTGTATTTTGGTTGAGGGTAGTGTTAGTGCGATCGTTGGCCAGGACATTGATAGTAACGGGTTGACCTTGGTTAGTAGTTGCAGTGTCATTATTTGCAGTTGGAGGATTACCGACTTCCGTAATCAAAATAACATCATCTAAAATCACGCTACTGTCTACTTGACCAAAACCGAGTAAATCAAAGTAGAGAGTGGCGAAAGTTCCAGCTTGGAGACTGCTGATATCAATGTTGACCGTTAAAGGCGAACCCACACTACCAAAAATCTTCACTTGCGGTGCTGTGAAAATTTCCCCATCATTTTGAATATTCAGCAGTGCATCGGTTTGGGTGAGTCCGGTAACAGTTCCTAACAGGGGTTGCATGGTTTGAGTGTTGAGTAAAGCCACCTCAAACGCATCGGGAGGATTGAGTAAAGTGCTACCTAAATTAGTACTGAGAATCTTAAACTGGAGAGTTTTTGCATCTTGAGGAATGACGAAGCTTTGGGATAAACCACTGTTGAGATAGTCGCCTTCATTAATTTGGACAGCTTCATTGACAATAGAAGCATTACCACGCAAATTCCATCCAAATTGAGAATTACTGGGGTTATTAATGTTGAAGCTACCGTTAACAATACCTGCAGTGAAGTTAGTTAACTGAGTCGAACTAGATGCCAAACTTAGAGATAAAGATGGAGATAGTAAAGTCTCAGATGTGGTGAAGTTAGAAATATGCGATCGCGGATGACGGCGTACTCCTGCTGGTAGTGTCGCACTCATTAAGCGGTACGGTTGAATGCTAGCATCAATATCTGCTAAACCTAGAACGTGACCGAGTTCGTGAGTAATTACTGTTAATAAATCGACCTTACCAAAGGCGGGACTATTTTCTTGAGCCTGAAATTCTGCTTCCGAAACTGCTGTCTGAAATTCACTACTGTTTGCCGGAGAATCATCGATAAACCATCCATAACCAGCTGCATCCCGGTCAATCTTAATTGTCATTCCTTCAGTGAGAGCCAGAGTTGCACCTGTCAAATCAGTAACTTGGAATTGTACATTTTGCAGTTGGTTTAATTTATCTAACCCTACATTTGTTTGTTGCCAATCTGAGATGGCTTGATTTTTTAAGCTACTCAATACATTTGTGGTGAATAATTCTCCTGAAGGATTAAGTGTATTTGTTGATAAGGTTTCAGCCAGTAAATTTTGACTAAGAGAATTATTAATAGTGATAGTTCTACTTTGGGTAGAAGTTCCGCCATCATTATCTTCCAAGAGAATAGATACTGTATAGGTTGTAGTGGGTTCATTTCTCTTGGCATAAATATGGCTGTATTCAGGTATGCTAAATACTTCATCTTCAGGACGGTCTTCTGGAGTAAAACTGCGTCCACTTACTCCACCATCACCCCAATCAATAAACATGGTGACAGTATCTTTTGTGCCAACGTCAATAAATGTGCCATTAATCAACGTGACTTTTGCCCCATTTTCAATCGGACTTTGTTGGAAATCAAAAGCTAGTAATTGTGGTACACGATTCTGCACAATTTGATTGAGTGTGACAGCAGAAGCAGCAGAATTACCCAGTTGGACTTGAATATTATAAGTATCTTGTGATGTGCCGTTGGGGTCATCATCTAGATAGCGGTGTTCTAGATAAATGGGAATAAAATTATTGTTGGGATTGGGATTTGTAAATGTATATCTTTGTTGTGGTGTACCATCACCCCAACTAACTAAAATCTCTGTAGCGAAACAGCCACCACCAGCAGTCACAACACCTGTGATTTTTGACAGTCCATTTTCATCAATTACTGGTGAACTGAGTACCACATTTTGGAGAGTTTGCAGCCCAGGATCACAATTATCAATCAGGGTAATATTATCAATTGCTATACCCCCATTAAATCCATCAGCCATCACATCATTGCGGCGAATAATTAATTCTGCAATTTGACCTAATGCTTCTGTGGGTAAAGCAAAATTTCTTGACAAGAAAGTCGTAGAAAATCCTAGAGGATCGTTGCCGACTGGGTCTTGACCTACTTGAATATTCCCGACGGGGACAATGCGACCGTCAGCTAATCTTAATTCAATCACCACCTCATCATCGGTAACGGGGATAATGGGTAGATCTAGAGGTTCAGGGAAAATGTTTAAAGGTTTGAGTAGATGAGCTGTAGAAATCTGTAAAAACTGTTGACCATTGGGGGGAATGTAAAACCTGTTGTGAACAATCTTCGGAATTGATTCATCTAGTTCAAAAGCGAAATCAATGAAATTTTCTTGAGATTGTTGAACTAATTTTTGTCCGATATCAGATAGTACTTCGATACCAGAACCTTTTAACAGAGCCAGGCCAAATTCTCTGTCTCCTTTCCCAATACCATCGATAATTGCATCAACCAGAATTTCCATGACATCTATGATATCGCTACTGGTTAACTTATCTTTGCCATAAGCTTCAATGGCATTAATAATATCCTGTGGAACCGCTATTTGTTTGATTGTTTCTAATAACTTATCCCATTGCATATACCATTGCAGATTCCAGCCTTGATTAAATTGACCTGAACCTCCATGAAAAGACCAACCAGGGATTTCCCAACCGAGGGGGAATCTACCAAAAATTGGGCGGAAACTCGACTGAAAATCTCCATTAAATATCGGTGCAACAAATCCTTGATTTCCTCCCTGTTCGGTATTATTTGTGGTGATGGGAACAGATTGAGAACTTTGAGGACGTAAATTAGCACCACCACCTAGCGCAGAATAAAACCAACCTGCACCGATTCCTTCCCAGGGTGCTGTATCTTCGGCAGAATTAAAATCGGAAGTCAGAGTAATTTGAGTATCCCAAGGTAAGTAAAATTCGGTTTCTCGCGCCCGATACCAAGGATTGGAAACTTGATCATATAAATTCAGATCGCCATACTTGCGCCAAATTGGTTCGGCATCAAATTCTGATAAGCTTAAATCGGCTGTTCCTGCATACCAAGATTTCACTCGGCTATGAGTTTTTGCACCTATTTGAGCTTGTGTAAATCCGGCTCGGTTATCCAGCCAAAGATTAATATCAGCCTTCTCAATTAATCGACCATTAGGAGTAATAGATAAAACATCAGTATTAAAAATCCCTAATGCTGCTTCTTTGCCTAATTTTTGATAGTAATTATCATGAAAAGCAACATTTGACCATCTTTGCACATCAGGATCTTTCAATTCCGCATACAACAATTTATCATAATTAGCGACTTTCAAAACTTTTTCAAATATGGCATCAACGATTAAAGCCGGAATGTTTAACTTTCTCGCTTTGAGAATCCAAATGGGTAATTTAGCCACCACTGACCAAGGCAGATCTAAAGAGTCTTGTTTAAAATCATGGGGGTCGAGAGTTGTCATGTGAATATCATCAATGGCGGGGAAATACATCCCTAGACGCTGAATAATTTCACTATTAACAACTGCGCCGCGACTATGACCAATAAAGTGTAGGGGTGAGGCGAAAACTTTGCCATCTAATTCTTTATTTAAATTGACTAAAGCGGCAAAAAAGGCATCGGCGGCGGCTTCAGAAAAACCAGAATCAGAAATGTCAGATTCTTCATTCCAATCGGGAATCAGAACTAAGGGTTTGCCTTCGGTAGCCCATCTGGCATCTAAACCAGATTGAGGAGAAAACCAACGTCCGTTGTAGCGATCATACATAAAGACTTCACTGCCGTCACCGCCACTGACTTGGGAAATGTAGCTACCCATGTCAACAAATGCTGAGGGAGCTTGAAATGGCAGATCGGCAAAACTCAAGGAAGGCTGAAAACCATGCGTGATAATTGTCACGCCATTAAAGGGTGTATTTAATTTAATTGGTGCAGTTGCAAATTCTCCTTTTCTAATTGTTTTCTGTCCAGTTTTTCTAGTGGCTTCTACTGCCCAATAATACTTCTGTCCGGCGGTTAATGTGCGGTTATCAGGCAGAATGAAACTGTCATTATCATTGGTGTTGAAAGACTCATTACCCCACACCCACTGGTTAGCTTGTTGATCCCAAGTGGCAGTCAGAATGCGATTGGGGTTGATATCCACAGGTTGATTGATGCGGGAGGGAACAGTACCCGGTAAATCGCTGGGTAATAAGCCTTCGCCTGGGGCAAAAACACTGACATATAATTTCACTTCTCGAATATCTTCAGCTGTTACGCCATTGGTATATTCCCAGGTAAATTCCGGGGTTAAGTCCTCCAATCGATTGGCGTTGGTGCTAACTGTGGGTGCGGTCAATTTCAGCCATTCATTTTGCTGCATAGCAATACCGAAAGCATAACCGCCGATAGGAGCTTGGGTACTGCCATTAGGTACACCGACGCTGGGGGCGACTCTGGAGGTAAAGCGGTAGACGTTGTTATTATCTCTGGGATTAATTAAGGTGTAGTCGGCTTTGAAATCGATGTTGAGATCATTTTCGCGATCGCTGGCTTTCCCCCCACCGGGACGGCCATAGCTGTAAAATCCGTCAATGGGAACTGATGTTAAATCATAATCTGATTGATTCAGAGTATTTAAGATTGCCCGGACATCGTAAATATACGTACCTGCACCATCACCTTTAGCGGCAACAAACAAGCGTTCCCCATCTGGTGATAGAACTAGGTTTTCGGGGAAAGTCCAAGGAATCGGGCGAGTAGCTGCTACTAGTTGCCGTTGTCCGGCTCTATTCAGGGGATCACGAATAATGCCGACATTGCCACCGGCTGGGCGGTAGTTAATGTGGGATAGATAATTAAACCAATCTTCGGGAGAGTAGGGATTATAGTTCGGATCTTTGGATATGACTCCATGAAAATAAGTGTTATAGGCAGAAACAAAGGCATAATCAACTGTTTGGGTTGCGCCTAATGTGCCGGCTGGTAATAAAGCAATTCCTGAGCCGTTATTTACGTCAAAATAATCGATCCTGCTGCCTAATGTTAAATCCAGACTATCGGCAAATGTATCATTTTGCAGGATACCGAAGCCGCGTAAATCTTCAGAGCGATTGGTAAACAGCATCACATCGGGATCGGCAGTAGGAACGATCGCATAGGGTTCTCTACCAACCGGGATGACTTTAATTTGCTGCCAATAGGTCTCTGAATCTGGATTGACATCAATGACAATGACATTACCTGATTGACTTTGTTGTCCATTCACCCAACCAAATCCCCTTTGTCCTGGGGCTGTAGCATAGAGTTTTGTGCCGTCGCTGTTGAAAGCTAGACGAGGAATACCATGAATAGAACCGACAGGAATAGTTTCAACCAGTTGATGATAGGTCTTTGATTCAGGTTGAATATCAATTACGTAAATTTGCGGCAGGAAGCGATCGCTAACATAAAGATAATCCCCCTCGTTATCTGTAATTGCCCAGTAGGGAGTAGCTCCCCATAACCTAATAGAATCAACTGTTTGTGTACTCGCATCGACATCCAGTTGTCGTAACGCCTGCATATCAATAACAGAAACGTCGCCATTACCCCTAGCTGCGTAGACACGGGTTAAATCAGGGGTAGGAGCAACACTTTGAGCAGCGACAAACCCATCTTGGAGGGTGAGTCTAGCAACTAAATCACCTGTTTCTTGATCAATAAAACCAAGACGACCGCCACCTAAAGCCGAGATGGCATACTTACCATCGATGTAATCCCCAAAGGAAATTCTATTGCTAAAAAATTCAGTTGGTATTTCCTCAATTAAAGGTGTAGCAATACGTTGGACTCCAGGACGAACAACGGAGACATCCGCTAAACCAATCAGGACACTTTGAGGAACGATGACTTTAATTTCTGTATTGGTTACAGATTGAATTGTTCCTTCTACCTGAGTGCCGTCGGGATTATGGAAATAAACTTGCGGGGTAGCTGTTTTATTGGGTGTGTAGTCGTCGCCCCTAAAGCGATTGCCACTTAAAGTAACTAGAGTTCCTGAGTCAGTCAATTCTAAATTGGCAAAAAGAATCAGGGGATCTAAGTACAGGTCTTGAGAGGGTGGAATCGGAAGTGGAGGAATTTGTAGAGTATTCACACCAGGGCGCACTTCTAAACCATAGCTATTGCGAGATGGTAAGCCGACTTGGGGAATGGATAATACGTCAATGAGTTTATAGCCAGTGGGTACGACGGTGGCTAAGGTGGCGGTAATACCAATCACAGCGATCGCCGCACTCACTCCCCCTAAGGATAGGGACTGAATACCAAATTCTTCTGGGGCGGCAAAGGTGCGATCTGCTACTGAAGGACTATCATTAATAATCGCGATTGCATTGCTGGAGTTACCTGCAAATTCGAGGTTAATTGTTCCCAAGGCATCAGCTGAGGCTGTACCCATAAAGTATGTTCCGCTACCCCAAATGCCAGTAAATGGGGGTGAAGTTGTCCGCGCATAACCATCACTACCGACAACACCTTTTTCTAATTGCAGCCAAACTGGTTGTTCTCCTCCGGTAGTATCGGGAACGGTACTGGCGCGGAAGAAATAAACTTCTGTGCCGGCTGCAATACTGGTATCGACGGGTAGAGTTAACTGAATTGGTTGATTGAGATTGCGATCGCCTAAATTTAATTCAAAGGCTTTCAACACTTGGAACGGTTGGGGAATTAGATAAGGTAAGCTATCCACAGCCACATCGTTAATACTGACTGTGGTAACTTCCGATATCGTTCCTGGGCCAATACTAATTAATGAACCGTCCGCACCTTGAACAATTCCCCCCTCTTTGCCAATGGTGACTGGCCCGACAATGGGATTGGTAATTTGAACGGGGATTAATACCTCAGATCCACCATTGATGACTGTAATAGTTGTCACACCTGGGTTTTTGGCGGTGACTAAGCCATCGCTACTCACCACCGCCACATCGGGATTACCGACAAAATAGCGGGTGCCTTTTTCAGCTTGAGTTAAATCGATTTGATCGAGGACATCAATTTTTAACTGTCTTGTACCGATTTGAGCAGGCAGAGAAAGGGTTTGAGGATAGGTTTCTAAGCCTGCAATGACAATTACTTGGTCTAAGGATTCTGCGGGAATGCCGACATTAAAGGCGGTGACGGCTTGGATGCCGTTGCGAGATGCGCTAATTAGCCCTGTACCATCAGCTAATGCCAATACTTGACCACGGGAATTAATCGTGGCGGCTGTGGGATTGCTGGATGAGATGGTGAGATAATTGCCCGTGAGGATGACATCTTGTTGGTCAGCGAAATCACCGAGGAAAATTAACTGAGTGCGATCGCCTGTTTGCAGTAAAGGATTACGATTTTGGATATCTATATTAAGTAGTGGTGCATCACTCACCTTCACTGTCACTTTTACAGGAATAGCCGCACCAAAGCCGTCATCTGCTAAAAGCTCAAAACTAGCATTACCGATATAATCAGCAGTTGGCGTAAAGATTGCTCCCACACCATCAGCACTCATCTGCACTGTCCCGTTGACGGGATTCAGGACACGATAATATACAGCATCGCCGTCGGGGTCTGTTGCTAAGTTGGTTAAGGGAACTGTCACCGCTAAATCTTCATGGGTGAGAATCGAGGTTGTCTGCACCACAGGTGCTTGATTCGCCACAAAACCGTAGTTGCTGCCTAATATCTGCACATCTGTAGCGTTGATGCTACCGTCTCGGTTCACATCCAGGTTGACATTATATTTTGTATCTCCCTGTTGACTACCCAATGCAGATATCAACTGTTGACTATCTAAGCCATCTACTCGACCATCGGCGTTGACATCCCCAGCAACGAATAGTTGCAATGAGTAACCACCAGCCGTGTTATTCTTGGCGTTGATTTCTAATAGATGCAGCCCTTCACGATTCAGGGCATATAAAGCAAACGCACTATTGGCCGTTATTTGAGTCGCCAGGGGAGTTAAACCGTTAATTACAGGCAATTGTGGCTGTAATAAACTACCTGTATTGGCTTGGAGTTTTACCCCTAAGAGTATTACATTAGTTTCCGTTGCCCGCAGTTCCGAACCGCGCACGCTGAAGGTGTAACGCTGTGTTTCACCAGCGGTTAAGTTACCTGTGGTGGTTGTGGGAATAAATTTATTGGCACTGCCTAAGTCTGCAAGTACGGGTAAGACTTGTGGTTGTTGTTGATTGTAGAGAATGGCTGCCCCAACTTGACCCGGTGAAGGTGCAGTTAAGGTGAGAAGATGTTGATTATCCTGGGAGTAAGCGTAACGCTGAGACTCGCCTGTAAATAGTTGTCGTGCTGCTAGTAGATTACCGTTATCATCGTAAGTGTAAGCCACTACTCGACCATCAGGAGCGGTGATCTTGCTGAGTCTTCCTTGGGCATCGTGGACAAAGCTAACTACCTCACCTGTGGAGCTGGTGATGCCACTATCTGTGTAGATAAATTTGACATTATTAGGTGTAATTTGTTCTTTGACTTTACCTGCGGCATCAAGATGATAAATTGTGCCATCGGGTGCTGTGAGAGTATATTTGTTACCGTTGAAGGTGCTGCTGGCTGGGTTGTAAGGTTGAGCAGTTTTGAGTTCGTAGAGTTTATTTCCAGCTAAAGTTAACAGTGCATCCACTGACTGCAAACTATAGTTAACCCCAGGATCAGCTACCCAAGCGGGGGTGTAGTAAATTAAACCAGGAATTTCTCGTTTTTCTGGTTGGAAGGTAAATCCGACTCGTTGACCATCAGGTAAGCTTAAGTAGAGGCGTGTGCCTACACGGAAGGGATTGTAAGCACCTAATGTTTCTCTACCAGTTGCAGGGACATTGGTTTGGATATTAGTATCCGTATTTGCCAATCGCCAACCGTAACCAAAAGTTCCTGATTGTTGATTATTTAAAGAATCATAAGCGCGGACTAAATTGAGAGTTGTGCCCGCAAAATCAACAGTTAAATCTGTTTCTCGGCGTTGATATTGGGTTGGTTTTTGTGGGCTATTAATTTCGATGAAGGCTTCAGTTGTAGTGCTGCGTCCACTAATATCAGTGGCTTGTAATCGCAATTGATAGAATCCGTTGCTGAGTAGTTGAGGATCTATTTGAGATAAAGCAGAATTATTGACAGGAGTTTGACCGCTCGCTAATTTTTGCCAATGATTACTATTGAATGGTGAGATTTCTAATATCCAATCATCTAAATTACTATCAATAACATTACCCAAGATATTAGTAATATCTGTTAGTTTTCTGCCATTGAATCCAGTACCAAAATTGACGGCTGGAGCTAAATTATCTTGTGGATCTCTAACTTTAATGACTGAACTGATTGTTCCTTCTAAACCATCAACATCCTTGGCTGTAGCTTCAACAATATATTTACCGGGTGCAGTTGCTGTAAATTCTCCTCTCCCTTGGGCATCTTTAGATACTAACTGACCATTGACTTTAATAGTGATGTTAGCAATATCTCCTAGACTGCTGGCTAAAGCATTAATTAAAATTTTCTGTCCTGGAATAGCAGGGAAGCTAGGAGTTAATTCGATGGTGACGGGTATGGGTTCTGGGGTTAAAGTTGCTTTAATTAAAACTGTTTCACTGCTGGTGGTTTCTCCATCACTCACTATAAATGTGATGGGATATTCTCCCATTTGTCCAGGGCTAGGAATCCAGGTAAATTCACCTGTTTGAGAGTTGATTGTTGCTCCTTCTGGTAATTGATTGGCACTGTAGGTTAATTGTGTATTGCTGTCTGGATCTGTGCCAATTAAGGTAAATTTTAAAGCCTGTCCTAAGACTGCTGTATGGCTAGAAACTTGTAAGGATGGTGCACGATTAACATTATCAATTTGGATGGCGACATCAACTGTACTAGTTGCCCCTTGGGGGTCAAAGGCAGCAAATTTTAGGGTATAGTTTCCGGCTTGTTCGTAATTAGGAGTCCAGGTAAACTGCTTGGTTTCGGGGTTGAATGATGCCCCAATCGGTAACTGAGAAATTGGTGATATCGATAGACTATCACCATCTAAATCATTGGCAGCTAAGGTAAATTGTAAAAGTGTATTTTCTCTGCCTGATTGTGATGGTAAAGGAATTAAAACTGGGGCTTGATTAGTATTATTAACTTTGATGGTAATTGTTTGTGCACTAGATTTATTACCATCACTAGCAATTAATTGAATATTATTGTATGACCCAGTATCATTGAGGGTTGTTTGCCAAGTTAATGCGCCTGTAACTGGGTTTAAAATTGCATTGACTGGTAAATTAATTGCAGAATAAGTCAAGACATCGCCATCTGCATCGGTGGCGTTGAGGTTGAGGCTAAGGGTTTGACCTTCGGCTAGGGTTTGGTTAGTTATTGGTGATAAAACTGGTGCTTGGTTAGCATTTCTTACCTTTAACTTGAATAATTTCTGGTCACTTAAAACCTCACTAATATCACCACTACCGCTGTCAGTCACCTTTAAGGTAATGTCATAGTTACCAACATCAGCAGCAGTAGGAGTCCAAGTAAAGATAGCTTTACCGTAAACTGAAGTCGGCACAAAGGTTGCACCATTGGGAAGTCCGACAGCACTAAATGTTAAATTATCTTGGTCTTTATCATTAACTAAAACTTCAAATTGCAATTGTTCACCGACAACAGCAACTTTATCGCTAACAAAACTGAGTTGTGGTGGCTCATTAGGTGCGTTGACGGTAACAACGAAGGAATATTCTTGTGACTGTACAGCAGATGCGCCGCCACCATCACCGTCATCAGTGGCTTTTAAGGTAATGGTGTAATTGCCACTATCATTAAAGCTGGGTGCTAACCGCAATACGCCTTTACCATTACCTTGGTCGGTAAATGTGGCAAATCGGGGGATGCCAAACCCTGGTAAACCTTGGGCTGTGATAGTTAAGGGGTTACCGTCGGGGTCTATAAATTCGACAGGAAGCTCAAGAATTTCACCCCGGTTAATTGTTTGATTGGTGATGGGAGTAATAGCTGGGATGCGGTTAGTGTTGAGTACCTTGATGGGGACGTTGACAACTGTTGATAGATTATTTCCTGTACCGTCTCCGTTGTCGGTAGCAATAAAGGTGGGGGTGTAATTACCAGCAGATGTATATTCAGGTGTCCAAATAAAGTAGCCAGTTTCTGAGTCGAAGGTTGCGCCTGTTGGTAAGTTAGTCACAGTGTAAGTAACTGTGGCTTCGCTACCTTCCAAGGGAGTTAACGTCCCATCGGGGAGGCGTTCGGGTGGAACATAGGCTGGGTTGTCGGGGTCAAAGGCGAAGGCGCGGAAGCGAATTTGTTGCCCTTCTTGGACTTGCCAAGCGGCTAAATCATCAAAGATAGGAGCAGCATTAGCATTTAAGACAGTGATTTTTGCGGTTTGGCTGGTAACTGACTCGCCATCACCAGCACTAAAGGTAATTTCAAATTCTCCGGCTTGGAAGAAGGTGGGAGTCCATTCAAATATGCCTGTATTGGGGTCGAGTTTCGCACCTCCAGGTAATATGTTGCTGAAATAGGTGATTTTCTGTCCTTCGGGGTCGGTGGCGAGTAGTTGAAGGCGGAGTTTTTCGCCTTGTCTCAGGGTGCGTTCTTGGGGACGAGTTAGGGTCGGTGCTTGATTTTTGGGTGCAATGAGGATAGTTGTAGTTTGGCTAGTTTGGAGTAAGCCGTCACTGACAATAAATTTAACATTCTCGTAAGTGCCAGCAGCATTAAATGCTGGTATCCAGCTTAATTTCTGCGTTAACGGGTCAAAAACTGCACCCCCTGGGAGATTCTCAGCAAAGAAGCTGAGAATATTGTTGTCTGCGTCGATGGCAGAGACAGGAATTTCTAAGAGTTCACCCTCTGTGCCTAGTATTTGTGTGGGCAGGGGACTTAAGACAGGCTGGTGGTTGCCGCCATTGACTTGGATGGTAAAGTTTTGAATGCCATAGCCGCCTCGTGAGTCGTAGACGCGCAGTTTAACGGATGTTTCTGCATTACTGCTGCTTGTGGGTGTCCAAGTGACTAACCCAGTGGCAGTATCTACCGTCATTCCTGCTGGGCCTTCATAGAGGAGGTAAGCTAAAGCTACACCATCGGGGTCACTTGCAGTGGCTTGATAAGTGTAAGTTTCTCCAGCTTTGGCTGTGAGAACGGGGGCAGAGGTAAAGTTTGGTGCTTTATTAGAAGTGGGTAAGGCATAAATTCCCGGTGCGAGGCTAACGCGCAGTTGTTCGGGATTTTGGACGGTGATGACTTTGCCACGAATCGATTGACCAGGGCTAAGGCGACCGTTGGTTAAGCTGTCGCTGAGGTCGATTAAGTAAGCACCTTGGTTAGTTGTACCGCTATTGCCGAGGGGAATGCCTGTAAAGTTATTTTGGGGTTCTAAGAGTAAGACTAAGGGGATGAGTAAGTCGTAGTCGGTCTTACTGGTAATGATGACATCATAGGAGATGGTTTGAGTTTGGCGATCGCTGCGGGGATTATCAAATTTAAAATCAACGTAGGGTAAAAAGTCGGAGATGGCTGTAAAGTCATCAACGTAGTCTGCCTGCATCTCCAGTCCAGCTAGACTTTTCACCGTATTTTCTACTCGCAGTTCATAGCGGTCAGGAATTAAGGCATCAAAGGTTAGTTGAACTGTGCGGGTAGCTGCGTCATAGTTAATGGTTTGCGGTGTGAGGAAGCCTAGGCTATTACCTTGGAGTTTAAAGTTATTGAGATTGAGAACAGAACTACTCTCACCAGCATTGCCTACATACATATCTTGGTCAAAGCTGATGCTGACAGTATTGTAGGGTAATGTAATGTTTGCATCCGGGGCGGGGTTGGTGGCAATAACTTTGGGTGCGACCACCGGACTTAAAACATCAATTTGACGAGATTGACTGATTAAAACTCGACCGTCAGCAGTCGCCTTGATCATATCGCCACGGCTACCACCCTGGGTAACTTTCACAGTTCTTAAGGTGGTGACATCTACCATTGTCATCTCACCCTGGTTACTGGATATAAATAACAATCCTGCTAGTTGTGTACCGTTCACGCCAAAGGTGAGGGAGTCGATAGCAGTATCAAAACTGAGGACACGTTGGGCTTTACCTGTGTTGTCAAAGCGGATGATATCACCTCGTTGTGGCCAAGTTGCCGCCCACAGTTGCCCATTGGGACTAAAGGCCATGTTCCCCACGCGGATATTGCTGAATGCAGTGAAGGTGGCGGTACTGGGGTCAAAGATTTCTACACCGTTACCAGATGAGAGATAAATTAACCCTGTTTCGGGATGAATGGCTAAGGTTTGGGTGATACCGTTGCCATATTGGTTGAGAATTGCCCCGGTATTGGGGTTGAGTTGGAGTAAGGGGCCGCCGCCTGTGGTCGCCCAGAGGTTGCCGTTGCGGTCGAAGGCGAGGTCAAAGATGGGATGGGGTAAGGTAGCGAAGGGATTTCCGGCTGCCCCTCCGGTTTTGGGAATAGTGTAGAGTTGGTTACGACCTAAGCCACCACTAGCAATGACTGTACCATCTGCACGAGTGGCGATCGCCATCGGCCCAATATTCCCATGACTTTGGCTAATCCCTGTAGCAAAGGCTTGGACTGTAAAGGGACGTAGGGTTTGGGTAAATTCAGATGGTTGCGTTAATGTCCCTGGTGCAGGTATCAGCTTTTCTGCTTCTGTAAATAAGGGGTTGGTTGAGGGTTGGGTGCTGGGCTGTGGTGGTGTGCCTAAGTCTTGGGTTGTTTGGTTAACGGTAGGTAATGACCCTAAATTTACACCAGAACCATCATCTGGGGGAGTAATGCCGAGTCTGGGTTGTTCGCGGTTGCCAGCATTATCGGTAGCGAGGGCAATAAATTCATAGGTGTGTCCGGCTTCACCTTGGAAAATGGCTGAGGTGGCTGTAGTTTGCCGTTGCCAGATTTCAAAGTTGCCGCCGTCTTTGGCTACATATACGGTAACGTGTTTGACACCTGAACCTGCACTGTCATCAGTTGCTTGCCATTGGACGAGATAATCAGAACTGCTACTGCTTAAAGGTTTAGCAGTGAGTTGAGTCGTTGGTGCTTGGGCATCAACTACATTGCTTAAAGCTGTGGTATCTAAGGGGGCAGCAGTGTTAAAGATGACTCGCGCTTGAGAGGCGATCGCGCTGCCAGTGGTAATATCTGATTTGGGTTTAACTGTATAGGTAACAAAACCTCTACCTGCACCATTGGCATCATTGGCAGGTAATAAACCAATGTTGGGGTCTTGAATAACTTCCCCGGTATCAGGGTTAATTGCTTGTAATAGCCAAGTTGCTGTTTTCGAGAGTGGGTCAAGTCCGGCACTAATGCGTAACAAGAAGCCTTTGGAACGGACAAAATCAAATGTCCCTTCAAAACTACCCCTACCTGTGGGTAAGTTAACTTGAATATCCCCTAGCTGCATATCCCCTAATTCAAAGGTACGGGGATCTAAGTCTGCATCTAATTGAGTAACAATGCGGACTTCTCCTACCTTAGATGAGGCTGTAGCAGCATTTTCAAAGCTAATTGTATACGGTAGTGCCTCACCCAGAGGTAAAAATCCTTGATTACCAAATCCTAGGGGGCCTGTTAGGCTTGCTTGTTCGCCCACACTCCCTGCGGCGTTGAAGAACCGGGCAAAACTGGGGGTTGGTACGGTGACAGAACTAGGTAAGTCTAAGTTGGCACTACCATTTTTATTACTAAACGGTACGTAAATATTAAACGCCTCAAAGTGGGTGCGTTGCGACAGTCCCAAATCGTAATCTTGGAAGTTGGGTAAATTTTGTGTGCCAATCTTGGTAGAGTCGTTGCCGTACCATTGCCGTACTTTATCGAAGAAACTGACCAAGTTACCATCGGTAATGATTTGATTTCCCGACGGGCCAGCCAGTATCCCTGTTGCCAAAGTCGCCATTAAACTGACTACTAAGGGATTTTGTCTCACCGGTGGGGCTTGGTCTTCGGGACGCAGTAAGCCGGCAATTTCTAAAGCTGCTAAGTAACTTTGTACCCAAGCTTGTTCATCTGCGGCTAAGACAATTAAACCTTGGGAAGCAGTGGCATCATTTAAGATGGCATTCCGCAGTTTTAAGGCTTCTTTGGTCTGCTGGTCGATAAATTCTTGGCGAGTTAAGGCTGTAGCGGCTGCAATAATCGGGAATTGGAAGGCAACATCGAAGGGGTCTGCTTCTGCTAATGTATCTAATTTACCTGTATTGAAGTCAGGTAAAACAGCCGGATAAAACTGTTGTAAATCTGCTGGGGTGTTAATTTTGCCTTTAAGTTCGGGGTAAGCTTCATAAATTGCCAGACGTAAAGCAATAAAATCTCTATCAGTAATTGCCTTAACTCCTGGGTAGGTTTGCGCCGTAAAGGTACGTCCTACATAGCCACCTGTAGGTAAGTCAAAAATATAGCCTGGTGCTAGGTTGACTCCGGTAGTATTGACATCGGAGATTAAACTTGCCCAAGGTACATCTTTTAAGGCTGCGCTTTCGGGTTGTCCGCCGAGGTTGGAGGAAAACTTGAGATATGGGAAACCGTAAACTACACCATTTTTCCCTAATTCTGGTACGCCAAATTGGAATTGCACATAGGGAGTATCAATATTACTTAAGTTCTGTACAGATACCCCATAAATTCCTGCACCCCCCACTCCCAGCACACGGGGGCCACCCAAAGCAATATCTACATCCGGTTCAAGAGCGCGTTCTACTAAGTAACGGTATGGTACGATCGCAGTCTGTCCATCAGGGTTAATCACCTTGACATCATATAACCCATGTACTGCCTCGCGTAAATCAAAGATGGCAATGATTTTGGTACTGTCAATCACCTCGTAGCGGACTGGTTGATATTCTGCAAATCCTGGTCTAACTAACTTAACTACCGCACCTTTTTGGAACTGCGCCCCGCGAATGGTGGTGGTAACATAGCGACTATCTCCACCACGGTCTGTAGTGACATCAGTAATGCCAAAGGGTAGGACATCGGCTAATAAGTTAACAGTAGTGGCTTTACCACTATCCCGCACCAAGATATAGTACACGCCTGGTTTCGTGGTGGGAATAATCGCAGTTTGATTGGGGCTTAATTGCCCTTCATAGGCAGCATCATAAACAATATCTGTCGGAACATTGCCAAAGCGTAGGAATAATTCATTAGCTGATTCGCTATCTGTACCTGTCACCCTTACCCGCAGAGTTTGATTTTGTTGTACCTTGACTTGGAAAAGTTTTTCTTTACCAGTGGTTAAGTTAGTGGTGAGAGGTACGCCTAATTGTAATTCTTCGACGGTGACATTCAATGGGTCGGCGGAAGCTGTGCGGTTATTGGCTTCGTTTGAACCTTCATACACCTGATTGAAAATATCAGGACGGATAATAATTCTGTATTGTCCGGGAATGGCTGGGGGTAAGGCGGCGGTGAGTTTGGATGTGTAAGATTCGCCTGTTTGCAGAGTTCCCTTAAATCCTACCCGACCAATGACGACATCATTAATATCCCAAATGTTGTCTGTGGAGAGGTAAACTGCATCAGTCCATTCACCGTTGGCTTTGTAATTACCTTGGTTAAATACAGTCCATTCTAATTGGATGTTATCACCCGTTTTGACTGACCCAGGAACGGTAATTGTCTCTACCTGTAAATCAGATGGTGGCGGTAATTCAATAATTAAAGGTTGCAAACTGGGGGTAGCGTTATTTCCTTCATTTCCGCCTTCAAAAACTCGACCAATGGGGCTATCTTGTGGTGGGTCGGTGATGACAAAGACGTAGAATGGCCCAGTTAAATCTGTAGGTAGTCTGAGAGTTTTGTTGATGGTGTAACTAGCACCAGCCGCTAATCCGCCAGTATGATCAACATAATCTAAATAGCGATCGCTACGTAAATCTAAAAACTGGTCGCGGGATAAATAAATTAAATCTCGCCAATTCGGTTGTTTTCTGGCTGTATTCCCCGTACTGTTATTCTTAACGGTGTAAGTCAAGTTAAAGGTTTGGCCGGTAATTGCCCGTTCTGGCGCAATTAACGAGGTGACTTGTAAATCTGGCGGTATGGCTAATTGAATCGGTAAGGGAACAGAGGTGATATTATTTCCCTCATCTCGATATTCACCCACACGAGAAAGTCTTCTATCAATTCCATATTCAAAGGGGTCAACAGGATTAGGAACGATATTCGAGTCACTAAACACCAGAATATAGAAATTACCGGCTATACCGTCAGGTAAATCAAGATTAATAGTTGCTTGATAGGAACTACCTGCATCTAACTTGCCAAATCGGTCTAATTCTCCTAATAGTCGGTCTGTCTTATCTAAAGAAGGATCAAGTGATAAATAAACTCTATCTTTCCAGTAATTTTGGCGGGTTTCTCTAGTCCCTTGGTTTTTTACTGTCCAAGTCACAGGAATAATATCACCAGATTGGGGCGTGCTTGGAGGTACAAGAATTTGTGTTACTTGTAAATCTGCTTCGCGGTAAGTTACAGGTGTCAGAGTGCGACTGAGGTTATTATTTCGAGGTTCAAATACTCGACTTTGGTATCTTTCCCGGTTGCGGAGATTATTTTCTGCACCACTAATTTGAACTGAATCACCTTCTTGTACTGCTGGGTCAGCGTTGGTAATTACATAAACATAATATTTGCCACCGATACCTCGCGGTAAAATCACCTCTTGGGTTTGGGTGTAACTTTCACCTGTAGTTAATGGTCGGGTGGGGCTATAAGCAAAGCTACCTAAGTAAGTAGGAGTGAGCGAATTAATGTCAAAGTTAGTAATATCACTGTTTCTGCGGTCAAAGACTGCCAAATTCTGCAAATTGGGGTCGCTGGAAATATAAACATCATCGACCCAATAGCGTGTTCCATCCCAAACAGTTCCGCCTTGGTTGGTGACAGTCCATTGAATTCGGGCTTTTTCGCCTGAGAAGCTTTCCGGTGGAACATTAATTGCAGTGACAACTAAATCTGCGGGGATGGGTGTAACGTTAGTCGCTTCAGTGCGTGTATTGTTATTAGTGTAGGGACCTTCCCAAGTTGATTGCAGACTTGCATCCCGTTTCACATTGGTTTCCACAATCACATACTGACCAGATGCAGCCGGACTGAGGTTAAATGTCTGGTCTATGGTGTAAGTTTCATTCGCTTTCAGTTTCCCCGTCCGGTTAATCTTACCTAAAACCCAGACTTTAGCATTACGGTCTTCTAAATTGGGTTTATCTGATAAATAAACAATATCCGTCCAAGTCTCAGTTAAGGTTTCTGTCGTGGCTTGGTTTTGGACTGTCCATTTGACGTTAAATGGTTGACCACCTTGGGCTTGAGTTGTGGGTGTAACTGATGTCACCACTAAATCTGGCGGTGGTGTCAATAAAATGGTGATGGGTCGCGCTTTATAGTTGTTATTGTCTAATTCGTTGGGATCATCAGGGTTAATGTTGATATCCCTGGTGTCTTCCAAAACGACATCATAAGCATCTGACCAAGGCGTAATGTACCATTCCCCAGTCAGTTGTCCTGGTAAGGTGACTCGGACAATTTTTTCATAACCTGCACCCACTTTTAATGAACCAGAATGAGAGACTGTTGCTAACAAAATGTCATTGGGAAGGGGTGGGTTATCACGGGTAATGGGAGAGGGACGATTTTTATCTCTAGTTAACCAAATTGTATCTGTCCAACTGTCACGGTCAGTTTCTCCTACCCCTAAGTTAGTAACTTTATAGCGTACTTCAATTGTCGCACCGTCGAAGGCTTGGTCTGGGGCGATGACGTTGCTGGTTACTAAGTCTGATGGCGGTAAGCCGATGACGTTGACTTGTTTGGCGAGGACATTATTACTGTCGTTGGGATATTCATCAACTTGTGTGCTTGCGTCTGCTTCCACTAATAAAAATGCTGGGCCTCGGAAAAACTTCGGCACAATATAAGGTTGAGTCCGACTGCGGTAGCTTTCCCCTGGTGCTAAGGCTGCACCATTATCTAGTGTCCCTAAGACAATATCATCACTACTAATGCGGCTATCTAACGATAGATAAACCCTGTCGCGCCAACGGGGTGTGTTGGTAGCGACTGTTCCTTGGTTGATGACGACGAAATCTAAGGAAACTGTACCACCAGCTGAGATATTTTCCGGGGCGTTAATTTCTTTGACTTGTAAATCGGGACGGGGTGCTAAAGTAACTTGCAGGATATCCGGGTCAACAGTAGTGTTATTATTGGTCGCCCCATGTTCATACAGGGAGTTACTGGCGTTAGTTTGAATGACAACTTGATACAATCCCTGTAAGGTAGAGGGAATAGTAAACTGTTCGGCACGAGTGTAAAACTTACCCGCTTCTAGTCCACTACCATAGGTAAATGAACCAAGTTGAATTGTTTGACCGTTGGGTTTACCGGCTTCCTGTAAAAATACTCTATCTACCCAAGCTGTAGCAGCGTTACCTTGTCCAATATTCCGCACTGTCCAAGTAACATCAATCTTTTCTCCTGATTTAATCGCTGGTGGGGCAATAATATCACTGACGGTCAAATCCGGCGGCGGGGTTAAGGTGATATTGACGGGGGTCGTAGAAACTCGGCGATTATTGTTGTTGTAAACAAACTCAAATGGCCCGCCTGTTTCGACAACTACGTAATAAGTCCCAGTTAAGCCGTTGGGTAAAGATGCTTGAACGTTGCGAATATAGCTTTGATCTAGTCCTAACGCCCCTGTATGGTTGAATTGTCCTAAGTTGACAACGACATTGTTACCTGCGGCATCCGTCGCTAGTTTAACAGTATCGTACCATTCACTGGTATTAGTAACAGCGATCGCATTCCCTTGATTAGCTACACTCTGGTTTAAGACTGTCCAAGACATGCCCAAGGTTTGTCCACTACTTCCTGTCGCATCAGCACTCACCGCAGAGATGACTAAATCTGCATAGGGAATTGTAACTACATCAAAGAAATTAGTTGCAGCCGCACTGTTATTACTTTCTTGATTGTTTTCCCAAATTTGATTAGTTGCGTCGGTTCTGACAAATAGGCGATACCGTCCTTGGAAGTTATTCGGGAGTAACAGTGTTTCGGTGCGGTTGTAACTTGCACCGACATTCAGCAAGCCGTTGCGGGTGAATTCGCCTAAGATGCGGTCATCATTATTGCCCACAATCTCATCGCTAGAGGCAATAATTCTATCTACCCAACTAGCAATTTTACCTGTGCCGTTGCCTTGATTGCTAACTCGCCAACTAATAGTAACTTCGGCAGGATTGCCAATAGTTAAAGGGGGTGCAGTCACATTGGTGACGACTAAATCTGCGTAGGGTGTTAACTCAATTTTGATGGGTGCAGCTGCAAGATTATTGCTTTCGTCGCTATTTTCCTGAATTTGATTATTCGCATCGGTGACTACTAAAATATAGCGATCGCCACTGATATCTACTGGTAATCTAATATCTAGCTGGGCTGGATAACTCGCGTTAGGTGCTAGGGCTGTAGTTGCGTTCCATTCCCCTAGAAGTAGATCGCTATTATCAAACTTATTATCGCTGGAAAGATAAACGCGATCGCGCCAATTTTTCAGAGTAATTGCTGAACCCTGATTTTTTACATTCCATTCTAATAAGATATTCCCATCAGAAATAACATTACTGGGGAGGTTGATAATTGTTGGTACTAAGTCAGGATGACCAATAAATATAGGATTTTCACCTATTTTCTGATTATTACTATCTCCCAATCCTTCAAAAATCTGGTTATTGCTATCAGTAACTACAATTATTTGATAATTGCCATCAGCTAAAACTGGCAAAGTTAAAGATTGAGTAGCTGTGTAGGTTTCTCCGATAGCTAAAGGTGTGTTTCTGGTAACGCTGGCAAGTAAAGTTGCGTTAGTTAAGTTACCATTCGTAGATAAATAAATCCTATCTACCCAAGGATTTTTTGCCTCTGCCGTCCCTGCATTTTTGACTGTCCAGCTAAAAGTTGTGTTTTCTCCTGGTTGGGCTGTAGCGGGATTATTAATAGCAGTAATTTGTAAATCTGGGTCTGGTTTACGACTGATATTTATAGCTGTACTATTGACATTGTTATTTTCGTAAAGATATTCAAAAACTTGATTATTTATATCAGTAATTACAAAAATATAATAATTGCCTTCAATACCATTAGGTAAGGTTACTTGTGCAGATTTAGTATAGTCTGCGTTAATCCCCAGAGAGCTTATATGACTAACTCGTGTGAGTTCTAAATCATTGCTATCGAGCTGATTATCAGTAGAAAGAACAATGCGATCGCTCCAACTACTAACATTGGTTATCGCTACTCCTTGATTGCGAACTTTCCAGTTAATTTGGACTGGTTCACCACTGACATAACTTCCAGATGTGGTAATTTCTGCTACTATTAAATCAGCGTGAGGAGGAACTGTAACTTGCAGTAAACTAGTAGCAAGATTATTAGTTTCATTAGTTTCTGGTTGCTGTTGATTAGCATCAGAAGCTACCAGGAAATAATAAGTTCCTGGGGTAATATTGGGGATGGTAACTGTTTGACTGAGTGTATAAGTGTCACCACTTGCCAACGGAGTCTGATCTGCCACCGAAACAGAGGTCAAAAGCCGATCTTGAGCATCAATTGTAGTGTCAGTAGATAAATAAATATAATCAACCCAATCTGCTGTTGCTCGTCCTCCACCTTGGTTGGTAACTTTCCAAGTAATGGTGGCGGTGTCTCCCCATGTCACACTGCTAGGAGCATTAGTAATAGTAGTAATTAAGTCTGCTGGAGGTTGAACATTAAAGCTAACAGCACTAAGATTATTATTCTCGTTTGTTTCCCCTTGGTTATTATTGCGATCGGCAACAAACAACAAGTAACGACTACCAAAACTGGTAATAGGTACAGTGATGTTACGGGTAATAGTGTAGTTACCACCTGCTGCTAATGGAGTTTGGGTAGCGATAGATTCACTCGCTACAAAAGTATCTGAGCCATCTAGTATGGTATCGCTAGAAATATATACATAGTCAGTCCAATCTGCTGGTGCAGCCAAATTTCCTTGATTAGTGACAGTCCATGAAACCTCTATTGTTTCACCCACGGCGGCAGCAGTTGGGGCTTTAGGCGCAGACATCACTAAATCCGGCGTACCAAGCTGAATTTCCACTGCTTGGACATTGTTCGTTTCGTTAGTTTCACCTTGATTGTTGAATCTATCTGTGGCAAATAGCAAGTAACGGCGGCCACTAGTAGTGTTAGGAATATTGATATTACGTGTAATGGTATAGCTACTACCTGCGGCTAGTGGGGTTTGGGTACTAATGTATTCTTGTGCAACATAAGTGTCTGAGCCATCTAATGTAGCGTCACTGGAAATATAAACGTAGTCATACCAATCAGCCGGTGCAGCGACAGTACCTTGATTAGTGACTGTCCAGGAAACCTCTACGCTCTCGCCCAAAATAGCGGTAGTCGGGGCTTTAGGTGCAGACAGCACTAAATCTGGCGCATTTAGCTGAATTTCTACCGCCTGAACGTTGTTCGTTTCGTTGGTTTCACCTTGATAGTTATTACCATCGGTAACAAACAGCAAGTAACCGTTACCAATTGTAGTGTTAGGTATAGTGAAATTGCGTGTAATTGTGTAGCTACCACCTGCGGCTAGTGGTGTTTGAGTGCTGATATATTCACCACCAACATAAGTGTCGGAGTAATCAAATATTGTATCGCTGGAAATATAAACGTAGTCATACCAATCGGTTGGTGCAGTGACAGTACCTTGATTAGTGACTGTCCAGGAAACTTCTACTCTCTCGCCCAGAATAGCGGTAGTCGGGGCTTTAGGCGCAGACAGCACTAAATCTGGTGCATTTAGCTGAATTTCTACCGCCTGAACGTTGTTCGTTTCGTTGGTTTCACCTTGACGGTTGCCATCATCTGTAACAAACAGCAGGTAACGGCTACCAATGGTAGTGTTAGGTATAGTGAAATTGCGTGTAATTGTATAGCTACCACCTGCGGCTAGTGGTGTTTGAGTGCTGATATATTCACCACCAATATAAGTGTCGGAGTAATCAAATATTGTATCGCTGGAAATATAAACGTAGTCATACCAATCAGTTGGTGCAGTGACAGTCCCTTGATTAGTGACTGTCCAGGAAACTTCTACGCTCTCGCCTAAAATAGCGGTAGTCGGGGCTTTAGGTGCAGACAGCACTAAATCTGGCGCATTTATCTGAATTTCTACCACCTGAACGTTGTTAGTTTCGTTGGTTTCACCTTGATTGTTGAATCTATCTGTGGCAAATAGCAGGTAACGGCTACCAATTGTAGTGTTAGGTATAGCGAAATTGCGTGTAATGGTATAGCTACTACCTGCGGCTAGTGGTGTTTGAGTGCTGATATATTCACCACCAATATAAGTGTCTGAGGCATCTAATGTAGCGTCACTGGAAATATAAACATAGTCATACCAATCAGTCGATGCAGCGGCAGTACCTTGATTAGTAACTGTCCAGGAAACTTCTACTCTCTCGCCCAAAATAGCGGTAGTCGGGGCTTTAGGCGCAGACAGCACTAAATCTGGTGCATTTATCTGAATTTCTACTACCTGGACATTATTATTTTCGTTGGTTTCACCTTGATAGTTATTACCATCGGTAACAAACAGCAAGTAACCGTTACCAATAGTGATATTAGGTATAGTGAAATTGCGTGTAATTGTGTAGCTACCACCTGCAGCTAGTGGTGTTTGAGTGCCGATATATTCACCACCAACATAAGTGTCGGAGTAATCAAATACTGTATCGCTGGAAATATAAACATAGTCATACCAATAATCTACCAATGCAGAGACAGTACCCTGATTAGTGACAGTCCAAGATAGAGAAATTGTCTCACCCACATTAGCCGATTTTGGGTCTGTAGGCGCAGATATCACCAAATCAGGCGCATTCAAGGTGATAGCTTTCGCTAAAACATTGTTTTCTTCATTGCTTTCAGTTTGGGAATAGGAACTGTCAGCAACAAATAGGAGATAGCGAGCGCCTGCAGTTATATAACTAGGCAAGAAAATACTCTCAGATAAAAAACGGGTAGCACCTGGTTCGAGAGGGCTTTCTTGGAAGAAGTTAGTGAGGTACGTATCACTATTATCTAAAAATTCATCATCGGAGATGTAAACTGCGTTATCCCAATAAGTCGCTGTGGCAACTGTACCTTGATTAGTAACGCTCCAAGATACGGAAATTGTCTCTCCTAAATTGGCTGATGTAGGGGGTGTGAAAACTGACACGACTAAATCTGGAGTAGATATAGTCAGTGCGATCGCTTTGACATTATTTGTTTCATCTATTTCGCTCTGATCATTGCTTTCATCGGTGACAAATAGCAGGTAGTATGAGTCATCACTACTAAAATAGCCTCCACCTTCACCATTACCTCCACTCAAATTAGTAGGTATATAAATGTCAAAAACAGTATTGTAAGTATCTCCTGGTAGAAGTGGTGTTTGGGAACTGGTGTATAAACTACTGCCAACAGCAATATCTGAATAGTCTAGTGTTTCGTCAGGAGAAATATAGACATAGTCATACCAATCAGCCGATGTCGCTACTGTACCTTGATTTTTTACTGTCAAAGATACAGAAACCGTCTCACCCAAAACTGGAGTTGTTAACGGAGTAGCATCTAACACTATTAGATCGGGATTTTCCCTGCTGATCAGAGGAATGATGCGATCATTGTTACTATTATCTATCTCTGATTGTTGATTGAGGAAATCACTACGAAAGACGAGATAGTAATTTTGTAATGCTCCTAAGTCTGAAGGTAAATAGCTTGTGAGAGAAATTTTATAGTTTTGATTAGGTGCTAAAGGTGTTTGTTCACTAATAACAGTACCAGTTAGAAATTGATCGTTATCATCAAAAACTGGGTCTGAAGATAAATATACCTGATCGTACCAATCTCCTATAGCTGTTTCTGTCCCTTGATTGGTAACAGTCCAAGAAACGTCAAAATATTCACCTGCAACGGGATTACCAGACACTGTTATATCGGAGATGACTAAGTCTGCATTACTGCGAGGACTTAAACTAATCGCAAATGGAGAACTGACATTATTGGTTTCGTCAGATTCGGCTTGTACATTACTATTAAAATTGGGAAAGTTGTCAGTAACTGCGAATAAATAGTAATCTCCAGAAGCTATATTTTCCAGCGGTAAGAAAACATTTAATGTTTCGCTAGTATTGGGTGCGAGGGTGCTTAAATGGTAACTCGTAATAATGAGTTGATCAGAGTCAGGATTAAAAGTTTGGTCTGTTGAGAGATAGAAAGAGTCATACCAATCATCATCGGTAGTCGTTCCTATCCCTTGATTTAAGACTGTCCACGAAATTAAGACATTAGCACCACTCTGTACTATTTCTGGTATTTCTACGTTTGTGACCACTAAATCAGGTAAATCAACACTAGCTGTCAACGCAGCATTAAGGAAGCTAAAGCTAGTTGTTATGTCTTCCTCATTTGTGAAGTTTTCTACTTCACTTGTTTTCAAGGCTGACCCAGTAAAATCTTGACTGAGAACTCCTACTATTGGTACATCATTCTGAGTTATCAGGGGGTCTTGGTTAAATAAATTAGTCGATTTTAAACTAAATGTATTACTACTTAAGTTATCTAAGGAATTAATATTATTAAGAGAATATTCTAAAAATAGATCGGTGAATAAAGCATTTCCTGAATGCTGTATGGGTTTGATTAAAGCATTACCTTCATATGTACCAAAATCTGTAATTAACCCTAAAAGGTTGGAGTTTTCTGCTATAGGATTTTGATTAAATTCCATTTTTAAAAGAAAAATTATAAGGTATAAATAGTTTATTGATTATAATTTAATCACAATTTTCACTAGTTTAGTGTATAGAATTTTATCTGCATTTTGGGTAAGGTTGAAGGCAGATAAATTATATTTGTTATGTTATGTGTTGAAAAAAAAGTAAGAGAGATGAATAGTGGTGTATATGCCATAATATGATTATCAATACACTACTATTCATTATTGATTATTTAATTTGCTCCAATAACAACTTGCGGCGTTTCACTCTGTGGTACATCGATAAGATAGCTTTGATTATTTAAAAATTTGCTGTTGACAAGTTCTTTTAGTGTTTCTACGTCGTCTTGCCACTTGTCAATTACTACTCCTATAGCCGACAACCTTGCTGTTGGTTCATCTTGAGTAATAGCATGACTGAAGTTTGCAGAGAACAAAATGGCTGGCTTAGTTGTTTGATCGGGATACTGCAACTGAGCTTCATTGATATCCAAATACAACTGTGTTTCGTCCAGTGTGTAAACCATTCTTACAGAAGCTTCCATCGGTGCAGAGCCAAAGTCTTGCCATGCTCCCGGTTGCAGTAGGTTGCTAAAAGTATAGTTGCGTGCGTTGAAATTTGTCTGTTCGTAAGGCGCGATTCCACGCACATTTATCCCCACACCTTGATAACTTACTTGTTTGACTGTCTGGAGATATTTATGAGCTATGGCGGGGATTTCTACTTCACTGGCTTCTTTGGTGGCGATCGCTTCAGCAAAAATCACTCTATTAACTTCTGCAACTATGCTCACACCATTTTTAAACACAACCTGAGCCGCAGTGTTAGTGATAACTGGTGGTCTAGCTAACTCCCACTCACTAGGAACAATCCCCGTGTACTTCAGGAAGTCTGTGGTCAAAATACTAGGGTTTTGCTGCCGAAGGGCGATCGCAATCAAAAGTTCTTGAACTTCAAAATTTTGGCTCATTTTTTAGTCGTAGAAATAAAAATAAGTGCTATTTTATGCTTAGTTGACATAAGAATACACTTAATTCCCTAGAGATTAAAATAAATTTTTGATTAAGTTTCTGTAAAAAGCAGTGATTATACTTGGTTTTTTTAAAGAAATGTTAAATAATACATAAGTTTAAAAAATATATTATCTCCTGATAACCTTCATAACGTGATTATCTTTGGTGGAGTATAGCTCATCATATAGGTTTGTATTGAACTATAAAGGTGATACATCACTACAAGTTATAATTGGCTAAATTTATGTATTTATTTTATATATGAAAAAGTCGAAATAAATAGTTAAATTCGTATTTTAAAAAACAGTTTTATGATTAAAAATCATTTCAAGCAGGTCAATCCTCGGAAATAATTACATAAATCTTTTGAGTTAAAATTGTAAATTTATTATTAAACGACTTCAAAAATTTTTACCAATTCTGTATTATATATTTCAGAAAAAAGTAGAAATACATACTCATGTATTTTTATTAATTGCTTAATTTCCTGTGTCATGGTAATCAACTAGCTTACTTATAGCGTATCAAGCTAATCTATAAGCACTGCTATGCAAGCTGAGTTAATTAACTTTGCCTCTGTAAAAATTAATTAGGAACATAAGCAGTAATATTAAGTTTTTTCAATACTTAATAAAAATACTAGTTTTATTGCCTATTCGCATAAGTTGCCTAATTAATTTATTCAGAGAAATACACAAAATTTTTGTAAAAATTTTTAGATAAAGCAAAAGGAAAAATAGTGAGCCAAAAATTTGAAGTTCAAGAACTGTTAATAGCGATAGCAGTCAAACAGCAAAATCCCTCAATTTTGACTGCGGATTTTCTCAGATACACTGGAATCATCCCTAGTGATTGGGAATTAGCTAGACCACCTGTTTTGACAAATACTGCGGCTCAAGTTGTTTTTCAGAACGGTGTAAGTCTAATTGCAGAGGTAAATAGAATTATCTTCGCTGAAGCTATTGCGAATAAAGAACCTAGCGAAGTACAAATCCCCGCCATAGCTCACAAATATATTGAGACAGTCAAGCAAGTGAACTATCAAGGAATTGGTATTAACTTAAGAGGTTTTGTCCTTGACGAAACAAAAAATCAAACTACACGCAATTACATTTTTAGCAAACTACTCCAACCAGGAGCATGGCAAGACTTTGGCTCTGCACCTGTACAAGCTTCTATGCGGTTTGTGTATACTCTGGACGACACACAGCTATATTTAGATGTGAATGAAGCCGAATTGCAATATCCAGACCAAACATCCAAGCCTGCTGTGCTATTCTCTGCTAATTTTAGCCGAGCGATCGCACAAGAAGAAGCAAAAGACCGTATAGCTACTATGGATATAGTAATTGACAAGTGGCAAACTGATTTAGCAACATTAAAAGCACTTGTTGATACCAAGTTTTTTAGTAACGATAGCTATCCCATAAATGCTGCATCAACTGAGACAATTAGGTTTCCAGCAATAGCAGCAAAGTAATTTAATGCTGGATGATGCACAATTGCTAAATCAGATGTTCAGTAATTGTGCATTATTTGGTTTATATTTTTAACTTAAATACTTCAATCGTTACTATAGTCTTATTCACTTAATTACTGCTCATGAAACCCAATTTAGGATTAGGGATAGGTATTGCATTAATATCATTTTTGAATGTAGGTTCAGTTCAAGCCATTACGCTATCTTTTGAACCAGAATATCAGGAAGTCTTACTTGGTAACACAGTGGATGTAGATATTAAAATTTCTGATTTGGGTGATGATGTACTGGGTAGTTATGACTTAACGGTTGAATTTGATGCCGATATTCTAGAATATCAGGATCATAGTTTTGGTACTCAACTTGGTTTCGGTGATCAAAATTTCCCATCTCTTGCATTTTTATTACCATCGCCAAATGAAAATAATCTAATATATAGGCTTAACCTTTATGAAATTTCTTCCTATGAGCCTGATTTTCTGAATGTTAATCAAGATAATGATTTTATTTTATTCACGTTAACTTTTAAGGCAATTCAATTAGGCATTAGTCCAGTAAAAATTGTGAATGAGCCACCAGATATTCCCTTCATATTAGGGGATGCTTATGTATCTAATTTACCAGTAAATATCCCTGCTGATGGAAGTGTAAAAGTTACTGAATCAACTCCCATTCCTGAAGCTTCTACTATACCTATCCCCATAGTAGGTATAATTATGTGGTTTTTAATGAACAAATATAGAAAAAGCAAAAATATTGGTTGATATTATTCATCAAGATAGTGTTGATTTTCTCCAAAAATCATTATTTGAAAACTTGCCTGATTCTTAGTCTTATAGTATTTGATTTTAATAATAAAATAAATGCGCTAATAGGGGTTAAGCAATGCTTAAACCCCTAAGTAAAATCTGTGCGTACCAAGATTGTCTGAAAATGGGATTACATCTAGTCTTTAACTAGAGATTTTTTAGCTATGTTCTGACGAATCGGTAACTCAACAATAAACTCTGTACCTTTGCCTGGTTCAGATTGGCATTTTATCTTGCCTTTATGTTTATCAGTGATGATTCGATAGCTAATGGAAAGCCCTAATCCTGTACCTTTACCAACACCTTTGGTAGTAAAAAATGGATCAAATAGGCGAGAAAGTAACTTTTCATCCATGCCGATGCCGTTGTCAGCAATCCGAATGCTAATCCAATCATTATTCAGTATAGAAGTAGAAATGCAGATTTCGCTGGGGTTAGCTGCGATCGCCTCAGTAGTAGCTTGTGCATTACGCTCTTCTAACGCATCGATAGCGTTAGATAACAGATTCATAAATACTTGATTCAATTGACCAGGGTAGCATTCTATTAAAGGTAACTGATCATAATCTTTCTTTAAATGAATAGCGGGACGATCAGGTGAAGACTTCAAACGGTGTTCCAAAATCATTAATGTACTATCAATACCTTCGTGAATGTTAGCGACTTTAAAGTCAGCTTCATCTAGACGCGAGAAGTTCCGCAATGATGTCACAATTTCGCAAACGCGCTCTGTACCAACTTTCATTGACTGAAACAATTTTGGTAAGTCGTCAAACAAAAACTCGATTTCGGCTTGCTTGAGAAACTCTTGTACCTCAGGTGCAGCATCAGGATGATAATGACTATAAAGTTCTACGCAACGCAGCAAATCTTGTGTGTATTTATGAGCGTGTTCTAAGTTACCGTGAATAAAATTAATCGGATTATTAATTTCATGGGCAACTCCCGCCACTAGTTGTCCCAAACTAGCCATTTTTTCGGCTTGGATAATTTGCATTTGGGCAGTGCGCAGTTCTATCAACGCCTGTGATAGTTGATTTGCTTCTTCGCGGGTTTGACCCAGTAAACTAGACTGTTGGAATAAGTTGGCTTGACGCAGTGCTACACTCAGTTGAGCCGCTATTTGAGTTACAAATTCCAATTCATCTTCTTCCCACTGACGCGCATGGGTGCATTGATGAACGCACAATAGCCCCCACATCTGATCACCTTCCATCAACGGTACAACAATCTGGGCTGTGATATGGAATCGCTCAATTACTTCCAGATGAGGCACTTTCACGCCAATACTGTTGATATCAGAGATGACTTGCACTTGCCCTTGGCGATATTGTGGGGCGAAATGTTCACCAAAACAATAATCTTGTACCTTGACAGCGAGAGCAGAATCGAACTTGGGTACAACATCTTCTGCAATAAACTCACCACTGCACAAACCGACATCAGAGTCAAATTGAAATATACCCACTCGATCTGCTTTTAGCGATCGCCTGACTTCCTGTACTGTAGTGTGGAAAATTGTCTCTAAATCCAAAGACTCACGAATTTTAACGACTAAATCAAATAAAATCCGGCGTTGTTCAGCCGCTTGATGCAATTCATCTGCACGAGTTTGAATTTGGGTCATCATTTCGGAACTTTGTAATGCCACTCCTAATTGGCTGGCAACCTGTCCCAAAAATTCCACTTCTACAGCGTCCCATTGGCGGGGTGCAGAATGTTGATAAGCCGCCAGCAATCCCCACAACTTTCGACCTACAAAAATCGGGGTCAACACATAGGCACGAATCTTAAACTGTTTCAAAATATCTAGGTGACAGCGTGAGTGTCCAGCTTCGTAGATGTCGTTAACAGCAAAAGCTTCATTATTGCGGTAGCGTCCACCTTTGGTTTCTTGCAGATGGGTATCTTCCCAAACGAGATTTTTGCCAAAGGGATTAATGCTGTCCCATTGCGCTTCCACCATGCCGAAATGGCTGACAAATTCGCCACTCCAGTCTTCATTAAAGCGATAAACACCGACTCGCTCAACGCGCAGTAATTTGCAAACTTCCTGACAGGTGGTTTTCAGAATTAAATCAATATCTAGAGAGGAGCGAATTTTGCCGACAACCTCAGTGAGCGCGCATTGCCTGGCGATCGCATCTTTGAGGGCGATCGCTTGTTGTTTTGACTGAGACAAATTCTCCGCTTGCTGAATGGCAACCCCCAGTTGCGCCCCCACCTGTCCCAAAAACTCAACTTCGTAATTGGCCCATTGGCGAGGCCCAGAGTGTTGATAAGCTGCAACCAGTCCCCACAGTTTTGAACCGATGAAAATTGGTGCTAAGGCATAAGCCCGAATCTTGAATTGCTCTAGAATATCGATGTGACAGCGTGAGTGTCCAGCTAGGTAAATGTCGTTGACCGCAAAACTTTCATTATTGCGATAGCGTCCACCTTTGGTTTCTTGCAGGTGCGTGTCTTCCCAAATCAGATTTTTACCAAATGGATTGACTCTATCCCACAGCGGCTCTACCATGCCGAACTGGCTGACAAACTCCCCACTCCAGTCTTCATGGAAGCGATAAATCGCCGCCCGTTCTAGTTTCAGTAGTTGGCAAAGTTCTTGACAGGCAGTGTCTAAAATAATTTGAGTGTCTACAGACGAACGAATATTTCCCACTACTTCTGTCAAAGCGCGTTGCCTAGCAATGGCATCTTGCAATTCTGCTGTCCGTTGTTTGGTTTCTTCTATGTTTTCTGCTTGCTGCATAGCTACGCCAAGATAGGTGGCGGCTTGCGCGACAAATTCAACTTCGTGAGGATGCCAGTGTCGCGGTGCAGAGTGTTGATAGGCAGCCAGTAAACCCCAAAGTTTTGCACCCACAAAAATCGGTGCGATCGCATATGCCTGAATCTGGAATTGTTCTAATACTTCGATATGACAACGAGCATGTCCAGCATAGTAAATGTCAGCCACGGCAAACGGCTCATTTTTGCGATATCGCCCTCCTTGAGTTTCTTGTAAATGGCAATCTTGCCATACTAAGTCTTGCCCAAAGGCGGTTAAGGTATTCCAAGGTGCTTCTGCAAAGCCGAAACGATTGATAAAACTACCGCTCCAGTCAGCATTGAAGCGATAGATTGCTACCCGCTCAATCTTCAATTGCCGACAAATATCTTGACAAGAAGTAGAACACAAGGATTCTAGGTTAACAGCTGCACGAACCTTAGCCAGAATCCTCGCTAAGATTTTTTGGTACTGCTTGAAAAGCTGTAGCTGTTGATGACATTCTTGCCAATCCAAATGGCTTGCAGTTTCATAATCGTTTGTTGTCATATCTTCCAAAAAAAAATTAATTAACTAGTTGTAGTGTTCCCTGATTTATTTTTCGATTACAGGTGTCAACACAAACTACATAGAATCATTAATATTGTGGTGTGGAAAAGTTTTTAAATCTGGCACACTCCGTTGCCCGTGTGATTGAAAGTATCAATTGAATGTTGTGAACATGTCCGTATTGGACTGTGGGTTTGCACATAAAATGAGATTTTACGGCTTAATTTGCCAATAGACCTTAGGGGCGCAAAAACAGCAATATCTGAGTTGCGATCGCTCATCACAAGAATTTTTATTTACATAAAGCAACATGATAATTTGCTACTAGTGTAAATGCTTGACACTATTTTGTAATATTTAAGACATTAATCCAAAAGCTTTGTCATCCGCTCAAGAATTGATCAGCAGAAGCCTAGGTTTAGCTAAGACTAAGATATCCCTAACACTTGGGTCTTATTTGGTGCAGTCTGTACACTTGCTTTCTGAAAAGATAATTAACAAACAACAAGAAGTTGCTGACAAATGCTGCAGCTTAGGATTGATACCTAAGAAAGTAAATGTCAGGGATGGGTTTTTAAGTCAATAACAATATACAGAAATTACTCCCCAGAAAGTTTTAGCAAAGCAATATTTATGAGAAGAAGTTAGGAAATATCCCTCTAATTAATGCTATTTTTTTGGAGGAATTTGCTGGAAGACTAACAATTTTCGCCGGACTGTTCACAAGCTCCAATGCTTACCCAACTACTAGATAAAGTACCATCTTGTGAACTGTACCACTCCTTTTTCCAAATGGGCGCGTTGTGTTTTAAGGTATCAATCGCATAACGACAAGCTGCAAATGCTTCACTGCGATGAGGAGAACCAACTGCTACTAAAACACTAATTTCGCCAATTTGTAACCGCCCGATGCGGTGGTGAATTACCACCCGGTTGACATCAGACCATTGTTTACGAATATCAGCAGCAATTTGATAAAAAACTTGCAAAGCCATCGGTTCATAAGCTTGGTATTCCAGAGCAATCACAGGTTGACCATCAGTCTGGTTACGAACTGTCCCACTCATCATCACAACAGCACCATTAGCGGGATCATTAGCTTTATGATAAATTTCATCTATAGATAATGGTGCGAAGGTAATAGCAAAGCTATCTTCAACTCTTGGTTTAATAACAGCAATATGTGTAGATGTTAGCCCTGAAGTCATAGTTACTTAAAAAATCATGTAAAATCAAAAATTTAAAATTGGCAATATCAAATTTTTCGTCTATGTAGAGTAAAATTATCGCCTCTGCCCCCAATTACTACCTCATAATTGGACTACCATGATGATGCACTAAATACCACTTACCTCCAAAAAATTGAAATAAATTGGTTGCTATTGAGCGCGCTTCTAGTCGTTTACCTCCTATCACTTGTAACACATTTTCTATCAATATTAAGTAAGCAAAATTATCTACTAATTCTATATTAATGATATCAGTATTGATTTCTATATAAGCTGTATTTTTGAATATTTGTTCCCAAGAAGTGTAGATTTCTTGCCAACCACGTAGAGCATTACGCCCAGGATGAATACAACAGCTACCAGTACCTTTTGACCAGACGTTACTCATGGCTTCTATATCTTTTTTTTCAAAAGCCCGATAAAAGGCTGTATTAGCTGCTAAAACTTCAGATTTCATGGTCGATTTACTTTGCATGACACCAGTATTTTAAGTGTTATTTTTGACTAAATTGATTGTTTGTAATAATTGGTTAGCGGTGTAAGGTTTGGCTAAGAAAGCTTGGATACCTATGTTATGAGCCGCACTCACTTTATCACTAGTAGCCAAGCCACTAACAGCAATAATTTTGACTTCAGGGTTAATTTTTTGTAATGTGCGAATCGTAGTTAATCCATCCATTGATGGCATAATCATATCTGTTAATACCAAGAATATTTCTGCTTGATATTCTGCGTATAAAGCTATAGCTTCGATGCCATCACTAGCTGTAATAGCTTTGTAGTTATGGTTTTCTAGCGATTTTTTAGTAATGTCTCTAATTGCATCTTCGTCATCTACCACCAAAATTAATTCTCCATTGCCTGGAGGTAGTTCGATTTCGCCTTCTTCTGCTGTTTCGTGGGCTTCTTGTGCTGGTAGATAGATTTTAAATTGACTGCCTTTTCCTATTTGTGTAGTGACGTTGATAAAACCACCATGACTTTTAATAATACCAAGAACGGTGGAAAGGCCAAGACCTGTGCCTTTATTTATTTCCTTAGTGGTAAAAAAAGGTTCAAATATTCGATCTAATATCTCTGGATGAATACCAATGCCCGTATCAGTAACTGTAATTACTACATAAGGGCCGACTTTAGCATCTAAATTCATCCTAGTATAATTCTCATCTATAAAGAAATTATCAACTGCAATCTGTAATATCCCACCATTGGGCATGGCATCACGGGCATTGACACACAAATTCATCAGGACTTGATGAATTTGTGTGGCATCAGCAGATACAGCCCAAATATTTGGTGATATTTTGCTAATAATTTCAATGGATTTGGGAAAAGTTTCTTTAATTATTTGTTTAATTTCGAGAATTAAGTGCTTGAGTTGCAAGAGGCTACGCTCACCTTCAAGACCACGAGTGAAAGAAAGTACCTGTTTAACTAAATTTGCTCCCCGTTTAGCATTGGTAATTAATATAGGGAGTAGTCTGAGAGAACGTTCATCTTGAATTTGAGTCTCTAAAAGTTGTGCTGTCATTAGGATGGGAGCTAAGACATTGTTCAAATCGTGAGCAATGCCACTGGCGAGAGTGCCGATACTTTCCAACCGTTGAGCGCGCAGAAATTGGGCTTCTAGTTGCTTTTTATGGGTAATTTCTGTATTGACAACTAGGATTGATTCAGTTTGCTCTCTAAATTCTGGTACTAACGTCCAACGACTCTCAACAATGATGTGTTTACCTGTTCTGGTTATTTGATTTAACTCTCCTTCCCAGTAGTGATTTTTTTTTAAATCTTCTAGTGCTGTTGTTAATAGTTTTAAATTTGTTTCTTGCCAAAGTGCTTGTGTTTTTTTGCCAATAGCGGCTGCTTTTTCCCAACCGTAAAGTAACTCTGCGGCTTGATTCCAAAATAAGATTTTTCCGTCTAAATCCTGGACAAAGATTGCATCTTTAGCAATATCAAGTAGGGCAGCTTGTTGCTTAATTTTTTGCTCTGTGTGTTTGCGTTCAATCGCATAACGGATAGAACGTTCTAGTAAAGGTGCATTCAACAATCCTTTTTCTAGATAATCTGCTGCTCCCACTTGCATAGCTTGGAGGTCGATTTCTCTGTCTCCTTGACCAGTGAGTAAAATCATGGGTGCGTTGCAACTATTAGCTATGGCATCGCGAATTAATTCTAGCCCACTCTCCGTTTCTAAACGGTTATCTATAAGATAAATATCATGTTGAGCTTGAGCGATCGCAGCTTGAGCTGCTTGAAATTCAGCCACCCATTCTAACTCACAATCAATTACTTGAAATTCACTCAACCAATTATGGATTAAGATATAGTCATTTTCATTATCATCAACTAACAAGACTCTAATTGGAACTTTTTCCATTATTTCCTCCCACTGCTACTAGAGACAGTTCCATTTCCAACCAGTGTTTTGCCGTCACTTGTTTCATCAGTATAGGATCTGAAAGTGTGTAGTTTGATAATGGAGGAATTTTGGTTTCAATGATAACGATGAGATCTATCTTCTTTTAGGCTGAATTTTGTCAGTTGTAATTGATTATAGATGTTTATCTTAAAGATTATATTTTGACTCGTATTGGATTAAAAATATGATTATTCTTTCGTCCATGCTGTCTATATATTCATCTTTATAAAGGAAGCGTATTTTCTCTTCTCTCACCAAAAATTAAAGCATATACCCTTACAATAAACCCCACTTTAGGGTAAGTTGATAATCCCTCTATAGGAATAAAACCAATAAATTAATGTAAATAAGTTAACAATTATTTTCAAGAGTTAATATTTTTCCTTTCTTGCAGTTCTGCTTCACTAATAACCAATTAACTCGACTGCATCTTTGCTGTCCCAATCTTGAAAATAAACTTTCACAATTTCTTCTTTAGCAGTGGGTAATTTTTTACCTATAAAATCTGGATGAATAGGTAATTCCCGATGACCTCTATCAACCAACACAGCTAAACGAATCACTTCTGGTCTGCCATACTCATTGACGGCATTTAATGCCGCACGAATTGTCCGTCCTTTGAAAATGACATCATCTACCAACACAACTGTCTTTCCTGTCAAGTCAAAAGGAATGTTAGTTTTTGCTGGAGTTCGTAAACTAATTTGATCAAGATCGTCCCGATAGAAAGTAATATCTAATGCTCCCACTGCAACATTGATATTTTCTAATGCTTCAATTTGACGTGCTAGTAGTTCAGCTAATGGTACACCACGGGTATATATGCCAATTAACACCAGTTGAGATAAATCACGAGTTCTTTCGATGATTTGAGAGGCTAAACGCGTTATAGTCCGGCGTAGGTCTTCTGAGGAAAGGATCTCAACAACTTTAGTAGGTGTAGACATGGTGTTAATAGGGAATGGGGAATTGGAAATGGGGGAGAACGACTAATGACTAGTTTATAAGTATGGCGATCGCTATTCCCAACCATAGTAGAAAGCAATATCTAGTAAGTTGTAAGGCTTGGTCGATATGACTAGGTTGAATAGGATGAATCGGATCTCCTAACAGTGGTTTGGGTTTGGGGACTCCCCGATACCAATTTGTACCACCCATTTGGACACCCAAAATCGCTGCATAAACACACTCACTCCAACCGGAGTTAGGACTGGGATCAGCAATTGCGTCACGGCGACAAATACGCCATACATCCCTAGGTTTCCCTGATAATAAACCTAAAGTCAAGACTGTGAGACGACAAGGCAACCAAGTTAAACAATCTTCTAGTCGCGCACTACACCATCCTATATATGTATAAGGTGGTTCTCGATAACCCACCATTGAATCTAGGGTACTACTAGCTTTGTATGCTAATGCTAGTGGCACTGGCCCAACTCCTGGAATGCAAGCACCAAGAATGGCGTAAAACAGGGGAGATGTTACGCCATCAGTAGCATTTTCCGTCACTGTTTCTAACACAGCGCGTAAAATTTCTGTTTCAGGTAAGTTTTGGGTATCTCTACCGACATACTTACTCAAATTTTGTTGAGCTACGGCTAAATCTTTAGCTGTTAATGGTTGTAAAACATCAGTTGCAGCATTTCGCAAACTCCGAAAAGCAAAACAGCTAGCTAAGAGAATACTTTCAATGGCGATCGCTAGCAATGGATGCAACCATCTAACTAACTGCACAATGAACCAACCTATACCACCGCTACCGATAATTAAAATCAAGGCTAGTAAGATTCCGACTATCCTTTGGGTGACAGGTTTGTGGCAAAGATGCAAAAAAAAATTACTCAGGCGAGAAATTACCCATCCCATAACTTGTACAGGATGCGGCCAACCCCAAGGATCGCCGATTAAGAAATCTAAAATTGCCGCAACGATCAAAACAGTAGCAGATAACACGTTTCAGTAGGTGACAAGTGAAGTTGGCTAATGACTAATAATGACTAAACCACAAAACTTGCTTCTTCTCCTAGGGATGCTTGCCAACTACGCGCATCGTAATATAAATCTGCCAGGGTAATACTGTACAAAGCTTCTTTGAGTTTTTGGTTGAGTCTTTGCCAAAGACTAAAAGTTACCCAATCTTCTGTTTGTGCTGGGGTAGGGGTATGATGAGGTAAATTTGTCACCGTTTCACCTACAGCTTCTAAAATTTGTCCGATAGAGATTTGGACTGGTTTTTTTGCTAGTTGATAGCCGCCAACACTACCGCGAATTGATTTCACAAGTCCAGCACGGCGCATTTCTATTAATAATTTTTCTAGGTATGGAGCTGGAATATCTTGGCGTTTGGATATCACTTTCACTGATGCAGGCCCGTAACCTGGCTGTAAACTTAAGTCAAGTAATGCCTTGACGCTGTAATGTCCTTTAGTAGTTAGTTTCATTGGTATTGGTCATTATTCATCAGTCATTCAATAGTTATTAGTCCATAGTCATTAGTGATTAGTCGTTAGTCAACAGTCATTAGTCTCTAAAAATTACCTAACTTTAGTTGTGCGAGTTTTAGGGTAATGAGTAAGGCAATCATTTTTCCCAAATACCAATTAATAATTATCAAACCCGTTTACCACAACTTTTATGAGCTAGCAACTCTAGTGAGCTAATGACCAATGATCATTGACTATTGACTATTGACTAAGGATCAGTTTTGCTTATCACTTTTTACTCCCATGATCAATCTCAGTAAATAGACAAGTTTTTTTGCACCACTTTAGAAAACTTAAATAAATATAGTTTAGCAGCAATCAACAAACTAAATATAGTTATCAGCATTCTCAAAAATAGATTGTCTTAACAATATTGGAAATCTTGCAACATTTTTACCTTTGAATGTAATATACTTGGCTAGGCTGAGATAAAAACTAAAGGATAGTGTTCCTATTAGCTCAAGTCAGCTAAAATAAAATCGATTCAACTACTTTAACCATTGATTTTTGACCTAAGTTGATGCCTAAACAGAAAAAGATTGAACCCCTAGTCGGTGAAGAACTGCTCAAGAAAGTCAAAGAGCTAGAGAACCTTAGCAAAGAAGAAAAAGCAAAGCAGTGTGGCTACTATACCGTTACGAAAAATGGTGTAGAGCGTGTGAATATGATGAAATTCTTGAATGCCCTAATTGATGCAGAAGGCATTCAGTTAGACAGCGCACCCAATGCCAATGGACGCGGCGGACGCAGTGCTAGCTATAGAATTAGTGTGCAATCGAATGGTAACTTGTTAATTGGTTCAGCTTATACAAAACAGATGAACCTCAAACCAGGAGATGAGTTTCTCATTACTTTAGGGAAAAAGCACATTCGTCTGCGACAAGTAGATGAAGATGAAAAGCTAGGAATAGAAGCTGAGGAAGCTACAGCATAAATAATCAACAGTCAATAGTCCAATGCTAACGCCAGTCACTCATGAGGGAAAACCTCAATATTGTGCTGGCTCACTAATCACTAATGACCATTGACTAACCCATAAATTGCTTTGCTTGTGACTGCCAAGTCATATGTTAGTGCAATTTGCTCCCGATCTAACAAACCTAAAATCAATTCATGGTTATCTCGTGCCACTACTGGTAATTGATGCAAACCTCTGAGAGTCATCCGATCAAAAGCTTCAGATAAAGGTTCATCACGCCAAGCGAAAAGTATTTCAGTAGTACAGATATCCATGACAGTTTGATTGGCAAAATTACTCTGGCTTTCAGTGGAAGAATTAGAGTGATTTTGCCAAAGCGAAAGGGTACGGTTAATGTCTTCTAGAGAGAGGATACCCACTAATTGCTCGGCTTCATTAATTACTAAAGCACTGCGGGTGCGATCGCGTGTCATTTCTTTTGCCGCTTCTAATACTCCTAAACTAGCGGGGAGTTTTTTCGGACAAGAAAGCATAGCATTCTCTACTAAAATTTGCTGCAAAACTTCTCCCTGCTCATCTTTCAATTCCGAAAGACCAATTTGTTGCAGATTAGAATTAGAGTCAGCATTTGGTTTGATGCGGTCTACTAGCCATACACTTAAACTTACAGCCGCCATCAAAGGCAGAACAATTCTATAGTCGCGTGTGAGTTCAAATAACATCAAAATTGCCGTTAAGGGCGCGCGCACACTCCCAGCTAGCACAGCAGCCATCCCCACCATTGCATAAGCTGGTGGTGCAGCCATATATTCACCAATACCGGGAATAATGAGGGGCAGAATTTTGGCGTATGCTGATCCTAAAGAAGCACCGAGAAACATCGCCGGTGCAAACAAACCCCCGACAAACCCACTACCTGCACTAATAGCTGTCATCAACAACTTAACTACTAGTAAAGCTAGAAGCACATTGAGAGAGAATTCTACATCTTGCAGCATGGCTTGGACTGTCTCATAACCAGTCCCCAAAATTTGTGGGAATTGTAAAGCTGCTACACCGACAATTACACCCCCAATAATGGGATGAATTGGTTGAGGAATCTTCCCAAAAAAACTTAAGCCAGGAATTGAACCAGCAAAACCAGCTTTTGCTAAACGAATTGATTGTGTATAGACCAGAGAAACTAAACTTGCGCTTAAACCTAAGCCTAAATAAATAGGTAACTCTAAAGGACTGCGGACTTGGTAAACAGGTAAAGCAAAAGCAGGTTGCGCCCCTAACCCAATTTGAGCAATCAAAGCTGCAACCACTGCGGCTAATAGGACAATACTCACCGCAGAAGTAGCAAAAGAAGTGGCCCCCATAACTACTTCTAACGCAAAAAATACCCCAGCGATCGGGGCATTAAATCCCGCTGCTAATCCCGCCGCCGCCCCAGCCCCTAATAACAAACGCCGCTTCTCCTGTGAGACTTGCAGGATTAAAGAGAGCAACATCCCAAAATTCGCACCAATTTCCACACTTGGCCCCTCTGGGCCTAAAGAAGCACCACTCCCCAAAGAAACTGATGCAGCGAGCATTTTAGTGACTGGCCGTAATTGACGCTTAATTTCCGTACCATCAGAAGCAGCAATTAAAGATGAAAGTCCAGGGCCAAAATCTTGCGTCCGCCAGCGCATTAACCCCACAACTAATCCACCCAACATAGGGACACAAGCTAAAGCCCAAGCACCCCAAACTCCAATCACACCCATCAAATTTTCTAACATGAGCTGGTGAATCAACTCAATCAAATAGTGAAACGTCACCACGCCCATACCAGTGCCACCGCCGATAATCAGAGCTAAAAATAGCACGACGGTTTCAGGAGAAAGTTGAAAACGGTTAACCAGGTGTAATAAGCGGTTAGAAAGGGAAGGCAAGGCAACTTGTTCCTTTGCCTTCCCTAGTTCAACAGGAGGCAATAGAGTCATTGAAAAAAGGGGTAAATCTGGGAAGAAATTTAAATTTTTATCTGTTAGTTCTTATTGTGAGACATTATTCATCCAGCAGACAAGTAAGAGTCAATAGTCATTAGTCCTGAGTTTTTCTCCTCTACTCCCTCTGTACCCCTCCGGGGAAGCAAGCTACGCGGAGTGTCTTGTAGGAAAAGAGAAGGAAGGCAAGCTACGAACTTCTTTCTGTTCCCTATCCTCAATTACCAATCCCCAGTTACAAAGATTTAGTTAAAAAAATTTTGCTGCTCCGAATGTTTCTGGAGATAATGGTTAAATTAAGAGAGAACTAATGGTTCATGAGCAACGCTTAATAGCAAGGTGTGAGTGGATTACTATGTTTATTCTCTAAACTAGAGGGCATTGTCAAAGGCAAATGAATATACCACTCTTAATTCATAGTAGCCATTCTTACCTACCTATAGCTATCTTGGTATTGCAACCATTGAATGATTCTCTGTATGAACAAGTAGGTGTGTAACTAATGATTATCGTTATACACACTTTTTCAAGTTACTCAGTATTGTTTGGGAATTAAATATAACCATATCAATAGAGTGAAAGTGAATTAATGGATTAAGCGGAAGATGTAGATGAACACACACACCTTTGATAATCATTACGTTACTTGCCCTATTTGCCAAAGACATACTAGGGCAAAAGTGTTTAAAACTTATATTGGCTTATTCACTTGTCCGTATTGTCAAGAAAGACTAGTAGTTTGTCAAAGCGGACATTACGTGCGAGATCCGTTTGTTCTGAATCAAATGATTATTTGTTCAGCAATACGTCGTCAAAGCAGTCCTTTCGCTAGAATTATCCGCGATTTTGTTCTTTGCAAACGTCCTTTGTTAGCTTTAGCTGTAGGTAGTGCTATCGTGCTTGGGACAATTGCCATTACTCAAAAATCTACAAGTTACGAACAGCAACAACCAGTCTTGGAGACTAAAGATTGGGAACCGGGGGCTGGGAATAAGTAGGAGTGTAGGGAAAAGGTAGAGAGGATCATACCCACTGCCCAATGACGGCATTTGCTCCTCTTGGGGAGCCAGTCTCGTGGGCGGGTTTCCCGACTTGAGAGAACTGGCGTGAGACCCTTGCGTATCCGTCACTGCTTTCCCAATGCTCACCCTTTATAATCGTTTAGTTTCCTTGGTGATGAGTTTCCAGCCTTCGGCTTCGTCAAGCAATTGCATGGAATGCAACTGGAGTTTTTTGGCATCAGAGGTGTTGATGAGGATGTAGGGTTGTTTGTCGTATTGCCAATAATATTGCAGTTCATGGAAGGAAGCGGGAATAATAGTGCGATCGCTATAAAAGTTTAATGATGGGCGATACTGGGGAAAAGATGTATAAATTTTGCTAACTGCTGGATTAACGCGGTTGATCATATGGGCGACTGGTTTGACTGGATAAGCTTCCCACAATTCCCACACCCAGTAGTGAGATTTCATTAACAGTAAGAGCGAGATATAAGTTCCCCAAAATAAAATTTTGAGGAATTGTCCATCACCCCTTTCTGCCAAAATAGCTGCCAGTATCATTGTTAAAGCGACAGCCGCAAAAATTAGCTGCAAGTCGGTTTTAAGGTGTGTTCCCCAACTAAAGTAAATGCTGCCAAAAGAGGCGACGACAGCTAGGATGGATAATCCAACTACCCAAGCACGGGGATAATTGGAAAATAACGGTAAGTTTTCAATTTCTGCTAACTGAGTCCCGAAAGCTAAAGCTAGACAGGGGTAAATTGGCAAGATATAGCAGGAATATTTAGTACCGATGAGGGAAATCAGCAGCAAATAGACTCCACACCAAACTATGATCAGTCTTGCCCAACTCAAATTACGATTTTCCCAAACTAAACGGGCAGTTTGTGGTAAAAAGATTAACCAAGGCCAAGTCCATTTGAGCAGTTCGAGAACATAAAACCAAGGTGTTTGGGAATCAGTAGGAGCAAATGTGCTGTGATTGAGGAATTGGCTAGGTAAACCATTGCGAACGAAATCATTACCGTAATGTAGTAGTTGCGCTGCATACCAACCCAGCGCAGGTAATATTCCTAAGCCAATGGCGATCCAAAGATAGGGGCTATTCAATAACCTGGGCGTGTCCCAAAAGAAAAATGCGATCGCTACAGCACCTAAAATCATACCCATCAATCCTTGGGTGAGACAAATCAACCCAAAGCTTAAGCCTATACCCAAGCAGTAGCGTAAATCTCGGCGCGATCGCAACACACACAACATCATCACCAACAAAAAACTTACCACTACCCCATCTAAGATGGCCAACCTGCCATGACGTACTACAGGCAGCATTGTGAGATAAACTAAAGCACTGTAAATTGCTGCCCAGCGATAGCGAAATATCTCTCGACTCAAGCAATACAGTAAAGGTACTGAGAAAGCCGTTAAAATTGCTCCTGGTAAGCGTGTTGTCCACTCACTCACACCTCCTAGAGAGTACGCACCAGCAATGAGGATGTGAAGTAAAGGCGGTTTGTGATGGTAAGCTTGTCCACCTAAAGTTGGGTATAACCAACGCATCTCACCGACAGGGGCGCGCCAAATTTCCTTGGCAACCTGTGCTACAGTCGCTTCATCTCCATCTCGCAACGGCAAGTCTCCCAGGTTAACACTAAACAGCAGTATGGCTGCAATCAGCAATACTGCTAGCCATGACCAGTCAATCCATTTTTCAGCCGTGCGGTGCTGTTTTTCTAGATGACCCCAAATAAAGCTTCCTTCTCGCATATTCTATAGATCATCATTTTACTAGCTTGACTTAGATATCTAAAGAGAATGTCTAATTTTGCCACCCCTTAACAACCTTTGCGCTGCACAAATACTAAATTCCCAGGTTAGCTTAATTCTCTCTAGACAGCGATTAATTTTTTTCGGAAAAGTGGCTGAAATTTAATTCAACTTATTTAACACTTATTTTTTGCTAAAAATGATACAACTGTTGCCAACTAGGATGTGCTATTTACCAATTCAGGAATCTGTCCATGACCTTACCTTTTATAATAGATGTCACCATTGGGTTAGTATTCATTTACTTAATCCTAAGTTTATTAGCATCAGAAGTTCAAGAACTGATTACTACTGTATTACAATGGCGTGCTGTTCATTTAAAAAAATCAATTGAAATACTCATTGCAGGTAATGTCCATCAATCAGAAGAAGACAGTATTGTCGAACTAGTCAATGACTTATACGATCATCCTCTAATTAAAAGTGTTAATCAAGAAGCAAAAGGTTTTCTCACTATCTTACCTCGGAAGTTAATTTGGTTTATATCCACTCTTCCGGTTAAATTATCGCTATCTGGAAAAAAGCGGACTAATAGCATTTTTGGATATATCAAAAATTCCCTAGGAGAAACTAACGGTGCAAAACGGAGTGCGCCTTCATACATTCCTGCTGATACTTTTGCGACTACTCTCATGGAAACCTTAGGCATTCCTCAATTAGTAGAGAAGCTAACTGAGTCAAGATTAATCAATTTTGCTCACCAACAGTTTCATAGTATGCAAAGTATTTTAATAAAATTACGAGAACAGACATATAATTCAGATGAGTCAGTACAAAAATTCCTAGATAATATTGATCAAGATTTTAAACAACTAGAATATGAATTTCAAATTATTATTACTGACTATCAAAAAGATAAAGCAGATTTAGTGACTAGCATAAATCGCATGGCTAGGAGTTTAGATAAATTCATTGAAATATTTGAATTAGATATACCAGATAATCCATTAATTTCTAAAACACTTCAGCGATTAAAGCTATTCCGCAAAGATATTTTCGATGATATTGAAGCAACTATTTGTTTACAGGGGTTAAGACCTAATATTAATGAGGTCGTACAATTAATTAATGTAGGCAGTACCATCCATCAAGAATTTATCAATGAATTTAAAGATAAAGATAGTGAAGCCTACCAAACATTTCAATATCTCTGCCAAAAGCTGGAAACCTTCAGTAAAAAACTACCCCCATCAGTTATAGAGAATATGGCAACATTGGCAAAACGCGCTCAATTAAAAGCTAAATCTACAGAAGATGGAGTTAATATACTCCGTCAAGAAATTGCAGCCACCTTTGATAATTCAATGGAAAGAGCTTCTGGAGTTTATCGGCGTAATGCTAAAGGTGTAGCACTTTTAATTGGAATTAGTATTGCAATCATTGCCAATGCCGATACATTTCACATTGTGAGTATTTTATCTAAAGATGCAGCTATTCGGACAGCAATAGTCAATAATGCTGGACAAGTAGTGCAGAGCAATAGTGTTAATTCACCTGACGAAATCAAGAGGCTACAAAAGGAAACAAATAGTCTTTTAGAAGAAATTACTTTACCAATTGGTTGGAATAAACTCAACTTAGAGCAACAACTTAGCTCGACATTAGACCCGAAAAACTCCACATTATTTAATAGCTATTTAACAATGCTTTTCGGTTGGTTAATCAGTGGTGTAGCGATTTCAATGGGTGCGCCTTTTTGGTTTGAGTTAATTGGTAAAGTTGTGAATGTGCGTAATTCTGGTAAACCTCCTAAATCTTCTGTGAAAGCTGAGGATGAGGATAAGTAGGGTGGTGTAAATAATTCCGAATTTGATTTATTCAAGTTGAATAACTTAAAAGCAGAGAAACCCGGCTTTGTAACCGGGTTTCCAATTTTAACTTGCTCATAAATTCATCAGAATGTACATAAATTAAAGTTCCAGACACCTTAATTTATCAATTAATAATTACTTAGTCGGTGTACTCATTTGAGTTTTGAGACAATGAAATCAACAAGTAAACACTAGATAGATAAGTTATGGATAGAATGCAAATGGTCAAGATGAATTCAAAATCATTCATGGCATTTCAATGATATTTTGAGTGTGTGAGGAGCTAAGAAATTAAATTGCGATGCGTGAAATTGTGCATTTCTATACTGAAATGCAAAAGGATAAGCTTTCACCCCAATTTTTGGACGAGTTAAAGATAATTAGATCACTAAATGGATGAAGTTCTCCTGATCAGTCTTCAACTAGTACGGCTATGCACTAGTACAAGATCCAAGAAACAAGTAAAACTTTTCCTTTCAATCTTGTATTTCAGAAGGTCAATAGCAGTTGCTTTAACCCCAGAGAATATCTATCATCAATTAAGCTGACAAATAGATGTAGCTATAACATTGATTTCGGGAAGTAATTCCCGCTAGCTAGATCATCAATTTAAAGATGTGCTAGGAACATATTCCGACGACTAGCCCTAAACCCCAGAGAATTCAATAGAAATTCTGGTTACTATGAGCAAAGTCAGGGAGTAGCCCCTTCAGACTTCTTTATTGATCAACATTCCTCAACTCTGTTGAGGTAGACGGCTAAACAGCTATGAAGAAACTTACTAGCCTGATTAACGACTAGCTTTTCACCACAGCTTGGTTACGCTACTGTCCTAAAATTGCTACATGTCAGTAGTTAGACAAAATTAAGCGTTTATCGCTCTGAGCTAATATTTATCATGGCTAAAGCCACTTAATACACGCTTGCGTTTAATTTAGTTTTCTACTTAATGAGCAAAGTTAACTAGGCAGTTAGCATTAGTTAGCCTCATGGATGAGTGCTATTGCTATGTTGTGAACTACTGTTTCTCTATATTAGACCAAACTAGCAGAACTTAACAAAAAATATAATTCAAAATTTTATTTAGTAAATATACTCAGAAGAAATTGGAGACTGGGAAAACAACTAATGACTATTAACGGTAAATATCTGAGAGAAATATTTCACTTGCTAGAGAATAAAGCCTAAAGGGTATGGTAGTAATGATTTGCTATGACCGTACAAATACCAAACTTGTATAACCCTAGGTTTTATGTACGATCGCTGGTTAAACTTTTGTATAATTTCGTGAGTGAAAGGTAGCAATTATGAGCAATTATGAGCAGATTTTCGAGGCTAAAAACGCCACAGCCGAAACGTTGAATGGAGAAGAAGCTGTAGCGGCGATCGCACTTGCAACGGCGATCGCTGATTCTGCAATTGAAGAAGTAGATGCTGAAGGTTTAGCGGCTATCCTGTTTGAATTTGAAGTATTCGCAGAATATTCAGAAGACGAAATTGTGGAAATTGTTGATGAACTCCTGGCGATCGCCACCGAGGAGGGAGTCGGCCCTTTATTAAACACAGCCACTAAAGCTTTACCTGAAGAAATGGTTTGGGATGGTTTCGCAGCTGCTGTGGTTTTACTTTTAGACGAAGACGAATTAATAATTCCCTCAGAGAAACAGCCTTACCTGAAAAAACTCCAGGAAGCTTTAAAACTTGAAGAGGAAGAAGCACAGGAAATTATTGAAGAAGTAATCGCAGCTTTTCAAGAATCGGATGAAGAATATTTAGATGATGATGATGATAATGATGAAACAGTCGTTTTAGGAGGATCAAATTAAATATCTATCCTGAACTATGTGGGAAAACAAGATCCTCGATTGCTTTTGGGAAGCCGGGGATCTGTTGTTTAAACTGATTCCTACTCAATCTTTACCTTTAGTTAAGCAAAAATTCGTAGAAATACGAGGATGGCTTAACACTTAAAGGTAAAAGTATGGCAAAAATTATCATTAATGAATTTTATCGAGGCGGAAATCTTACTACTGGAGATGAATTTATCGAACTTTTGTTAGTGGAAGACTTAACTGCTGCACAGCTTGAGTCTTTTTTTGTAGGTGACTCTACCGCGGCCAAAACTTCTAAGTTTTCTGCCTATGATTTTACTAACATGAGTGCGATCGCTCCAACTTTCAAAGCAGGAACGATAATTACACTAGGTGGCACAGGGGCTTTTTCTCAGGATACATCCTATAATCCCAACGGCGGCGATTGGAATATACAACTCAATGCTGGCGGTTCATTTTTACCCAATGCTAACAGTAGCAATACTGGTGACATAGCTGGGGATGATATTGTCTGGATTGACACGACAAATACTGGGGCGACCATTTCACCTGATGGCTTTGCAGTAGATATCGGTACTGCTAACAGTACATTTACTAATGCAGTCAATGTGAATTTTGGTACAAGCACCAACAATACAGGTTACGCACTCAACTCCGATGCCACAGGTGCGACTAACATCGCTCACTGGACAACAGGAATTGCCAAGATTGACACCACACCTGGTCAACCCAATAGTGGGAATAACGCAACCTACATTAACAGTTTACGTTCATCTCTCGTGATCGCTGCTGGGGTAACAATTACCCCATCTGGAAATAGCACTGATGTTAGCGAAAGCGGACAAACAACTGATACCTATACCATTGCTTTAAATACTACGCCAACTAACACGGTGACTATTACCATTGCAGCTGATGGTCAAACCGAAGTTAGCATTGATGGCACAAGCTTTTTCAACTCTGTCAACATTTCCCTGAATAATATAAATCCTACGACAATTACTGTGCGAGCGGTTGATGATGCTAACAGCGAAAATTCACCCCATACAGGTTTCATCACCCACACTATCAGCAGCAGCGATCCGAATTACTCTAGTCTGACCATTCCCAATCTCAACATTAACATCACAGACAATGATGTGACTGTAGGGGCTATTCGCATCCATGACATTCAAGGTGCAGCCCATATTTCCCCTCTGTTAGCTTCTGCAAACGATAGAGTCGGAGTGATTAACGTACCAGGAATTGTCACAGCCATAGCTAGTAACGGTTTCTATCTGCAAGACCCCTCTCCTGATAACGATGTCAGCACCTCAGAGGGGATTTTTGTGTTCACTGGTACTAATTCCCCTCTTCGCACAGCTAGAACTATTGGAGAAGCAATTTTAGTCTCAGGAACAGTGAGTGAGTTTCGTCCTGGTAATGACCAGGAAAACTTGACTATTACTCAAATCATTAATGATTCCTCAGTGCAGATTTTGGCTGTCACACCCTGGACGACTGCACCAACAACCACGATTAATCCTACCGTTATTTCTAGCGATCGCACTCCACCTACCGCAGTTATTAATGACGACTTCACCACCCCCGGTAATGTAGAAACTGGTGGTGATTTTGACCCCAGCGTCGAAGGAATTGACTTTTACGAAAGTTTAGAGGGAATGGTAGTGCAGATTCCCAACCCTGTAGCAGTCAGTCCCACCAATAACTTTGGGGAAATTTGGGTATTGGCGAATAATGGTGCAGGGGCTACGGGGTTAAGTTCCAGAGGTAGTATTACAATTAGCGCAGGGGACTTTAACCCAGAACGCATTCAGATTGATGACACCCTGACAGGTACATCACCAATAGTTAACACAGGTACGCAATTAAATAACATCACTGGAGTAGTTAGCTATAGTTTTGATAACTACGAAGTACTCCCCACATCACCTGTCACCATCGCTAACCCCAGCACCTTGCAAAGGGAAGTCACTAACTTAACTAGCACCAACCCCGACCAACTCACCGTTGCTAGTTTCAACGTTGAAAACCTTGACCCCAGCGATGGCGAGAGATTTGTCACTATTGCAGACATTATTATCAATAATCTCAAGTCGCCAGACATTATCAACTTAGTCGAGATTCAAGACAATAATGGGGCGATTAATAACGGTGTCGTTGATGCTGATGTGACATTGCAGACATTAATTAATGCGATCGCGGCGGCTGGTGGCCCTACTTACGAATTCCGCCAAGTTAATCCAGCCAACAACCAAGATGGCGGTGAACCTGGGGGGAATATCCGCGTTGGTTTCTTGTTTAATCCCAATCGCGTAGATTTTATCGATATTCCAGGCGGTGGTGCAACCACAGACACAACAGTCAATAATGTGGGTGGAACTCCCGAACTTTCTAGCAGTCCCGGCAGGATTCTTGACACTGACCTTACAGATGGTGATGCTTTCGCCAATAGCCGTAAACCTTTAGTGGGTGAGTTCCTCTTTAACGGGAATAAAGTCTTTGTCATTGCCAATCATTTTAATTCCAAAGGTGGAGATCAACCCTTATTTGGCCGCTTCCAGTCTCCTACGCTGAGTTCAGAAGTACAAAGACTGCAACAAGCGCAAGAATTAAAAGATTTTGTGGAAGATATTTTGGCTGTAGACCCCAATGCAAATATAGTTGTGGCTGGGGATTTGAATGATTTTCAATTCTCTGCACCACTAGCAGTCCTAGAAAGTGCAGGGTTAACTAATTTGGTGAATAGTCTCCCAGTCAATGAACGTTATAGCTACAACTTTGAAGGTAATGCTCAAACACTAGACCACATTTTAGTCAGTAACAACCTTAGCACTACGGCGGAATTTGATATTGTCCAAGTCAATTCTGAATTCGCCGATCAAGTAAGCGACCATGATCCCTTAGTAGCACGCTTTTACTTACCAGTCGTCATTAATGGTACAGCCAATACTGATAATTTAGTCGGCACTGACCGCAATGAAATTATCAATGGTTTAAGCGGTGATGACTTTATTGGTGGTCAAGGCGGTGACGATCATATTAATGGTGGTTTAGGAAATGGCGATCGCCTATTTAGTGGTGATGGCAATGATACAATTATCGATCCCGATGGCGTTTTTGGAGCGCATGGCGGACTCGGTAACGACATAATTACCGTGAATTTTGCGCCCACTTGGGATAACAACACCAATCCTAACGATGCACCTCGTTCAGACGGTAAAATTACTGGCGGTTATGGCGATGACACAATTACCGTCACCATGAATAATTCCCGTTTCTTCATTAATCTCAAGGGCGATGAACCTGTTAGCAATGACTCCCGTGATGGTGATGATGTGGTCACTTTATCGGGTAGCTATGCTAATTCTGTCGTTGACTTAGGAGGCGGTAACGATATCTTCAATGGTGGTCTAGGTGCAGATAACGTCTCTGGTGGTGATGGCAATGATACCTTACTGGGAGGCGGAGGCAATGACCGACTAGTAGGGGGTGATGGTAACGATATTCTGAATGGTGGTGCTGGAAAAAATAGTCTGATTGGTGGACAGGGAAGCGACATCTTCGCCCTGTCACCCCTGACTGGTACAGATACAATCATCGATTTCACCGACAGTCAAGACTTGATTGGTTTGTCTGGTATATCTTTTGGACAACTGACTATTAATACCAACCTCAATAACACAGTGGTTAGCTGGAATAATGGCAGTAGTACTCAACTGTTAGCAATTTTACAAGGCGTACAGTCTAGTAACATCACTGCGGCTGATTTTATCGTAGTTTAATCTTAGGTAGAGACGCGATCGCCTCCAGTGGGGCGTAATCCATCGCGTCTCTACACCAGAGATATCTTGATCACACAGGTTACTAAATAGCAAACTTAGCCTATCTATTACTTTAAATAAGCGATCGCTCCCATTCTACAATGGCCTGCTTGTAAAAGTAACCCAAAATATATCTGTGCGACCAATATCAATATATATCCCTCAATGCCCCATTGCTCGTTCCCCTTCACACAACAGACCGCTTGAGTGAACCATCCGCGTACAGTTCCAAAGGTACTAACTCAAGTTTGCCGTTGACTTTCACTTGTGAATAAACAACTTTCACTAGCGGGGCTTGATTTTGGTTATAACGTAGAGACATAACTCATCTCCTGTCTTTGATAATTTATTTACGATCAACTCGCCTGATTTACGATTTCATTAACGAGTTTTAATAGTGGTTTATTCTTGAGAATAATTGCTGCTGATGTTTTATATATAACTACAGAAATGTGAAAATCATGTATCAATAGTTCTAAGTATTGATAAAGATTTCACAAAGCTTTTAGATTTGGTTATGACTACTTCACAATTTTGCAACCAAATGCTCACTAACACGAGATAATAATAAGTCCCCAACACCCTCAGCTGTAGCATCTACCATTGACCACAACAAAACTTGTTTTGGCTTGGCTGACATAATTGACTTCACGGCTACAGGGTGATATTCCGCAAGCTGCTATTAATAAAATTATGACAACAGCCAACACATCGCAAGCCCGTCTGGAGTATTACTACCAGCAAATCAAAAGCATTATTTTGACGCGTCAGAATCCGATTACTGGTTTGCTACCAGCCAGCACAGCCATCACCGCCCACGGCGACTATACTGATGCTTGGGTGAGAGACAATGTTTACAGTATTTTGGCAGTTTGGGGTTTAGCCCTAGCCTATCGCAAGGTAGACGAAGATAAAGGACGCACCTATGAGTTAGAACACAGTGTAATTAAATTGATGCGTGGATTGCTGTTTGCCATGATGCGACAAGCCCACAAAGTAGAACAATTTAAGCACACTCAATCACTTTTAGATGGGTTACACGCCAAATACAACACAGCCACAGGCGACATTGTGGTGGGTGATGACGAATGGGGACATCTGCAATTAGATGCTACATCAATATTTTTATTGATGCTGGCACAAATGACCGCTTCCGGGTTGCAGATCATTTATACAATTGACGAAGTTAATTTTGTCCAAAACTTGGTTTACTACATTGGACGAGCCTATCGCACCCCCGATTATGGCATTTGGGAACGGGGAAATAAAATTAATCATGGGAATGCAGAGTTAAACGCCAGTTCCGTAGGGATGGCGAAAGCTGCACTAGAGGCTATCAACGGACTGGATTTATTTGGAGTGCGGGGAAGTCAAGCTTCCGTAATTCACGTGTTACCAGATGAAATTGCCCGCGCCCGTATTACTTTAGAATCACTATTACCGAGAGAATCTGCATCTAAAGAAATTGATGCAGCACTTTTGAGTATTATTAGTTATCCCGCTTTTGCGGTAGAAGATGTACAGTTACGAGAACGCACACTTAACGATATTATTAATAAACTGCAAGGTAAATACGGCTGCAAACGCTTTCTGAGAGATGGACACCAAACGGTTTTAGAAGATACTCAAAGGTTGCACTATGAACCGTGGGAACTTAAACAATTTGAGCATATTGAATGTGAGTGGCCGTTATTTTTTACCTATTTAGCCTTAGATGGGTTATTTCGTGGCGATAAAAAGCAAGTTAAATTCTACCAAGAAAGTTTAGCCAATTTATTAATTGAACGGGATGGATTGCATTTATTACCAGAATTGTATTATGTGCCGGCAGAAAATGTCGAAGCTGAAAAATTAGTCCCCCAAAGTCAGCCACGTTTACCGAATGAAAATATCCCCTTGGTGTGGGCGCAAAGTTTATATTTGCTCGGTCAAATGTTGAGTGAAAAGCTATTGGCAATAGGAGATATCGACCCTTTGGGTAGATATTTGTGTGTAGGTAAAAAGCGAGAAGCCTTAGTTCAAATTTCTCTATTAGCAGAAGATGAAGATTTACAAGCAGAGTTAGAAGTTCATGGGATCGAAACACAAACGCCTAAACAAGTAGCACCAATTCAAGTGAGAAAAGCGGGAGAACTTTCCCATATTTACACTCAAATTGGGCGTAATGATAAGCTCGGTTTAACTGGGCGACCAGTACGCCGACTGCGGAGTTTGACTATATCTAGAATATTTCGCATTCAAGGTGAGACAGTGGTTTTTCTCCCATCATTTTTAGATCCGCAGCAGTTTTATTTAACTCTTGATTACCATTTTTTGGTAGACCAAATTAGAAGTGAACTAGCATACATTCAAAAATATTGGAGTGATTTAGGTCGTCCAACTTTAACTTTAATGTTGACACACACCATTTTAGAAACTGGTTCGCAAGCTTTATTAGAACTTATGCAGGAGTTGAAAGAAGGTGTATGCAATGGTGTACAAGTTAAATTAGGACGGCTGAATCAACTCATGCTAACAGCGGGAATCCAGAGAATTGATTTTCTCCCAGCCGGAGATTTTGCTCAGTCAGCAATGCAAAATGCTGCACCACATTGCTATTATTTGGCATATCATCCCGGTAAAAATTGGCGTTTAGGGCATACTCAAGAATTCCAGATGGAGTGTGAAACTAACTTAAGTTTGTTGCTGACATCTCTGCGATCTTCAGAAAATCTTTACGAGCAGATTGAGTTATTGCAGACTTTAACTCGGTTGCAGGGATTGGACTTTGACACGGGGTTTGGTGGAAGTGATTATCCTGTCACTGTGGCTTATTTACTCGATGAAGTATACACCAAAGCGGGGGATTACGGTCATTGGGCAGTAGTGCGGCGGGCTGCTGGTTTATTGCAGATGGTTGATATTGGCTTGTCAGATGCGGTGACGAGTATTTTGGTACGGGGTAAACAAATTGCAGTCGGTAGGGCTTACAGTGAAGCATCGCTGATTACAGTCCCCATGCCTCATAATGAAATTTTCGAGAAAATCAACAATTTTTGCCGTGAGGATATTCGCGATCGCGTCTTAACCCAAGAAATCCTTATTTATCTTGGTATACTCATTAAAACAGAGCCAGAATTATTTCAAGGGCTACTGACTTTGAGAGTAGGCTATCTCATCCTATTAATTACCAGTGAACTAGCACAGGAATTGCGGGTAACTCAAGATGAAGCCTATGAAAAGTTAATGGAACTTTCGCCCTTTGAAGTTAAAAACCGCCTGCGTCAAGTATTAACTGCTTATACAGGGATGAGTAATTTGTTACGTCAGCAGGAATCTCTGCACGTTAAGCAAAAAGAAAGTGATATTGATTGGGTAGTGTTACCTGTGATTATAGAAGAAGTAGAAGCACAGGAAATTCCCTTGGGTGGTTGGCGACGCTTCCGTCAAGCTGAAGGCGCACTCAACCGTGTCCCGAAAAACTTTTTTCAGCAGGTTTGGCTATTAATGCACCATTGTAAAGGTGTAGTCATTGGCGATAAACTTGAGCGTCGCAATCGGCTAGAAAGTGATGTGATGATATCAGAGATGACGGCTGGGGAGAAAAATTTTGCTTTATTAGTTGAGCATCTATTAAATAAAATTGAAGCCCCAGAATATCGTCACGTTAACATTGAAGCACTCATGGAGCTAGCAGCGATCGCCGCAAAAAACCCCAGTCTGCAAATTGAAGAATATATTGTGTTGGATGTGTTAATCGGTCATGCAGTGCGTTTGGCTTGGTTAGATGGACATCCAGAACGAGGCGATCGCTATGATGAAGACAAAGCCAGTGCATGGCGACATTTTTATAATACTTCCCCTAGCGATTGTGCTAGTTATATTCTCAAGGCCTTTAGGTTCTTAACGGAGTTTGTCCAAGAATTTGAATCCCAGACTTAGCTTTAGGAGACTGGTGACTGGGACATAACTTAACTTTACCCCTTCTCACCTGTCACCTACCATAGTCAGCGACTCATGGCAAAAATCTGTTCAGCCTTTAAGGGAAGGTTTGGAAACAATCTCGACTCAATACGATCCTGTGTACGAAATACCTTCGGGGGTAAATACTCTCCGTCTTCCAGTTGATAGATTGTTATGGTTGGCTGCTTGGGAGAGCCGATGAACCGAATCCCGCCAAAAGCAGCATAATCTATAATGATGTACTCGATCACACCCAAATCCTCATATTCAGCAAGTTTTGTCAGATAGTCATCCTTCCAGTTGTTACTAACAACTTCAATAATTCCGGGTGGTGGAACATAAGCAGCAGCAGAACTAGAGATGGTTTTCATTCTCTGCCATTCTTCCCTAGCAAAGATAACAATATCTGCTTTTCGACTTTTTTCCTTTTCTCCTAGTGTTGTTTTGAGTCGAACCTGCTTAGACTGTCGTGAAACATAAGGTAGGTCATTTTCTTGACAGTGATTTTCGAGGTAAGTACAAAGTCGCTCGATTAAATCCTCATGATTAGCATTTGGTTCTGATAATGGCACAGGAATTCCATCCAATAGCTCAAACTCTCTGCCTGAACCATCATCCCAGGCTAGAAACTCTTCAAAAGTCAGTGGTTGTGTAACGGTTGCGTACATCGCCCTCGCTCCATTGCTGACGTGTGCTTGATTCAATGCTACCAAGATGTACAACTTTATCTATGAGTTCTAGCTGATTTTTTTGCTGTAATTCTGAAACAACAGCTTGAGGTTGTTGGTTGATATGTACAAAAGCTGCTAGCGTGTTGTCCTTGGCAAAATCATCTGTCACAGATGATTCTTCTATTGCCAGAATCTCCGGCGCATTAAGCGCGAGGAGTGTCAACCCTAGCGAATATTGACTTCTTGTAGATCATGATCTGGCTGCACATTCTGCACCTTAATCACTGGCTGAGTATTTTGGCTTACAGAAACTACATTGTAAGCCAAATTCTGGCTTTGAGGACGTAGCTTTTGATTGTACTCATTCAGCTTCAATTGAGCTTGAGCATACACAGGGGTATCTTTGGGAATTTTGCGGAGAAATTTCACCGCATGAGCAAAGTTGCCTGCTAGTGCCTGTTTCCGGGCTTGATGTAAAAAATAAGCGGCTCTAATTTGGCGTTTTTGATTGTATTCGACCAATTTCTTTTGTACCAAAGACCCAGCTGTACTTTCTTTGGGGATTTGGCGCAGATATTCTAATGCTGAGGAAAAATCTCTGGCTTCGGCTTTAGCGTAGGCTTGAGCCAACAAATTTTGTGTTTGTGCTTCGATATTTCCCTTGGCTTGCTTGGTTAACTCATTAACTTTAGTTTGCCAGTATAGAATATCAGGAACTTGATTAGCCGCAGAGAAAACATCTGACCATTTACCCTCAGCCAAAGCATTTTCAGCTACAGAATATATTTGTGCAGCTACCCGCCATTGCTGTTGCCATGTTTCGATAGTAGCTTGGGCATCTGGATAAACATTACTATAAGTGGGAATCGACTTAGCTAGGGCGATCGCCTGTTTTAAATCCCCACCTTGATATTCTTTAGTCGCTTTATATAAAATATCGGTTTCGGATGGGGTGGGTGAAGTTTGTAATAAAGAATAACTCCCCACACCCATTAATAGAGAATTAACCGCCAGTCCTACTTTAATTCCTGTCAGTAACGGCGATGATGATTCTGGGGTTGGTTCTGCTGGCTGCTCTTGACTTTTTTGAGTTTGAGGAACATGTGTCAGTGCAGTTTCCCAAACCATTTGTCTCAGGACACGCAATACATCAGCCGCTGACTGAAAACGTTCTTGGTAATTGTAGCGGATCATCTGGCTCAAGATAGCTGCTAGATAATCGCTCACTGGCGTATCAGCCGAACGCCAAATAATCTCATTGGTCAGAGGATCTACTTTTAATTGCAGTGGTTCTAACCCAGTCAAAGCTTGAATCGCAATCATTCCCAAAGCATAAATATCACTATTGGGCTGGGTTTGGCCAATAAATTGTTCTGGTGGGATATAACCCAAAGAAGTCGTCGGAGCTTGATAAATTGATAAGTCGGCATCCATGCCAAAATTGATTGATTGGATCGAGCCAAAATCAATCAGGACTAACTTCCCATTAACAGCACGTCTAATAATATTTTCTGGTTTAATATCACAATGGATGACACCTTGGGAGTGAACAAACTCTAAAATTCCCAAAGCATCCTCTAAAAATACCGTAACTTCTTCCTCAGCCCACAGGCAACCCCATTGTTGACTAATGGGAAGTTCCGCCGATAAGGAATGACCAGCAATATATTCTTGCACCAGATAGAACCGCTCATTTTCTTCAAAACAAGCGATAAATTCGGGAATTTGCTCGTGATTTCCTAGCAGCTTGAGAGTAGAGGTTTCTGTCAGAAAACGTAATCTGATTGTGTCTAGGTAACTAGGGTGTAGATTATTAACCTTAAGTTGTTTAACTACACATTTAGGTGTATGCGGGTACTGGATATCCACAGCCAAATATGTTTGTCCGAATACACCTGCACCCAGACTTTGGAGAATTTGGTAGCGTGCTTGCAGTACTTTACCGATCATGTTGTGGCTCATGAGCTGGTTACTGAGTTAGTCCTTATATAAGTTTTCCTCCCTTCCCTACTGTTTCCGGAATGACTCAAAGATAAATCAGTAAGGCATGGAATTTTATAATTAGTAGCAGAATTATTAAGTATTTTTACTTTAAAAATAAGCTACGTTAATACTAAAGTTGCACAATACCATAACTTAGTTCCTGAGTAGGTAGTCATGATTAACTATTCAACCTGGAATTAAATCCCAATCCAAAATCTAAAATTGGTATAAGTCCTAGCTAAAATAAAGAACGTAAGCATTTTCAGAAAGTTGATATGACATATCCGCCTGCTCCTTGGAGACTTGAAGGCTATGCCATTCAAACCTTGCATTGGGTTGATGTAGATCAAACTGCTCCTTTTGTTCCCCCGGAATTAGAGATTGTTTCGCTATTACCAGGTAAAACTTTAGCAGGAATTTATCTATCTACCTATGAAGCTGGTTCTGTATTAAAATACAACGAATTAATCGTAGTCCCAGCTTTTGTAAGATATCAAAAACATACTGGAGCTTGGATTTCTCACATTTATGTTGATAATGAGGATTCTGTGGCTGGGGGCCGAGAAATTTGGGGATTACCCAAAGAAATAGCTGAATTTAGTTGGAATCATCTTGGTAAAGTCAGTGTCAGGCAAAATCAATGTGAATTATGCCAGCTAGATTATAAAAAAGGAATGTTGAGCTTATCTACGTGGTGGCAACAAGAACTTACTGGTACGGCTTTCGGTAGTTTGGGTTCTGAATTATTATGTTTTCAAGCTCAGTTTAGGTCTCAAATAGGATTATTAACAGCTAATTTAGAAATTCCTCAACAAAGTCCTTTTGCGGCTTTAAATTTAGGTCAGCCTTGGTTAACCGTGAATTTACCAAATTTAGAATTAGTGGCTGGTGTACCACAATCATTGGGTAATCAAGTGATTAATGAACTCTAAGCTTCTGTATCTTCTTCTACTACTTCAGTTTTCTGGGTAAGCGGTTTGACGACTTTAGCGATCGCCTCCTGCACAAATGCTTTAATAAATTCATCCCGACGGTTGATTTGAAACTGTCGCTGTACTACTTCTGTCATCCCACCATCACCCCAGTCTTGATCATGGCGAAAATATTCAATAAAACTTTTCCCAGCAATGCGGGTTAAATATGCAGCTGTCACCCCTTGAATGGCTCTCCCTATGACAAATGTCGCTACATTTAGTTGTAAAGCTGTAGTTAGTAATTGAATTGCACCTTTGACTATCCCTAAACTGGCAATTGTCTTAGCTAAAGATAGGGCTAACTCTCGTCCCCGTTCCATGTTTAATTCACAACCATAGACTCTACCGATTTCTACGACCATTTGGGCATTGACGGCAGCAGTTGCTAGTAAATCTACTACTGGGAGCGGTGTCACTGATACTACACCTGCCCCAATCCACTGAAACCGCTCGACGATTTTATCAGCTTGGCGGCGGCGTTGAGCATCGATGAGTTTGCGCGCTTCTTCGCCTAGGCGCAGAGATTGCAAGAGAATGTTATCTGCTACTAAATCCTCACCTTCAGCTCGCAAAATAGCAGCCATGCGGCGTAGCAAGGGTACAATATCTGGTTCTGGTTGGAAGGTTTCCCCAGTTTCTAGTTGAGCAGATTGGGGATTAGCCGCGATCGCCACAACATCATTCGTCGCAATAAATCCCCGCACCCGTTGCCGCAACCGTGCTAAGATTACCTCTTTATCTTCATCTGTATATAAATCTGTCTTGTTGAGAACTAGGAGCGATCGCTTACCAATTTCCGCTAAACCTCTGAGTGGTTCATACTCTGACCGTCGTAAATCATTATCTACCACAAACAATAGTAAATCTGCCTCGGTTGCCAATGCCCTGGCTAATTGTTCCCGTTCTGTTCCCGCTACCCCAGCCTCTAAAATCCCTGGGGTATCGGTAATTAAAATTTTCCTCTCCAGCCCTTTCAACCGCAAACAGTAGGTTTCCCCGGCTGTTGTTGTCCCCATTGGCGCGTCTACTCTCCCCACCATGCGCCCCATAATGGCATTCACTAGGGAAGTTTTGCCAGCACTCCCAGTTCCAAACACCACAACTTGAATCTCACCCCTGGCTAAGTTGGCTTCAATCTCCTTGGTACGGCTGAGTAAAGCTTGACGTGTGACTTCATCTTGAATTTGCGCCACCTGTTGTCTTACTGCTTGCAGGGTAGAAGAAGCCGCATCAGACTTCGCAGCCGGAATTTGTACTGGTGTCACCCGTTTACGACTGCGACGGGAACGCTGTTCACCAGCTTGTAATACCAGCACGTAATAGACAAAGGCAGCAACTAAACCGCCAACCAGGACAATAAGCAGCAACAGCAGCAAATTACCTAGAAATGGCGAGTAGGATAATTGCCAATACAGACGAGACAGGGAATCAATTAGCCACAGGGCGAGTCCCAGAATCACAATTAAACCAACAATTAACGTAACTAGGCGCGACAGAGGCATTGGTGGCATTGATCAATAATTAATTACCCAGATGCTTCTGATCTTAATAGTTTCAGTGTTTTTCACCAGGGTAGACAAAAAAAACTTTTGATAAACTAAAATCGCATTGTGTATAAAATTTACTTATGAATCTAGATGAGGAGATGCCTACTTTTTGATAAACAATAACCTCTAGCCTTGACTAATAGTGAGTTTCATAGTGATGGCGATACCTAAATTCATATTCGATAGTTGGATACCAAAAAAATTCCACAGCCTCAGTATTAGACAAAAAATTGTTTGTGGCTACGTTTTAGCTTTGGGCATCGCGGTTTTAGGCACAATGTCAGGTTTAGTCATTGGCGATCGCTATTTTCAACAAGCTAGACAAAAAATGACTTTAGCCGATGAGGAAGGTGGCTTGTTAAGCGATTTGCAAGGAGTTTTGTTAGAAATTCATTCTCATGAACATGAGATGCTGTCTATGTTAGGGCAACAGCAGGCTTTAAACCAAGAATATGTTGAAGTTCTCATCCATCAAACTGAAGCAGAAACAGTACTGACTAAGTTACGCGAGTTTGGCCAGACTAATTCCCGCCAAGATTTACAAGCACTGCTCAAAAAGTATGATGGTGTGATAGGTGTGTATTTCCAGCGAATCAGGGAAATCAACGCGCAACAAAAACCCCGAAATTTACAACCACAAGGTATCAACAGAACACCAACAGAATTAATCCTCTACTTTAGTAGAAGTCCAGAAATCAAGAGACTCATAGATTTTTCTCATGAGTTAAGTGACTTAGTGAAAACGGCACGGAAACATCAGGATGAGGCAGATCAAGCGCAAAATCAGGCTGCGTTAATGCAGGCTCAAATTATCATTGGTAGTATTTTATTGTCAGTGGCGATCGCTAGTTTTTTAGCTATTTACACTAGCCTAATTATCACTCAACCTATTAATAGACTCACCAATATTGCCCAAGAAGTGACAAAAGCAGGCAATTTTGATTTACAAGCATCCGTAACAACAGAAGATGAAGTGGGTAGTTTGACGACTTCCTTCAACCAATTAATTCAACAAGTCAAGCATCTGTTGCTAGAACAACAAGCCCAAGCCCAAAAAAAACTCATTCAAAGTGAAAAAATGTCTAGCTTAGGGAGGATGTTAGCGGGTGTTGCCCATGAAATTAATAATCCCGTCAATTTTATTTCTGGCAATTTAGTCCACGCCAAAACCTATATTGATGACTTATTGATACTACTGCAAACATATCAAGCCGAAATCCCTCACCCGCCCTCTGTGGTGGTAAATCTCGCCGAAGAAATTGATTTAGAGTTTCTCGCCCAAGATTTGCCAAAACTCATCGATTCCATGATGCTTGGGGTTGATCGCACGAAAGAAATTGTCAGAGGATTGAAAGATTTCTCTCGTCTAGATGAAGGGCAATTTCAACAAGTAGATTTACACTCTTGCATCGATAGTACACTGTTGATTCTGAACAATCGCCTCAAAAAAGGTATAAGTGTAGTTCGTCAATATGGGGAAATACCAACAATTCCAGGTTATAAAGGTTTGCTGTATCAAGTATTTATGAATCTCCTTAGCAATGCCATTGATGCTTTAGAAGAAAAGTCAGCCGCAGATCCAAAATTTCAACCAGAAATCACCATTATTACGGAACGCTGTCAAAATAATACGGTAATTGCGCGCATTGCAGACAACGGCCCTGGTATTTCCGCAGAAACTCAAACAAAAATTTTTGAAATGTTCTTTACGACTAAACCACGCGGTGTTGGTACAGGCTTAGGTTTAGCTATCACTCATGAAATTGTAGTAGAAAAACACCAAGGTAAAATTACCTGCCGTTCGGAATTAAATCATGGGACAGAATTTGCGATCGCTTTTCTCATTTCTCATCCTTAAGTTCCTAGTTTTCCATCTCTGATTTCTGCACAATAGGGACTGGGTATTGGGGATTAGGGACTGGGCATTGTGGTTAAAGGAAATTCTCCCTTGTCTACCTTGTCTCTCCTTGCCCCCACAAATAGAAACAAGGAGAAATCAACACTATGGGACTGTTTGATCAAATTCTCAGTGCTGTAAACAACCCAAATCAACAAGGTAATATGGGTCAAATAGAAAATATCATCAACACTGTACAGGATTTGAGTACAACAACTGGTACAGATCCAGGAACTATACAATCTGTTGTTGGGGTTGTAGGTAACTATGTGCGTTCTGCTTTACAACAGAAGCAAGCCACCGAGGGTAACGAATCAGCACAGGCTTTAGTCAATCAGTATGCTGGTAATTCTTTTGACCCCCAAGCTGTTAATTCCTTATTTTCCCCAGACACACAACAACAAGTTGCAGGAGTAACAGCCCAGCGTACAGGGTTAGATGCTAACACTATTCAACAATTACTACCTATTGTTGTACCTCTTGTGTTGAATTTCTTGCGATCTGGATCTAATGTGCAGAATGCTCAAACTGCTGGCAATCCAGTATTGAATAATTTCCTAGATGCAGACAGAGATGGTGATGTAGATATCGCTGATGCTATTCAACTAGCTAGTCGGTATGTCCGCAGATAGAAATAGGGACGGGTAATTGGGGACTAAGGACTAGGAAAGAGGGTATTGCTGAATCAGGAGATGAAAATTGAGATCCTGAAATTTCCAACTCCTGATTCTCTCTACGTCTTTGCGTCTAGTCTTGCGGGTTCTGCGAAGCAGTATGCGCGAGATAAATCACAGTAAAATTAAGCAACGCCGGAAAGAGAAATTTTCCTTCATTACTAACTCTATTCGTGGTGTCTTTTGCAAAAGTTAGTTTACCTGAATTTAGGGAATCCTAAATCCAGGTAACTATAGAATTATTGTTATGAACAAATGGAAGATACGTAAATCAAAACAGCAGAGATTTCTTCTATTTGTATTCAATCGCACGATGATTATTCTGATCAACGTGGGGTTATGTTTAGAATCAAGTGGGGCAATTGCTGGCAATCATACTGTAGAAACTGCACAAACAGCACAGACAAATTCAGCAGACACAACTCGCACGGCTGAAGAAGCTTATCAAGCCGGAAAGACACTATATCAGCAAGGAACAGCAGAATCTCTGCAACAAGCAATAGTTTTTTTTGAAAAGGCACTTTCACTGTATCAAAAATTAGGCGATCGCACATCAGAAGCATTTGCCCTTGCTCATCTTGGCAAAATCTACTCAGATTTAGGAAATCCCCGCAAAGCACTAGATTATTTGCATCCCGCTTTATTACTCAGACAACAAATTGGGGATAAAACTGGAGAAACTATTACTCTCAACAACATTGGCAATGTCTACTCAAATGTAGGAGAATTGCAAAAAGCATTAGAGCATTTTCAAAAAGCCCTGCTCATCAAGCAGAAAATAGGAGATCAACCAGGGGAAGCAATCACTCTCAATAATATTGGGAATGTCTACTTAGAGCTAGGAAACCTGCAAAAATCACTAGATTATTTTCAGCAATCCCTTACGCTCAGGCGACAAATAGGGGATAAATTGGGAGAAGCACGCACACTCAATAATTTAGGTACAGTTTACATAGATTTAGGAGAACAACCTCAGGCACTCAATTATCTGGAGCAAGCCTTACTCTCTTATCAAAAAATAGGCGATAAAAAACTAGAAGAATCTCATATTCTCAATAACATAGGTGCAGTTTATTTAAATTTAGAAAAACAACAAAAAGCACTAGATTATTTTCAGCAATCTCTAACAATTAGGCGACAGTCTCAAGATAAACTAGGAGAAGCACGTAGCCTTAATAATATAGGTGCAGTTTACTCAGATTTGGGGGATAAAAAACAAGCTCTCGATTATTTCCAACAAGCCCTACCTTTATTTCAATCTTTAGAAAATAAGTTAGGTTTGGCAGCTACATTAAATAATATTGGAAAAGTCCATTTAGCTTTAGGAGAGCAACAGCAAGCACTACAACATTTCCAAAAATCTTTACCTATCTATCAACAAGTTGGTAATAGAGCAGGAGAAGGTCAAACTATTTATCATTTGGCTTCTGTTCACCGTCATCAAGGTGATCTGAATGCGGCTCTAGATCAAATTAAAATCGTTATCAAAATTGTAGAGGAATTGCGGACTCAAATTCACTCTCAAGAACTTCGCACATCCTATTTCGCTACAGTTCAAGATTATTATCAATTTTATATAGACTTGCTAATGCAGTTGCATAAACAAAAACCATCTCAAGGGTATGATGCTCAAGCATTGCAAGCTAGTGAACAAGCTCGTGCCCGCAGTCTTTTAGAACTGCTGAATGAATCTAAAGCTGATATTCACCAAGGCATAGATCCACAATTAGTTGCTCAAGAACGCAACTTACAGCAACAAATTGATAGTTTAGAAAAACGCCGAATACAGCTATCTAATAATAGTACCGATGCACAAATCAAAGCTTTGGAAACAGAAAATGAGGCACTTCTAGAACAATATCGGCAAGTCCAAACAAAAATTAGGGCTAAAAGTCCTCAATATGCTGCACTGACTCAACCGCAACCACTTTCACTCAAACAAATTCAATCCTCAGTCTTAGATGAAGACACTGTACTTTTGGAATATTCTTTAGGGGAAAAACGCAGTCATCTTTGGGTTGTTAGCAATCAGAAAATCACCAGTTATGAATTGCCTAAACGTGCAGATATTGAAGCTGCTGTGCAGAATTTTCGTCAAGCAATCACCACTCCATATTTGAAAAACAGCCCATCTATAAATACTTTATCTCAGTTAATACTTGCACCAGCAGCCCAGCAAATCAAAAATAAACGTCTAGTAATTGTTAGTGATGGGGCTTTACAGTATGTACCATTTGCGGCACTGAATACATCTAATCTTCAGGAAAGTGGTAAGTATGAACCCTTATTGCTGCATCATGAAATCATTACTTTACCTTCAGCTTCTACATTAGCCATCTTGCGAAGTGAACATAAAAATCGGCAACCTGCACTGAAAACATTGGTTGTATTAGCAGATCCGATTTTTAGTAGTGATGATGAACGTCTGCGGCGTAATGTTGAAGTATCGCGTCCACAGAGTTCAAAAAGTAATTTAGATACAGTTGCTTTAAACAGAGCTGCAATAGATTCCAACATCAGCTTTGAACGTTTACGCTTTACGCGTCAAGAAGCTGAAGGAATTTTATCACTTGTACCAACGAATCAAAGCAAACAAGCTGTTGATTTTACTGCTAGTCGTAGCACTGCTTTTAGTCAAGAATTAAGGCAATATCGCATCGTACACTTTGCAACTCACGGCATTTTGAATAGTAAACATCCACAATTATCAGGCATTGTATTGTCTTTATTTGATGAACAAGGAAGACCGCAAAACGGCTTTTTGCGCTTGCACGATGTTTTCAATCTCAATTTACAGGCAGAACTAGTTGTATTGAGTGCCTGTCAAACTGGACTAGGAAAGGCCGTGAGGGGAGAAGGATTAGTAGGGTTAACTAGAGGATTTATGTATGCAGGAAGTCCACGGGTTGTAGTGAGTCTGTGGAGTGTAGATGACCAAGCAACATCGGAATTGATGAAAATTTTCTATGAAAATATGCTCAAAAAAGGATTAACGCCTGCTGCTGCCTTGCGAGCAGCGCAGACGGAGATTTGGCGCACTCAGACATATGCTGCGCCCTATTATTGGGCGGCTTTTACTTTACAGGGTGAATGGAAGTGAGAATAAACCATTTGTACGAATGTGCGATCGCTTCACCAATTTGCCGTAAACTTTTCCTCTTCTATAAACTAGTGTTCTGGCAAGGCAACTTTGCTTGGTAAATAAGTTAGTAGTAAGGACTTTAGTCCTTGACTTGAAGGCTAAAGCCCTCACTACGAACTCAGCAAAGTTTGCTTGGTGAAGTACTCGCCCTCAGCTTAATTTGGTCGTCAAACTTACTTCACAAATTGGGGCATAATTTCCGCAGCCGTAAATATGCCATGAATGCCGCGTTTGTGTAGTTGCATACCAGCTTTGAGATATCCAAAGGCTGGGCCGCAGACATTAGCTGCCATGCTGGTTTCATCACCTAAAGTAAAGGTATGAGTAGAAATCTTACCTTCAAAGGTGCGTCCTGTAACCTTGACGTTGGTGCTGAGGGGCTTTTTGGGATTGCGGGTATCAACTACACCACCAACAGTCACGCGATCGCGATCGACTATCCCAGCTAACTCTAGCATCACATCATCGGCGTGTTCCATATTCTCTAAGGTCAAAACACCGTTAGTTTGATCGAGTAATGCTTCTACCTCTGCATCAGTCATGGCGCGTGCAGCTTCTACTGTATAACCAGGCATATGCCCAATATCTTCCCGAACAGTAGCACGGTAAGCTTCCCAGTTGGCAATACCTACACCAAAGGTAATCTCAACTTTGTGAATTTCCGCGTAACTTTGGGCGGCTAAAGCGGCGGCGGCGGTTAACAGTCCGGGTGTTGCACCACAGCCTGTCATGTAGGTAATTCCAGCCGCTTGCAGTTCATCTTTCATCGCAATTAGCTGTTCTACCGCACTAGTGCGTTTAATTGCATCTACCAGCACACCACGCCAACCAGATTGCATAAACTGGCGTGCTACAGAAGGAATAAAGTCATTGGGTAGGTTGGGTAATGCCAAAAAGTACCCATCTACAGGTTGCGCACTATCAATTAAATCTTGAATACTGTTGTTGCCTAAATTCCCGATTGGTTCTAAATAACCCACCGAACCCTGAGACTGGTAGGTTGCAATGCAATCTTTAAAGTTCAAACCTTCCTCAGTGTAAACATAGCCTTTTTGGTCTGCTACTGCGACCAAATTCATTTCTTGTTTACCCGCCAGTACCTTAGCAGCTGCTTGTCCAAGTCCACCGAATCCTAATACTCCCACACGTATAGCTGACGCAATATTTGCTGTACTCATAGTCAATTAGTTAAGTTGAATCACAAGCCTTGAGTATGAACCATCTTGCCTGATGGCGATCGCTATAAAGCAGGGCGGAGCATCATAGCTCAAAGCTATAGAGGTTAATTATGCTTTATTATCCTGGTTTCTTCCCCAACCAGATCACTTTTTTCACCAGAAATTTTTGCTGCATTGCTGAGGCTTGAGCAAATTTTCACGCAAAATTCTTTCTCGGCCACTCTTGGTGATGATGAAAGGTGACGTGTTTTAAGGCAGTTCCGATGGCACAAGCTACAACAACCAATAGAACATTTCTTTCTCCTACAGCCCTGTAGCTCCATACCATAAATTATTTATGAAGAAATAAGAAAATAGGTATGTGCATAACCTACCAGCGATGGCTTTACGCCCAACTTGATAGCGATCACATTGTTGTACTTGAGATTGCGTGGTTGCAAGTTAAGTATTTTTTCATCAAGCGATCGGCTACGCTGGGCGGTTACGCCATCGTGGTTCACTCACAGTAGACTATTCAATTTCCATTGGGTGACTCTTCAAAAGTCAAAGAGCGAATCAACTCTCGAATGACATCCGTTGAAGGTCTTCCCGTCACTGAGCAGTATTTCTCTAGTTTTTTTGCCTCACCTGATGTGAGATTGATTGTCAATCGTTTAACAGCCCATTTTTTGTTCACAGATTAAGCAACCTATGTTTTAACGACTATTCTAATATCAATCATTTAAGCTGTTAATACTACGATAAATCTAACGATATTAATGTCAATAATCCATGAAGAAGAGTGCAGTAAACCTTGATGTTATATTCAAGAATGCAAGTATACTCTATGGTATGAATTCTTGATGCTTTAAAAGTAGCAATTGTAAGTGAAATGTAAATCAAAACTCACTGAATTGCTTGAATACTCAGTGAAAACACACACATATTTTATAGCAACCTAACCATTGCCAAAATTTAGGCAATCTTCAGACCATTTGACAATCCTGACAATGCGGATTGCTAGATGTCCTCAAGATGGCTGCCTCTGATGTTTTTTCACGCAAACACAAACGTTGTGTCTCTTACTTTGGAAAATAGTCCACTTACTTTCTCTATTCGCCCAAAAAGCAGTCATATTTCTATTCTGCAACGCCCAATCATCAATACAGATACAAATCAAATGCCACTGCTTTTATTTTTTCTAATCAATGGTAAATAAATTGTAAAAGTTGCACCTTGATTGGCAGTGCTGCTTGCTGTAATACTTCCTTGATGCGCTTCTATGATTCGTTTAGTAATTGCTAATCCTAAGCCATTACTTTTGCCTGTACGTGAGGGGTCTGTTGTATAGAATTGTTCAAAAATCCGAGGTAAATCTTGCTCATGAATGCCCTTACCTTGGTCTTGAATTTTGATCACTGCTTGTTTATCATCACTGTATCCAGAAATAATCACTTGAGAATCACGTTGTGAATGTTTGATGGCGTTATCCAACAAATTTAAAATTGCCTGTAATAGACGTTCTGGATCACCTTGAATAAGTAAATTCGCTACTTTGATTTGCACTGATACGCCAGCAGCTTGCATTCTAGGTTCTATCGCATTAACAGCACGCTTAATTAGACCTAGTAACGACAAAGTTTCTTGTTCTAGTTGACTGACTCCTGCCTCTAATCGTCCTAAATCTAACAAGTCATGAATCAGTCGTGATAGACGTTTAGTTTCATTTTCAATTGTTTGAAAGAAGCGATCGCGTAATTGAGGTTCTTCATAAGCTCCGCTTTTCAGTGCATCTACAGTCACCTGAACGTTGCTAATAGGTGTGCGGAGTTCATGGGAAACATTGGCCAAAAAGGTTCTCCTCTCATGTTCTAGGGACGCTAACCTTTCACTCATCCGGTTGAGTTCTGTCGCTAATTGATCTAACTCATTATTCTCATTGATAGCTAACTTATTCCCAAATTGCCCACTACCTAGAGAAATCGCAAAGTTCCTCATGATTTCAATCGGTTTGGCAAGACTGCGAGCAAAGCGAGTGCTAATCAGCGCACACAGCAAAATAGTTACGCCCAAACTACCCAGCACACTGGCAATTACTTTGGCAAACTGACGCTGAAACTGCTCCAGTGTAATCGACATTCGCAGCACACCCAAAAATTGACCGTTGCGCATAATGGGTCTGGCAATATACAGACGATCTTTACTTGATAAAACTCCCTTTGTAATCCCCTGTGCCGAACGTTTTTGCAGTGCTTCCGCCATCCCAGCCACTGTGTACCAGTCTCGAACTTGTTGATCTAATTTGGGATCAGAAGTTGCTATTAGACTACCTTGTTGATTGAAAACGCGGAGTGTGACGTTTTGCGGTGCGCCATATCTTTTCACTAGCAAATTTACACGTTGCAGATTTTTTTCTTCTAAAGCATCTGCAACACTCTCGCTTAAAGCATTCGTCCAGTTATCTAAGTCTATTTGTCGCGATCGCATAAAGTAGACATGGAAAGACCAGAGAATATAGCTAGCCATGAAGGAAGTTCCCAAGATTATCAGCAGCAAGTAAGTAGCTAACAACTTGGAATGAATAGTATTAAATTTTAAGGAACGCCACCAGCCTTTCATGTAGGCTGCTCTCCGGGGCGACGGCGTAACACAGCTTTAATGCGTGCTAATAACTCACGGGTGTTGAATGGCTTGGTGACATAATCATCCGCTCCCGCTTCCAAGCCCCAAATTTTATCTATGTCTTGATCTTTAGCTGTCAGCATCACAATTGGCACATCTGAAAATGCCCGAATGCGCCAACAGACTTCCATCCCGCTTACTTCCGGCAGCATCAAGTCCAGTAAAATTACATCCGGGACTTGTTTATGAAATTGTTTAATTGCACTCTGCCCATCTGCTGCGGTTGTCACTGTATAGCCTTCTTTTTGTAAGGTATAAGTCAGACTTTCACATAGGGCTGCTTCATCATCTACCAGTAAGACGTGGGGCATTTGTCATTTAACATTAACTCCTCAGTTTAGCCTGACAATGAGTGAGATTTTTGGCATCTTTCTAAAGAATGAGTCGGACTAGAGGCTGGGCAATGATCGCTGAAATCACTGACAGGGATGCACCTCAAAGTTATAACGTTAAAAATTTTTGGTTTAACTAAACTCTAAAATTAGCAAAATTTTCAAATGCAAAACTTTTACATCTATCTAAGGAAAGATATTGATTTCTCAATATACTGATAGTTGTCTGGAATTACATCTGCACCTATTTTTTAGCCTTGCTAATGTTAAATCAGGGAAAAAGGTACAATTATGAGGTTAATCTACTTGAACTTGAGTTGTAGCCTCATTTCTCTTTGATTTAAAATTTGGGTAAAAATTCCAGAAATTTGTTCGTTTTATAGGTCAAACCTTTTAGTTATTTCTCTAAACTTATTCCAATATTGTCTCAGTTCATCAATATCTAGATTCATTCGCCTGACTCTATCAAAGGTATTATGTCTTCAGGTATATATAGATAAAAAAATGATTATTTTGTAGATATTAAAAAAACTTTTATGCTAGCTAATTTTGGTCAGAAAGAGCAGCTATGATTAACTAAGGTAGTATTTTGAAAGCTGTTAGCAATAGCATTTTTTATCCAGCATAGATATGAGATTAAGTCATCCTGAGTGTGAAGTCCGAAAAAATTATCCTTCACCTGACTTTAATTTCAAATACTGTATGGAGGGTAAAAAGACACTGTAATTTAAAAAGGGCTGTACTATGGCAACCGAACAGTTAACTAGAGAATCCGATGACCTTGATCTAAAACAGCTACTCAAAACGCTGACATCTGTGAAAAAAGGTGATTTTTCGGCTCGGATGCCGGTTGACCAAACAGGTATAGCTGGGAAAATAGCTGATACGATTAACGATATTATTGACCAAAATGAGCGCATGGCAGCAGAGCTAAAGCGCATTAGTAATGTTGTTGGCAAAGAGGGCAAAATTACTGAACGTGCTTCTCTAGGAAATGTGCGTGGTTCGTGGTCAGATTGTGTTAATTATGTCAATACCCTAATTACAGATTTAGTCCAGCCCACGGCAGAAACCACACGAGTAATTCGGGCTGTAGCTAATGGAGACTTATCTCAAACGATCGCCACAGAAATTGAAGACAGACCTCTCAAGGGAGAGTTTCTCCAAACTGCTAACATCGTCAACACAATGGTGACAAGGCTGAGTTCCTTTGCTGGTGAGGTGACGCGAGTTGCTAGGGAAGTGGGAACAGAGGGGAAGTTGGGTGTACAAGCACAAGTCAAAGGTGTGGCGGGTACATGGAAAGACTTAACCGATAACGTCAACCTGATGGCAGGCAACCTCACCGGACAGGTGCGGAATATCGCAGAAGTAGCCACAGCGATCGCCAACGGTGACTTATCTAAGAAAATTACAGTTGATGTCAAAGGTGAAATTCTAGAGTTGAAAAATACCGTCAATACGATGGTGGATCAGCTCAACTCCTTTGCATCAGAAGTAACGCGGGTGGCGCGGGAAGTAGGTACGGAAGGGAAACTAGGCGTACAAGCAGAAGTACGCGGGGTAGCAGGGACGTGGAAAGACTTAACAGATAACGTCAACCTCATGGCAGGAAACCTCACAGCTCAAGTCCGCAACATTGCCGAAGTGACGACAGCTGTAGCGAATGGCGACTTATCCAAAAAAATTACAGTTGATGTCAAAGGTGAAATTCTAGAGTTGAAAAACACCGTCAACATCATGGTGGATCAACTCAACTCCTTTGCTTCCGAAGTTACCAGGGTTGCAAGGGAAGTGGGAGCAGAAGGAAAATTAGGTGGTCAAGCAGAAGTCAAAGGCGTGGCGGGTACGTGGAAGGACTTGACAGATAGCGTGAACTTTATGGCGGGGAGTTTGACCGCCCAGGTGAGAAATATTGCCGAAGTCACCACAGCGGTAGCGAATGGTGACTTATCTAAGAAAATTACAGTTGATGTCAAAGGTGAAATTTTAGAGTTGAAAAACACGATTAATACAATGGTGGATCAACTCAATTCCTTTGCATCAGAAGTAACGCGGGTGGCGCGGGAAGTAGGAACAGAAGGGAAACTAGGCGTACAAGCAGAAGTGCGCGGGGTGGCGGGTACGTGGAAAGACTTAACAGATAACGTCAACCTGATGGCAGGAAACCTGACTGGACAGGTGAGGAACATTGCAGAAGTCGCAACTGCGATCGCTAACGGCGACTTATCGAAAAAAATCACCGTCGATGTGAGGGGCGAAATTTTCGAGTTGAAAAACACTATCAATATCATGGTGGATCAACTGAGTTCTTTTGCTTCAGAAGTCACCAGAGTAGCCAGAGAGGTAGGTAGTGAAGGGAAACTGGGTGTACAAGCCGATGTCAGAGGAGTTGCAGGTACATGGAAAGACCTGACAGACAGTGTGAATTTCATGGCGGGAAGTTTGACAGCCCAGGTGAGAAATATTGCGGAAGTCACCACGGCGGTAGCAACTGGCGACCTGTCGAAGAAAATCACTGTGGATGTCAAAGGTGAAATTTTGGAGTTGAAAAACACGATCAATACAATGGTGGATCAACTCAACTCTTTTGCCTCTGAAGTAACACGGGTGGCGCGGGAAGTAGGCAGTGAAGGGAAACTAGGTGTACAAGCCGATGTTAAAGGCGTTGCGGGTACATGGAAAGACCTGACAGACAGTGTGAACTTCATGGCGGGGAGTTTGACAGCCCAGGTGAGAAATATTGCGGAAGTCACCACGGCGGTGGCAACTGGCGACCTGTCAAAGAAAATCACCGTGGATGTCAAAGGTGAAATTTTGGAGTTGAAAAACACGATTAATACGATGGTGGATCAACTCAGTTCCTTTGCCTCAGAAGTAACGCGAGTGGCGCGGGAGGTAGGAACAGAAGGAAAACTAGGTGTACAAGCAGAAGTCAAAGGCGTAGCGGGTACATGGAAGGATTTGACAGGTGCGGTGAATATGATGGCGGGAAACCTCACCGACCAAGTTAGGAATATTGCCGAGGTAGCAACTGCGATCGCCAATGGTGATTTATCGAAGAAAATCACTGTGCAAGTTAAAGGCGAAATTCTGGAGTTGAAAAATACGATCAACATCATGGTGGATCAACTCAACTCCTTTGCTTCCGAAGTGACCAGGGTAGCGCGAGAAGTAGGCAGCGAAGGGAAACTGGGCGTACAAGCCGATGTCAAAGGTGTAGCGGGTACGTGGAAAGACTTGACTGATAGTGTGAATTTCATGGCGGGGAGTTTAACCGCCCAGGTGCGGAACATTGCGGCGGTGACAACGGCAGTAGCGAATGGTGACTTGTCGAAGAAAATTTCTGTGGATGTGAAAGGCGAAATTCTGGAGCTGAAAAACACCGTCAATACAATGGTGGATCAACTCAACTCCTTTGCTTCGGAAGTAACGCGAGTAGCGCGGGAGGTGGGAACGGAAGGAAAATTAGGTGTACAAGCCGAAGTCAAAGGCGTGGCGGGTACGTGGAAGGACTTGACCGACAGTGTGAATTTTATGGCGGGAAGTTTAACCGCCCAGGTACGGAATATTGCCGATGTCACCACAGCAGTAGCTAATGGCGACCTCTCGAAGAAAATCACTGTGGATGTGAAAGGCGAAATTCTGGAGTTGAAAAACACGATCAATACAATGGTGGATCAACTCAACTCCTTTGCTTCGGAGGTAACGCGAGTAGCGCGGGAGGTGGGAACGGAAGGAAAACTGGGTGTGCAAGCTTACGTCCGGGGTGTGGGTGGGACTTGGAAAGACTTGACGGATAACGTCAACTTGATGGCAGGGAATCTTACAGCCCAGGTACGCAACATTGCGGAAGTAACGAAAGCGGTAGCCAATGGTGACTTGTCGAAGAAAATCACCGTGGATGTCAAAGGTGAAATTCTTGACTTGAAGAACACGATCAATACAATGGTGGATCAACTCAGTTCCTTTGCTTCGGAAGTAACGCGGGTAGCGCGGGAGGTGGGAACTGAAGGGAAATTAGGTGGTCAAGCCTTAGTGCAAGGTGTGGCGGGGACGTGGAAGGACTTGACAGATAACGTCAACTCAATGGCGGGGAACTTGACAGCCCAAGTGCGGGGGATTGCCAAAGTTGTAACGGCGGTGGCGAATGGCGACTTAAAGCGCAAACTAATGTTAGATGCTAAAGGCGAAATCGAAACCTTGGCAGAGACAATTAACGAAATGATTGATACCCTAGCCACCTTTGCCAATCAGGTGACGACGGTGGCGCGGGAAGTAGGGATTGAAGGAAAGTTAGGGGGTCAAGCCAAAGTTCCAGGGGCGGCGGGAACGTGGAAGGATTTGACGGACAACGTCAACGAATTAGCAGCTACACTTACCACCCAATTAAGAGCGATCGCAGAAGTAGCAACAGCCGTCACCAAGGGCGATTTAACCCGCTCCATCGCCGTCGAAGCCCAAGGGGAAGTGGCAATCCTCAAAGACAACATCAACCAGATGATTGCCAACCTCAGAGAAACAACCCAGAAAAATACTGAGCAAGACTGGTTGAAGACGAACTTGGCTAAGTTCACCCGAATGTTGCAAGGACAGCGTGACTTAGAAACCGTATCTAAACTCATTCTTTCAGAACTAGCACCCCTAGTAGGCGCGCAACACGGCGTATTCTACTTAATGGAAGGAGTAGAAAGAGAAAATTTATCTTACTTAAAACTACTTAGTACCTACGCTTATCGCGAACGCAAGCATCTAGCTAACCGCTTCCACCTAGGGGAAGGCTTGGTGGGACAATGTGCTTTAGAAAAAGAACGAATTTTGTTGACAGAAGTACCACATGATTATGTCAAAATTAGCTCTGGCTTAGGAGAAGCAGCTCCCTTAAATGCAGTGGTGTTACCTGTTCTCTTTGAAGGACAAGTAACGGCGGTGATTGAATTAGCCTCCTTCCGCCGCTTTAGTGAGATTCACTTAACATTCTTCGACCAACTCACCGAAAGTATTGCGATCGTTCTCAATACCATCGCCGCATCGATGCGTACCGAAGAATTGCTCAAACAATCCCAATCTCTCGCACAGGAACTACAAACTCAACAAAATGAACTCCGTGAAACTAACAAGCGGCTAGAACAACAAGCCCAATCACTCAAAACTTCCGAAGATTTATTACGGGGACAACAAGAAGAATTACAGCAAACCAACGCCGAACTAGAAGAAAAAGCAGAATTATTAGATATCCAGAAAAAAGAAGTAGAGCGGAAGAATCGAGAAATCGAACAGGCGAGACGTTCTTTAGAAGAGAAAGCCGAACAACTAGCCCTCTCATCTAAATATAAATCCGAGTTCTTGGCGAATATGTCCCACGAACTGCGGACACCTCTAAACAGCTTGCTGATTTTGGCGAAATTATTAATAGATAATATTGAAGGAAATCTCACTCCGAAACAGGTCGAATATAGCCAAACTATTTACTCGGCTGGCAATGAACTCTTGGCTTTAATCAATGACATTTTGGACTTAGCCAAAATCGAATCGGGTACGATGTCAATTCACATGACCTCAATACCCTTACCAGAGTTAGCTCAAAAGATTGAGCGTAGTTTTGGACAAATCGCTCACAACAAAGGTCTGGTTTTTGCAGTCGAACTTACGCCTGATTTGCCCAGCAATGTGAATACAGATATCAAACGCTTGCAACAAGTTCTGAAAAATCTCCTCTCTAATGCCTTTAAATTTACAGAACGTGGGGAAGTGCGACTGCGGATTGAGGTAGCTAAACAAGGATGGAGTGATACTCAACCATCTTTAGACCACGCCCAGACAGTGATTGCTTTCGTCGTCAGTGATACAGGTATTGGCATTGCACCGGATAAACAAAAGATTATCTTTGAAGCCTTTCAACAGGCTGATGGTACAACCAGCCGCAAATACGGCGGTACGGGATTAGGTTTATCCATTAGTCGTGAAATAGCTCATTTGTTAGGCGGAGAAATCAAACTTGTTAGTAATCCGGGTCAAGGTAGCACATTCACTTTCTACTTACCCCAATTCAGTCCAGAATCCATCTCTTCCACTTCCTATCTCAGCATACCCTTACCTACAGGACGCTACGGAAACGACAGGGGCGAACAGCAAGGGCTACACCCTACTAGCGTCACTTACCAAAACCAAATCATACCGGACGATCGCGCCAATATTACCAAAACATCACCAGAAAATAACGTTCTACTCATCATTGAGGATGACGTTAATTTTGCCCGGATTTTGGTAGACATGGCACGACAAAGCGGGTTGCAGGTAATTACTGCCCAAACTGGGACTGATGGTCTGAAACTAGCTAAGGAATTTCTGCCAATGGCGATTTTGCTGGATATTCGCTTACCGGAAATGGACGGTTGGACAGTGCTGAATCGCCTCAAACATGATTCCAATACCCGTCATATTCCTGTACACATTATGACCGTCGAAGAAGGGCGACAACGGGGTTTACAATCAGGTGCGATCGCCTATCTACAAAAACCAGTTACGAGTGAAGATATATCCGAAGCCCTCACTAAAATTAGAGGTTTCGTGGAACGTCGGGTGAAGAATTTACTAGTAGTTGAAGATGACGACGTGCAACGCCAAAGTATTGTGGAACTCATTGGCAATAGCGATGTCGCCACCGTAGCCGTAGATACTGGTGCAGCAGCTCTTGTAGCCATTCGCACTCAGCAGTTTGATTGCTTAGTTCTCGATTTAGGTTTACCCGATATGACAGGGTTTGAACTCATAGAACAGATTAAGCGAGAACCCAACGGCGCAACTTTGCCAATTATTGTCTACACAGGCAGGGAAATCAACAAAACTCAAGAAACAGAACTCAGACGCATCGCCGAAACTATTATTTTAAAAGATGTGCGATCGCCCGAACGTCTCTTAGATGAAACTGCATTGTTCCTCCACCGCGTCCAAGCTAATTTACCTGCACCCAAGCGCGAAATCTTAGAGCAACTGTATTCTCAAGAATATTCTTTGGTGGGCAAAAAAGTGCTAATTGTTGACGATGATGTGCGTAATATCTTCGCCCTCACCAGTATGCTGGAACGCTACCAAATGCAAGTATTATTTGCGGAAAACGGTAGAGAAGGGATTAGCTTGTTAGAAAGGACAGCCGATATTGATGTGGTCTTAATGGATGTGATGATGCCAGAAATGGATGGGTACGAAACCATGCAGCTAATTCGCCAAAGAGAGCAATTTAAAGATTTGCCCATTATCGCCCTCACTGCTAAAGCTATGCAAGGCGATCGCGATCAGTGCATTGCCGTCGGTGCATCTGACTACATTGCTAAACCCATAGATACAGAACAACTCTTGTCTCTATTACGGGTTTGGCTGTATCGTTAGGAACATGAATTTACGTTGCTATACTGTGTCTGATCTTCAGACAACTTGGGTGAACGACTAAACCTCAATTAATCAACGAAATTGAGGTTTAGAAGCTGATGAAAATTATTTTTCTACCCATTCCTGATGGTATTTGGAATTTCCTCACCTTGAGTCTTTAGTCCCTAGCTTCTAAACTTTCTTCATCTTTGTTTTCATCTAAAAGTGGCAAAGTTGGTATTTGAATTACAAATGGCAATTCTGCACCTATTAAACCTCTATGAATACGTTCCGAAGTTTCGCTAAAAAGTATAAATAATGGATATACACTATTAGCCCCCTCACTTAAAATATGACTATGGCGATGGGGCATTAACCATTCATAGTCTTGATCTAAGAACACCTGGGTTTGTCGCCAACGCCCTAATAAATCAGAAAAGTCTTCATGGGGACGATGAATAAACAGTAAAATTTCTGCACCAGTTTTAATTTTCCACTCTGGATCGCACATTAAAATTGCGACATCACAGGGTAGACAAATAGCCTTGGTAGTTGCAGATACAGCGTTTCGTAAACGAACAATTGGCAGAGGGATGGTGATTAAGCTTTCATCAGGACGGCGCAGACTGGGAAGCATTTCCAAGTATGGACGGTATTGCTTGAGTAATGCGATCGCAGCTAGATGATTACTATACTCTGCCAAACTCGCTTCATAATTAGATTTTTGCACAGGCATAATTAATTCAAGATTCAAAATTAATAACCCAACGGATAGATTCTAGATATTGAATAATTTTGTTCCATTTATTGACTCTTCAATTTTCCAATTCAAATCTAAAATTTTTAATTTAGATAAATTAAGTAATTAGTATTTTTGGAATATTGAATTTTGCGGGAAGTGCGGTCTTGGGCTTTGCCCAATAGGCGCAACTTTCCCAGACGAATTTTAATGAGAACGCAGTGACCTATCCCAATTTTTCAAATACCTTGAATAAAGGTAGATACATTGCCAACAAAATTGTACCCACCATACCCCCTAACACTAAAATCATAATTGGTTCTAAAACGCTAGTTAATGCTTTTACTGCTTGCTCAACTTCATCTTCATAGAAATCAGCAATTTTCATTAACATTCCATCCAATTCCCCAGTTTCTTCACCGATGCTAATCATTTGAATTGCCATTGGTGGAAAAACAGCCTCTTTTTGGAGAGCAAGACTAATCATCCCCCCTTGTTGAATTTCTGCTCGTGCAGCATCGATAGCATTAGCAACTACCTGATTTCCTGATGTATCTCGCACAATTTCCAAAGAGGTCAGAATAGGTACACCAGAACGAGTTAAAGAACCAAAGGTACGACTAAAACGAGCAACTGAAGATTTTTGAATTAAATCACCAAACAAGGGCATCTTTAAAGAAAGGCGGTCAATAGTTTCCTTACCAACACGGGTTTTATAATACTGTGAATAGGCAAATTTTAAGCCTACAACTCCTGCAATAATCACTAATGCCCAAAAACTTCTCAAAATTTGACTGCATGTCATTAAAAATGCAGTTAATGGAGGTAATTCTGTTCCCAATTCCACAAAAATCTTTGCAAAAATAGGAATCAAAAATACAGTCATACCTACAAAAATACCAGTAGCCAAAATACCGACCACCACAGGATAAGCTAAGGCTGACTTAATTTGGTTCTGTAACCTAGCCATATCTTCTAATAATTTTGCTAGGCGATTCAGCACTTCATCTAGAACCCCACCAACCTCTCCAGCTTGAATCATACTGACATATAAACCATCAAAACAATCAGGATGTCTACGCATAGCATCCGAGAGATTAACACCGCTTTGGACATCGTTGCTAACATCGGTTAGAGCTTGCTTAAGTTTACTATTAGTACACTGATCAGCTAATACGCCTAGACCTCTGACAATGGCTACACCTGCATTCACCAAAGTAGCAAGCTGTCGAGAAAAAACTGCTTTTTCCTTAACAGTCACCTTAACCATAGAAGTCTGGAATTTTTGCAGGTCAAAACCGACAGATTGAGACTGCTTCAATTCTTGAACTACAAAACCTTTATCTCTCAAATTAGTGCGAGCGTCTGCCAAGGATTCGGCAATAACTTTTTCGCTTCTAGTTTTTCCTTGTGAATCCCTAACACGGGCAACAAATGTTGGCATAGTTTAATTCAAAATTTAAAATTAATAATTTAGTCAATAGTCAATAGTTCATAGCTCTTAAGATTGACTATTAACTATTGACTATAATTAATGAGCTTTTACAGCACCTGGTTTTGCTCCGGCGGCGGCTGCTGCTTGAGCAGATGGCCCAATAAGGCGTTGAATTTCATCTGGTTTAGAAGTCTTAGACATTGCGGCTTCAAAAGAGATAGTTCCTGCTTTGTAATAATCTGCTAAAACCTTCTCTAAAGTTTGCATTCCTAATTTACCGCCAGTCTGGATAGCTGAATAAATCTGTGAAGTTTTACCTTCTCTAATTAAGTTAGAAATAGCGGGAGTAATAATCATGATTTCCTGAGCCATCACCCGACCATATTCACCTGGTTTGGGATTCTTCTTCGGCACTAAGGTTTGACTAAATACTGCTACTAAAGAGTTAGATAATTGTACCCGCACTTGGGTTTGTTTTTCATGGGGGAAAACATCGATAATCCGGTCAACAGTCTGAGAGGCAGAACTAGTGTGTAGTGTACCAAATACTAAGTGTCCTGTTTCTGCTGCCGAAATTGCCAAAGAGATAGTTTCTAAATCTCGCATTTCTCCCACCAGAATAATATCTGGATCTTCCCGTAGGGCTGCTTTTAAGGCATTAGCAAAACTCTTTGTATCTTCACCCAACTGTCGTTGGTGAACTAGACTTTTAATTGGTTCGTAAACGAATTCAATAGGGTCTTCTACTGTGAGAATATGTTCAGCTTTAGTGCGGTTAATTAAATCAATCATTGCCGCTAGAGTAGTTGTTTTACCAGAACCAGTAGGGCCTGTCACCAGAATTAATCCTCTGGGTTTATCGCACATTTCTCTAACAACATCTGGCAGACCTAATTTTTCAAAATTAGGAATTTTGGAACTGAGGGCGCGTAAACAAGCAGCATAAGCACCACGTTCTTTATAAACGTTCACGCGAAAGCGGGCTAGACCCTTGACACCATAAGAACAATCTAACTCCCAGGTTTGTTCTAAGGTTTTACGCTGGGTATTGTTAAGCATACTAAAAATCAGTCTTTGGCATTGCTCGGCGGTCAATACATGTTCACCAATTGGTGTGAGCTTACCACTGATACGGAAATAAGGCGGCAAACCTGCGGATAAGTGCATATCCGAGCCACCCATTTCAATCATCTGCTCCATCAAGTCTTCAATCATCATTTCCATAGGATCGCTGCGCTCCAATTCAAAAAGGGTGTAGGGGTATAGGGGTGTAGGGGTGTAGGGGAAATATTCTTTTCTGTTTCCTCTTTTGCCCATTCATTACCTTCATGACTAATCCTCAAACCTGGGTGTCATGCAGTAGGGACAATCTAGCCATTCTGGTTGTAAGACAGCATTACAACATCGACAGGTAAGTCCGCTCTTACGTTTGGCTTTTAATTCAGCTTCTAAGCCTGTGTCTGTAAAAGTCACCCGTTCTACTTCTTCTAGGGTGGTAGCTCCTTGGCGCACTAAGTCTAAACTATAAGCCAGCAAGGTTTTCATTCCTTCTTCAACAGCTACTTCTTTAATACGTTCTGTGGGTGCTTCTTCATTGATTAAAGTTTGCAGTTGTTCTGTAACCCGCATGACTTCATAAACACCACAGCGTCCTTTGTAGCCAACACCGTTACAGCTGGGACAAAGCTGATTTTTAGCTTTAGCTTCAGCGATCGCTTCTGATGGTACGATATTGGCTTTATAGAAAGTAACGTCTACTTCTTGGGAAGCAGACATCCCATAACGTGCCAATTCTTCCGGTGTGGGAGTATAGGGAATGCGACAATCAGAACAAACACGCCGCACTAGACGTTGTGCCAATACCCCAATTAAAGAACTAGACACCATGAACGGCTCAATGCCCATTTCTCCCAAACGAGCGATCGCACCAGGAGCATCATTTGTATGTAACGTAGTTAATACTAAGTGACCAGTCAAAGCAGCTTCAATGGCTGTTTTGGCTGTTTCTTTATCCCGCGTCTCACCCACTAGCAGCACATCCGGGTCTTGTCGCAAAAACGCCCGTAACGCCGTAGCAAAATCTAGTCCTTTTTCCCGAATTACTTGTACTTGGGTAATCCCCGGCAAGCTGTACTCAATCGGATCTTCCACCGTACTGATATTGATGCCAGGAGAGTTCTTTTCTGCTAATGCTGAATACAACGAAGTCGTTTTACCAGAACCTGTAGGACCTGTCACCAAAATCAACCCGAAAGGCTTGCTGACCATATCTTGGACAATCTGCAAGGTTTCTGGATCGGTAATTAACTTATTCAATCCTAGTTGGGTAGAAGAGTTGTCCAAAATCCGCAGACACACTTTTTCCCCATAGCGACTAGGCAAAGTATTCACCCGGAAGTCTACTTTCCTGCCCTCAAACATCCGCCGAATCCGTCCGTCTTGAGGCAAACGTCTCTCAGCAATATCCAAGTTAGAGATGATTTTAAATCGGGCTGTAACGGCAGGAATGATTTTTTTCGGTAACGGGTCAAAAGCTTCCCGTAAAACCCCATCCTTACGAAAGCGAATTCGCAGATTTTCTTCTTGCGGTTCGATGTGGATATCAGAAACCCTATCATGCAAAGCTTTAGCGAGAATGCGGTTAACCAGATTGATCACTGGCGCATCCTCTGCGCCCTTCATCGCCGCCCCTAAATCTGCCTCCATTTCTTCAGGAGCATCTTCAAGGTTAAGATTACTGAGATTTTCTAAATCCTGATTAATATCTGTAAATTTTTCTTGTTCTATGTGTTTTTGTCTGACAGCTAAGTCATCCAGATATTGATTGATTAGCTGTTGGTAATCTTCCTGAGTAATCACCATGCGCTTTAATGTTAAACCTTGTGGGCGCAAGATGCGGTTAAGGTCATCGGACGCTTCTAAATTATCCGGATCGACCATCGCCACCAGAATGCAAGGTGGATTTTGTTGATCATTCTTTGATAGCGGTACTAAACGATGACGACGGCAGATATCAACAGGGATGAGGGTTTCTATCAATTCCCCCACCATTGTATTACCGATGTTGTTGACTTCCGGATCAAGGAATTCAACACCGTATAGTATTTTCAGTTCAAATAATTGCTGTTTCTTGTATTGTCTGAGGAACTCAGGTGATAGTTGTCGCCCGGTGATTGACTCTAGCACTTCTGTCAAGGGTCTACCAGACTTGCGACTTTCAATCAGTGCTTGCCTCATTTGGTCGTTATTAATATAACCAGATTGTACTAATTTGTTACCAAAAGGCGAAAACTCTGTTCTTGTAGTAAGAGCGGTACTGCGCCGTTGCGGAGACGATTGAGTCATAGGTGAGCAATGAGTAGGGAAAACCTCTGCTTAGAGTATTCCCAACCTGAGCCAAATAATTTTCATTAAGGCTAAGTAAATTCAGGTGAAAAGTTTAAACTTTGTGGGGAGTGGGCGTTGGGGAGGTAGTGGGTTGGGGAGACACTGCGTTGGGCAGCATTGCCGACTTGTAGCAAGTGTCGTCATGGGGAACTGAGTAAAGGGGTATGGAGAAGAAACTAATGACTAATTTCAATTCGGTTTCTCACACCTAGAAGGTCTGTTCACCATTTGCCAAAATAAGATGACTGTGAAACCATTTCCAGAGAAATTGCGGACAAACATCAGCCTGAGTGTACAGCCATCAATCGCAATGGTTGTTACTTGTGGCGAAATACTGCCGTAAACAATACCTGGGATGAGTAGACTTAGATAATGATGGACGAAAATAAACAGGTAAACAATACAAGCCAGCCATTGGGTGAATCAACAGAGGTAAATCAAGCAATGATGAGCGACTCCCAAGCCCCAATCAATTCTCACGAATCTGGCAGCGAGGTTACTGAGCAAGTGGCAGCCCCAAATCATGTACCGGGAGACACTGTACTCACAGAAGAAAATAACGTCGCTGCACCAGAGACCACTCAAGCCGAAACAGCAGCTTTGGCAGAATTGACTCAACAAATTGAGTTGCTCAAAGCGCAACTCGAAGAACGCAGTACGCAGTATATGAGGATTGCGGCAGATTTTGAAAATTACCGCAAACGTACTCAGAAAGAAAAAGAAGAGTTAGATGTGCAGGTAAAGCGCAACACAATTATGGAGTTGCTGCCTGTAGTCGATAATTTTGAGCGGGCAAGAGCGCACCTGAAGCCACAAACTGAAGGTGAGATGACAATTCATAAAAGTTATCAAGGAGTCTATAAACAACTCGTGGATTCCCTGAAGCGATTGGGTGTATCGCCAATGCGTCCCGAAGGACAAGAGTTCGATCCTAACCTTCATGAAGCAGTAATGCGCGAACCTACGGATGAACATCCTGAAGGAACAGTGTTAGAAGAGTTAGTGCGCGGATATTACTTGGGCGATCGCGTGTTACGCCATTCTATGGTGAAAGTGGCTGCTCCCAAGGAAGATGCACCACCTGCACCAGAAAGTCAGTCGAGTCCAGCCGACAGTTAAGCTGTCCACATCTCGCCTCACTGACCGATAGTGCCTAGGTTATAGTAGAGGCGAAAAAATGTGAAAAGTAAAAGGTAAAAGGTGAGCCACTGCGTTAGTGTTAGCGCAGCGTTAGCGACGCAGGAGCGTCGGCAGTCCGCTCTTGGGGGTTTCCCCCAGGAGGAACTGCCGAAAGGGTTTCCCGGCTGAAAGCAAGTGGCGAACCCAAAGGGCAAAAGTTGAAAATTGAAATAAAAATCTTTTTCATTTTTCCCTTTGACTTTTGACTTTTTTCTACTTTCTGCCTCAAGGTTGTCCGCGTCACATTACGGCAACAGCAGTCAGTAAAAATACTTTAATATGGGAAAAGTTATTGGAATCGACTTAGGCACTACAAATAGTTGTGTTGCAGTCTTGGAAGGTGGACAACCAATCGTAATCGCCAATTCCGAGGGCGGAAGAACGACACCGAGTATTGTGGGATTTGGCAAAAGTGGCGATCGCTTGGTCGGTCAATTAGCAAAACGCCAAGCTGTCACGAATGCGGAAAACACGGTTTTTAGTATTAAAAGGTTCATCGGTCGCCGTTGGGAAGATACGGAAACAGAGCGCGATCGCGTACCTTACAACTGTGTCAAAGGTCGAGACGAAACTGTGGATGTGCAGATTCGGGGACGTAACTATACACCCCAAGAAATATCTGCCATGATCCTACAAAAACTCAAACAGGATGCAGAAAATTTCTTGGGTGAAACTGTCACACAAGCAGTAATTACCGTACCAGCATATTTTACTGATGCCCAAAGACAAGCCACTAAAGATGCTGGTACAATTGCTGGTTTAGAAGTATTACGAATTATCAATGAACCTACAGCTGCGGCTTTAGCATTCGGACTAGATAAGCAAGACCAAGAGCAGCTAATCTTGGTGTTTGACTTAGGAGGCGGGACATTTGATGTCTCCATCCTGCAACTAGGAGATGGGGTTTTTGAAGTCAAAGCCACCAGTGGCAATAATCAATTAGGCGGAGATGACTTTGACGGCTGTATTGTCAGTTGGATGATTGAACGCTTTCAGCAACAAGAAAACATCGACCTAGCCCAAGATAAAATGGCACTGCAACGGCTGCGAGAAGCTGCTGAAAAAGCCAAAATTGAACTCTCTAGTATGGTCAGCACCTCCATTAACTTGCCTTTTATTACGGCTAATGAAACAGGGCCAAAACATCTAGAGACGGAACTGAGCCGCTCTAAATTTGAAGAATTGGTGGGGCATTTAATTGAAGCTACCATCCAACCGATGATTCAAGCCCTCAAAGATGCAGATCTCAAAGCACAGGATATCAACAAAATTATCTTGGTGGGCGGTTCTACCAGAATTCCTGCCGTCCAAAACGCACTGATCAAGTTTTTCAATGGCAAAACTCCAGATCGTTCGATTAACCCTGATGAAGCCGTAGCTTTAGGTGCAGCCATTCAAGCAGGTGTGCTAGGTGGCGAAGTTGATAATCTTTTGCTCTTAGATGTCACGCCACTATCTTTAGGAATTGAAACTTTGGGAGAAGTGTTCACCAAAATCATCGAACGTAACACCACAATTCCCACAAGTAAGTCACAAATCTTTTCCACAGCCGTTGATGGTCAAACTTCTGTAGAAATTCACGTCCTCCAAGGTGAACGGGCAATGGCACGAGACAATAAAAGTCTCGGCAAATTCCTGTTGGCAGGAATTCCTCCCGCCCCCCGTGGTGTACCACAAATTGAGGTATCGTTTGAAATCGATGTGAATGGTATCCTCAAGGTAGCCGCCCAAGATAAGGGTACAGGCAGAGAACAGAGTATTCGCATCACCAATACAGGTGGACTGAGTTCCAACGAAGTAGAACGGATGCGTCAAGAAGCCGAAGTATTTGCTGAAGAGGATAGAAGACGCAAAGAACTGGTTGAACTCAAAAACCAAGCAGATAATCTTCTATCAAGTTATGAATCTACCATCAAAGATAATGGCCAACTAATTGGCGAACAGATGAAAGTCTTAGCCAGTGAAAAAGTCGTCCTCCTTCAGAGTATTATGACTAATCCCGCCATTTCTCTCAAAGAATTTCAGCAATGTCTAGAGGATTTCCAACAAACTCTGTTTGCAATTGGTGCGGATGTCTACCAAAGAGCCAGCGGCCAAAGTGATGAGCAAGTAGAAGCGATCGCCGACGGTTCATTACCCCCAGAAATGGAACAGCCCATGAATGGAACTCTCATCCCCCAATTTAATTTTGATTTTGATGATGAAAGCACAGCACAAGCTGACTATGAAGCTATAGATTAGGGATCGGGGGCTAGGGATCGGGTATTGGTGATAAAAGAATTCTTCTTTGCCCCTCTGCTTCTTCCCAATCCCCAGTCACCAATCCCCAGTCCTAATACCTAGCAAGGGGGGTTTTCCACACCTGATGGTGCGGCTAGCCCCTCTAGTTTATGAGCAGGCTTTTTTCATGGTACGTAGCACAATTGTAAAAGAGACAGCCGATTCGTCAGTGACAAATCTCAGCTGTTTTTCTTATACTTGCAAATCCAGTAGCTTTTTCGTTTCCTAACGACGAAAGTTCCTCAGCTTTGCAACTTGCTGGTGATTTTTGTAAAAGGTAAAAGGTAAAATCAATTATTAAAATAAGTTAACGTCTACCTTCTGCCTAGCTGATAGCCAGCCGCCCTCGTGGTGTCTGCTGCCTTATTATCTATTCGTCCTCACTTTTACCTTTGCTATATGGCCCGCGACTACTATGAAATTCTTGGCGTTTCTCGTGACGCTGACAAAGAAGAACTCAAACAAGCTTACCGTCGTCTAGCCCGGAAGTATCACCCAGACGTGAACAAAGAACCGGGAGCGGAGGAGCGATTTAAGGAAATTAACCGTGCTTACGAAGTCCTATCCGAGCCAGAAACCCGCGCACGTTACGATCGCTTTGGGCCAGAAGGTGTGTCCGGTGCTGGTGTTGGCTTCCAAGATATGGGCGATATGGGTGGCTTTGCCGATATCTTTGAAAGTATTTTTAGTGGCTTTGCCGGTGGTATGGGTGGCCCAACACAAAGACGGCGGAGCGGGCCGGCACGGGGCGATGATTTACGGCTAGACTTAAAGTTAGATTTTCGGGAAGCAGTTTTTGGTGGTGAAAAGGAAATTCGCATTTCCCATCTAGAAACTTGTGAAACCTGTAGCGGTACTGGAGCTAAAGCAGGTACTCGTCCCCGCACTTGTTCGACTTGTAGCGGTTCTGGTCAAGTCCGGCGTGTGACTAGAACACCATTCGGTAGTTTCACTCAAGTATCAACTTGTCCCACCTGTAATGGTACAGGCATGGTAATTGAAGACAAATGTGATACTTGTGATGGGAAGGGAACAAATCAAATTACCAAGAAACTGAAAATTACTATTCCCGCAGGTGTGGATAACGGTACACGGTTACGTATTTCCCAAGAAGGTGATGCCGGTCAACGCGGTGGCCCACCAGGGGATTTATACGTGTATTTGTTTGTGAATGAGGATGAAGAATTCCAGCGTGATGGCATTAACATTCTCTCGGAGATTAAAGTTAGCTACTTGCAAGCGATTTTAGGCTGTCGTTTTGAAGTCAACACGGTAGATGGGCCAGTCGAATTAATTATTCCTGCTGGTACTCAACCAAATACGGTGATGAAGTTAGAAAATCGCGGTGTACCCCGCTTAGGTAATCCCGTAAGTCGAGGAGATCATCTGTTAACGGTGTTAATTGATATTCCAACGAAGATAGCTCCAGAGGAGAGAGAATTGTTAGAGAAGCTGGCTAAAATTAAGGGAGACCGTACCGGTAAAGGTGGTTTAGAAGGATTCTTGGGAAATTTATTTAAGTAATGAAGCTCTCTTCTCTATCAACTCCTGATGCTCAATTAGATTTGCGCGGCACTCCTTGCCCGATTAATTTTGTGCGGACTAAACTCCGTCTGGAGCAAATGCCCCCAGGCTCTTTGTTGGAGGTGTGGCTAGATCCTGGTGAGCCAATTGAACAAGTTCCTGATAGCTTGACCATGGCCGGTTATCAAGTAGAAAAAATTACAGATTGTACTGGCTATTTTTCTTTGTTAATTCGCCGTCCCGTAACTGCCTAATGAGAGTTGGTACTACTGGACAGTTTTTGGGTACGGTTTTAGCCGTGCAAGCGAATTTTTACAAAGTACAGCTAGATCAAGAGGCAGGGCAGGAAGAGAGCCGGGAAGCAGGGGAGATAGTAGATTTAGATTCCCCTCTGCTCCCTGCACCTCTGCCCCTCCTCCTATGTACTCGCCGTACCCGGCTAAAAAAAATTGGGCAGCAGGTGATGGTAGGCGATCGCGTGGTCGTAGAAGAGCCAGATTGGTCTGGAAGACGGGGAGCGATCGCAGATGTGTTACCCCGCCAAACTGAATTAGACCGCCCACCAATCGCCAATGCAAACCAAATCCTGCTAGTTTTTGCGGTGGCTGATCCTCCCCTAGAACCTTACCAACTCAGTCGATTTTTAATTAAGGCTGAATCGACTGGTTTAGATGTGGTGTTATGTCTGAATAAAAGTGATTTAGTCACCCCAAAAGAGCAGCAAGAAATTAGCGATCGCTTGTTAGCTTGGGGCTATCAACCGCTATTTATCAGCGTCCAGCAAGACACTAATATTGAGCAAGTAGCAAAATATCTCAGCCAAAAAATCACCGTTGTAGCTGGGCCTTCTGGTGTAGGTAAATCCAGCTTAATTAATGCTTTAATTCCCGATATCAACCTGCGCGTGGGAGAAGTTTCGGGGAAATTAGCCCGTGGTCGTCACACTACACGTCACGTAGAATTATTTGAATTACCTGGGGATGGTTTATTAGCAGATACCCCTGGCTTTAATCAGCCTGATTTGGATTGTAGTCCAGAAGAATTAATACATTATTTCGCAGAAGCTAGAGAACGCCTAGCTCATGCTAACTGTAAATTTAATGATTGTTTACATCGGGACGAGCCAGATTGTGCAGTGCGGGGTGACTGGGAACGCTATGAACATTATTTAGAATTTTTAGCAGAAGCGATCGCCCGGCAAACACAACTTCACCAACAAGCTGATCCCGAATCGACTTTAAAGCGCAAAACCAAAGGTAAAGGTCAAAGCCAATACGAACCTAAATTAGAGAGTAAAAAATATCGCCGCACTTCCCGACGTACTCAAGTACAAGGTTTACAAGATTTGTATCATGATGAAGAATAGCTGATAAATCATTGCAAGGGAGACAAGGGAGAATTTATCTTGGGCTGATATTGAATTTGCTTAAATTACTAGTCTGATACGATCCCCAGAAGGTCTTAAAATATTGTTAATTTCCCCTACTCCCTAGACCTTCAATTTATAAGTATCACCTTAAAACACTATGGCTATTGGCTACGTCGCGCTTGTACTCCATGCACATCTACCCTTCGTTCGTCACCCAGAAAGTGATTATGTGTTGGAAGAAGAATGGCTCTATGAAGCTATTACAGAAACTTACATTCCTTTATTAAAAGTATTTGAAGGCTTAAAGCGAGACGGTATCGACTTTAAAATCACGATGAGTATGACACCCCCACTGGTGTCGATGCTCCGCGATCCTTTGCTGCAAGAACGTTATGATGCACATTTAGCGCAATTAGAAGAACTTATAGAACTGGAAGCTGAACGCAATATCCACAATGGGCATATGCGTTATTTAGCGGAACACTACGCCACCGAGTTTAATGAAGCGCGTGAGATGTGGGAACGCTACAATGGCGATTTGGTGACGGCTTTTAAACAGTTCCAAGACACTAACAACCTAGAAATCATTACCTGTGGTGCAACTCACGGCTATTTGCCGTTGATGAAAATGTATCCGCAAGCTGTGTGGGCGCAAATTCAGGTAGCTTGTGAACACTACGAGGAAACGTTTGGTCGTCCACCGAAAGGAATTTGGTTGCCAGAATGTGCTTACTATGAAGGCTTAGAGAGGATGTTAGCTGATGCAGGCTTGCGCTACTTCCTCACAGATGGACATGGTATTCTTTACGCTCGTCCCCGTCCCCGCTTCGGTACTTATTCCCCCATTTTTACGGAAACTGGTGTTGCTGCTTTTGGTCGAGATCATGAATCTTCTCAGCAGGTATGGTCTTCTGAGGTAGGTTATCCCGGTGCGGCGGAATATCGGGAATTTTACAAAGATTTGGGTTGGGAAGCTGAGTATGAATACATTAAGCCCTATATTATGCCCAACGGTCAGCGTAAAAATACAGGGATTAAGTATCATAAAATTACCGGTCGCGGTTTAGGTTTATCTGATAAAGCACTCTATGACCCTTATTGGGCAAGAGAAAAAGCAGCAGAACATGCAGCTAATTTTATGTATAATCGCGAACGACAAGCAGAGCATCTGTACGGCATCATGCAACGTCCGCCGATTATCGTTTCTCCCTACGATGCGGAGTTATTTGGGCATTGGTGGTATGAAGGCCCTTGGTTTATTGATTACCTGTTCCGCAAGTCTTGGTATGACCAAGGAACTTATGCAATGACACATTTGGCAGACTATTTACGGGCAGAACCGACTCAACAAGTCTGTCGTCCTTCCCAGTCGAGTTGGGGTTACAAGGGTTTCCACGAGTATTGGTTGAATGATACTAATGCTTGGATTTATCCCCATCTGCACAAAGCTGCGGAACGGATGATTGAAATCTCTCACCTAGAACCAGAGGATGAATTAAGTTGGAAGGCACTTAATCAAGCTGCGCGGGAATTATTATTGGCGCAATCCTCTGACTGGGCGTTTATTATGCGGACAGGAACAATGGTTCCCTATGCTGTGAGACGGACGCGATCGCACCTGATGCGCTTTAATAAACTCTATGAAGATGTGAAAATCGGCAAAATCGATAGTGGTTGGTTAGAAAAAGTGGAATTAATGGATAATATTTTCCCCAATATCAACTATCGAGTTTATCGTCCCTTGTAAAGAGCTTTAATAGTTACTTAAAAGCTAAACCCCCAGCAATTGATGCTGGGGGTTTTCTGATTGCTGTGGATTATTGAGGGAGATTACGGCTAGTGTAGGCATCCATAGCATAGGCGGGAGTGCGATCGCTATAGTCTATCTCTGCACCTGTAAGTGATTTCGCTAGTTTTTCAAAAGAGTCTGAACGCCAGTTACGTTCATGAATGGGTTTTTTCTGTTCTCCCAAGAAGTAAGCTAGTGTACCTAACACGGAAGCGGCTACCCAACCTAAAAGTAATACTGCAACTAAGATTGTCATAACAAACCTCTTTTTCTATATTTTTGTAACTTTATGTAAATAAATATAACGTTATTGCAACATAAACTGCAATATGCAATCAGGTGTGCATACCGATGAGGATGGTGGGGTATTCCTCACTTCTACAGGGGTGATTTTTAAACGCAGAGGGGAGGTAGCGTGGAGAGATTGGCAATGCCGACTTGTCGCTAGTACCGTCGCGCAAAGCTTTACGCAGAGGGACGAGAAGAGGCTGATTTTTCGAGTTGGTTTTTCATTAATCTTTGGACACTGACTAAAGCGCGGTTTAATTCGTAGTTGCGTCTTTGGGGGTTTTGTAAGTAGGCTTGTTGTTCTTCTTCAATCATTTTTACGTCTTGCACAACTAAACCATCGAGAAGTTTTTGGGCTGCACCAAATAAGCTATCTTTGACAAATCGCCGAAACCGCGCTGGTAATTTGTGTAATCGCCAAAAAGCGTTTAATGAGGTGAAATGAATTAGATAGGCTTTGGTGTGGGTTTCAGTTATGGGACACAATAAGCAATAGATTTTGAAGTCTTTTCCTAGGGTAGACATCCAGTGGGGATAAATGTAACTGACATCTAGGGGTTCGGGATGTAAGCGTCGGAGTGCGGGGAAGAATAATTGGGAAATAGACCAGATTTTATCGATTTTGTAATAACTTTGGGCTTGGTAGTGCGCATCTACTCGCTGATCATTTTCATCTATATCTTGAAGTGTGGCTTCAGCCCAAGCTTGTAAATCCTGATGTAAGTGTCCGTGATACATATCCATCAGGTTTTCAATTAGATAGGAATAATGGGCTTGGCAGTTAATTACTGAAACAGTGGCGATATAGTTTAAATGATCCCACTCTGGTAAGCCTAGAGGTTCTACAGTTGGTTCTTCGTCACCGGGAAATAACCAGATAAAACCGTCTTGTTCTTTGACTGGGTAATGTCGAATTGTACAGTTGGGTAGTTTTTGATTGGCTGCTAGATAGGGAACTGCTGCACATTCGCCTTGGTGATTAAAACGCCAACCGTGATAAGCACACTCTAATTCATCATTGATGACTTGTCCGTGGCTGAGTTTAACTTGACGATGAGGACAACGGTCTTCTAAAGCGTGGACTTGTCCTTGACTGTCTCGATAAAGTGCGATCGCCTGATGCCAGATTGTAATTCCTAATGGTTTATTTGTCACTTCATTGCTACGTGCTACCACATACCAATGATTGGAGTTGATTCCCAATTGACGAACATCTCGACCTTGCAAAATTTCAGACAAAGAGGACATAGGTTGATACATCCTTGGCGGCGTTATAACAAAAAATTGCTACACTATCTACTGAGGGTAGGTGCAGTAAAAGATATATTACAAGCAATTTTTCCAAAAAGAAATGTAATCTTTCTTACTCAATTTCATTAAACAAAGTACATGGAAATTACCCAGGGCAAAGAAACACTCAGAGTTATTAAAAGCAGTCTAGGATCGATAGACATTTCAACCCCTACACCCTGACACCCTGACACCCCTATACCCCTACACCCCCATAATTCAGACTCTGTCTTGAGGAACTCAACCTAATTTGGCTCGCAGGCTATAAAGTATGTAGTGAGTATGTTGAAAGAAAAATCTGTATGGCAAGCTACCAAGAAACATTAACTAACAAAGATTCTCTAGAGGAACTAGTGGAGACAACCAGTATTAACCATGTGGAAATCATTGAAAACGTCATCGATTCCTTGGAACAAGATGATTCTGCAATGGTGAGTCACCCCGCAGAAGGTGGTTATCTATGGAAATTTAAATACGGGAGTGTGGAAGTCTTCGTCCAACTTACAGGGAAAACAGATGAAGACACGATCACCGTGTGGTCTGCGGTTCTCCAGCTACCTGCGAAAGATGAACCTAAATTGATGCGTCATCTATTGGAAATGAACTGTTCTAGTACCTTTGAAGCCCGTTTTGGTATTGTTGATAATCGAGTAGTAGTTCTGTCTACACGCACTTTAGCAGAATTATCTCCTGGTGAAGTTTCACGGCTAATTACGATTGTGGCTACAGTCGCAGATAACAACGATGAAGCCTTAAAATCTGAATTTGGTGCAGCTTAGATATTTCACAATTATCAATGGGTAACAAGCAGGTTTGGCGACTTATTCCTTTTTTAGAAGCTTCTGGTAGTGTGCAGATGGCAATTGACCGATGGTTATTACAACAGCACCTATTAGAAAATAGTCCTTCCACTCTGCGATTTTACACTTGGTCGCCACCCGCTATTTCCCTTGGTTATCATCAAAAAACATATCCTGAACACTGGGAAAATTTGACTTGGAAAGGTCAAAGATTAGATTTAGTGCGCCGTCCTACAGGTGGGAGGGCAGTTTTACACCAAGGAGATTTAACTTATACTGTTGTCACTTCTGGTTTGGTGGGGAATCGTTTAGAGAATTATCAGCAGATTTGTGAATTTTTGATTCAAGGCTGGAAAGCGATCGCCATTCAATTAGACTATGGTACAGCCGGGCGTGGGTATATTCATAACCCCAACTGCTTCGGGACAGCTACAGGTGCAGATTTAGTATTACCAGATGGCACTAAATTGATTGGTAGCGCGCAATTAAGAAAAGGCGGCGCAGTTTTACAACATGGTTCGATGCGTTTGCAACCAGACGCAGAATTATTTGCTCAAGTATTTGGTGCAGAATCTTTTCAACCCGTGCATTTACCCTCTAGCTTGACTGTAGAAAAGATTATGACAGCTTTGATTAACGCTGCTAGAGATTGTTTTGGCATAGCAATTGAAACACAATCCCTGTGTCTATCCGAGTGGGATGAAATTTTAAGCCTTGCTAGAGAAATAACTGCAGTACCATAAGATATTAAAATTTAAAGCTTTGATGAAGCTGACAAAAAATACTATTTTTAATACCAAAAATATGTGAACATTACCCCAATATTGGCAAAATTTGCTAAAAACTTAAATTTTTAAGGGCTAATCAGCAAAAAAATTTTCGGTGCGAAATTAGCAATTAAAGGGGTATAAAATCATGAATTTTCTCTCCGCAAAGAAGCAATCATCAGTAGTTATAGTGGGAGCATTGATGATAACTTTAGGAGTTGAACGCAGTGCTGTTGCTGCTAAATTCAATCCAGATCCTCTGTATGAGAGTGCAGTCAGCTACTCTACTATGATTCCCAGAAGTAACGGGGGTTTAGATCCTGCTAATATTTACTACCCGGTATTGTCCGGTGTTGATTTAGGTCAACATTCACTGCCCATTGCATTATTCTTACAAGGTGCGTTGGTTGACAAGTCTGATTACTCAAACTTTGCTAACACTGTGGCACGTTATGGGTTTGTAGTAGTAGTCCCTAACCACACGAGAACAACAATTAACCAATTAGGTATACCGATTACAGGGCTTCTTGCTGAACAGCAGCAAGTTAATGATGTTTTATCCTACATCAAAACTGAAAAATCTCAAGCTTCATCACCTATCGCTAATTCCCTCGATCCTAATACGCTGGTCTTGCTAGGACATTCCTTTGGAGGTGCAGTAGGGATAGCAGCAATTCAAGGCAACTGTTTTCCTGTCCTATGCACTGAAAATTTTAATCGACCCCAAGAATTGAAAGGGGGAGCATTTTATGGCACCAACTTCTTGATTGGCCAAGGTGGAGGAGGAGTTCCGGTCATTGATAATGATGACATTCCTATGGCTTTATTACAGGGTGATCGAGATGGTGTGGCAACACCTGCTAATGCTGAACTAACATATATTGCCATTGAAGATGCTCCCAAAGCTTTGATCAGCATACCTGGTGCTAACCACTATGGTATTACCAATAATGACAATCTCATCCGTGAGCCTGTTAGACCTACTCTAGAGCAAGATGTAGCAATTGAAACTATTGCCCGTTGGAGTGCGCTGTTTTTACGGGGAACTGTACTTAACGATCAAGACGCACTTGATTATGTCTTCAAGACAGGTGATGCCTTGGATGAAAATGTCAATGTGGAGAGTGTTGCCAAACCTATTCCTGAATACACTTCTGTATTTAGTTTGTTGGGGGGATTAGGGGTAATAGGTGCAAGCTCAGTGCTAAAAAATAAGGACAAATTAGTAAAGAATAGATGAGATAATTAATCACTAAGATTTGACCACTATTTAGGTAAGGTAGCAGGGGAAAGAGGGTTTTATCCTAGTTTATCTCTCTTAACATAGTTAGGTTTTGTCTCACCGACTTACTTAGGGCGATCGCCGCACTAGAAATGTTGTCATGATCAGAATTGGCAACTTCTTTGAGTCGATCTATGAAGAATGTAGACTTACTTCCTGTTGAATCCTAGCAACCAAAGAAAATAAGGTGTACCAATCAGTGCGGTAACTAACCCAGAAGGAATTTCTTTAGGTGCTAAAACCACACGACCAACGGTATCAGCTAAAGTTACTAAAATAGCACCCAAAATTGCCGCAATTGGTACTAGTTGACGGTGTCGAGAACCTATTAATAAACGTGTAGCATGGGGAGCAATTAACCCGACAAAGCTGATAGTTCCTACAGTTGATACAGCTGCTGCGGCTAAAGCAACTGCGATCGCTAATATTACACCACGAGCCTGCTGTAAACGCATCCCCAAAATTCGTGGTAAATCTTCCCCTAACGCCATCACATCTAGCTTACGGGCAAATAACCACCCCAAAGGCAGCAAAATCAACGGAAAAGCCAGCAATTGCCATACTTCATCCCACTGGCGCGCGTAGGTGCTACCAGCTAACCACACCAACGCCTGGCCTACCTGCAATTTTGATTTGACTACCAACAAGTTAATTCCAGCCGCACAAAACGCTGACACTGCAATTCCTACCAAGGCCAGCCTTGCTGGTGCTACGCCGTTTTCCCAAGCTGCTATGTAAACTACGCCAAAGGCTAAAACTGCACCAATAAAAGCTGCAATTGGTATGAATGTTACAGGTGCATTAGGTATCAGTACTAATACGAGCAACGCCCCAAAACCTGCTCCAGAAGTAATCCCCATGATTTCCGGCCCAGCCAAGGGATTGCGTACTATTCCCTGCAACAATAGACCACTGATGGCTAATGCTGCCCCTGCTAATAATGCTACTAATAAACGGGGTAGACGTAAGTACAATACTATTCTTTCTGTGAGCGCGTCACTGTTACCATTAATGACTTGAATTAGTTGATTAATATTTAAATTAATATTGCCCAGAGATAATCCCACAACCAGCACAAGTAACAAGCAACTTAACCCAGTCACAAGTAACACAGGATATGGAAAGCCGGATTTTACCTGTACCTGTAAAGTCTGATTTTCTCCAGCTTTACTCAACAGTCGAGGTGATGAACGTACCAACCACACTAAAAAGGGTGCGCCTAATAAAGCCGTGATACCACCCGCAGGTAATTCACTGGATATCTGCTGTGCTATGAAATCAGCCGCCAGTAAGACTACTGCGCCCCAAATCGCCGCCGATGGTAATAAAAGTTGGTGTTGCCGACATCCCATTAATTTCACTATATGGGGTGCAACTAAACCCACAAAACCAATTGGCCCGACAACACTCACAGCGACAGAAGCTAAAAAGATAGCTAGTAAAGTGCTGCATAAGCGTGTCCACTGGACTTTTGAGCCGAGGGAACGGGCTACATCTTCGCCTAGTAAGAGGACATCTAAGGGTTTAGCGATGATGAAAACAGCGATCGCTCCTAATAATACTCTAGGTGCAGCGTAAATACTTCCCTGCCAATTGGTTTGTAATAACGAACCTGCACCCCAAAAAAATAAATCGCGGGTTTGGTTTTCGTAGAGGAGTTGTAAGGCGGAAGTGAAGGCGGCTAAAGCTAGGGAAACGGCCATCCCAGAAAGAGTGAGGCGGATGGGGGTGATTTCTTTCCCGGCGATGGCGTATACCAACAAGGCTGCTAATAAACCACCGCTAAAGGCTACCAATAAAGGCGACCACGTAAATATCTCTGGTGCAAAGATGCTAGCAGCTGTCACAGCCAAATATGCGCCAGCATTTACTCCTAAAGTTGCGGGTGAGGCTAGGGGGTTACGGGTGACTGTTTGGAATAGTGCGCCTGCTATTCCTAGGGCTGCGCCTGATAAGATACCGATGACTGTGCGCGGGAGTTTGATGTAGCGCACGATTTCATCTGTGGCTGTGAAGAGGTGGCTGTGAAGAAGGAAGAGGGCGAGGAGAAGAAGGATTCCGGTGATGAGGGGGCGGGGTTTAAGCATGGGTTGGAAACGCAGAGGGGCGCGGAGGTTATGCAAAGGTTTGGATGATTTTTTCTACTAGGATTTGGGCTGATAAGGGGCCTCCGAATAACCAGGTGTCTGGGGCGATCGCATACAATCTTTTTTGTTGAACGAATTCCAATCCTCGCCACACGGGGTTAGTTTCTAGCTGTTGTTGGTAGGGGCTGTTGGGTGCGGGAATGTAGATGAAGTTGGCGGTTTCTACTTTGGGAAGTGCTTCTACCCACACTGTATTGAAGCCAAAACGGTCAAATTCTCCTTTCCAAGCATTTTTTAAGCCAATGGCTGTGAGGATTTGTGCAGCCATTGAGTTATCTGCGAAAAGGCGGATTTGAGGGGCGTTGTCGCTAAATTGTCCTAGAAGGAAATCAGGTTTTTGCAGATTTTTGATGCGTTCTGCGGCTGTTTGAAACTTGGCTTGCATTTGCTGAATGATTTTCTCAGCTACATCCCGACGATTGACGCGTTCCGCAATTTTGAGGAATGTTTGTTGCATCTCATCTAGTTGATTCAAGTTTTCCGCCGAAGGATAGGGATTAAATATGAGGGTAGGAGCGATCGCAGATAAGGTATCGTAAATAGTTTGATGTCTTAACTCTACGCCTAATATTAAATCGGGTTTTAATTGGGCGATCGCTTCTAAACTTGGTTCTTGGCGTGTCCCAACATCAACTACAGTCTCTGCTAGAGATGGTTGGACATTCACATATCGTTCATAGCCCTGGATATCTGCAACCCCTACAGGCTGAATTCCCAAAGCTAAAAGGTTTTCCGCATACACCCATTCCAGGGCGACAACTCTCGTTGCAGTTTGATTAGATATTTGGAGACGGGGAGAACGACTACAAGCCACAGTCAAGGCGGAAGCAGTCGCCGCAGTTAAAAAGGTACGTCTAGTAAATTGGCTCATCTTGCTAACTCTCCTTGGGGAATGCCTAGATGGCAAGGTAAACAAGTAGGATAGCCATTGATAGGATGTGGAATTACAGTCATTTCTACGCCGAAAACTTGCTGAATGTGATCGGCTGTCATCACATCTTGGGGAGTACCAACGGCGGCGATTTTTCCTTGTTTGAGCATGATCAGGCGATCGCTATAGGCTGCGGCTTGATTCAAATCATGTAACACCCAACCAACTGTGATTCCGTGTTCTTGGTTGAGTCGTCGCACTAAAGCTAAAACTTCTAATTGATGGCGAATATCTAAATATGTTGTGGGTTCGTCAAGTAATAACACCTGGGTTTGTTGTGCTAACGCCATCGCAATCCACACCCTTTGACGTTCCCCTCCAGAAAGGGTATCTACTATCCTATCTGCTAAAGATTCTAAACCTGTGATAGCTAACGCCCATTCCATTGCGGCGATATCTTTTTGGGAGAAACCCCCGAATAAATTTTGATGGGGATAGCGTCCGTAACCAATCAATTCCCACACCGTCACACCTGGAGGTGCTTCTGATGATTGGGGTAATATCGTCAGTTGCTTGGCTAACTCTTTTGTGGGTATGTGACTAATATCACGCCCATTTAAATAAATCACACCCCGACTAGGTTGAATCAGTCTGGCAAGGGTGCGTAAAACGGTACTTTTACCAGAACCATTTGGCCCTAGTAAGGCAGTGATTTCTCCCAGATGAAAGTTAACTGAGAGGTCAGGAACGATGATTTTGCCATCATAAGCAATTTGCAGATTTTGAGATGCGATTACCGCAGGTGGGGCGTAGTCCATCGCTTGCAATTCTTGACCTCCCAATAGTTAATGGCAGTAATTTTTAACTATTACTGCCGTTGAAGATTGCTTTTTGTTGCCTATAACAACTATATAGCTAACCTAATTGCGAATATCTTTGTCAAGTAGTTCCCTCAATATTGAGAATAATTAGCATTCAATTGGCATCATCTGGGCTACTGTATACAAAGCATTATTCACCTTACCGAAAGCAGCGGCGTGGGGGCGATCGCCATCATCAGCATAACCATAAGTAATTAAGCGATTGCGATTCAAGCACAGTTTGGTAAATTGAGGTGCTAGCAAGTTGAATAACTCAAATCTGTGCTGCATTTGAGGAAAACGGCTTTGATAATTCAAGATAGTCTCTCTGACTTTTGTCCAGAAGGTATGTTCTGGGTAGTTGTGGTAGTCAGCCAACAAATCAGAGAGGTAACGATGATGACAAATAAACAAGCCAGCAAAGATAAATTGACATAAACCCTCTGGTGGTTCACTCAACAAAACTGCTTTTAACTGAGGTGTTAAAGATTCCAATTCTGGTAAAGGATGGCGACTCACATTAACATCGTCAACAAAATCTTTCATCGCCAACCGATGGGGCGCAAAATCCTTCAGTACCAAAATTGTGTTTTCACCATGAGGGGAGAAAACGACACCGTAGCGATAGAGGTAATGTAAGAGCGGGGGTAAAATCGTGTTGAATAAGCGAGACAGCCACTCATCCAAGCTGAGTCCCGAACGTTCTACCAGTTGGGAAATAAAGGGTTTACCGTTACCATCGATATGTAACAAAGACGCTAAAGTAATCGGCCTTTCATCAGCTGCTGTATAAGCTAAAACACTTTCCCGCCAGAGACAACCCAACATCTCTTTATATTGGTAAGGCGCGCCTGAAAGTTGGCTGTAGTAGGGGTGGTCGTAGTTGATACTAGCAATTTCGCCGGGAAGAATTAAGCGACACTCATCTTTGAGGAAAGGATCATTGTCACAAATCGATTTGACGTATTCTGTGACCAGGGGTGCAACCTGTGTGCGATCGCCCGGTAAGCCACGATAAACCAGAGTATTGAGAATACTCAGGGGTAATTTCACATACCGTTTTTGGGGGTGGCTGATATTGGCAAAAGTCCGAATTGATTGTTGGGGTAAATACTGATCTTGGCTGTAGCCTAAAGGAATAATTGCACCTGTGGCTATTTCTTCTACAAACAAGAGTGCGATGATATTCTTCCATTGCCAATCATGGACAGGCAAAAAGTAATAATCTGCGGGGTTGAGATGACGCTCCTTTAAAATAGCGGTAAATTCCGCGAGATTTTCTGCACCTAACTCTTCTTGAATGAGGGTGGCATAGTCTAGTGTTGGGATGGCGTTAAATTGGGCGCGTTCAGTACTAACGGCAATCCAAAATAGAGAAACTGGTTGTTTGCTTTCTGGTGCGTGGACTAGGTAATCATCATAGCCAAAACCGATGCGTCCTTTGTTGAAGGTGATCCAAGGATGTCCTTCCATTTCCCCTTCCAAAGAGGGGTAATCTAAACTGAGTAAGTCGATATTTTGAGTTTCTTTTTTAGTTTGAATGTGAGCGTCAGCTAGTAGAGTGTTACTCAATTCTTTGATTAAATGGGCTGTGGTTTCAGCCGTCATTCCTACAAATGTATGAATATCAAGAACAAATTGCAGGGGGTTAAATGCAGGTGCAAATTCTCCTGCTTCTCGTCGTTGGATGGATGTGGGGATGACACGATAGCTGTCAAACAAGCGTTTTTTGGCTTGGAATTTGTAGGCGATACCTTCGGGGAGGCTGAGATTGTAGAGAGTATATTCTGGTGTTTCTTCTAATGTCTCCGGTTTGATAATTTCTTCATACATGAATTCGGAGAGCATTTTAGCTAGGAGTTTTTGGCTGATTTTTTGCCAGCGTTGAGGTTGTAAGGTTTGGGTGAGGTTTTGCATATTTTTGTTCGGTTATTTTCAGAAGGGAATTTTCACGGGTTCTGGATAACCCCTCTCCAAACCTCTCCCCGAAACGGAGAGAGGCTTTGAATTTTCCCCCTTCCCTAGTAGCTACGGTGTACACACATCTTTGTGCTAGGTGCAAAATGTGGTTTGATCCCCCTAAATCCACGCCACTTGCTTTAAGTCGGCAAAGCCGCCCAACGCAGTGGCTGCCCTTAAAAAGGGGGACTTTGAATCTATTCCCCCCTTTTTTAAGGGGGGTTAGGGGGGATCAAAACGATGTGGGACAAGGTTATAAGACTTGTGTGTACACCGTAGTCCCTACCAGGGAAGGGGGTTAGGGGGTTAGGTTAAGCGTAGATTTTTCCACATAACGTGAAAAATCAGATTTAACAGAAAAAGAGGGAATTTAAACACTTTCCGCCTTCTGTCTTCTGCTTTCTGCGTTTGGAAGATAACGAAAGAAGAGGAGATTGAGGCAGCAAATTATGGTTGCGGCGATGAATGGGGTAGCTAGGTTGTATGTGTTGACTAGCCAGGAGGCTAAAAGGGGTGCGCCTAGATGTCCGATGTTAGCGAAGGATGTAGTTAGGCTGTAGTTGAAATGCAGGTGTTTGGCTGTACTTTTGTTGAATAGTTGTAGTTCGATGGCGGCTTGGGTGACTGCGAGAAAGAAACCGTAAACTATTCGTGCCAGGATGAGTACAGGTAGGCTGAATGATAATCCTTGTACGCCTAGGCTGATTATTAATAGACTTATACCTGCTAAGTAAATGGTGTTGAGGCGTTCGGGGCGACAGGCTCGACGGATGTATGGTAAGGCAGCGATCGCCATTACACTAGGTATTAAAAACAACAAGCTACTGGTAAGCAAGTTGACGCTTAAGGGTTCGGCTGTAACATACTCCGTGAAGTAGGGACGAACTAAGTTATTCGCTAGTTGGAAGGTGAGAATGACTATCCCGATAGTGATGATATAACCCATTTGGTTAGCTTCTACGGGTTGATCAAAATCTTCTCCCTGCCCCTCTGTTTGTTCCTGGCGTTGCGTAGATACGCCCCGCAACATATAAGCACAGATGCCAAGCTGTAAAAGATCGGCTGCGGCAATTACGTAAAATAAAACTAATGGCGTGTCTATATTAACCATGAATGCACCAACGATAGTGGCGATGATGATTGCACCATGAAATACAGCTTGGTATGTGCCGGCGATCGCAGCTTGTTTTTCTTTGCCTCCCAATTGGATAATGAGGGGATACACTAGCAAATAAGTGCTTTTGCACAGTAACAGCAAGATTGTGTAAACCAAAAATTGCTCTGCACTGGTGCTTGTACCCATCAAGGCTGTCATTACAGCAGTACCGAATTGTCCAACATAAAGTAGGTGTTTGACTTCAAAGCGGCGTGATAACACACCCCACACAGGTGCAGATAGCACCACCGTTAACCGACACACAAAGATGTAGTAACCGGTATAGGCTAAATCTGTCACACCGAAGACTTTACGAAAAAATTGGGGGTAAAAGGGTGACAGTAAAACCTCATTGAAAATACTCAAGAACACACACAGAAATAATGCGCCTGAGATGAGAGGTAGCCGATGCTTCATGCGACTACACCGAATTGCTGAAAGACGTTACGTCTTTGCACCGGGTAAACACTGCGTCCTGCCAAGGTGTTGATAATGACAGAGTTACGATAACAGCCCAAACCTAAATCTGGCGCACCAATCCCGTGAGTGTGTAATTCCGCATTTTGGACAAAAATCCGGTTGGGGATGTCTTGGGTGAGGGAGAGATGATAATCAAAATTCACCTGATAACGCCCCTGTGCATCCCATTGCAGCAAATCGCGGATATTGGCCATAAAGTGAGGGATAGCGTGATGGTAGCCCGTCGCTAAGATAATGCGATCGCTATGATGAATGAATGGCTGATCTTGATGAGAATGGCGATAGGTGAGGCGATAACCGTTAGCAGTGGGTTCTACTTCTTTAACTTCTAGGCCAGACAGTAATCTGACATCGGGGTAATTGTCGGCGACGGAACGCTCGTAAAGCAAGTTATAGATGTTAGCAATGGTATGAAAGCTAATGCCTTTATACAACAACCCTTGTTTAGTTAAGAGTTCGTCTCGCTGTTCTGGGCGCAAATTGTAGAAATAATGGATGTAATCGGGTGAAAAATGTTCTAATCCCAATTTGGAATATTCCATTGGGAAAAAACCAGAAGAACGGGTATGCCATTCTAGGCGATAACCATAGTTTTCTTGTGCTTGCAGTAGTTCATAAAAAACTTCGGCGGCACTTTGCCCAGAACCAATCACTGTAATTGATTTCGCCTCATAACATTTAGCTTTTTGGTGGAGAAATTTGCCTGAATGAAAGATATTTTCTGAGGCTACATCACGAAAACAAGGCGGTATATAGGGAACAGTACCAACACCTAAAACCAGATTACGGCAACGGTAGGTATAATCATGACTAGAAACAATAAATTCATGGTTGTTTTCATCCCATTCAATGCTTGTTACCTGTTGACCAAAGTAACAATTAGGTAATTGCTTGGCTACCCATTGACAGTAATCATTGTATTCTCTTCTGGGAATATGAAACTCTTCCCAAAAGTAAAAATTATAGAGCCGAGATTTAGCTTTGAGATAACTCAGAAAGCTGAATTTACTGCTGGGTTCAGCCATTGTTACCAAGTCAGCCAAAAATGGTACTTGAATTGTCGTCCCTTCAAGTAATAACCCTGGATGCCATTGAAATTGAGGTTTTTGTTCCAGGAATAAAGACTTGATTTCTGTGATAGGTTCTAGCAGTGCAGCTAAACCCAAATTAAAAGGGCCAAGACCAATACCAATCAAGTCATAAACGCTATTGCTCATGCTTTCCACCTCTGCATAAATAACTGGCGATCGCAGAACATCAAAGCCCCACGTTTATCCGGTAATTCAATCTCTTTCTGGAATTGAAACCCACACTTTTCAAACACATGAATCATCTTCTTATTGCGAATATCTGGTTCAGCAATAATCTTTTGAGTTGCAGCATTTTGTAGTTGAAAAAATGTCATTGCCCGTAACAGAGGCAAAGCATAACCTTTACCTAAAAATGCCGGCTCTCCAATTAATAAATGAATCCCTTGATCTGTCGTATCTGCTGGATAATGACGCGCAACAATATCATCAATTGTCCAGTATGATTCCCAATAACTGATCGGTTGATTATCCAAACAGCCAATATACAGAGTTTGATGCTGATCTGCTAAAGCTGTTTGTAAATGCTGCCGCATTCTTTCCAAATCAAATGCTAAATTCCAAAAAGGAATCACATGAGATTGATTCATCCAATTATGGATGAGATGCAAATCTTCCTCCAAAACCACTGGACGAAAAGCAATAGTTTTATTGATTGTTGAATCAAACTTTTCGTAACTGTAATTGATTGTACTGACTGGCATGAATTTGTGTCTCAAATAACTCTCGTAAATTCTCTACGCTACTTAGCATTTACACCAAAGGATTATCAACAGCAACATAGACAGACTGCGTAGAAACTGGCCCCACCAGTTCATCCATATTATGAAATCGAGTCAGCAAATTGGCCTTACAACGCAATTGTGGCTGAGACAGTAGATTTTTGATGAAAGAATGCTCAGAATATTTGTTTAAAGTATTTCGCAATGAGGTTAACAGTAATTCCTCATTTACTAGCCCAGCCACACCAAAGGCATTAACTAATCCAAACAAATTATTAAAAAACAGATAGTAAGTGAGTCGTTCATCAATTACATCATCATCGCAAATTGTATCACTCTTTTGGCTAATTCCTGGCAGTATCTGATCTAATCGTTGATGACAAGAACGACGATAGTAGTATCCTTGATTATCCCGATAAAAGAATTTGTCAGGATAACCAGATTTTAACTGTACAACACTATTTTGTTGATGAGCTTCCAAGCCGATGCCATAGGTAAAATATAACCACAAAATTGGTTCAAGGTAAATCTGTAAATAACGGTTGAACCAATCTAAACTTACAGCATCAGTTCCACGATTTTCTGTTTGTGCTAGTTCCTGAATAATTTGTGCTAATCGTGAGCCATTTCCTAAAATTGAGTCTTGACACAGGGCTACTACACAAGTTGCATCTGTTTGCGGATTATTCAAAAATGGGTTTTCTCTAAGAATTGTTGAGAAACCATCAACAGGAACACCATCAATTTTTAAGGTGATATAGGCAGGATCAGTAATGATTTGAAAATCTGGAAACTTTTGATATAGGTTTTGCCCAATTTCCCCCGCTAAAATTTGATGTACTTCTAAACTCCGTTCTAATTCTTTATATAAATTAGTGCGAATAGAGTTAGTAATTTTAACATTCAGCGACAATTTTAACATGAATGCCGCTGCTGGATGATAAACAGTACGAATTGAAGATGTAGGTTGATAAGCACGACCTACTAAGCCCAAATCTTGGATTACTCCTTGCTGAATTAATTGCTGAATTTGTGGTTGTTGACGTAAATAATTAGCTTGCCAAGGGTGTATGGGTAATAATGAATATTCATCCGCACCACAGTAAGTATCTTTGAAGTGATTGTCAACACTTGGATCAGCAATTAGCTCTGATTTAATTAATGTGGTTGCTGTTTGCGATAACCGCGAACCTTCTACAACCATCGACTGATGAACACGGAAGTAATGTAGTGGTGAACTACCTTTTAATTCTGGAGAATAAATTGACAATTCATAGTCGTCAAATCCTTGGCGACTTTTAGGTGTGGGGTGTAAATGATGTCCGAAAACTAAGCTTTGTTCTGCTGTGATGAAATTGCTCTGAAAAGCGTATATTTCCTCTACATCTTGTCGCCGTTGTTGCACGAACTTTTCGATGTAATTGCAGCTTTGAATTACTCGCAAAATTAGTTCATCTTGATGGCTATTGCTACCACTAGCTAAGGCTAATTCTTTAGTAATTAATGTCGCTAGAGTGAGATAATCCAGTTCAAGTAAATTGCCTTGATCTGCTTGGTAATAAATGGGAAAAGCAAATAAATGTCTACCTGTAGGGGAATAATATCTGAGACCGATTAATAGTCTGAGATGCTGATGTTTTAATTGACAGCAAATTAGCGATTTTGTATTGGTGTTGCGCAAAACTTCCGAAATATCTGAGTCTTTGGCAACTGTGATGAGTTCACCCGCGTTCGTTTCTCGTAGGTAGCAATTCAAAAAGCTGTGGATTGTGGCTTGTTCTGCAATTTGTTTATCGGTGCGATGTTGAGCCAGCACTGAGGTTGGTTTAGCAATTGTGTATGGTGTCATGTCTAATGTATTGTTTGAGTGAAACTTATTTGATGTTAGGAGTGAGGAGAGGTTTCGCTCTCCCTCTCTCCTATTTTCTTGGGAAGGCTTACGCAAAGACACCTTTGGCGTTCCGCAGGGTAGACACACAGAGAATCAGAGTTGTGATATTTAGATTTGAGAAATTAATCGCAAACTGTCTTGGACTCTTCTTTGCGCCTCTGCGGTCTGAAGTGAATAGTTCTCGCCTATTGTTTTAATAGCCTTGAGAACTTCCTGAATATCTGCGATCGCAGTTCGTGGATTGAGTAAGGTAAATTTCAGGTAGGTGAGTTGACCAATTTTGGTCTGTGCTACAACCGCAATCCCTTGCTGTAGTAAGCTCATACGGATATGGCTATTGACCTGATTTGCCCAAGTTGTACTGTCTAGATGTGCTGGTGTTTGACTAGGAAGATAGCGAAAGACTACAGCGTTGATGGTGGGATAGTTTGCCAATTCCAATGCAGGTTCGGCGTTAATTAAACTGGCGGTTTCCTTGGCTAGTTCAATCGTTGTATCAATTATCTGTGCAAATTGTTTTCTTCCCAGAGTGCGGAGAGAAACAAACAATTTCAGCGCATCGAAACGCTTAGTGGTTTGTACCGATTTAGTAACTAAGTCGGGAATACTGGCTGTTTCGTTGGTTTCGGGGTTAAGATAATCAGCGTGTAGCTTGATTAAATCAAAGTGCTGACGCTGTTTTACTAGAAACGCACCGCAGCTAATTGGCTGGTAAAACAGTTTATGAAAATCTACTGTGATGGAGTCAGCTAGCGCAATCCCATCTAATTTATTGCGATGGCGATCGCTCATCACCAATGCACCACCAAACGCCGCATCAACGTGTAGCCACAAGCCATATTTTTCTGCACAGGCGGCTAATTCTGGTAGGGGGTCAATACTACCAAAATCTGTAGTCCCCACCGTCGCAACTAAGGCAATGGGTAATAAATCCTGTTGCTGCAATTGTTTTAACTTCTGTTCCAACGCCGCAGGACAAAGACGGTAGTCACCATCAGTCTCTACAGTCACCACAGCTTGCTGTCCTAACCCTAGTAGGGATGCAGCTTGGCTAATGGTGAAATGAGCCGCCTGAGAACAGAGAATGCGAAAACGTTTGGCTTCTGGCGGTAATCCTTGCTGTTGCACAGACCAGTTTAACTGACGATGTGCGTAAGCATCCCGCGCTAGCAGCAATCCCATAAAATTTGATTGCGTGCCGCCACTGGTAAATATACCATCAGCATTCGCATCATAACCAAAACTTGCACACAACCAATTTACTACCTGTTGCTCTAAAACTGTAGCAGCCGGACTTTGATCCCAAGAGTCTAGAGATTGATTAGTCCCGCTAATCAACACTTCAGCCGCCAAAGCTGGTAATAATGGCGGACAATGCAAATGCGCAATACAAGTTGGATGAGTCACTACCACCGAATGGTTAATGATCCTCTCTCCTACTTCTGCTAATACCTGACTTAAAGCCACACCATCATCAGGACAGACGGAAATCTCTGCAATAGTTGCAGTTAATTCCTGCGGACTCCTACCGCTATAGGGTTGTGATTGCGTAGCAAAACAATCAATCAATACCTCTTGAGTAGAAGCGATCGCCTCTCGGAATTTAGCTAAACTCTCTTGTTGATCTGTGACAAAAAAGTCATCAATAACGCTTGCTGATTTTAACTTCACGATCAAGACACCTGGGAAAGAACCGACAAAATCTGCTTCTCTGCCGCCTGTACCGCAGCGGCAAAAATCTCACTAATACTATCAATCTGCTCCGCAGTCACAATTAAAGGTGGTAAAAAGCGCACCACGCTGCCAAATCTACCCCCTAATTCCACAATCAAACCTCGTCGCAAACATTCCGCCTGAATGCAACTAGCTAACTGTGGATGTACAGGATACTTCCCACGCCGATCAGCTGAGGCTTGAGGATTAATAATCTCTACCCCAATCATCAAACCGCGTCCGCGCACTTCTCCAATACAGTAAGTTTCGCTTTGAATTTGACGCAGATGCTTGGAGAAGCGATCGCCCATTGCTGCTGCGTGTTCCGTCAAAGAATTTTCCAAAATATACTGTAGTGTCGCTGTTCCTGCTGCCATCGCCATTTGATTTCCTCGGAATGTACCGGCGTGCGCCCCTGGACTCCATTTATCCAGTTCTTTGTTGTACAAGACTACTGATAAAGGTAAACTGCCACCAATCGCTTTGGAAAGTAACAACACATCCGGCACAATCCCCGAATGCTCAAAAGCGTAAAGTTTTCCAGTGCGTCCTAAGCCTGTTTGAATCTCATCGACGATTAAGGGGATATTGCGATCGCGGGTAATCCGGCGAATCTCTCGCAACCAATCATCAGGTGCAGGAATTACTCCCCCTTCCCCTTGCACAACTTCCAAAATCATCGCCGCCGGTGTGACAATCCCACTTTCAGGATCATCCAAAATCGATTCTATATAACGGCTACTGGTGCGATGTCCAGTTTCTCCACCCAAACCGAAGGGACAACGATAATGATAGGGATAGGGTAAAAAGTGGACATCTGGCATCAACCCTGTGACAGCCTGTTTAGGATTGAGATTACCAGTCAAACTTAATGCACCATGTGTCATGCCATGATAGCCGCCATGAAATGACAACACACTCCGTCTACCAGTGGCAGTTTTCACCAGTTTCATCGCCGCTTCTACAGCATCTGCCCCTGAAGGGCCGCAGAACTGAATTTTGGCAGTTTCCGCAAATTTTGCAGGTAAACTGGCAAACAGTTCTTCGACAAACTGATCTTTAACTGGAGTAGTCAAATCTAGAGTATGCAAAGGTAAACCTGTATCCAGCACCTTGCGCATCGCTTCGATGACGATTGGGTGATTGTGTCCTAATGCTAAAGTGCCTGCACCGGCTAAACAATCAAAATACACATTGCCATCTGCATCTTTGATGTAAATCCCCTTAGCCTCACTAATGGCAATCCGAATCCGTCGCGGATAGCTTCTAGCATTTGATTCTCGTGCTTGCTGACGCTCTAAATATTGGCTTGATTCTGGGCCAGGTACGGACAGCACACGACTACCAGGGGCATCAGACTCTACACTATTCTGCGATGAACATATCTGCGGCAACATGAAAGAGTGGCCTTCAGAACGTACGCCATTGTGATTGAGTTGCATTGTGAAAATCCTCTAGGCTTTTAGCCTTAATGGTAAGTGGGAACAAAATATTTGAGAATTATTTGCATTTATTTCCTACCTCTAAAGATAATATATGAAAGTTAATGAAAAAGTCTACTAATAAGCAGCTAAAAACATAAAAAACTTTTGGGTCATTATTTTTTTTTATATAAAGCTAATTACGTCATTACTAAAATGCAACTCTTCTCTGAGCGCATATCGCACATGATTAATACACGTATGTATTTTTGATGATAAATATAAGCAATAAGAACTTGTAGTAGATCCAAGTACAGACTGAAATCCCTAAAATACTTGTGGGGAAAGCTTTTTCAGCTTTAATTGTGCATTCACTTGAGTAACTAAGTCATACCTTCTTGAAATATTTAAGCAATAAACTACTTGTATAACTTTACCAATAGAGATATTTTAATAAAATAGATATCTATTGCAAATGCAAATCAATAATAATCTGCGGTGGTTTATTTCACATAATCCATTCGCTACTTTTACGTGCGAAGTAAAAATGAAACCTGGAAAAATCCTTCTGTTCTTGCTCACAGGCTCTATTTGGTCATTAATCAGTCATCCTGCTAACAGCCAGGAAGCACCATCACCACAATCTGTCCCACATACCAATTTACTCACGCAATCACCAGCACCTAACACCCAGAAATTGATTCAAGTGACTGGTGTGAAGGTTGTACCGACAGTTCAAGGTTTAGAGGTGATATTAGAAAGCACCGCCGCTGAACAGTTGCAGGTAGCAACGCAAAATCAAGGTAATACTTTGATTGCTAATATCACGAATGCTCAACTCAATTTGGCTCAGGGAAATACATTCAGCCAAGATAACCCAGCCAAAGGAGTCAAGGCTCTCACCATCGTTAACCAAGATGACAATACTATCCAGGTGGCGGTAACTGGTGAGCAAAGCCTTCCCAAATTTGAATTATTTGATAGTGAGCAGGGTTTAATTTTAGCCTTCACATCCACAGAAGTAGCGGTTGATTCTCCAACACAACCAGAAGCACCACAACAAGAGCCGCCAACCCAAACACAGCCAGAGCAACCAGCTGCGGAGGCTGATGAACCAATTGAATTGGTGGTGACAGCGACTCGTACAGAAACACCACTGCAAAATGTCCCCCGTTCCATCACAGTCATTAATCGTGAAGAAATCGAAAAGCAAGCTAGCACTTCCCGTAACTTGATTGAAGTTCTGGGTAAGACAATTCCTGGTTTAGCACCGCCAGCGCAAGGGGCTAGTAGTTTTGGTCTAACTCTGCGGGGACGTAATCCCCAAATTTTGATTGATGGTGTTCCCCAATCCACAACCAGAAATGCGTCGCGAGATTTGAAAACAATTGACCCAGCAGCTATTGAACGGATTGAAGTAGTACGAGGCCCTAGTGCAATTTACGGTGATGGCGCGACTGGGGGCGTGATTAACATCATCACACGACGACCCACTGAAGAAAGTTTGACTTCGCGGACAGAAGTTGGAGTGAGTGCAGCTTTAGGTAATTTAGAAGGCGAAAGTTTTAGCACCAACCTGCAACATTTTCTCTCGGCTAGACAGGGTAACGCTGATTTTACCTTTAGCTTTGCAGTGGCTAAAAATGGTGGCTTCTTTGATGCTCAAGGCGATCGCATCCCTTCTGATCCGAATGCTCAAGGAGGCTTTTCCGATGCTTCTAGTATTAACTTATTTGGTAAATTTGGGATTGATTTCGACCCCAATCAACGTCTCCAACTAACTTTTAATCGCTTCGACGAAAAACAAGATACAGATATTGCGAGTGACCCCAGCGTTAATACTATTCCCGGTAGACAAAAGGCTCGTGCTTTAGAGGGGTTGAGTTTGGATGAACAGCCAGGAAATGAAAATACACTCATCAACTTGCAATATACCCATGACGACTTATTCAACAGCAAAGTCCAAGCACAGTTGTATTATCGGGATTATCTGACACGCTTCTTTCCCTTTGATGGTAGGAACTTTGCTAGTTTAGGGAACGAAATTATTCAATCACGGGTGGAATCAGAAAAATATGGCGGACGCTTGCAGATTGAAACACCTCTATTTAATCAAGGTGCAGCAAAACTACTTTGGGGTGTAGACTACTCCCAAGAAAATACATCCCAACCTGTATCTGTCTTTGATCAAACTGCATTTGCGGCTAGTCGGGGGTTAGCATTTCGGAAAACAGGCGATCGCTCTTGGACTCCACCGTTAGAATTAAGGAGTTTGGGATTGTTTGCTCAATTAAATTGGGAAATTAGCGATCGCTTTGTAGTGAATGGCGGTGTCCGCTACGAAAATGCTGATGTAAGTGTTGATGATTTCAGCACCCTAGCTAATCCCAACGTGAATATTCCCGGTGGCGATTTAAACTTTGATGCAACTTTGTTCAACGTGGGAGCAGTATACGCCATCAATCCCCAACTGAGTGTTTTTGCTAACTATGCTCAAGGTTTCTCACTATCAGATATTGGTTTAGCACTCCGCAACGCCCAACCGGGCTTTTCTGTAGAAACTCTGAATCCCGAACCGCAAAAAGTTGATAACTATGAAATTGGCATTCGGGGACAGTGGGATACTATACAAGCTTCTCTGTCAGCCTTTTATAACGAGTCTGACTTAGGAACAACCTTCACAGCACCAGGGACTGTCATTCGCGCACCCGAAAGAATCTATGGTCTAGAAGCAGCGATTGATGCACAACCTAGTTCTACATGGCAAGTTGGTGGGACATTGACTCTCATTGGTGGAGAAATAGATACCAATAATGATGGTGATTATGAATCTTTAGATGGGTTCAGAATTCCCCCCTTAAAAATTACTGCTTATGTAGAAAATGAAACTCTACCAGGGTGGCGAAATCGTTTGCAAGCTTTGTTTTCTGGTAATCGAGAAGTTTTTACTAATAACACCACCGCCTTTGGTAGAAGACCGGTAGAGAGTTACCTGACAGTAGATTACATTAGCAGTGTGAAGCTGGGTACAGGGACATTACAGGTAGGGTTAGAAAACCTCTTTAATAGTCAATATTTTCCTGTCATTTCGCAATTACAGGCGAATGATAGTGCTTACGCTGCGGCCAGGGGCAGAACTTTGAGTATTAAATATTCTTTTGACTGGTAGAAATTCCCCAACTCTTGGAAAAGATGATCTAGAACAACTGAATCTATTTATGAACAAAGGAATAATCTATGCTGGTTTGTAGAATCTTCTTCAGCAAAAACTGCTCATGAAAAAGCTGATCAACAAGCCAGAAGACTTTGTCCATGAAAGTTTAGCAGGGATGGCAGCAGCTCATGCCGATTTAATCAAAGTGGAGTATGAGCCAACCTTTGTTTATCGTGCTGATGCACCTATACAGGGAAAGGTAGCAATTATTTCGGGTGGTGGTAGTGGTCATGAGCCAATGCACGCCGGTTTTGTGGGTATGGGAATGCTGGATGCAGCTTGTCCAGGCGAGGTTTTTACCTCACCCACCCCTGACCAAATCCTAGCAGCTACCCAAAAAGTAAACAGCGGTACTGGTGTCCTTTACATTGTTAAAAACTACAGTGGCGATGTGATGAACTTTGAAATGGCAACGGAGTTAGCCCGGAGTGAGGGTATCCGTGTGCTGAATATTTTGATTGATGATGATGTAGCTGTGAAAGATAGCCTCTATACCCAAGGACGGCGGGGTGTAGGGACAACGGTACTGGCAGAAAAAATTTGTGGCGCAGCCGCCCAACAAGGGTATGATTTGTCACAAATAGCAGACTTGTGCAGACGAGTAAACATGAATGGGCGAAGCATGGGAATTGCCCTCACTTCTTGTACAACACCGGCAAAAGGCAGTCCGACATTTGCATTAGGCGATCGCGAAATTGAAATTGGTATCGGGATTCATGGTGAACCAGGGAGAGAACGCATCTCTATAAAATCAGCAGACGAAATCACAGAGATTTTGGCACAATCCCTAATTGACGACGCAGGCTATAGTCGCACAGTCCGAGAGTGGGATGAAGATCAAGGCGAATGGGTAGATGTGGAACTCATCAATCCACCATTACAATCAGGCGATCGCCTGTTAGCATTCGTCAATAGTATGGGTGGTACTCCTATTTCCGAACTGTATCTTGTCTACCGTCAACTAAACGCAATCTGTGAACAGCAAGGACTGCAAATTGTGCGAAATTTGATTGGGCCATACGTCACATCTTTAGATATGCAAGGTTGCTCAATTACCCTCTTAAAGCTAGATGATGAGATGATCCGGCTATGGGATGCACCAGTGAAAACACCGAGTTGGTGCTGGGGGGTTTAATGATGATGGTTACTCAAGCACAAATTTTACAATGGCTGCAAGTGTTTGCCACCCAAATAGAACAGAATAAAGAATATTTGACTGAATTAGATGCAGCGATCGGTGATGCTGACCACGGTATCAATATGGATCGCGGTTGGAAAAAGGTCAGCAGTCAGTTACCCAATCTTGCAGACAAAGACATCAGTAGCATTTGCAAAACTGTCAGCATGACTCTAATTTCCAGCGTCGGCGGTGCAAGTGGCCCCCTTTATGGTACTTGGTTTTTACGGGCAAGTACGGCTGTCGCTGGCAAACAAGAATTAACTGAACCAGATATTCTAGGACTACTCCAAGCAGGTTTAGAAGGCGTGCTACAAAGAGGTAAAGCACAACCGGGGGATAAAACTATGCTAGATGTGTTATCTCCAGCAGTAGCGGCGTTTGGGGAAGCTGTCAGTGAGGGGAAAAATACACGGGAAGCCTTACAAAAGACTCTAGCAGTTGCAGAACAGGCATTGAAGGATACAACGCCGATGTTGGCGAAAAAGGGACGGGCTAGTTATTTGGGAGAGAGAAGCATCGGACATCAAGATCCAGGGGCAACTTCTGCTTATTTGATGTTGCAGAGTTTATTGGCTGTGGTAGAGGAATCTGAATAATTGTGAACAGATAAATGCTGCTTTTAGTAGTGCAGAATAAAAGAATTAATTGAGTCAAGAACTCACCAAAAGCCTCTCAACACAGTTGTAGGTATTGCCGTGGTTGGAATTGTCATTGTTGCTCATAGTAAACAACTAGCCCTTGGCGTGCAAGAGTTGGCAGCGCAGATGGTTCAGGGTGCAGTTCCCCTGGCGATCGCCGCAGGTATAGCCGATCCTGACAACCCACTGGGTACAGATCCGATCCAAGTTCAGGAGGCGATCGCTTCTGTCTTTAGTGATGATGGTGTCTTAGTATTAATGGATTTGGGTAGTGCGTTGATGAGTGCGGAAATGGCATTGGAGTTTCTCCCAGCAACCCAAAGACAGAAAGTGCATCTGTGTGCAGCACCTCTGGTAGAAGGTGCGATCGCTGCTGTAGTTGCGGCTGCGGCTGGGAGCAATATTCAGCAAGTTATAGCTGAAGCCCAAGGCGCATTAGCAGCCAAAGCAACTCAATTGGGGATAAACGCAGATGTCATTGGCGATGATCAACCAATCTCAATACCAGAAGCCTATGCGAGAAATCACACAACAACAGCAGGAAAATCTCTGACCCCTACACCCATTTTCACTAGAGAAATTCGCCTGACTATCAATAACCGTTTAGGACTACACGCCCGTCCAGCTGCTCAGTTTGTGAGTACAGCCGCTCGCTTTCAAGCACAGATTTGGGTGCAGAATTTAACCAGAGGTACGCAACCTGTACGCGGTGACAGTATTAACCAAGTTGCAACTTTAGGGGTACGACAAGGACACGAATTAGCTATTGCAGCTACCGGTGCTGATGCAGAGGCGGCACTGGCTGCACTTCAAGCATTAATCGCTACTAATTTTGGTGAAGAGGATATTAACTTTGTTTCACAGCCATCAGTAGAAAATGCAGTGAATCCTCAATTTCCTGGTGAAATATCAGGAATTGCAGCTTCTCCAGGCGTGGCGATCGCGCCAATTGTCCATTATCAACCTACAATCCTTGCTCCTACGCAATACCACGTAGATGATATTGAAGCAGAGTGGCAAAGTTTACAGATAGCTATTCAAGCTGCCAAACAGGAAGTTCAAACCTTGCTTTCTCACGCATCAATGCAAATTGGTGATGCCGAAGCCGCTATTTTTGATGCTCATTTACTGTTTTTAGCCGATCCAGTGTTGCTGGAAGCAGTTCATCAGCGCATCAGAGGACAACAGATGAATGCGGAAGCCGCTTGGCAAGCCGTAATAGATGAGGTTGCATCTAAATACCGCACCCTTGACGATCCTTACTTGCAAGAACGAGTTGATGATGTGGTCGATGTGGGACAAAGGGTGCTGCGACTGTTAGCAGGTAATGTTGCCACTGTTTTGGATCTACCAGAACCAGCGATTTTACTAGCAACTGATCTGACTCCTTCTGATACCGTGGGGCTAGACCCTAGTAAGATTTTAGGCATCTGTACTACTTCTGGCAGTCCCACATCCCACAGTGCAATTATTGCTCGGACTTTAGGTATTCCCGCAGTTTTAGGTGTTGACCCCCAGGTTTTGCAAGTAGAAGACGGTACACTCATGGCTTTGGATGGTGACAGCGGTAAAGCTTGGGTAGAACCAGAAGCAGATATCTTGGGGTTGCTGGCCGCTAAACGTCAAGCATGGCAAACGGCTCAACAGGATGCAAAAGTCAAAGCACAGCAACCAGCAATCACTCTTGATGGACGAAGGGTAAATGTATTTGCCAATATTGGGAGTATAGCTGATGTGCAAGCGGCTGTATCTAGTGGGGCTGAGGGTGTCGGGCTGCTGCGTACAGAGTTTCTTTATTTAGGCCGAACAAGTCCCCCAACTGAAGAAGAACAATTAGCAGTCTATCAGGCGATCGCTCAAGTTTTAGAACAGCGTCCCTTGATCATTCGCTCTTTAGATGTCGGCGGTGACAAACCACTTCCCTATCTCCGCCCACAGATTGCAGAAGCTAACCCCTTCTTAGGTTGTCGGGGAATTCGTTTTTGTCTCAATCACCTGGATTTATTTAAGACTCAGTTGCGGGCAATTTTGCGCGCCAGTGTTGGCCACAATCTTAAAATCATGTTGCCCATGATTGCCACTGTGGGGGAAGTTAAAGCAGCCAAAGCTATCCTGAGTCAAGTGCAGGCGGAACTGCGCCAAGCTAATATCCCTATTAATGACAAGATTGCCTTGGGGATTATGGTAGAAGTACCAGCAGCAGTGGCGATCGCTGATCAGTTAGCGGCGGAAGTAGACTTTTTTAGTATTGGCACTAATGATCTGAGTCAGTATGTCATGGCGGGCGATCGCACTAACCCACAAGTAGCAACTTTGGCTGATGCTATGCACCCGGCTGTGTTGCGAATGATACAGCAAACAGTTCAAATTGCGCATCAAATGGGTATCTGGGTAGGGTTATGTGGCGAACTAGCCGCAGATTCTTTAGCGACAGCAATTTTATTAGGTTTGGGGGTGGATGAGTTGAGTGTCAATCCTCCCTCAATACCTACACTCAAACAGTCGATCTCACAGTTAAGTGTCGTGGCATCTGAGGCGATCGCTGTCCGTGCATTAGAACAAGATTCGGCAGATCAGGTAAGAGCGATCGTTTCTTCTTCTCGTGAGAGTTCATAATTTACGGAAACCCAACCCTGACTAATTTTGAGCCTGAAAAGCTGGTGATTCTTGCAAATAACCAGCCGCCACGCAATCATCAATCAATTGCAAGACAAATGGCCAAAGCTCCGGCGCACCAGTTTCTACAGGTGCTACTCGTTTCATCACCTGATCTCGCCTAATCCCATGAATACGCCACGTTCCACCCTGAGTTTGCTGATTATGCAGTAAAGGTTGAATGCGGTCTAAAGCTGCTGCGAATTTAGCTGTGGGTGTTTCACAAATTTCAAATTCATTCCACAATTGATGTAACTCTTGCCCCTGTTCTGGAGGTAATATTCCAAACAAACGTAATGCTGCTTGTGCTTCTTTCTCAGCTTTACCATCATTACCTTGCACGTCGTAACAAAAGGTATCCCCAGCATCAATTTCTACCAAATCGTGAATCAATACCATCTTGATAGCGCGAAAAATATCAACCGCATCAGGAGCATATTCTGCCAAAGTAAACGCCATGATTGCCAAATGCCAAGAATGTTCCGCGCTATTTTCTTGACGCGAACTGTCAGTTAGCAAAGTTTGCCGCAATATTAACTTCAGGCGGTCAATTTCAATGATGAATTGAATTTGTTGATTTAGGCGGTTAATAGACACAGGAATTTTGCAAGAATTACTGTACTCAGCTTAATAGATATTACTCAATAATTTTGCAAATGCTGAGACTTAGTACATCAATGTTGTAATCAAGAAGAATAGCGATCGCAAAATTCAGCGTGGACTAAAAGCACTCAATTACGTAGCACCATCGACAATCCACCTGTTATTTTCTGCATCCCACAACAGAGAGAATCGTACAGAAGAAGATGATTCTTTGCCAGATTTCATGAAATATGTCAATTGAGTATCAACTGTAGCGGTTTCAGCATCAGACGACACCAAGGTTGCACTGTCAACACTGACACTTTCTACCTGTCCCCTCCACCAGTCTACGTAAGAACTATAACCATTGGGGTGCAGATTGCTATTTTGAAAGCTAGGAGATAAAAGATTCCACGCTGTCTCGTATTGACCCTGATTGATAATGGCATAATAATTTTCTACAGCTTGCTCTGGTGGAGGTCGATCCACTTCTGATGTTGCAGTATTCTCTGAAGATGTGGTCTGATCTGGTTCTGAGGTTGTGGGTTCGGAGTGATCAGGAGTTTGTGAAGTCGCAGAGTTACTAATTACAGGTATATCGCCACCGCCTGGAGTATCTGTCTGTGGTGCAGTAGTTTGAGGTGTTTCTGTCGATTCTGTGCTGGTAGTGCTGTTGCTGTTAATAGTAGATTCATTAGTGGATGTGGTTGACTGTACCACTGGTTGATTTGGTCTAGTTAAAGCAAAGCCAATTAATAGAGATACGCTAACTAAACCCCCTGCAATTAAGCTAGGGAATAAGACCCCCCTATTACCACCATTACTTTGATTTGCAGGTTGGGGAGAGGGGGGAGTAGCTGGACTGACAGCAACAGTATTTGGATATGTTGCAGCAGGTGGAACTGTTGGTGGTTGCTGTGGTTGATAAGGGACTGTTGGTGGTTGCTGTGGTTGATAAGGGACTGTTGGTGGTTGCTGTGGTTGATAAGGGACTGTTGGTGGTTGCGGTTGATAAGCAACTGTTGGCGGCAAGCTGACTGCGCCCAATTGCAAGGCTTCTAACATTTCCCTAGCTGTGACAAAACGTTCTCTGGGATGGTAGGCGATCGCGCGATCAAGTACAGCTGCTAATGTAGGGCTGACACTCAAGGCGTATTGGTGCCACATAATTTCCCCAGTTCTGGGATCTGTATCCAATTCCTGGGGCTGTTTTCCTGTCAGCAAGTAAATCGCTGTCAACCCCAAACTATAAATGTCACTAGAATATATGGGTCTACCTGCCGCTTGTTCACTGGGCATATACCCTGGTGTACCAATCACAATCGAACTGGTAGGATTCCCTTGGGAATTGACTACAGTACCCATAGACTCCCGCACTGCACCAAAATCAATCAGTACAGGTTTGCCATCTCGATGACGTAAAATAATATTGTCTGGTTTAATATCGCGGTGAATAATTCGTTTAGAGTGGACGTACTCTAAAATGGGTAATAAATTCACCAGAATGTCTTTAACTAAGCTTTCACTAAATACGCCTTGTTTATAAAATTTAGCTGTTAATGTGTCTCCTTCTACCCACTCTTGGATCACATAAAATTGCTCGTTGGATTGAAAATAAGCATATAAAGTGGGGATTTGGTCTGTATAACTACCTAAATCTTCTAAAATTGCCGCTTCTCGTTGAAAACGCTCTTTTACTAGTTGATAAATCTCAGGATTATTATGAATAGGTTTGAGTAGCTTCACCACACAACGGCGGTTAGATGGCATTTGGGTGTCTTCAGCTAAGAAAGTTTCACCAAATCCGCCACTACCCAAAGTCTGAATTACTCTATAGCGATTTTCTAGTAGCGTTTCCATAATTAAGTAAGCACAGTTACAGTTTTAAGAATTTTTTCTTTTATGCTTTGCAAGTGAGGTTGAAATAGAGTTTAGGAATTGACGGGACGAGAGATTGTCATGTTTGATTGTGGATTTTTCTATGATTAGCAGATGAAAAATTGTTACTAAAAATACTTGATGAGCAAAAGCTATCAGAGCTAGTTTAGTCGATGTAATTATTTTTAACTACACATACACTCAAGTTTATTTCTTAAAATATCTCAAATTATTACGGTTTTGATATCTGCCGATGTAATCTGCATTCCGTATTTCTAGTTTTGACAGTGATTTTGCGGGAAACTCTCTGGGTGAGTACACAGGACGATACCAAGGTTGGTGATCAAAGTATTCCTGGATTCCCGGATCATTAAAACGGCGACCATGAACTGCAAATATAGTATTTCGCATGATATCCAGTTCAAACCCACTTTTACCCTCTAAATCTGCATCAGTAGCAGGGCGTTGGGAAAGCCAAAAATAATTAACTGCGTCTATAGGTTCTAGTGGTGGTCTTTCCCTAGCTAAAGATCTGTTATTGCGATCAGCTACCCTGGGCGGAACGCCATCACCCAAGTCTGTTGATGGCAAACTGTCAGGATCACCATTATTAGATTTTTCTGGAGGAAGCAGAGGAGAGGGAGGATTGGTTGGGGCGGTTGGTGCAGACGCAACAGGTGTTTCCACGACTGAGGGTGGAACATTTGAGGGTGCGATGGAAGACAGCACATTTTTTTGATTTGCGGAGGGTTTGGTTAGTATCTGATCAATAATTACAGAACCACCAATTAAACCACTAGCTATCAAACCACCGATGATGACTGCATTGCGGTTACTACCTGAAGTTTGCATCTGCCTATTCACGCTAACTTTAGTAGGTTTTAGTGTGGTGACTACTGGTTTGGGAATTGGGTTATCTGGCAAGGGTTTGATTGGTGGTCTTGCGACTGCTTGAGTTGGTGAAATAGCTTCAACTGAACTTTGCAAAGTATCCAGCATAACTCGTGCTGTAGGAAAGCGATCGCGGGGATGGTAAGCGATCGCCCGCTCAAGTACATTAGCTAGAACAGGACTAATATTATTAACGTAATTACGCCAAATAATTTCACCGGTTTGTGAGTCTGTCTCCAAATTTTGTGGTTGCATACCTGTCAGTAGGTAAACCGCCGTTAACCCTAAACTATATAAATCACTAGAATAAACTGGTCTACCTGCGGCTTGTTCACTGGGCATATACCCTGGTGTACCAATCACAATCGAACTAGTAGTATTACCTTGGGAATTGACTACTGTTCCCATAGATTCCCGCACTGCACCAAAATCAATTAGTACAGGTTTACCATCGCTGTAACGCAAAATTATATTATCTGGTTTGATATCACGATGAATAATCTGCTTGGAGTGGACATATTCTAAAACTGGTAACAAGTTCACTAAGAGTGCTTGCACAACATTTTCATGTAATGTCCCTTGTTGTTGAAGCGTGGCTGTGAGTGTATCCCCTTCAATCCACTCCTGCACTAAATAAAATTGCTCGTTGGCAGAAAAATAAGCATACAAAGCTGGGATTTGATCAGTTGTTCCGCCCAATTCTTCTAAAATTGCCGCTTCACGTTGAAATCTTTCTTGGACTAACTGATAAATTTGGGGATTATTTTGAATAGGTCTGAGTTGTTTAACCACACATCGCCGTTTAGAAGGCATATAAGTATCTTCTGCAAGATAGGTTTCGCCAAAACCCCCAGCCCCCAATGTGCGAATCACTTGATAGCGATCATTTAACATTTGTATTGTCATAAGTTAATTTCACTTCACATCTAGTAATCCTGTTTCTTTTAACTTAGGATTGAATCGAATTTGTGTTTTTAACCCGCGTAATTCTAAAGACGCTAGAATTTCTGCTTCTACTCGTCTTGCTATATTTTTTAGGATTTTCATTTGGGTGATTTCATCATTAGCAGGGTTATGATAATTTACTTGTTCTTCTGGAGTCATGATTGTTTTAACATCGATAGGTTGCGTCCATATTGCTTTTTGTTCTCCATTTCCCACAGGGAGGCTAGCATTTTCAGCTATCCAAGCTTGCTCAATATTTTCTAAAATGGTGCGGCTAGGGCGATCAATAGCGTGCAGTTTTACCCAATAACATTGTTGTGGTTGACGAACTAAATGCTGTCTCAGGCTCAAATAAACATCACGAGAGTAGCCGACAAATTGTAATGATTTTTCCTGGTTAAAGATGGCATACACTCCGATTTTTCCCTGTAAATCTTCAGGTAATTGACCATTTTCATCAATGTAGGGAATGTACGACAAAGATTGTAAAGTAGGCAGATTAGTTTCGTTAGTCATATATCAGATTTTGAAATTAATATTCGTTTTGTGAATTGAAAATTACTAATTGTAATTTTCGTTAATTAAAGTTTTAAAGAATCAAATAACTAAGTCAACACAATCAACCCAAACTATAACAGTCTGTTTTGATTTATGGAATTATTTGTGTAAGTAGGGGACAGATGACAGGGAAAGAAAAATTATCAGGTGTAATGAAATCCACAATCTAAAATGGTTTGGTTTAGTCCTTCTCTATACCAGACAGGACTAACAGGGAATCTAGGGATTATTGACTCTCACCTGTTACATAATTTGCTACAACGCGATATAAAACGAGCGCGGCAGGACTCGAACCTGCGACAGACTGCTTAGAAGGCAGTTACTCTATCCACCTGAGTTACGCGCCCAAATAAAAACTGTGGCTCAAAAATTAGTCACCTTTAATATTATATCTTCCTCATCCATAATAAGCAATCAAAAAATTGCGGATTTACAGTTGCTCAGGCTAATGTGCTAGTCACAAATTAGTCAATATAGACTAAAAACACTGAAAATTCACTATTAACTCCAGATTAACTGCATCAACGGCGCGCCAGCTACTAAAAATTCCCCATCTATCTTGTAACCTGTAACCACTCACCTGAAATTTATGCAAATTACGAGATTAATTAGCTATATTATGTGGTCGTTGGATGCTGATTTGCGTGTTGATGGTGATGGCGTAACGCAAAAGCGTAGCTGTTTGCCTAGGGATAAGCTACTCTGAAGTAGCTATTTAATCAATCTACATCACGTAAGTAATCGCACTCTTGGCGATGTCGCTAAATCAGATTATAAATCGCTTATCTATCAAGCCCCTGCGGGGAGTTATTTGCTAGTGCCATGTTTATTTTGAAACGGCAGGATGTTGAAATATCAAGCATTCAGCACCCAAAAAAGGATCAGCAAGTGCCGATTCTCCATTATCAGGGGCAGACTTTTCGCTTGATTAGTGTATTCAAGGCTGGCCAAGAAGAAGAAGCAAGAACCTTGTGGCGAGAATTAACCGATCATCGGGGTAAAGCTTGCGTCTTGCTCGAAGAACCAGAACGCTTTAGCGTTTGGGGTAAAGTACGCCTAGACCAAATAGGTAATGATACTGGTGGACACAGCAAAAACAGCACTTTCATTCAAGCTAGTCTTTTGCTATTGCAAGCTGTTCACATGGATATAGAAGAGTTTTTGGGTACGAAGCAAGCTTCATTATTTGAAAAAGATATAGCCGAAGTTTTCAAACAGCAACAGTTTCCTGAGACAGCTTCTATTGAGGCAGTGAAACACTTAGTATCTATTGATCCTTTAGAGATAGAGAAACTACCTGCCTGGAAAGAAAATCATGTAGTCAGCTTTTTACAAGAACTACATAAATTAGGGAGAACCTATTTTGGCAACGCCAATTTTGCCAAACAAGTAGCCAATCACCTACAGGATATGCCAGAAGGTGAGCGATCGCTGTTTATAGCCTGGCTCAATCAATCTCCACTGAGCAAACTCTGGCAATAGAAGCTAGAGAAGTAACAGGGCAAAAGGCAAAAGAAAGCAAACTTTTAACTTTCTACTCTTTTATCCTTAAATTCCCAACCTGAGTGCATTTATTAAAATCTTATGAGTAGTTCTTACAAAAATTCGCCCCCCCTGGCCAATTCTCTGTTTAACACCCAAAATATAATTTTAGCTAGCATTGGCTGGGGTGTACTGGCACTGCTATACTTTTTATTGTTTAGTGCCAAAGTCCCTGGAGCTAATGGTCAAGAAACCCGTGCTGAATGGTACGTGATTGGTACAAATATTTTTGAAGCGTTAGCTTATCTGGGTGCAGGAATTTTATGCTTAAGGAATTGGCGCAGTCAACAGATTGTGAGTAGCCGAAATGTCTGGCTAGCCATTGCTATAGGTATGATTTCTTATTTCCTGGGAGGGATATTTTTTGGTTATACAGAAATTGTTTTACAAGAAGAACCGGATGTGTCTATTGGTGACGTGTTTTTTGTATTAAGTTATATATCCCTAGGCGTAGGCATGATTTTAGCGGTAGCTGCTAGGCGAATTAATCTAGAAAAATGGCAATGGCTGATTGTATCAGCCATTGGAGTCTTTGGCAGTTTATTGGCGTGGTGGATTTCCATGCAGCAAGCAAAAGCTTCTGAAGACTTATTAGCCACAATTTTGAACTTGTTTTACATAGTTAGCGATGTACTGCTGTTAATTATTGCGACCACCCTACTTTTAGCTTTTTGGGGGGGACGAGTAGCTCAATCCTGGAGAATGATTGCGGCGGCGGCCTTTTCGCTTTACATTGCAGATATGTGGTTTAAATACGCCCAGGGTCCAAATTATCAAAGTGGAGAACTTTTAGAAGTGTTTTGGGTGTTTAGTGGAGTGTTATTTGGTATGGGCGCAGCCCTAGAATATGACGCATCATTAAGCCGGACTCGGCGGGAGCGCACAAGAAAACGAGCATAGAAAAATTGGTGTCTACCGTGAGAAAACTAACAAATTCCGACAAACAAGAAATTCTCAAACTATATCGAGAAACTGCTGAGACAACCTCAACTTTAGCAGAACGCTATGACGTGAGTAACTCCACAATTAGCCGCTTGCTGAAAAGTACCTTGCCAGAAGATGAGTACGAATACCTCGTTTCTTTAAAACGTGCGGCTAGAACTCCTGAAGGCAGAGCGCAAGTCAGTTACGAACACGTACCTCCATTTGTGCCACCAGAACCAGAACCAGAACCAGAAGCACCAGCAAAAAGTCGGGAGAAACCACGTTTAAAATCTCCTGAAGTTGAGTCACCGAAGCAGGTAGAACAGCCAGTAGAGTTAACAGAGACAGTAGAGGAAGAAAAACCAACTCAGCCTGTCAGACGTGTACGCAAGCGCGCTGTCTCAGAAGTTGAGGAAAAACCGAAACCTAAGCCAACGGTTGCGAAGCAGTTGGAAATTCCAGTGATACAGCCGCAGGAAATAGCTAGTCTTCCCAGTCCTTTACTAGAGGATGATAAATCCGATGTCACGGCTATTGCTCGAATGCTGGGTGAGGATTTGCTAGATGAGTCTGAGGATTTAGAAGATGAGGATTTAGAAGACGATTTAGAGGATGAGGAAGACTACGAAGAAGACGAAGAGGAAGAGTATTTTGAACAGCCAAGACCTCTCGTCACTAGACGTAGAATGGGAGAAGCACCAGTTCAAGTTCTACCTTTATCGGTAGCAGCTCTACCCAAAACTTGCTACTTAGTAATTGATCGCTCTTCGGAATTGATTACCAGACCGCTTAAGGATTTTGGTGATTTAGGACAAATTCCCAGCCTGGAAACCCAGCAAAAAACTCTGCCAGTGTTTGATAATCACCGTGTCGCCAAGCGATTTTCTACCAAACGCGATCGCGTGATTAAAGTCCCTGATAGTAAAATGCTACATAAGGCGCGCACCCATTTGCAAGCCAAAGGCATTACCAGACTATTAATTGATGGTCAGGTTTACTCCCTATCTCTGGTTTAAAACTCAGGATTTCCAGGTATATAGAGACGTTGGATGACAACGTCTCTATTTTTTTATAAGTCGTGACGCGTAAAGCCCCTGTTATTCCTGTAGGGGATATAAGCGAACAAAATGAACGCCACTGGTTTCAAATTGGGAAAGCTGACCAACCCAGTGGCTTGCCGATGCGCCTATTTTCCTGCGACCATTGCCGGCATTAATACTGCATCAATGACGTGAATCACTCCATTATCAGCCAAGATATCTGTTTGCAGGACTTTAGCATTGTTTACCTTAAACCTACCTCCAACAGATTCAATTGCTAAAATTGATCCTTCTACAGTTTCTGCTTCTTCAATTTGTGCCAAGTCATCAGATCTAACTGTCCGTTCGCTGATTTTCACCTCAGAAAAAGGAATTAAGTCTTGCAGAGTAATGGTTCTAGCAAATAAAGAGAGAAAGGCATTTTCATGGCGGAAAGAATCTGTTTTTGAAGCTGATTAAGAGG